>MAAB01029376.1_pt1 | contig 52238 bp, 51 predicted proteins | sample 1115991 | NCBI WGS metagenome assembly MAAB01 (sample SAMN04961124, study PRJNA320927) | seawater metagenome | isolation source: sample BD02T18 sea water enriched with oil for 18 days | place: USA:Gulf of Mexico | collected 2013-07-27 | reverse complement strand
CATCTTGCCATCGAGGAGAGAAAGGAAATACCCCAGAGCATTAAAGTGCTCTAAAAATAGATACCCGATCAAAAAAGCAGTACAAAAAAATGCCGTTCACCTTAAGTGAACGGCATTAGGCAATGAGGGTGCTTTTTTTGATGACATGCGAGGGAAACCTTTTCCTAGCGACAAAGGGATCAAAATCTATTTGTGTTCTTTTCTCACCCCACACCACACGTCTATTAATATCGTCACCTTCTCTGACCAGTAAATTTACATGTCCTGTTAACATGCTATATTGCCCATTACGCACCCAATACTCGGGAACATCTACCTCTTGAAAGCTAACATTCATTCCGGCTTCCTCAGCGAGTGCATAGGCCATAATAGTGAGCGACATACAGTTTGCGGTTTTACTATGATAGGCACCGACGGCAGTTACATTCGCATTACCTTCATAACGAAGTGCAATATTTTCTTCATTAAATAAGTGTTCGAGTAAAATTCGTGCTTTTTCTTGAGCGGATAAGTTATTAACTAACTTATTCTGGACCATGACACGCATATCATCATCAAGTTGAAATATTTCTTGCTCTGTTTCGATATCTACTGGGTAAATTGGGATGAATTTATTATCTAAATATAAATTCTTTGGCGGGGGGATTTGGCTAACATGAAGATTTTCATTACTTTGACAAGAAAGTAACAGTGGTAAACAGACTAATATTAAATACCTAAAGCCTTTCATAAACACTCCACTACACAATAATGTTAGGAATGATTAAAGCCTATGACACAGACTAAAAAGTTGCCACTTGGGCAACTCAATATTTATATTTTATTACAATTTATGTGGTTACTTATAATAACTACCTCTCACCTTTACCTAACAAATAGATAAAGCGTAAGCTGGTATTATGATCGGAGGTATTAGCATTGGTACTGTGGTAAAAACGCCAATCTAATTGTACTGCAAAATTATTATTGATTTTGTAATGGGCACCTATACCAGAGTTAACTTGAAACCTTTTTGTTTCTATATCTCTTTTCCATAAGGTTTCACCAAATCCAGCAGTTAAATAAGGCCTGAAGTTACTTTCACTATTGAAATAAAATTGACTGTCTAAACTATAGTTTTCATAGTTAATTTCTGCGTTGCTCGAACCGTCGATGAACTTACCTTTGGAATATGTCAGCCTACTTGAAAATTGGCGAGTAAAATACAAACCTAAGCTATATTCGGTGGTAGTATCACCTTCTACCTTCCATAAATCGTCTAACTCTGTTTGACCGACACCATAACTGACACCAATAATTCCGGTATCTACAGGGTCATCATTTCGAGATGATCTTTTAGCTTTACTTGGCGTATAGCTACCACCTTCACCTATTTGCAAAGAGATATTAAAGTTGACCTGTGTATCAGTTTGGCCTGCATCACCGTAGGGTATTTCGTTGAAACTGACAAAACCAGTACCCGCTTTAATAATTTCTTTACCAAAAATATTGTTTATACCAACACTCATGCTATCGACTGGGTCTAGAAAAAATAAAGCGGTACTACCAAGCATGCTTGATCCCCAGACAGTATTACCGTCTTCTCTAATATCCATCTCGGTATTAAAAGCCCACTCACCATATGCCCAGCCAAGAACAGGGGTTATAACTAAATCTTGAATAGAGGGTACTTCTGCGAAGGCTTCTATGCCATATTCCCAATAGAAAGTAGACATAATAGTGGCGTACATAAATGCGTCCCACTGACGGTATCCTGATTTACGGGCAACCTGATAATAAACACCACCAAAGTATGGGTGCCCAATAAGGTTCAACATGCCAGTATCTCTGTCCCATACCGGACCACTTTTGACGTTATCAGACCATTTATTGAATATGCCTTGCTCTTTATCCCAATTAGAAATGTCTTCAGGTAATAAAGCAATTAAACCAATAACACCAAAACCGTAAGCAAAAATTGAGTTGGTTTGAGACCAAAGTCTGTCACTGTCTTCACCATTGGGGCTAGAAAAAATAGATATTTGGTAAGGTGATTGATAAAAATCAGCTGAGGGTGTTAAATTTTCAAAGCGACTATTTGTTGCCATTTCTCGGTAAATTTCATCGAGATTATCAACCGTTATCGCAGGACTAAGTTTAATTTCACTTTCTGCAGCTGTGGAAGTCTTAGAAGCTTGAGCAAATGAATGGCTAGGTAATAAAGAAGATATAACGAGTGATATAGCTAAAGAAATACGTTTCACAGGGAGAGTATTTACCTTACTGGCACTCTTATACTTGTCCATAATAGTCATTCGCCGTCCTTAATTATTAACAATCAGTTAATCAGAATATGATCAGTAGTCGCTTATATAATATTTTGAAAATTATAAAAGCAAAAAGCCGCTAGCTTTTCAGCTAGCGGCTTTTCTAAATGTGGCGGTGAGATAGAGATTTGAACTCTAGAAGGGCTACAAACCCTTGCCGGTTTTCAAGACCGGTGCTTTCGACCACTCAGCCATCTCACCAAGTTACTTTAAGAGAAATTTTGCTATTCCTCAAAAGTGTGCGAATTCTAAATACTGGCGGACTGTTTGTAAAGTGTTAAATGCGTAAACTGTTAAATAAAATTTTATTAGGTCACAAAAAGAGTGTTTTAAAAGCAAGTCGGCGGTAAATCCATCACTTTGATTGATATCTTGTATATACAAGGTATATAGCAACTTACTAAGCTCAATAATAAACTGAACTGAACTGAATTAGTTAATGTTGCGCATATTAAGTAATTGAGTACATAAGCTTATTGCTCAGCCATGACCAGCGCTTTAATCTTTACTGACTTTTCAAAGTGATCAAGTTTGTGAGTAATGATCCACCACGTTGCTGCTTCCATCAATAAATCAGGGTCATCATTTTTATTAGCAAAAAATGCGTAAAAAGATAAACCTACATTAGTGCCCTTTTGGGCAATTTTTCTATCACAAACCTCAATAAATTTTTTTTGTAAACTGGTTCGCATGACTTAAGTTCCTTTTATATTCTACCACGGGACATTATAATGGAAAAAGCCAGTTAGTATGACTTACTGGCTTTTACTTTTCTAGGATCTGCTGATGCTTCAGGATTAAAAACTATTTAGCTTCGAAATAGAATTTTTCACGTTTATTATCATAGTTACCAATTTCATTCATGGTATCTGCATTATACAAACGCCCGTTGATCATAGTATGGGTAACTTTGTCACTTAAACGAATGTCTTTAGTCACATCACCATCAATAACAATAATATCAGCCAATTTACCGACGGTTAATGACCCTAAGTCTTTGTCTAAACCTAATGAGCGTGCTGGTGAAATAGTGGCTGTACGAATAGCTTGCAACGGCGTCATTCCGCCTTGCGCCATCATCCACATTTCCCAGTGCATCGCTAAACCTTCACGTTGACCGTGACCACCGGCGTTAACTTCGACACCTAAGTCTTGCATTTCTTTAGCGACTTTAGCTACGTTTAAATGATTGTAATGATGGTGTGGCGCTTTTGGACGACGCATTGAACGCGGATCTAAAAACTCACTAGGCACATATTTACTTAAACGCGGATGCTCCCAAACATTGGTTGTATCATACCAATAATTTTCGCCAGAAATACCGCCAAAGGCTACGCCCATCGTTGGAGTGTAAGCCATGTCAGATTGTGACCATAGTTGTTTAATATCATCATAAATTTTAGCTGTGGATATGGAATGTTCTAACGTTGTATGCCCATCAACAATCATAGTTAAATTATGCTGTAGTAATGAGCCTCCTTCAGGTATTACCATCATTTCTAATTCACGTGCTGCTTGAATAAATTGCTGACGTTGATTACGACGTGGTTGGTTATAACTTTTAACACTAAAAGCCCCTGCTGACTTTAAACGTTCGACATGAAATTTTGCATCATCTAAGCTATCAACGTGTGACGTGTAACCTGGAATTGTTGCACCGTATAAAATGGTACCTGTTGAAAATAATCGCGAAGCAACAATTTTACCGGCTTTTTGCATTTCACTGGCGGCAAAAAATTCAGTGGTATCATTAGACGGATCGTGAATTGTGGTGACCCCAAGTGATAAACCAGCGTAGTTTTTCCAGTTTTGCTGAGGAATAATTTCACTGCTGCCTTGTGAGCCATGCGCATGTGCATCGATTAAGCCAGGCATGATCGTTTTACCGGTAATATCAATAATGGTGGCATCACTTGGGATTTTAATTTGTCCGCTAACACCAACCGCTTTGATCTTGTTACCTTCTACAAGTACAACGCCGTTATCAATGACTTGCTCACCTTCCATGGTAATAACTTTACCACCAACAAAGGCAATACGACCCGATGGAATATCAACTTTCTGTTTGTAGCTTAAGTTAGTAACTTTCACCTTAGGACCGGCTTTGGTCTTTTCTTCAGCTTCTTCTCCGGTATTAGTTTCTGCTTCCTTACCGGTAATTTCAAACAGACCTTTTACTGAAGCTTGATATAAGTTTGCACCAAGGCTCCAATAAAGCTCATTAGATTTACCATTCCAGTTAATACCTTCACCCGCACGAACTGATAATTGCTCGACCGGTAAGTTCTTTGCTTTTGGCCCTATATCAATTACATCACCTCGTTCTACAAACGGCGTAACAAATACTTTGAAACGCTCAGCAAACGCTAGATTTTTACCATCTGGAGATACACGGTATTCAGAAGAAAATTTACCTTGATATAATTTAGTATCATTTTGACCATCAAGATCGATGCGTGAAATATGCGGTGTTTTACCACTGCGAGTAATATAAATACGATCATTTTTCGCGCCAAAGTGTGGCTGTACGCCACTGTCGGTAATTAGCTTAGCATTACCACCTTTTGCAGATACCGCATAAACACCTGGGTTTAATCCCCACGTTGGGTCAGTAATGTAACCACCACTGACTTTACGATAAACAACGGTTTTTCCATCGGGTGAGAAACTTGGCTCTACGTATTTACCCGGTTCACGCGTAATGGTTTTACCTTTACCACCGCGGCTAGAAACAACACGAACTTGCCCTAATTTTTGATCATCCCAAGTCACATAAACAATTTTTTTACCATCACGTGAGAAACTTGGGTTTAATTCAAACTGGCTCTTTTGTTTGGTTAAACGCTTAGGTTTACCATTTGGTAATGTTTTTGTATAAAGGTGTCCCATTGATTCGAAAACAACTTTTTTACCATTAGGTGAAACCTTTGCATCACGTAACATTTTGGTATTAAAGCTTTTTTGATCTAAGTCTTGAGCAAAGCGTACTGCCTTTTGAATTGTTTTCTCTGTTTTAACATGAAATTCAATCACCTTAGTTTTTTTAGATTCAAGGGATAACTGATTGATTTTTCCTCCAGCCCAAAAAACTAAGCCATCACTGTTAGGTGTCCATGCAATGGTTGGGTATACACCGTGAATTGCCCATGTTTCTTGCATGTCACGCTCTAAACCATCATAAACTTTGGTTTCTGCACCGCTTTTTAGATCGTATAAATACAAGTTTGATTGGAAATCATCTCGGCTTATAAAGGCAAGGAATTTACCATCAGGTGAAAGTGTCGGTCTAATTGCACCGCCCTTACCTGAAACAACAACTTTGATTTCGCCTGTTTCAAGCTCAAGGCGCTTAATTTTATAAATACCCTTTTCAGAATCTTTTGAATAATGAAAAGTTTTACCTGGCGTTGCATCTTGCGAGAAGTACACATATTTACCGTCATGTGAAAATGCTGGCTCACCTAAATCTTTTTGCTCATTCGGACGTTTAGTCAACATTACGCCATTACCGCCAGACTTGTGATACATCCACACTTCACCAGCACCTAAAGACCGACTTCCGGTGTAATGTTTACGGCCAACAAGGTAGTTACCATCGGGTGACCATGCAGGACTGTTTAATAAACGAAATGTTTCAGTCGTTACCGCTTTAGCGTTGCTGCCGCCTGCTTTCATTATCCATAAATTGTCCCCGCCGTCCTCATCAGAGGTGAAAGCAATGTGCTTACCATCAGGGCTGAATCGCGGCTGCATTTGCCAAGCAATGTCTGTCATTAAAGGTGTAGCTTCACCACCAGAGGCTGGCATAGTATAAATATCACCGAGTAAGTCAAATACGATAGTTTTACCATCGGGGCTTAAATCAACATTCATCCATGTGCCTGAACGAACATCGATATTTGCTGTGGTGAAGTTACCCTGAGGTTCATTAACCGACCATTTTGCTGATGCTTCTTCTTTAGTAGCTTCTGCAGGCTTTACTGGGGATTGTGCAAAAGCCGTTGGCAAAGCCAACATAACACTGAGCGCGACGCTAGAGAGAAACATTCTTTTGGACAATAAAGATTTAGACGTCATTAATAAGTACCTTATACGTTCGTGGTAAGTCATATTTTTAAGCTTATAACAAAGTTTTAAAAACAATTATTTATAACGGGTACTTAATCATAAACACAATAAAAATGTAAGCAAATTACGCTGTCCTGTACAATTTGTAAGATACTTTAGGTGTACAGATATCATTGCATAGTAAAGCTTTCGACCACAATGAATGAGGCTTCAGTCATGATTTAAAAGTTAGACTATGAGTGAAGGTAATAATGTGAACTGTTTAAAAGCCAAGTTTTAAACTTGGCACTTTATCAGCCAAAAAAGAAATCTGGCGAGGTGTTTTGGTTAATCCTTAAAGGGTTCCTTGCCAGTAACCGACGTCTAACCACTGGTCAAATTTCAGGCCTACTTCTTTAAAGTGAGCAACCTTGTTCATGTTGAACTTTTCATGCAAGGCAACACTCGCATCATTAGGTAGGGTAATGCCACCAATAACGCTATGAATGCCTTTATTTTTTAAAGTATCAAATAATGTTTGATAGAGTTGACTGCCTAAACCTTGACCACTATGTTCGAGAGATAAATAAGCGGTGACTTCAACAGAAAATCGATATGAGAAACGCTCTCGCCATTTAGCCGCATAGGCATAGCCAACAACCTGCCTTGTTTTGTCTTCAATAACAAACCAGGGTAAATCACTACCTTGCACGGCTTCGATACGCGTTAACATATCTGCGGGTGTAATCGTTTGTTCTTCAAAGGTGATAATAGTATTAGCAATATAATGATTATAAATATCGCAGATAGCTTCGGCATCTGTTACTTGTACTGCTCTGATCATTTCCACGGCCCTATTTTTAACTGCATTAGTCACTGTAATGACGGATTACTGAGACTTTTCCCTGTTCAATTTCAAGCACTTCAAGTGCAGTATTATTTATCAAAATTTCTTGACCGTTATCAGGGTGAATTCCTTTCGCTTGGGTATGAAACTCAATAGTGATGACATTATGGCCAAATAATTGCCTTGTTAGTTTGGCTTTATATTGAGTATGGGAGATGTTGGTAGCCAATATCATCAGTTAAAAAGGCGAGATAAAGCTCTAAATCTGCGAGTGTCGCTTTCGGCTTTTGTACATTGGTCCATGCAGTAAAGTAATCATGGGTAAACTGCTCATAATTGAACTTAGCATTTTGTGCGTTTACCTTAAGTGACAAGGCTAATAGACAAATAAGTAATCCTGATAAGTAAAAATTGATAAATTCTCTCTGCAGTTAGTGTTGCTATTGGGCATAATTCGAATAGACAATATTACTCGTGATATAGAGTTTATTTATAAATCAGTGCGCCTGTTTATTAATTTCATCATTAAGGCGCTTTAATTCCGACTTACATTTTGCGTTATCTTGACTAGAGCCTTTAGTGCAAGGTGTCGAAGAATCGCCACCCAAATCTCGTTGCACGCTATAATAAACACATGATGAAAGTAAAAAAGTACAAATCAGTGCAGTAAAAATCTTCATATTATTTCCTTAAAAATTAGCATAACTCTTATAACTTAAGCCAAGTGACTTTATTTACTATTAGGTTGTCGTTATTACCAAATATAAACAGATTACTCGGTCGTCCTACACAAAGGAAGTAATTTGAGTTACTTAAGTAGCCGATCAAATTTATTTGCAGGCAAAAAAAATCAGTTTGTCTCATCGATAAGAAACAAACTGACCTTTTATTAAGTTTTCTGTAATGGCTTTTTTGAATTCACCTATTGGCAATAAATCACTTTTAAGCGTTCAATTAACGGTAATTCTGTTTCAACAAGTGCACCTAACATCAACCAATCAACAAGTAATTTACTCAAATCAATGTCAGTACCCGAAAGCATTTGTTCCTGCATTAATTGCACTTGAACTTTCATACGTTGCTCTGCTAAGTCGCTAGGAGATTCACCTTGACCCAATATTTCAATGACTAGTGTTTTATCAAAACGATGGCTACCTTGAACCTGTTTCGTTAACTTAATATGCTCGACTAGGCGTTTTTGCCAAAAGCTGGTCAAGCTATTGAAATGAGTTGAAGCCTGCAGTGTTTCACTATCTTGATTGTTTATCGCCTGTAATGATATTAAATCAAATAGGTTCAACCAACTTTGTTTTTGCCTAACTTGTTCATTACTTTTAATTAAATCACTAATTTTTTTGATGGTTTTTTCAATACGAAAAGCCACTGCTTTGATAACTGGCTTAGCTGCAATAACTTCATTTAGTAATGATTGAGCTTGTTGCTCAATCGCTTGCAATGATTGCTTATCATCGGTATTTGTTAGCTTGTTTAGAGATTCTTCAATAATTAGCACTTGTGCAATAAATATTTCTTGCTGATTTGATAATGCGGATTGTTGTTCAGATTTTAGCTGTTGTCTTTTATCAAATAATTGGTCGTTAATTTGACGGAATTTTTGCCATAGCTGATTTTCTTGATGATTTCCGGCAAAACCTACTTCACGCCATGCTTGCTGTAATTTCTTAGCTGATTCAATTGCTGCTAAGACATCATCACTTGCAAGTAAGGCTTCGGCTTTAGTGATCAATGTTTGTTTTTCTGTGGTGTTACTTAAATGAAAAGCACCGATTGCACTTTTGATGGGTGCAATGGCATTTTTAAATTGATGCTGTAATTTTTTATATTGATTACGGTCTACTTCTCCAGTGTTATTCCATTGCTGTTGTAAGTTATTAAGTTGTCCGTCAAGTTTTTTATAATCTAGCGCTTTATTTCCTTGTGCATCAACTTTTGCATCAAAAAGCGTAGCGGCAAGTAAATCTACTTTAGCAATTATTTTCTGACGTTGCTCTAGATGTTGCTCACGGATTTTATCTTGCTCTGCGTAGAATAAACGACACGGTGCAAAAGCTTGCTCACACAGTTGATTAAACTGTTCATTTAGTTGCTTATCAACGTCTTCATCAGCATGACCTAGCGAATTCCATGTACCACGGTATTGTTTAACTTTTGTTGCTTGGTCATTAGGGTTATCTAAAGGTGTGTCAACTAACACTTGAATCGCAATCAGCAACTCTTGCTTACGAGGCGTAGCGATATAGTGTTCCCAATCACTTAACTCCACCATTTTTTCACTCACTTGGTCAAAGTCGCGTTGTAATTGTTGCTGTTGTTGCACACTGAGCTGGTGAATACTTTCTTTCACACCTTTAAATAAACCAAAACACACTTTGTATTTACCATTGTTGAGTAAACGTTTGATGTCTTGAAGCTTTTTCTTTTGTTGAAAAAAGAGTTCTTTTTGCTGACTCTGTAATGATCTTAAGCCATTTTGCCAAACATTTACCGTTTCTTTTTGCGCTTGTACAATAGACTCAGGCAAAATACCGGCAGTTTTCTTTTCAATAACGCGCCAAGATTTTAGCCAGTCATTATATGTCTCTTGTCGTACGTTTAACTCATCTAATGTCTTAGGCAGAGTCAGTTGTGATATTTTAGAGATTAAATGGGTTGCTTGGCTAACTGATTCTGCAATTTCGGGTATTTCACCTAAACGTTTAGTTAATTGATTAACTTGGCTGATGAATACATTTTGTTCATCTTTATTAAGTACTGAAGTTTTAATGTCAGTTGTTAACTGAGCAAGCAAAGCGTTAAAAAGGGCTTCATCAACCTGATCACTTGAAAATACTGCTGTCGTTATGGATTGGCTAATGTGATTAAGCTGCCCAGTAAACGCTTTTTTATCTTGCTGCTTATCGTGCGCTAACTTATCAGCGATAATTTGTTGTTGATAAGTTTCAGCTTTGGCAATGAATAGTTTTTCTAATTGGCTGATGATGCTTTGATATTTATCATTAAAAACCAATAACTCGTCCGCAGAAAAAACAACTAGCTCTGGTTCAAGTGCTTGCCATTCATTAATTAAAAGTGATTTACGTTTTTTATAGTCCCCATAATCACTGACATCTTTTAGTGCTTGCAGTTTTGATAATGTCAGCTGTATTTGTTTGGTTAATTTCTGTGGTTTTTCAACAGCGGCTTGTATTGCCAAAAGTTTATCTTTGATTCGTTGCGCTAAGTCCTGATTACAGGCCTTTTTACTCAACTTTTCTAGAACCTTAGCATCGTCAACTTGGTTAAGTAAGTAGGTTTGAAACTCAGGACATTGTTTTTGACTAAAACAATGCGTTAATAAATGCATTGTCGTTTTGCGTGTGCTGATTTGCTGGTAAAGCAAAATCATAATGTCGCTTTCTTGTTCATGAGCTAACCAAGCCTCTAATAAAGCGGTTGCTAATAACGGTGTTGCTGCTTGTTGTGCCAATAGCGCTTTCTTTTGTTCAGTACCGATCACTACATTGTGACTTGTCGCTAAAATATCATGTACCTGTTTGGCCGCAAACTCTTTTACTTTACCTTGGTTATTTGTTTTACTTTCTTCAAGATAACAGTCAAAAGTTCCTACTTTTATTAACGCTGCACGGCGAACTAAATCACTGACATCGTTCTTAATAAGATCAGTTAAGATAAGCAATTGCTCATCGTTATCAGCAGATAACTCTTCATGAATAGCGGTAATACGCACAGTCGCATCTTTATGATGCCAGTTAGTTTTAGTTTTAAAAAATTTGGAGAAAATCATGGTTTATTTAATTCTTTCAGTTGGAGAATAACGACAGCAATGTTAAGTACAGACTTAAAGTTCATTGTTACTGAAATAAGCGATATCTGCTTGTGTTGGCTTACTGCACTTTTTAACTTCTTCTTCAGGCTTATAGCTAGAAAATTCAGCTTTTAATTGGCGTTTATTCTTTTCGACTACATGGCCATCAGGGCCAATGGTAAGCATCTCATCATTATCTAAGTGCCTAGCTTGATATGCCATGCTTAATTGTAAGGCTGTTGCACGCTGTGCTTTATCAACAACCGTGCCTTCAGGCCACTTGCCTGTTTCGGCGGCACACTTTAAGCGTAAATACATGTCATTTGACATAGCGTCTATGGTGTTAATTAAATCCATTAGAATCCCGAGGTGTTGTAGTATGAAAGAGAGTGTTTATTTTTTATTCTTGACTAATTAAGCTATTATAAATAAATAACTATCTTGCTTTACGCTTAGTCAATAACAACATGGCGCGAATAATTATATACATTACAAAGCCAATAATGGCGCTGACCATGGCTGCGCTATGTTGCCAACTGCCAGGGATAACATTATCCCAAAACATAAATAAAAAACCACCACAAAAGAATAACATGGCAATAAAAGAGTAATTCATCAGACGTTGAGTTTTATTGATTAAACTCACGCGATTGAGACTGGCGAGTTTATCAGAATCTAGCTCAGATAAATCAAGGTTACAGTGGTTACACGATTTTGCTTTATCAGAAATCTTTTTACTACAACCTGGGCAATTGATAACGGCCATTTAGTTACTCATCTAATGATAGTCAGTACGTTGAAACAAGTACTTTATCTCTACCGTTATAAAAGAATAAAAGTAAAGTAACTTGCTTTATTTTCGCTTAGTATACCTGACCTATTTCGCTATTTCACTAGCCAGCGACAGTGAAATGGCGAAGTTTTATCTATTATGAGTTAAGAGAGCCTTCAATTGCTTTAGTCGGCATTTTGATAGCGAATAATACCGCATAAACGACAGGAATGACCCCTAAGGTAAATACCGTTGATAACAATAGACCACCCATAATGGCAATTGCCATAGGCTGCCAAAATTCTCCGCCACTTATATATAACGGTATTAAGCCAAATATTGTGGTAGTGGTAGTTAGTACTATGGGCCTAAGCCTTTGTTGTGCGGCATTGATAATTGCAAAACAAGGTTCGTCTGGATTTTCATTAAGTTCTATTTGAATGCGCTCTAACAATACAATAGCATTATTAATAACGATTCCCGCCAAGGAAATAATACCTAATAATGTCATGAAGCCAATAAAAGATTGCCCTACTAACAAGCCGCTGGTAACACCAATAAGCCCTAATGGGATAGTTAGCAATATAATGACGGCCTTTCGTACTGAGTTGAACTGCGCGATAAGTAATAACAAAATAATAAAGCCAGCTATGGGTAACTTTTCACCGATCGACTTATTCGCTTTACCAGATGTTTCAAATTCACCGCCTAGTTCATAGGTATAGGAAATAGGCCAATTTTTTTGTTGTTCTTCCAACCAAGGTATCAACTCTTTAAAAGCCTGATCAGCGGTAATACTATTATCTATTTGTCCTCCGATGGTGATGGTTTTTAAGCGATCTCGACGTAATATCTTGGCCGATTGCCACACGACTTTTATGTCGGCAACTTGTGTTAACGGTACTGAGCTGCCACTTGACTGTGAATACACAGCGAGTGCTTGTAACTTACCAATATCTTGACGATCGCCTTCTTGAGAGCGCATGGTAATAGGAATAACAATATCCCCTTCCCTATATTGGCTTAACTCTACTCCTGAAAGACCTGTTTGTAATGACATGGCAATATCTTTACTGGTAACACCAGCACGACGAGCACGACTTTGATTGATATTGACCTGCAACTTTTTAATTGGCATGCCCCAATTATCACTAATCGATTTAACACCATTTATTTTGGCCATACGCTGCTTAACTTGCTCGATAATAGGAAATAACTGCTGTGCATGCGAGCCATTAATACGCACTTCAACCGGATTCTCAATAGGAGAGCCATTTTCTATTTTACGAAGTTTCACTAATAAATCAGGGAAATTTTCCACACTAAAGCGCTCGAGTTTATTTATAGTGTCGTCAACTAATGCGTTGTCCGTAACATTGATAATCATTAAGGCATAATTACTACTGTTTGGTTTAGGGTTGTGCGTTAATAAGAATCGTGGTCCGCCATTGCCTATGTAGGTAACCCAGTTGGTCACACCGATATCACCCGCTGAGTTTGCTTTGAGCTCTGCGTTTATATACGACTCAATTTGCTTAGTGACCCCTTCGGTAGCCGCTAATGTAGTGCCAATGGGTAATTCCATTTCCATTTTGAAAAAAGCACGGTCTGAGGGAGGGAAAAATAGTTTAGGAATAAATGAAAGTCCCCAAACAGCAAGAATAAACAATGTTAAAGTCACTAATAACGTCAACCAGCGAAAACGCAGTAAGTTAAGTAACAAAGTACGATAACCGACAAATAATTTACTATCAAAAAGTTGTGTGGTCTTTTTAACTTTCATAAAATTTACACATAACATTGGGATCACTGTCATTGATAACACCCATGAACATAATAAGGTAATACTGACCACTTTAAACAAAGACGCTGTGTATTCCCCTGTCGCTGACTCAGCGAGAAATATAGGTAAAAATGCCGCAGCCGTGGTTAGTGATGAAGTCAACAAAGGTATTTTTAGTTCATGGGCTGAATCGACAGCAGCATCAATGGCTTTTTTACCTTTTTCCATCGAGACCATAATACTTTCGGACATAACAATGCCATTATCAACCAACATGCCTAGCGAGATAATTAACGCGGCTAATGAAATCTGGTCTATGCCAATGTTAAATAATGACATAATAAGAATACTAAATATCATGCTAGATGGGATAAGTAAGGCAACTATAAGACCTGTCCTAAAACCTAAACTGAGTAGCATAACTAAGGTAACAATAATAACCGCTTGTATTAAACTACTCGAAAAATCGTGTACTTTTTTTTCTACATCGAAAGGTAAAAATGATACTGTTTCGAAAGTCACTCCAATCGGATAATCTTTATTGAATTGTGCAATAAGTTCGTTGACTTGTTGACCCAACAAAATGTTATTACCCCCTTCGCGCATCGCTACTGCAATAGATAATGCTCGCTCTCCAGAAAGACTAACTTTGCTTTTTACCGGATCAACATAACTGCGTTTAACGGTAACCAAATCACTTAAATAAAGTAAACGATCACTACCAGGCATTTGGATAATCGTTTTTTTAATTTCATCAATGTTTTCGAAATTACCGCTTGGCTCTAGGGAGATTTGCTCATCTTTTAAGATGATGCTGCCACCAGAAATAACAATATTTCGACTGGATAACTGCTCACTTAATTGACTAGGCGAAATACCTAAATTGGCTAAATGAGCATTATCGTACTCTAGAAAAATATGCTCTTGTTGCTCACCAAATACGTTTACTTTAGCCGCTTCACTCAGTCTAAGTAAGGCGTCTTTGGCCTGATCGGCGATGGTTTTCATATCGCGGTAATCATAACCTTCTGCTGTTAAGCCAATAACAATACCAAATACATCACCAAACTCATCATTAACAACTGATGAGGAACTCTCAGGGGGTAGTTCTATTTGAGCCGCATCAATTTTACGGCGTAAATTATCCCAAATAGGACGCAAATTACGGTAACTTTCCTTAATATTGACACTAATAATTGAGATACCGGTACGCGATTCACTTTTAACAAAGTCTAGTTCAGGCAATTCTTGAATAACCAGCTCTAACTTATCGGTAATAAGCATCTCTACCCGCTCGGGGCTAGCACCGGGGAACTGGGTAATCACTTGTGCGGTACGGATAATAAAACCTGGATCATAATCTTTAGGCATACCTTTATAAGCATTAATACCGAAGAAAATAATCACTAACATCAACATAAAGGTGGTGCGATTGTTGGTGATTGCCAAACGTGTAATATTCATAGACTGTCCTTGTGCTTATCTATAGATTAACGATAGCGTTTGTTTCGCTAGCGTTAATAAACTTAACTAATGTGCCTGAAGTTACTTTGCTCATACCAGCGCTGACAACGTGGTCACCGGACTGTAGACTAGATGTTGAGCCAGACTTTGACCCAGTGAAGACTTCAATGCCTTGCGCTGTGATATTGCCAATAAGCACTGACTTTCTTGATATTTGACCAACACCAACGTCATGCTTGTTAACAACAAAAACATAGTTTCCTTGACTATCTTTCAATACGGTGTGACTGGGTAAATAAAAACTAGGTTGAACTTGATCCTCATGGTTAGGTAATGCAACTTGAGCACTGACCGAGGCAGTCATACCGGGTAAAATAACGTAACCTGCTAATGCCTCCATGGTAAAGATAACTTCATAGGTTTTACTGTGTTCATCCGCCAACGTGGAAACTTCACTAAACTGCAGTGGGAACTTGTGATTTTTAATGGAATTAAAGCTAGCATTGACTTCACCTTGGGCCGCATTTTTTTGCAAATGAATCATGATGCTTTCAGGGATATTGACGATCAGTTGAATTTTACTTAAATCGTGTAATCTAACGATGTGCTCTTTAGCATTAATTTCTTGGTGATTTTTACTATATACTTTTGCAATAATGCCATCGAAAGAAGCTCTTAGCGTACTGTAATTTAGGTTGTTGTTAGCACCGGCTAATTGCGCTTTAGCTGATTGTGCACTGGTTCGTATTTGGTCAAACTCAGAAGCTGAAATATAACTTGTTTTAACCAGTTCCTTAGCGCGAAATAAATCAGCCATTGCTTTGTCATAGTGCGCTTGTGCTTCGGCTAGGTAAATAAGTAAGTCGGTATCATCAAGTTTTGCGATCACATCACCTTTTTTTACTTTATCACCCTGTTTAACCAAAAAGTGAGTTAATTCACCAGAGATTTTAAACGATAAGTCAGCTCGGTTTACCGCATCAACGACTGCGGTAAACTCTAACGCTTGATTTACATCAACGGTGTGTACAACCAAACTTCTAACAGGTCTTAACTGCTGTTCTGATTCGATTTTTATAGGCTTATCACAGGCACTTAACAAGCTTATAGACATTGACGTTACGAATAAATATTTTACAACTTGGTTAAATTTCATTGCGGATAAATTCCCTGCTTTCTTGTTTGTTTTATTTGAGGTGTAAGGGTATATCAGACTTAACCTTCTTGTTTACCGTGCTTGTCAGCACGTATTTCAACAAGGCGGTCAACAAATTTTTCTGCCCACATATCTAATAATGCTTTTACCACCGTCATGTCATCAATGCCCGAATTGGCAATAGTATTGTCAACATATTTAGTACTGATGGCAGCTAAAATACGTTCACGGCGAATGCCATTCAAAAACTCTATTTCTACTGAAACTTTAGTTGTAACATCACTTTTATCGGTAATTTGTAAATAGGCAAAATTACCGGCATTTAAAACCATGCGAAAAGGAATAAAGTCTGTCGGCATCAATTCAGGTTCATCAAATTTGACACCAGAAAAAGCCCCTCGAATAGTGATTGTTCTAGGTCCTGCTAGTTTTACCAGCTTATAGTTATTAGCAATTAACCTATCACCCATTTGTTTGTGAAAGTATTGAGATAATTCATCTAGCTCTTGGGGTGTAAATGTAGCGTCTTCGGCAACCAACATTTCAAAAGGTACTAGCCTTATTCGCTCCATATCGGCAATCATGTCAACGGTAAAGTTTTCACTACGATAAACCTTGGTGTAATCCGGATCATAGACATCTTCAAAACCTTCATAGTTCTTTAGAAAACCAGACTTTTGTTGATCGGTAATATTCATACAACCACTTAACAATAAAGAGGATAAAAACATAATTGATATTGCAGGAATTTTGCTTTGTACTTTTGATAACATAACGGACCTAGATAAATGAATTATTTGCCTAACTATAATGCTAGAATTAGCGATTAATAGCTTTGCATCTTGTGCCATTCACTGTGCAAAATAGGACAACTTCCTTTGGCCACTATTCATTTATGTCATTAGCTTACAACTTGTATTACCCCGTACAAATACGTTTTTATTTGACCGAGTATAAATCCATAGAGAATTTATGAGCCAAACAACACTTTCGACCATTCCTCGCTTGATAGCACAAGTTTTATCTATATATGAAGTAGATGCGGAGCCTGTTTTTTCTCAAGCAGATATCGATATTAACGATACTGAACAAAAGCGTATCCCCATGGAAAAAATGGCTGATTTGTGGCAATTGTCAGTTAAGGCAACAGGCAATAATGAACTTGGCTTAGTTGCTGCGTCATTGTTCCAACCCACTTATTTAAAAGGCATTGGTATGGCTTGGCTTGCTAGTGCAAATTTAGAAGAAGGCCTAAGACGTTTTATCTCCAGTAGTCAGTTAATTAATACCATAATGCAAATAGATTTATTAGAACGTAATACTGAAAACGGTGAAGAGTTATTGATTCAATATCAAAAGCCTTTAACCCCAGAGGCAACATTTAAAGTTCACCATTGTGCCATTGAGCTAGGTTTAGGGTTTTTCTTAAAAATGTTTCGCTTAGCCGCAGGTAAAAACATACCTGCAACCGGTGTTTACTTTACTTTTGATATTGACGAAAACAATCAAGCCTACCAAGACTACTTTCAATGCCCTGTTTATGGCAACCAAGCATTCAATGGTATTTCCTTTTCAAAAACTTTATTAACTGAGCTTTTACCAACACATGATGAAGAATTAGTTGAACTGAATGAAATGGTGATTAATAAGCATTTAGCTTCTATGGATAATAGCGAGACGAGTAGTAAAGTAATAAAGATTATTAATGAGTTATTGCCTGCAGGTTGTCCAACCGAAGAAGTCATTGCTTATAAATTGCATATGAGCAAGCGAACTCTTCAGCGTAAGTTAAGCCAAGAGAAACAGTCTTTCTTAAGTTTGCTCACCTCCGTTCGTTTAATGTTAGCTAAGCAAAAATTAGCTATAAAAAATATTTCTATCACTGAGATTACTTATCAACTAGGCTACAGCTCTCCTAGTACTTTTGCACGCGCATTTAAGAAACATACCCAACTTTCTCCTGTTGAATACCGTAGTCAAATAGCCAAATAATACCATTTTTTATTAAGTTTGTGACCTTGTTGTGCTTAGGAAAAATAAATCATGGCAAGGCGCTCGATTGAGCAATAGCTGGCTATTGGGATTAAGAGCAACGCAGCTTTAGATTATTTTAACCCGCACAAGTGGGCAATAATTAAATGAAATTGGTATGAACATCAAGAACACTGATAATAGAACAATTCAATCAATAAAAAAGCCGTTCAAAATGAACGGCTTTTTAGTTTACGCTTTTGTTAAACTTGCTTTAAGGGAAAGAGTTTTATTAAGTGTTATTTTCTTTATTAACTTCTTTACTCGCTTTTAGGTTTTCTTTTGCAAGTCGCTCTTCCCAAAAGTCAGCATTTTCTATGCCTAACGCTTTAGGGTCGAAAGTATATTTCTTCACACCAGCTTTTTGTTGCGCTTCATAATCTTTCAGCGCTTTAATAGCCGGTTTCGACATAAAGAAGATGATGATGATACCAATGATATTAAGCCATGCCATCATACCAACACCTATATCACCCATACCCCATGCTAAATCTGCCGCTTTAACTGTCCCGTAAAAGGTTGCACTGATTAATACTATCTTCAATATTAAGTTTAATGCAGGAATCTTTAACGTTCTACGGATGTAATAGACATTATTTTCTGCAATAAAGTAATAAGCTAAAATAGTTGTAAAGGCAAAGAAAAACAAAGCAATCGCTACAAATGGCTTACCAACGCCGCTAAAGACACTTTCCACTGCCAACTGCGTATATGCAGGGCTATTAGCCGCAACATCGGCAGCAACATTCTGAATTAAAAAGGCTTCTCCAGCGCCATGAACATTATATGCGCCGGTAATTAAAATCATAAACGCGGTGGCAGAACAAACAAATAAGGTGTCTATGTACACTGAAAATGCTTGCACTAAACCTTGTTGTGCTGGATGTTCAACTTCAGCAGCAGCCGCAGCATGTGGACCTGTACCTTGACCTGCTTCGTTTGAGTAAACACCGCGTTTAACACCCCAACCAATGGCAGCACCAACACCAGCCATAGGGCTAAAGGCATCGTTAATTATCATCATAAATACTTCAGGTAATCTATCGATACTTAAACCAATAATAACTAATGACACTAGAATATAAGCTAGCGCCATAAACGGTACAACCACTTGGGTAAAGTTAGCAATACGTTTAACACCACCAAAAATGATGAAACCAAGTAATAATACAATACCGGTAGCTGTGTAAACCTTAACCATACTTAAGGTCCCTAGAGCCGTTTCAATAGTATCGCCTTGACCAAATACCATAGTAATCGCTTCGCCAATACCATTGGATTGCACCATAGGCAACATGAGACCACAGGCAATAATAGTTGCAATAGCAAATATCCATGCGTACCATTTTTGTCCCATCGCTTTTTCAATGTAATACGCTGGACCACCACGGTAAAAACCGTCTTCTTCTTCTTTATAAATTTGAGCATTGGTTGATTCTATGTATGCTGTTGCTGCGCCAAAAAAGGCTACAACCCACATCCAAAATACCGCACCGGGACCACCAAAACCAATTGCGGTAGCAACACCGGCGATATTACCCGTACCTACACGCCCTGACAATGAAACCGCTAAAGCTTGAAATGATGAAATACCTTTTTCTGAACTCTTACCCGAAAGTAGAAGGCGCCACATTTCATTAAACTGACGTATTTGCACAAAACGGGTTAATATAGTAAAAAATAAACCGGCGCCTAAACACAAATAAATAAGCGCGGGGCTCCAAATGATACCGTTGATCGTATTGACTAAATCTTGCACGGTTAACTCCTCTGATTGTTATTATTTTATTGAAAATGGTTATCTTTTCTTAATCTAACAGCTAATGACTAGACTCCCAAGTTATTATCTTTTAGATAAAGAAAAGGCGAATCCCTGATGAATTCGCCTATGGCTTTATTTACTTGTCACTTATTTACGTAAGTCATCTACCATATGGTAAACGCCCGTTAAAAAGTCACGCCCTAGTAAGCTACTACGCTCATCAGACCAACCTACACTATAATCAGGTAGTAAATCATTATCTTTAAATGGCATTTCAATAGTATAAGCTAAACACTTAAATTGATTTCCTACCCAGTTAGTTCCAACCGTTGGTAATGCTTTACCTGGCTCATCTTTATCATAACCGCGTTCATCTTGAAATTCAGGAGTGATTGCGATCATGATTTCTTTAAATTTATCTTCTAGCGCTTTATGGCGAGCATCATAATTAACAACACCCTCACATCCTGCCACAAAATTTACCGGCAACGCTTCATCGCCATGAACGTCTAGGAACATATCAACACCGACTTCAAGCATTTTTTCACGTACAAGAAATACTTCAGGGCTACGTTCCATCGTCGGCTCTAACCACTCACGGTTTAAATTAGCACCGCAAGCATTTGTACGTAAATGGCCACGTGCACTACCATCCGGGTTCATATTTGGCACAATATAAAATACCGTTTTGTTTAATAAAGCACGGGCAACACCGTCATCTTCATCAAGTAAACGATCTAACATACCTTCAACGAACCATTCAGCCATGGTTTCGCCAGGGTGTTGACGTGCAGTGATCCAAACGTTACGTTTGCCCTCACCTTCTTCACCAATTTTTAGCAAAGTCATATCACGGCCATCAAGTGTTTGGCCTAACACTTGTAATTGGCAGTCAAGATGCATTTGTGCGTTATGAATCAAATCTTGATGACGTTCATAGCTGTAAGGTGCAAAATAAGCAAAATATACAGAATCATACTCAGGCGTTAAAGTAATAGTAAGCTTTTCACCATCATATTGGGTAGGGACACGGAACCAATGTTCACGATCATAAGAAGCCACTGCTTGGTAATCTTCCCAACCTTCAACATATGCTGCTTTACCGGCATTGTTTAAATGCATTACGTGCTCTTGACGATCACCATTAGCACTTAAGTCAGTTTGTAGTTTAAAGTGAAACCATTGGTAAAAATCAGATTGGTTGTCTTTTTTGATTTCTAGTTGAATATTGCTTACATCAGAAGCATCAATAACGCGGATGTTACCGCTGTCGAAATTGTCAGTAATTTGCATAATAATTATTTCTTAACTTGATTGGCTTGTCTACTTAGCATAGCGCCAATGAATAATTGAATAACATAGTGTACACAAACAACCGGCAGATCACTATATAGATCGAGTCAAAAAGTTTTATAATGAGCGTAAATAAAGTCCTAACTCTGAAGAATATCCCATAGATTTACTAATAATCACATTTTCTTCATTTAAAACGTAATAACTGGGATATCCGCTGATTTCAAAAGTTTGTTTAATGCCTTCATTACCCAAAGCAATAGGAAAAGTTAATTGATGCTGGCGAGTAAATTCCATGACTCCTTTGCTACTGGTAAAGTCCATGGCAACGGCAATAACATCTATCTGTTCATTTTTTTGATACAAAGCCTGCAGATTATCGATACTCGAATGACAAACCTGACACCAAGGCGCAAAGAAATACAATATGGTTGTTTTACCTTGCGCATTTAGTGAGACAGTATTTCCCATTAAGCTAGGTACTTTATCAATATTTATATTTGAGCTGACAATATCAGTCAGTGGCGTATCCGTCGCTAACATGCTTGTTTCTCTTAGAAAAGAAAGTAGTTGAAATGCAACTAGAAAGATAATGGCTTGAATAGCAAAACTGCGTAACAAAGGGAATTCCCGAAAATAATTGTGTCTAAGTTAATAGACCTGCCAAGCCTTAATTAAATTTTGTAAAAAATTGTCTTATTGATAACGGATAGTATTACGCACCCAATAAAGGGAGATGTTTGAGTTTTTTATAGTGCAGTGCCATAGAAATACAATGTGATAACTCTTTTACTGGGATCTGTTGATTTAGCTGAAAAATGATAGCGCGGTTACCTGCATAATTAAACGTACCACCATACACTTCTTTAAATGTTTCAATGAGTGTCGTTTTACAATTGAAGTAAAGGCAAACTTGCTTAGGGTCTTTTTCTTTATAGTCGAGTCGAATAGTACTGCCACTCTTTGCGATATAGCTAGGCTCGCCCCATTTAAGCGTTTCTTCTAATGCACCAAGACCCTCTTGTGATGCAACACTAAAAATTAAATCTCGTATTTGGTTAAGTACTCTCGCTACGTTAACAGGGTAACGCTCAAATTTTTCTTTAACACGGCTATCCATAGTCATCTAATTGAGGTTTCCTGTTGACTACTTATTTTATAGTGTCTTTCGACATTATGAGTAACTTTTGCCCAATTCGATTGTTTAACTCTCATTTGGTGGTGGCTAAATGATTCTTCACTAGAAAACTCCTCATAAACGTCAAATTTATTCGGGTTTAACGAATCTACCGTTACTTTAAACACTAAGCAACCTGACTCGGCTCTAGTCAATTCAATATGATTAACCAAGGCATTCTTTACTATAGTCAGATCAGATGCAGGCACTATGATATGCCCCTGTAAGATGATTTTTGGCAAGTGCTAACTCCATATTTTAGAAATTAATAGATAAACGGATGGGGCGCTGGTGTGAAAATTCACAATTAAACAAAGTTCTAACCTTGTTTAATTGTGGCAACCGCTAAACCAGACGTTATAAAAGTTAAGCCTGCACCTATATTTAAACCACTAACCACTCTTGGTTTATTTTGCAACCATTCAACAAGCTTAGATGAGAAAACGCCCATTAATGAAAAGCCTATTGCGGTTAATACTGCAAACCAAACACCATAAAAAAGCATTTGACTGGTAACCGAGCCCAATTCAGGGTTAACAAACTGAGGAATAAAAGCCAACACAAAAAAACCGGGTTTGGGGTTCAAAGCAGCAGATAGAAAACCAGTGAAGAAAATAGATTTTATTGGCTGCTTAATAACTGGGGTTACATTGATAAGGCTTCTTGTCTTGAGTACCTTTATACCAAGCCAAATTAAATAAGCAGCGCCTATTACCTTGACCACCATAAAAGCGACTGGCGAGGTTTGAATAAGAACAGTCAGTCCGAATGTTGCCATTAATACGTGGAATAATATACCAGTTCCCGAAGCTCCTCCGGAAACACAAGCTGCCATCCTGCCTTGGCTCAACCCTCTACCGATTGCCAATATATTATCTGGCCCAGGTGATATTACTAATAATAAGCAAGCTACTGTATAAGTCAGCCAAATTTCAATCGGGAACATAATTCTTCCGTGTTTATTAATTAAGAAAAATAAAGAATTTAAAGTCTAATAACAACATATAACTACTAAAGTTATTTTTTATTAGCCACAAATGTTTTATTAATAATGCGCCAGTTATTGTCGCGTTTATACATCACTAAGTAATCAATATAATGGGTTTTAGGTGTATCAAAATTAAGCTTTACCATCGCCATTTTATCATCAACGATATCCACTGATAGTACCTTTGCTTGCCACTTATCTTTTGTCGCTTGTTTAAAGAAACCTGAAAATTCCTGTAACGTAACTGTTCTAATCGTTTCCTTACCCGTTTTTTTATCAATGTTAATCATTTTTACGTGACCAAAGTCAAAATCAAACGCTTTTTCTAATAGCTGTTGGTCACCATTTGCCATGCCATTAAAATAGTTATAAGCGGTATCTACAACGGCTTGGTATTCTGACCCCGTTACTGATTTTGCTTGATTAGACGTCGAAATTAGAGAGAGAACTAGTAAAGTGGTTATGGTGATGAACTTTATTGATTGCATTTATTCGCTTCCTTTAAATAAGCTTAATTTTACCGCCTATTGAATACGTAAATGAAGGATAAAGAAAGGTTATAAATTGTAATATTTTGTGAGTGTTAATTCAGATACGCCGTTGATACAATAAATATCTCGTGGTTTATGTCATAACTAAAGGCAGAATAGGATGCCCTTACCTTCCTAATTCAAAACGTGTTTGAATAGCACATCCTAATGAGGATATAAGCTCCTGCTTTTGAATTTTTCTTATTCAAATCGACTTTATTCAGCAAAAGTAACCTATACCTTGATTTATGTGATCGGGTGCAATAAATAACATTTCTACATTATCATCGATTCATTTTAAATAGTTTTCTAATGCCATTTGAGACAATAAACGAAACACCAAAACCAACAACAAAATACAGCACAATGGCTATGCTTGCTAGACTAGAGTTATAAACTTCCCCGTTTTCAAGCAGACATTTTCCGGTACTATAATCAAAAGAGCCACTCCGATCTAAGCAATCATCAACCATTAAAAAGGTATGTAATGACCAAATAACAAATAAACTGGTAAATACACCAGCAAGAGTAGGTAGTAACGTGCGATTCATATAGTTTTTATGCCTAATTTAGGGATGTAAAAGAGAGTAGAATAACAGATAACACGACACTGGGCCGTGCTTGTTGTGTTAATAATAACAGTTTGTGTATATCAGTGGCCTGCTTTACTAACATGGCTTATATATATCTGGTTGATGTAACTCCATAAATGACTCTGGGGAGTTTAACGCTTTAAAACCAAACTGTTGGTAAAGGCCGTGAGCATCACTCGTTGCAAGCGCCATACGCCTTATCCCTTGTAATTTAGGGTGATCAATAATTTCTTGCATTAGCCATTTACTTATCCCCTTACCTCTATGCTCCTCAAGCACAAATACATCAGATAAATAAGCAAAGGTGGCCGTATCTGTGATCATACGAGCAAATGCGACTTGACTGCCCGACGTGGTAAAAACACCAAAACATAATGAATTATTGATTGCGGTTTCCATCGTATTAAGTGGAATATTTTTAGCCCAATAAGAATGAGATAAATACCCATGGATAACCGACAAATCCATGTCTTTTACTTGTGAACTAATGTGATAACCTAAAACCAATGAAAACTCCCTCAGCTTAGTAAAATAAACACTATTTTTCGTAAGCAGATATAATTGTTGTACTACCGACAGACTTCATAAAGAATTGCTCTTTAACGATTAGGTATTGAGCATCAGAAAAAAATCCGTCCATTTTATCTTTGCTACTAAAGTTGATGGTAAAAACTCGGTTAATATCGCTATGATTTTCTGTAATCAACACTTCAGAGACTTTAAAGTCGTAAGAAAATCGTCCCTGATAATCGGCAAGAATAGGCTTCATTGCTGCTCTATAATCTTCATAAATAAGATCATCAAGTACATTGAGTCCAACTAATATTTCATATGACATTTAAACTCCAAAATTTATAGCTTAATAGTGACACAACAGTAACTGTGTTAATGTGAAGAGTCACGATGAATTGACAAACAAGCCGTGTAATTTTGTAAGAGGGTTTGTAAACAGAGCTACTTGGGTTAATTCATGGCTAATTTTCAGCTGAATAATACTTTTATTAGCCGATAGAAACAAAAAAGCACAGAGTTTGAGCTCTGTGCTTTTTTTCATATCGCCAATGCCGTTCTAAGTGGTCACTTCTTTAGATGGATTGGTATTACTTGCCAATTATTCGTGTTTTAGCATTGGCTGTCATATAGGTAAATACTGCATAAGCTGCCACATTTTGGCGTAATTTTTCAGGATCAATTTTATCTAAGGTATCATCAGCGGTATGATGGTAATCAAAATAATCAGTACCATCTTGTGATAAACCAAACGCCGGAATGTTAAACGGACGGAATGGAATAAGGTCTGGGCCACCACGAGCTGAATTTTTAGCTGTGTATTCAATATTTAAAGATTTCAACATAGCAGCGATTTCAGCAACCAAAGGTAAAGCCTTGGCATGAACATTTGAGTCAAATGCCCAAATTTTATCTGCACCAAAATCTGACTCTGCCGCCGCAACTATATTATTGATGCCCTGAGCGTTAGCTTTCACGTATGCTTTTGCACCCCATAAACCAAATTCCTCAGCAGCAAATAATACCACGCGAATACTGCGTTTAGGCTTACCGTAAGTGGTAGCAAGTTTGGCCGCAGCCATGGTAAGTGCAACACCTGCACCATCGTCTAAGGCACCCGTACCTAAATCCCAAGAATCTAAATGGCCACCAATAAGTACGTGTTGTTTAGGAAATTCACTGCCAGTAAATTCAGCAATTACATTGTGAGAAGTTCCCTCTCCCATTGATTTTGCTTGCACGTTAATATTGATTGTTACTGGTTTTCCTAAGGCAACTAAACGCTGTAATTGATCAGCATCTGCATTAGAAATAGCAGAAGCAACAATTTTAGTCACTCCCTCTTTATAATGACTACCACCAGTATGAGCAAAGCGATGATAAGCAGTACTTACTGAACGCATGACATAACCTACCGCGCCTTTTTGTGCTGCTACCACAGCGCCACGACTACGCGCTTGAACGGCTGGACCATAACCATTACCGTCTCGATCGCGATCCATACGGTAATTGATAAAAACAATTTTACCTTTCGCGATATTGTCAGGTCCACTTTCTAACTCAGCCAAGTTTTTAAATTCGATGACCTCGGCTTCAATACCGTTTTTAGGTGTGCTGATACTATTTCCTAACGCAGTTATATGCATAGCCTGTGGTGCAGGACTAACAATAGCGGCAGATTCAGAATAACGAATCCATTTTGGAAAAGTAGCCGGCTCTGTCCATACTTTGTCAAACCCCATGGCTTTGAACTTGGCTATTGCCCAAGATACAGCAGCCTCATCTCCCGGAGTCCCTGGCATTCTAGGACCTACTTCGGTAGTTAAAGACTCAACTAAATTCCAAGCAAGGTCACTTTTAAGAGCTTGTTGCTTTATCTCGGCAACTTGGGTTAATTGTTTTGCTGAAAAGTTATCTGATTGAGCAAATGCTGTTGAAACATTAACGCTTAATGTAGTAAAAATCAGTGCTGATATCACTGAAGTAAAACCTTTATTCATAGTGTAAGCCTACAGGTATTTGAGTAAGTGGATTCTAGCTAGTTTGCGGACTGGATAAATGATATTTAGCGCTTGGTCTTTTTCATGCTAACTACATCGCGTGCTATCGCTAATAATTCAGGTGAAATATCTTCAGCACCATTTTTGATTAATTTACTTACATCACCAGAAGAAAATAGTGAGCCACGTTCAGATTTTACCCCTAATGACCTAACATAATCTTTTGTTTTACCTGTGCTAGCGGTATCAATGTATTTAAAAATCACTTGCTCATTAAAGCTTTGAGGTTCGTCTTTTAATGTGGCAATAGTCTCGGTAAGTGATTCAATTTCTGACTCTAACGTTTGAATTAATTCTGCAATATCTTTATATGGTTTCATGTAATTATCGGCTCTTATAGGATTAGGTAATGGTGCAAGCAGGGATATACCAATGTGCTTTTACACCATTGTACAGTGAAAGAAACTGAGTAAATAGTTTAGCTTTGCTCAGATGATGTTTATTGGTTAAAAAGCAGGTCTTTTAGGAAAGCAATGTGAACAGTTTAGGTTTGTGCTTTAAGGTTTATGCCCAAGTAATACCAATTTGATTAAATTTCTTCCCTACTCAGAGCTACATTGATGAGCTTAAAACAAGCAAGATTTGTTAAACATAGTTATTCTATATTTCATTAATTTTGTGATGTTATCAGTTTATCAATGAGCTCCCAAGGGGCGAGTTTAAAGGGTTCATATGCGGCGTTATTGATTTTGACAAGGACGCTGCATGGATGCAGCTTATTAGAAAATGCAGGAGCATATTTTCCTGAATAACCATTCTCTTCAATCAATGCCTTACCTCTAAACCCTTTAATTCTCGCTGAGTGGGAAAGAACTTAATCAATTTGGTATAACTTGAAGATGCTCGGGTATAGGGCAATCATGTTTTGAAGAGAGCGCTACATTTTCTCAGCTCTTTCTTCTATACACTCATTCGAACCCATCTCAAATATTCGACATACCCAAGGTCTGTTATCGTAAATCGTGCACATTAGGGTATCTCTATCTAACGCTGAGCACCAACCATCATCAAATCGCAACATTGACTCTTTACCATGTCTATCAACATACACATGCCTATCAGGTACTCCTGTCTCACTAAGAAGCATTACTTCTAAACTACAGCAGCATGCCTCACAGTTAGCACAAGTGATTTCAGCAACAGGTAAATTTTTTACTTTAATGTCGGACATAAACTACAACAAAAAATTGAATGGTCGCTAGCATACGCTATACAGACGATTTTCTCGAGTTCAACGAGTAATAATGACAAATTAAAAAACTGAAAGTTTCACACAAGAGTAAAATAAAAAGTTAATTTGCAGTCAATGTGTTTGAGCATTCGGTTCACTATGGCTGGTATTTCAACAACGCCAATGTTTGATGTGGAATTTGCTGAAACGAAAATATCACATGCTTGAACTTCAATTCTTTGACGCACGTAATAATCATTTATCTCTTCGAAATTTTGTTGTGTTAACGGTACTTTAGCAATATAGCGTTGACTTTCTATCTGCTCTTCATAGCTAGAGTCGACAATCTCACGAACTAACGAGTAGGCCTGGAACTTATCTAAATCAAGAAAGCGGAAGCTGATTTCAGCTTCACTATTAGAAATATTCATCTGCTTCTCTTAGTGCTTATTACAAGCATTCAACGACTAACACTCTTCAAGTGCATTAAATTGAGCTAACCATTCACCAAAAGAGTCAGATACTTTATCTACTGTGCATAAGCCATGATTATAAAACCATACCGGTATATCTATTTGCTCAGTCTCACAATCGCTAAGTTTGAAACAAAACATGTTTCCTTTACAATCAGAAGCAAATAAAACATGACCTTTAGGCATACCACTCATTTCATAAAGCTTTGATAGTGAAAATACGTCATCTAAACTTAAGAAATCTTGCACCTCAGATATTTCGACATTTAAATCACAAATCTTACTTAATACATTAGGCGTATGGACCAAGCCATAGGTAGATATTAAGTATTTATATGAATTAGGTAAAAAAGCATTTAAATTAGATTCAAGTGCGCTAATATCCTGCTTTTCAATCGGGATCATAGTGTGATTAGTTGCCCAATTCTCTACAAAAAGATCAATACACTTCACTTAGAAATACTCCAATAAATCACAAATAATCATGATAGCAATATAGTCGAATAACAGTTAAATTTCGGTAAATAAAAATTAGTTACTGTTGTTCTCATCATGCAATTCAATATTTAACTCTAGCACGTTTAAATCACCCTCTTTTTTATCAAGGTTGATCGAGAAACTTTCATCAGAGACTTTAATGTACTTTCTCAAAACTTGAAGTATATCTTGAGTAAGTTGCGGTAAATAATCTGGCTGTTTATTTCGACTGTTTCTTTCATGGGCAACAATAATTTGCAGACGTTCTTTGGCCTTTGAAGCTGTTGTTACTTGTTTTTCTTTTTTACGAGTAAAATAATCTAATAGTGCCATGTTATCCTCCAAACATACGACTGAATATGCCTTTTTTCTCAGCAACTAAAAACCTAAAATCAATTGTTTCACCTAAAAGACGATCAACGACATCTTGGTATGCTTTTCCTGCATCACTCATCGTATCTAAAATCACAGGCTCACCAGCATTAGATGCCTTGAGCACTGCTTGTGATTCAGGAATAACACCTAACAGAGGTATTGAAAGAATATCTTCAACATCTTCAACACTGAGCATTTCACCTTCTTCAACGCGTTTAGGTGAATAACGTGTCAGTAATAAATGTTCTTTTATTGGCTCTAAACCAAGCTCTGCTCTGCGTGAGCGACTTGCTAGCATACCTAAGATTCGATCAGAATCACGAACCGACGAGACTTCTGGGTTTGTAGTTACAATCGCTTCATCAGCGTAATATAGTGCCATCATTGCACCCGCTTCAATACCGGCTGGTGAATCACATACAATAAAGTCATAGATTTTACCAAGGTCTTCTAACACTTTACCGACATTTTCTTTATTTAACGCGTCTTTATCACGTGTTTGCGAAGCAGGTAATATAGATAAACTACTGACGCGTTTATCTTTAATTAACGCTTGATTTAACGTCGCTTCACCATTGATCACATTGACAAAATCATAAACAACACGGCGTTCACAACCCATGATCAAATCAAGATTTCGTAAGCCAATATCAAAATCAATTAAAACGACTTTATTACCTTTTAATGCTAAACCAAGACCAATTGCAGCGCTTGATGTGGTTTTACCAACACCGCCTTTACCTGATGTAACAACAATAACTCGTGCCATAGACCGAATATCCTTAATAAGTTAGAAATTAAATGAGTTTTGATGACGTGAGTTCGTTGTCATTCAAATGAATATAGACAGGAGAGCTCCAGTGTTGCTCCATTGACTCACTCAGCCAATAATTACCATTAATAGAGACTAATTCAGCCTCAAGTTTTTGGCAATATATTTGCGCTTTATGGTGCCCTTTTGCGCCTGCAATTGCTCTACCACGTAACGATCCATAAACATGAATATTACCATCAGCAATAACTTCCGCGCCTGCTGATACCGAGCCAATAACCACTAAATTTTGATCTTTCGCATAGACTTGCTGACCAGATCGGATCTGCCCTCGATGGACTTTGTCAGTGTATAGTTTGCTCAACGCTATAGCCGCAGTTTTTTCAGCTTCTTTTACTAAGGCTTCTTCCGCAATAGCGATTTTTTGTGAGGTTTCAACCTTAGTTGTATTGACGAAAGAAAAACCAAGCTCTCGAATAAGCTTACGCTGTTCTTTAGAGACAGCACCAGTGAAGCCAACAAAAGTAAAATTGAATTCTTCAATCAATACCTTTATCGCTTGATAATCCACCGACGATGCTATTTTTTCAATATTAACAACAATAGGAACTAGATAAAAAAAGTCGGGTGCTTGCGCTACTTTTTTTGCCAAATCATTACGAATATCCGCTAGTACTAACGTTTTTAAATGCAAAACTGACAGGGTAAAGCTTGACCCTTTAAACTCAATACTGGCATCAGCCATAAAGAAGGTTTTCCTAAATAAGACAACTCAATGTATCTGGACATCTAATCATCAGTACTACTGTCATGTAAACAAATAACGGTAATACTGAAAAATTAATTATTGATCCGATTGATATAAGGCGCTTTTTAATGTGGAAATCAAAGCATCTTGACTGTGTTGTGAATGTTTAATCTTATTATTTGCCATTAATAGTGAATAACTTAAATTAATTGAGGCAACCAATAGAGCACGTTCGCTATTCACTGCGCCCTTTTGTTTCTTAATATCATCACACATAACAGCCAGGCTGTTAGCTGCTTGATGTAAATCCTCTGCTTGTTCAGCTGAGCAAGTAAACTGATGTTGCTTGCCCATAATTTCGATGCTGATACCTTTAGAGTCTTCATCAATCATTAATTAACCTCTTCTACACTTTGTAATTTACCTAGAAGGCTAGTTAATACACTATTGGTTTGCTTTTGCTTTTCTTCACCGTCAAGTGCTTCAAGTTGCAAAGTTTCATTTTCATCAAGCAGCGCTGTTTTTTGCTGCTCAAGTTCTAAAACTTGGCTTTTAAGTTGGTTGTTTTTTGCAATGATGTCTTCAATCAGTTGTTCGAGTTGAGGGAGAGTATTTTCTAACATAAGGCGCTCTTGTTAACTGTAGTAAATTTAAGGGGCAAATTTAATCTAAAGTGAAGAAGAATGCTACTGTTTAGCGCGATTATTACCTTAATTTATGTAACAAATATCAACATCATACAGAATCAGTCCATATTGCTTAAAATATGCACTTTTATGTTATAAATTAGACGATTAGAATTACATCATTTGACAGTGTCATTTTAGGACTAACTTTAAGGTTTAGTTAACATACGATGTTAAACTGCTACTTTGAATCAATTATATTTGAGTGTTTTGACTAGATCATTTCTTTTTCTTTGGTATCGCAAAGTTTGCATAAATCGTTGTTATCATACCTACAATAAGAGACAGCATGGCAACGCCAAACATGGCATTGTTTTGAGATTCAAACGCCAAAAGATATATGCCTAAGGCAACAAAAAACCAACCACTCAATACAAAAGCTTTTGGGTGTGATGATATCAACCCAGCTGAATGGACATTTTTTACTGTTTTAGCTTTAGAATGAGCTGAAGCTTTTCGTTTATGTTTTGTTGTCGGCATCACTAACTCCTTAGGTTTTATCATTTTGAATGGCCTATCGTATCAAACTTACCATACTAAGATTTGTTACCGTTAAGCAACAAAATCCTTCAATAATTAACTAACCATGCCATATTATTATTTAACTAATTTGCCTAAGAGTTGATGGGGTTTGTCCTGTCCACTTTTTAAAAGCCGCTCTAAAATTTGAAGCATCATTAAAGCCAATGGAATAACCAATATCTTCAATGGACAATTGAGTTTCTGTTATTAATTTTTTAGCTGCACTACAGCGTAACTCTTTTACTATGTATCTAAAACTAGTGCCCTGATCAGATAACTTCCTTCGCAGTGTTCTAGGTGTAAGATATAAATCACTCGCTAAATTTTCAGCACACAGCTCCTTGTGCATATTTTCAGATACCCATTGATTGATAAAGGTCAAAAATTCATTCTTTGTCTGTACTGAATCTAATACCAAGTCACATTGACTAAGCAATAACGGCATTGCAAAAGGATTACTTTTAGGGGTATTTAATGACCATTTATCGTCACTGAAGACAAATTCACTGTACTGATGTCCATAACTAATTGGGCAACCAAAAAAGTCTTCATAACCTTGATGAAATGGTGGTTTATCAAAGCTAAACCTTAAAACATCAAAAGCAAAATTTTCACAGTCTAAAAAATCTCTAACTAAAGACAAAACAATGGCGCACTGTAGCTCTATATTAAATTCGGTTAAGTCAGTGGTTAACAGCAGATCTTCAAAACGAATACACGATTGATTAAACTTGTCTTCAACATGTAATGACATATTAACCGTCTTGGTAACCAAGTTATGGTAGCGCAGAGAAAACTCCAGCAATGAACGTAGGTCTTTACAGCATAATAACGTACAACCATATAAGCCGTAATCTTTAGGCTTTATTGACGCACCCAGCAATAAACTCACTTCGGGTATTTCCAAAGCTAAGATATTTCGATAAAAAGAAACTATTTGTTCCTTATTAATTTTATATTCAAGGTCATTTAATCCGTCTGGTTCAATATCAGTGCCTTTTAATAAATGCGATAAATCGATACCGCGGTTAGATAGTGTGGTCGAAATAAAGTTAAGTTTATGCGCAAATACTTGACCGATAAAATTAGCAGGCAAACTATTTTGTTGAAGCATATCTTTATTTCTCTTTTCGTTATTTAGCACCAGTTAACCACAGATTGACCGTTTTTCACCTAAAGTTGACCGTTTATCACCTTATTTTCACTATAACTCCTCTTTATATTATTCAAGCTAACGATGATAAATAATTATAATAATAGAGTGAGATAACATGAGAAATAAGGCAATAAAAAGCATATTCACCTTGAGTGCCTGTGCTTTGGCTATTAATGCTGCAACGGCGCAAGAGCAAGTAACACTGGAAGTGATCCAAGTGACCGCACAAAAAAGGTCGGAGAATGCGCAAGAAACACCGATATCAATGAACGTGCTGAGTGCTGAAGATATAAAAGAAAAGAGCATTGATAAAATTGATGATTTGCAATATTCCGTTCCCAATTTACATATGACCGAAACAGGTATTAGTACTCAAATGTTTATTCGCGGTATTGGTACGGGCAATAATCAAGGATTTGAGCAATCCGTTGGACAATATATCGATGGTGTACATTACGGTCGCCAACAATTACTTCGTATGCCATTTCTTGATTTAGAAAGGATTGAGGTTCTAAAAGGACCACAATCAATTATGTTTGGTAAAAACTCGGTTGCAGGTGCGTTGAACTTGTCCTCAGCTACACCAACAGAAGATACAGAAATCCATCTAGGTGTACAGTATCAACCTACCAATGGGGCCACTGAATTTACCGGTATGGTATCTGGTGAGTTAATGGATACCTTGTCCGCTAGATTAGCCTTTAGAGATTATTCAGAAGATGGTTATATTGAAAATACATTTAAAAACCGTGATGAAACAATCCGTGAAGAAAGTGCCATTCGTTTGAGTTTATTATGGGAGCCAAGTGAAAACATGAACTTTTTGTTCAAAATTGAGCAAGATGATTTTGATGGCACTGGTCGACAAATAGAAGTCATTAAAGATGAACCTGCTCTTGCTGGCTCTCCTATGACCAGCGCAACATTCAGTCAAATTTTAGGGGCTTTAGGTCACCCTAACGCCATAGCTGAAAGTGAATTAAACTATGGACGCCAAGCTGACGCAGAAGAAAGTAATAGCAACAGCTTAAATAATGCCACGTTAACCGCTAATTTCAAATTTGGTGATTACACCCTGACCACAATATCAGGTTTAGTATCATACGACTTTGTTGAAACTTGTGATTGTGATTATACCGCCGCTCCTATTTTTTCAGTCTTTATTGATGAAGAGTATCAGCAGTTCAGTCAAGAAATTAGAGTCGTTTCCCCTCTAGGGGAAAAGTTTGATTGGTTAGGTGGTCTTTTTTATCAAACCAGTGAACTTTCCTTTGATGATAACATCATAATCCCAACAAACAGCGTTTTAGGTTTGATTTCTGGTGGTGCGTTAGCTCCTCTTAACGGTGAAGCAGCGGGTCGTAATTATCAATTAGACACCGATATGTTTTCAGCGTTTTTCCAAGGTCGTTATCATTTTAATGAGGCGTTAACGCTAACCCTAGGTGCACGTTATACCAGTGAAGATAAAACATCATCACGTGTAATGAACATTACTGATGCAAGTACAGGCAATATTACAACAAACCCAGCATCTCCTGCTTTATTTGACGCTGTATTTGGTATTCAAAGCGAACAGAGTCCTTATTCACCGGAAGGCCACAATCTACAAGGTGAACGTAATGAAACCTCTTTTACGCCACTTATTAATGTAAGCTATAAAATTGATGAGGATATTATGGCTTATGCTTCTGCCACCACTGGCTTTAAAGCGGGTGGCTTTGATGCGCGAGCAAATAACATCAATTCGTGGGAGTTTGAAGAAGAAGAGGCAACCGCCTATGAACTAGGGATAAAATCTTTATTGCTCGATGATACCTTAGAAGTAAACTTATCATTTTATCGTACTGAATACGACAACTTGCAAGTTAGTCAATTTGATGGCGTACTAGGCTTTAATGTCGGTAATGCCAAAGAAACAGTTGTGCAAGGTGTTGAAGTTGAAGGTCGTTGGATAATCCTCGATGGTTTATCAATGCAATATGGTATGGCTTATTTAGATCATGAATACAAAGACTTCACCAATGGTAACTGTCATAGCAGACAAGTGCCTGACGGTGATATGGGCGCTGACGGCAACCAACTGTGTGATTACACTGGCAAATCAGGGCAATACACCCCTAAGTTCACAGCAAGTATTGGTTTTGATTACTTCACTGATATTTCATTCTTAGGATTTGAATATTTCAGAACTACATTAGGGCTTTACCATTCAGCAAAACAAAATGTTGATGTTAACTTAAACCCGCTTTATGAAGTTGAGGCTTACGACAAGGTGGATATGCGTATTGCTCTTGAAAGTGAAAATTGGAATATCGCCTTGTTTGGTAAAAACATGACTAATGAAGAAGTATTAACTTATGTCGGTAATAATCCATTATCGGGAAGTACATTTGGTACTGATACGTTTTATGGCTTTATCGACAAGCCAGCTATATACGGCATACAGCTAGATTATAACTTTTAGTTAATATTTACTGTCTAACGAATACTGCTATACTGTGTGAGTAGTATTCGTTGATAGTCTATACCAATTACACTAATGAATTGATCAGCTTAGAGTTATGTTAGCGAGCTTAGAACAAGCAAAATTACTTAAACATAGTGATTCTATATTTCTTTAATTTTGAGCCGTTATTGGTTCGCTAATAAACTCCCAAAGGGCGAGTACCTAATAAAAGGCAAAGGCTTACATGCGGCGTTATTGATTTCGATAAGGGAATAACCATTCTCTTCAATCAATGCCTTGCCTCTAAGCCTTTTAATTCTCGCTAAGTGGTCAATTAATTAATGTACTTGGTATTACAAGCGGGAATAGAAGCTTTCTATCCACAACACTTTTTATATTTTTTCTTACTGCCACATGAACAAGGATCATTACGGTTCGGCGTTTTATCAAATCGAGTAGTCGTTGGCTTATTTAGTTGACCATCAAGCTCAAGGATATTTTCTTCAACAGCACTATCTACTGTGATGTCAGCAAAAAGTTCATTATCACTAACTAACTGTTCTATTTCTAACTTTCTTTCTTCGCTTGCAACCACTAGCGTTAATGGTTGTTTTTCACTACCAAGCTTTACAGAACGTTTAGTATTATAACCTGTAGTTACGTGGTTATGTCTGGTGTGAATACGTCCTTTGTAATAAAGATCGTGCATAATGTTCTCCGCTAATATTAAATACTTGGTTTAAGCGCGGCAGTATAACGTAAAGTAATAAATAGTCGACTATTGAATCAAATGTCAGTCTATTATTTTGTATTTTTCAAAATATAAGCGGTTTTAATGACTAGATAAGCTCGAAAGTAAGCAATATCATCAATTAAGATAACGGATAGAAAGATAAAGGTGTTGTGCTCAAGGTAAGGTGTACTTTGAATGATACTCAATAGAACAACTAAGTAGATGCCCGAAGTGCTGTTGCGGTAAATAAAAAGTGAAAAATAAAGCACTTATTAATTTCGGCAACAGCTATATAGAAAAAAAAGAGACGGTTAGTTAACTACAAACACAGATTAAAGTTCACCCCCTAACGACTACTTATTCAGCCGTAGCAGTCGCTTTCTTCATGTTAGCTTTGATTTGTTTAATATCACAATTATCGAGTAACAATAATACATCGGCAATTGAACTACGAAGTTCGGCACTTTCTTTAGGCATTTTTTTCTTTTGCATATGCGATACCGATTCACGGTTCATCACAGTATTAAGTAATTTCTTTAAAACGTCTTCGTCATCAATTTTTAATTGTGGCAGAGGATTAGTTGCTACGTCATTATAAGCGTTATAAATCAGCGTCAGTGCTTCTTGGGATTCTTTTAATCGTTCCATATTTTTATTCTTATTAAATTGAGTAGTTATTTTAGATTACATCAATAAAACACTTTGTCTATAAGATATTATTCTATAACCCTAATATCTCGTTCCTATTGTATATAATTTAGCTTATTTCTTTGATTTCTCGGCCTATTCCGTCAACCGTAAGCGGAAACATTTTACTATCAATCAACTCATTGATCAGATCAATGGAATGATAATAAGACCATTGCGGCTCAGGCTGTGGATTTAACCAAGCTACCTTTGTAAAGTGGTTGGTTAATCTATTCATATAATCAGAGCCAAAGGTTCTGATTATTTCTTCGATATCTAAAGTTTCGGTGCGACGTCTTTGGTTGTCTCGCCAAACTTTTTCATAAACACAGTTATGCAAATAGAAGAATTCTAAATGTTTGTTCATGAGGAAATATATGTCAAAAATTTTAACTCTAATGTCTAATGGGAACTTTTTTGACGTTAGATTTTGGTGCGGGTAAACTAACAATAAAGTCTCGTTCTTAAGTCCGGATCTACCACAGAACCGACCTAATTCAAGCGTGAATTTATCACTATAAATAGTCCGCTTCGCCACTATTGCGGCCAGTCGTTCATTTACAATTTCAAATTCGAATGATTATGTATCCTCATTATAATAAAAACATTGGGGATACGTTTTCTAATGCTGTCTAGTTGACCATCAGGTATCTAAAGTCAACATTCATTACACTTTCCTTACACTTTTCTTACAGATTCCTTGCAGGTTTCTCCTGCGAGTTAGATTATAGTTTTCGGCGGTAGACAGGTTATCTCGCTGGAACCTCTCTTATTAATAACAAAAAATTTAAAGGAAACTTGTATGAAGCCATTAGGGGATAAAATAATCTTTATGTTGGGCTGCTGTTTGTGTTTTCTGCTTTACGGTTGCGGTGACGAGAACGAGAGCAATCCAATACCACCGCCGCCTGCGCATTTAACGGATTCATATGACGATATTGCCGCTTTGCTCGAGCATTACAATGTTCCCGGCGTAAGCATAGTGACCATTAAAAACTTCCAACCGGATCGGATAATAGCCCTTGGTGTCAAAGACAAAGACAGCAACGTTGCTGTTACACCAAACACCATGTTCCAAGCGGCATCCATCAGTAAATCCCTGGTCGCCGTCGCTGTTATGAAAGCGACGCAAAACAGCGAACTGTTTTTGGATGCCGACATTAACGATATACTCAATTCCTGGCAGTTGCCCGACTCTTCTTATTCTGAAAACAATATGGTGACCTTAAGAGGATTACTTGGACACACGGCTGGTATTAATGTGCACGGCTTTAATGGCTATAACAGAGCTGGTGAATTACCTACCACTAAACAGGTTCTCGACGGGAAATATCCTGCTAATAGCGAATCTGTAAAGGTTGTTCATACTCCAGGCAGTAAGTTTCAGTATTCAGGGGGCGGTTATACCCTGATGCAATTAGCATTGACTGACTATTATCAGCAACCATTTAATGAGTGGATGCATGACCAGGTGCTCAGCCCGCTTTCGATGAGTAACAGTAGCTATCAGCAACCGTTACCAAGTGCACTCATAGAACAGACCAGTAGTGGCCATTATTCAAACGGAAAAAAAGTTGATGGCGGCTTTCATGTCTATCCAGAAATGGCTGCTGCTGGTCTATGGACGACCGCCGAAGATTTGGTTAACTACACGATAGAGCTGCAAAACTCCCTTAATGGTAATGCCAATAATCTATTGGAGAGTGAACCGCTCAATGAAATGTTGGCAGCCGGTCAGAGCCCAGGTTTTGGTTTGGGATTTGAACTATTTCGGACTGACAATTATGGCTACTTTGGCCATAGCGGGGCCAATGAAGGATTTCGTGCAGTAGTGTTTGCTCACAAAACAGATGGCGTCGGGTTAGTTTTGATGGCTAACAGCGACAATGGCATCGAATTATTCAATGCTGTGTTGTCACTAGTCGGCAAGTTGGAAGAATGGCCAGGTTTTTAATTGGGTGAATCTATAATAGTACAGGGTGTTTATAGGTTGGTTTGGAAACATCCGGTAAGGTATCCGTCTATTTGTATTTTTAAGAGGTCTATTGCCGTTTTTCCTGCTATAGACCTAAATCGATGACTTTTGAATAAAAAACATGCTGAAATTTAAGTTGTCTAAGTGACAATAATTAGCGTTCTGATATGAAATCCCATCGACGGCTATGAGCCTTGAGTTCAAATGGTGAACTCAAGCCACTTTGCTGACCTATATTATCACTCGAATTAACCTCAACTAATGGACAGTTAAGATACGAAATCTGACACTTAATTAAGACAAAATGCTGATTCATCATCCTTGCTGGTTGCTATTTAAATCAACATTAAAGAAGTGCTAATATTTGTTGTGCAATTACACTTTTTGGAACTTAACAAACATGTTAGTTGTTAAAATACCCACAATTGAAAAAACGCTAAGAAATAGAAAATAATTTTGGAACCCTACTAATCCAACATTTGCATCTAATATACGCCCCGATATTGATGCGAAAAAAATGTCTGGTGTAAAACCTAACACTGAAATCACACCTACCGCTGTACCAGTGAATTTGTTGGATGTTTTAGACTCTGCGATAAGGGAAAAATAGACGCCTCTTATTGCAAACACCGCAAACATAGAAACAATTAAGTTAACAAAAATAATGATGTATCCAACAGATGTTGAACCGAATACGTTTGTAGGATCAACAATAAACATCAGTCCATAACATATTAAAGTGATAATGAAAGCGATAACAATAGTTCTGCTGGTGATAAAGCGATCAGCAAGAAACCCTGCCGAGATAGCCGCAACAGGTCGTATATATGCAGATAAAGAGGTCATTTGTGAAGCATCTAACTCTGTCATTTTCATCACAGTGACGGCATATAAAGAATAATTGTCTATTCCTTTGTAACCGCAATATGCACAAATGATAATAAATGCTTGGCACCAAGTTGTCTTTTGTTTAACTACACTCACTATACCTTTAAATGATTGGTCGGATGAGGTTAGTTGTTTTTCTTGGGCTGCTGGGATGAAACACCACGCCATAATAGATATGGTAAAGGTGATGGCCGTATAAAAATAGATGACTGATTGAACGCCAGCTTGTCGTTCGGCCTCAGTTATATAGGCTGCAGTTTCAGGTAACGAAAAACTAAAAATAATGACGGCAATAGATGACGTTATAGCTGCAACTAAGCCGCGACCACCGTCGAGTATGCCAAACGCACGTCCTTGATTATCCTCCCCTCCCCACTCACGGGTAGCTTTTATCATGGCTGCCCAGAATAATAAAATGGTTGTAATCCCCCAATAGCCAAATAACAATTGAATACCCAAATAACTTGGAATACTCGCATAGTAGATGCCACCAACTGCGGTGGCAAACAGTGATAAAGACATGAGTTTTCTAGGAGACACACGATCCGCTAATGCGCCTCCGGGGAAATACGCTAACATAGCCATGATGCCATAAACGGCAAAAGCATCGCCTAACTGTGTGTTAGTTAAAGCAAATGTTTCTAAAAAAGAGGCTCTAAAAAATCGAAAAGTATGAAAAGGTAATCCAAAAATTATTTCGCCAGCAAGTATGAGTATTAGTATTATTTTCCATGAGGCTATGGAATTGTTCTGACCTTGTCTCATTCATTTCTTCTGTAAGGTTAAGATATAAGAACTCAATAAAACACAAAGCCTCGTAATTTTAAATACTTATCTGGCTTTAACTCAACACGGCCGTCTCGCGTACAATAAAGTAGAGGTCCACTTGAAAAAGTATAGTCATCCTGAATTTATTTCAGGATCTCGTTGCTAAGATACTGTAACAAGCTCAGCATGACGAGAAAATCACCACTGTTTATGAGTTCCTGAATGAACTACATAGGCATGAATCTTTATGGTGTTAATGTGAAAATAAAAAAGTATAAAAAATGTCAGTCTTCTATTTATATTGTGCCTGTTTATGAGGTAATTATATATACCCGTTCCACCTGAAGATACAGGATTCAGCTGGAATTATAAACGCCTTTAGGCAAGGTATTTATTGAAGAGAATAGTTATTCTATTGTCGAAATCAATAACGTAGCATAAAGCGTTTATAAACCAGCCCTTGGGGGGAAAACTGAGCAAAGCATACTCGTCGTTACATTTGTTTTTAAGGACGCTGCATGGATGCAGCTTAATAGAGAATGCAGGAGCATATTCTCCTGAACAACCATTAACAAAAAATGTGCCTCGATTATGATTCGCTCAGGTTTCCTGAAACGAGCATCTTCAAGTGGTACGGGTATATAACATCACAAACAGGCACACTGCTTTACTCAAACGACAATTAATCCGCGTAGCCACTGCCAATAGCACTAAAGGGAAGCTCTAATCCAAGCTCAGGTACTTGAAGGCCTATCCAAGCGACAAAGGTATTGCTATTAGGGCCCGGGAAAATACTATACTCATTTATCCAAGGATAAAGAGCGATAGCCTGCTGAATCTTAGGAATGAGTATTGAGGCTTTATCACCTTTAATCGAAAGTAATAGATCAGGTTTTGATCCATACCAGTATCTATCCGGTGTAAGGGTTTGATATTGCCTAATTGCAGGTAGCCCGCGTTTTACTTGCCAGCCTATAACCTCATAAACACTATATTCAGTCGCTTTCTCTGCTTTAATTGCTATCCAAGGGTGAACAGCAAACCAGCCACGCCAACTAAAAGCATCCGCCGCATAAAATTCAATGATTGCTCTGTTGTCTTCACTTGGCGCCGTTGCAATACCTGCAGGCTGTCTACTCGCTGTACGCCAATCATTATTCGAACAAGCGCTGATAAGTAATACAACCCAGATAATACTAAAATATCTCATCTTCCTTCCCATATACTGGTTAATTTATAAATATCAATTGCCTTACCATGTGCGATTGTTGCAATATTTGGCTTAGCTTATTTCTTTTATCGCCCGCCCTATGCCATCAACCGTTAACGGAAACATTTTACTGTCAATCAACTGATTTATCAGTGATATTGAGTGATAATAAGACCATTGCGGCTCAGGCTGTGGATTTAACCAAGCTACCTTAGTAAAGTGATTGGTTAATCTATTCATATAATCAGCCCCTGGTTTTTCATTCCAGTGTTCAACACTACCGCCTGGATAAGTGATCTCATAAGGCCCCATAGTCGCATCACCGACAAAAATTACCTTATAATCAGAGCCAAAGGTTCTGATTATTTCTTCGATATCTATAGTTTCGGTGCGACGTCTTTGGTTATCTCGCCAAACTTTTTCATAAACACAGTTATGAAAATAGAAGAATTCTAAATGTTTAAATTCACTGTGCGCAGCAGAAAACAACTCTTCACAGGTATGAATGTATTCATCCATAGAGCCACCAATATCAAAGAACATCAATACTTTTACCGCATTATGACGTTCAGGCTCCATGTGTACGTCTAACAAGCCGCCATTTTTTGCTGTTGCGCTTATCGTAGTATTGATATCTAATTTTTCACTGGCCCCAGTACGGGCAAATTTTCTTAACTTCTTCAGCGCTAGTTTTATATTTCTTGAGCCTAACTCACGGTCTTGGTCAAAGTTTTTAAACTCGCGTTTATCCCACACTTTTACTGCGCTATTATTTCGGTTTTTATCCTGCCCTACTCTTATGCCTTCAGGGTTATAGCCATAAGCGCCAAAAGGCGATGTGCCACCGGTACCAACCCATTTACTGCCGCCAGCATGGCGTTTTTTCTGTTCTTCAAGTCGCTCTTTTAGCGTCTTCATTAATTCATCAAGGCCGCCTAACGCCTTGAGTTTCTCTTTTTCTTCAATACTGAGCTGTTTTTCAAACTCTTTTCTTAACCAGTCTTCCGGTAGAAGTTTGTCAAAGATGTCAATTTGTTCAATGCCTTTGAAATATTCAGCAAAGGCACGATCGTATTTGTCATAATGAATTTCATCTTTAACCATGACTATTTTGGCAAGGTTATAAAAATCATCGACATCAGCAAAGATTACCCCTTTATTTAATACAGAGATTAAATCTAAGAGCTCGCGCAAACTACACGGCACTTTGTGTTTTTTTAATGCTAGAAAAAAATCAATAAACACAGCGCTACTACCTGTTTCTACGGCTCATAAAGGCGAGTTTCTCGATTAATGATACGTCTTGCTCATTTTTTAATAAAGCGCCAAATAGCGGAATAATGTCGGATTTATTATCCATCAATACTTCTTGGGATATATCATCAGCCATCAGCAGTTTTAACCAATCAATTAATTCTGACGTTGACGGCTTCTTCTTCATGCCCTGTAATTCTCTTAAGTCGAAAAACACCTCTAATGTTTGTTTTAATAGATCTTGTTTAACATCTGGATGATGCACATCGATAATTTGCTGCATTTCAACTTTTGTTGGGAATTTGATGTAATGGAAAAAGCATCTTCGAAGGAACGCATCAGGTAGCTCTTTTTCATTATTTGAGGTGATAATGATGATCGGTCTTTGTTTTGCTTTAATCACCTGCTGGGTTTCATAAACAAAGAATTCCATCTTATCGAGCTCTTGTAGTAAGTCATTTGGGAACTCAATGTCTGCTTTATCTATTTCATCGATAAGCAAGATAGGTCTTTGTTCTTCTTCAAACGCCTGCCATAACTTGCCTTTAACAATATAGTTACCAATGTCGTTTACCCGTTCATCACCTAGCTGACTATCACGCAAGCGCGATACTGCATCATACTCGTATAAGCCTTGCTGAGCTTTAGTAGTTGATTTGATGTGCCATTGAAATAACTTACAATTGAGAGATTTAGCCAATTCTTCAGCTAATTGAGTTTTACCTGTTCCGGGTTCACCTTTGATCAATAAAGGTTTCTCTAAAGTGATTGCAGCATTCACGGCTAAACGTAGATCGTCTGATGCAATATAATTTTCGGTACTGTTAAACATGTTATTTTACCTATTGAGAGCCAAATATTAACTTAGTTCTATATTCATGGAAGCCTATTGATATTCTGTTAGGCCTTGATAATAGCAATAATACCACTAATCAATAGCAGTAAACACAGCAAATTCAAACGTTCGTTTTAATTTGGTTCTTAGTGGTTACTCGATGAATAACCAAATATTCATAACTTTTTTATTGCAGCTGAGTCGTCTACACTTTTGTATTTTTAGCTTATAAAGCAAAATAAGCTTTTATTTTTCTAAAGTGTTTATCGTAGCCGCTGATGATAAAAGCATGATACGTTTTTAAAGCGCCAATAATAAACATGTCGCGCAAACGCGCTCTTCATAATGCTTAAATGCTGGTATTACGCTAACGCCCATGAGTAGCAGAGAACATTATTACTGGTGAGATAGATTCTAATTCCAATATGACGATAGCACCAAATCAAATTAACGTAGAGCATGGCGCTATCGATTGCTTTGACATTTTCTTTAATGGTATCTGAACAAAGCATAGTTATTGCTTGCATACTCACTTTCATAGTTATGATGACAGCGTAATAAAATCTTATAGTGAGTTTTAACAATGAGGTAAGAAAGTAATAAGGCCGATAACATCGGCCTTATTTCATCACTTTCTGTGTACGGAGTCATTATAGTTTCGATTTAGAAGACAAAGTTATTCTACAAAATCATTAATATTAGCTATCCACATAACCAATAACTAAAATATGAAAAACGCTTATAATACATTGTATTGAAATTAAATCGTCATCAAATTATATATTCTCAATGATAACTTTATTCACTATTCTGCATTACATCATCGGTAAAATCTGTAGGCCAAAATTTATAGCCTTGTACCGTCGCTTGCGCTGCGGCTCCCCATAATGAAGATTGATATATTCTTACGCCATCGACGTCATAAGAAGTGTTAGCGGCTGCTTGTCCACCTTCTTCTTCATGTTTAGCACTTGCTTCAGCTCTAGCACCAGCATCCCAACCTTCTTCTTTAAAGCGTCTCAAAGCTTCAGCATTACTATAAGCATAAACAAAGGCTACCTTTTTAAAGCCAATACCAGCACCAACACCTAAAGAAGCAAAGCGATAAAATTCAGACTTACCATTTTCTTTAAGTACACAAACACCACCACCTGTTGAAGCTGCAAATAAGTAGCTATCACTACCTGTGCAAACTAAATAAGCTAAACTTTTATTCAGAGAAGATTTAGCCGAAGAATGGTCTTTATAAATTTGTTGAAGGGCTTCAGAAGTTTCTTTTTGAGCATTTTTCTTTTTATCTGCTGGAGTGTTTCCTGTTGCACAACCTAATAATAAACTCGTAGTTACACCAGCCAAGATAAAATCTTTTATTCTCATGATTTGTCCCTTAATGGATTGTTATTTAATAATAAAGAATATTTTCTAATACCTAATATAGTGTGTTTTTTTCAATAAAGACATTTAACCGAGTTAATATCTCTAGTCGTGGAGAAAAGCGTTTTGCTACAACAAAATATTACCTATGTACTAGGGTCCGTTGACCTTTCGCGGTTAAATATTGTTCGAGATAAATTGTTATAGATGCAGTAAAAGACATAATCACCACGTTACTACTAGGTTAGCAGCCATACTATCAGCTAAGATGTCTGCTATAGGGTCAAGTAAAAATCAGATTAAACTAAAAGGTAATGGAAAGTTGAAAAGTGAACATGATAATTGGGCTACTTGTGAAGAGTGTCAGGGACAGGGTAAAAAAAGAAAAAGACTTCGCAAGAAAGTCCGTCTTAGCTACCAAAGGTCGTTAGAACAATTTGAAAAGACAGGTAACGATGGTATAGCTCCAGTTCGACCTAAGGGTCATCTGTATAATTGTTTAAGCTGTAATGGAACTGGCTTGATTCAATCTGCTAACTCTCCAATCGAGGATACTGAGAACTACCCACATGTTGCTATTATCGGTGGAGGCATAGGCGGCGTGGCTTTGGCTGTAGCTTGCAAGCATCGTGGTATTCCTTTTACACTTTATGAACGCGACAACGCCTTTGGTGCTCGTTCTCAAGGCTATGGACTTACTCTGCAACAAGCGAGCAAAGCGATTGAGGGACTAGGAATATCCTCGTTAGATGAAGGTGTGGTTTCTACAAGACATGTAGTTCATACGACAGAAGGAAAAATGATCGGTGAATGGGGTATCAGAAAGTGGAAACCCTCAGAGTTAAAAGAGTCAGTGAAACGTACAAATGTGCATATCGCTCGGCAGTCATTACGTTTAGCCTTGCTTGAGCAACTAGGCGGACATGATGAGGTGCAGTGGGGACATCAGTTAGTCGGTTTTGAAAAAAATTCGAAGCAACAAGCTGTTGAATTAAGCTTTCAGATCAAAAGTAATAATCAGACAAAATTAAAGAGTACTAAGGCAGATCTTGTTGTTGGAGCTGATGGTATTCGTAGCTCAGTGCGAAAGTTACTTATTGGCGAGGATACTAGCCCTTTACGTTACCTTGGCTGTATTGTAATCTTGGGTATTTGTCCTTTAAGTGAGCTCCATGGACTTGAAAGTTCTTTACTCGATTCAGCCACGGTATTTCAAACAGCCAACGGCCATGAACGTATCTATATAATGCCTTATTCGGCAGACTCAGTGATGTGGCAACTTAGTTTCCCTATGCCTGAAAATGAAGCTAAAGCGTTGAGTGATTTAGGTGTTCAGGCACTTAAAGAAGAAGCGGTTCGTCGATGCCAATGGCACGATCCTATTCCTCAGATCTTAGCGGCAACTCTCAAAGATCAAGTTTCAGGTTATCCCGTGTATGATCGTACACTACTCGAGTCACAATGGTTGGAGAAGGAGGCTCAAGTAACTTTGATCGGAGATGCAGCTCATCCTATGAGCCCATTCAAAGGGCAAGGCGCGAATCAAGCATTGTTAGATGCACTATCACTGGCTCGTGGAATAGCCAAAGGGTGCAGACCCAGATCACAATGGCGGGAAGCTGGAGTGAGGCAAAGTGTGCTAACTGAATTTGAATCAGAAATGTTAGCACGCAGCGCATCTAAAGTGAAAGATTCAGCAGAGGCTGCACAGTTCCTGCATTCAGAGGTTGTACTGCATGAAGGAGATGAACCCAGAGGTCGGTGTCTACAGAGAAAAAATTCATAACTATTTATTGTAACCATCTACGGTAGCTGTGTTGTGCTTAGTTATAGGTATTTTATCTGCAAGTACTTTAGCTATCAGTAAGTGATTCTACTTTCACGTATTCATAGCTAAAAGCTCTAACTTTTTTACCAGACGATGCAACAAACTCGACCGTGGTGGAACGAGGTAATATCAATACTGCCTCATATTCCTCACCAGTTAAACAAGTCTCATTGCCACAGATCACGTCTTGGGTTAATTTGATACGCATTACTACTTTCCTTTCTTTTCTATTAAATAATTAAACGGATTGTACGATTTTTCTGCCTAGACATAAAGACAAACAATAATCTGACAATTGTCCAATTTAAAACTACTGTCACCTAAGGCTTTACTCATCAATCAAAGCGACATTAGAATTAAAATGTTACTCTTTTGTAGCTAATCATTTATTTCAACATCAAGTTCAGCATTTTTGCTAATGCCTTGCCCTTTTGATATTAAATAATGAAGAAAATCATCATTTCTAGATTGAATATAATACTTGTTTCTTTGTAGAAATCAATAAAGTAGCATAAAGGTGGATCTAAACCGATTTCATACAGACTCCTGAGAAGATAGTCACTACTGTTGAACTTCTTCTTATAAATATAAGCAGCCATTAGCAAGTGAGAAATTATCTATTGAATGACGACATCACCATCGGCTTTATTAACAACATTGAGAATATAAGTGTTAATGATTGGCAAGGTTTAAATAGCTCTACTTGCCCTTTTCTTCAACATGAGTTTTTTAGTGCCCTTGAGAAAAGCCAGTCAGTAAGCTCTGAGCAAGGTTGGCAACCTCATCATTTAATAGCAACAATTGAGAATGAACTCACGGCAGTGATGCCAATGTATTTGAAAAGTCATTCGTGGGGAGAGTATGTTTTTGATTGGGATTGGGCTGAAGCTTTTAAACGTAACGGGTTAGATTATTATCCCAAATTAGTTGCCACGCTGCCTTTCACGCCTGTTTTTAGTGAAAAACTACTTTCAACACAAGTTAACATGAATGATATTTTTGAGACATTGATCGAGCATTGCCAATATGAAAATATTAATAGCTGGCATATTTTGTATTGTGCTGAAGTAAAGACAACCCTACCTGAAGATGTTTATCAACGAAATACGGTACAATTTCATTGGTTTAATCGTGATTATGAATCTTTTGATGATTTTATTAATACATTTACTTCACGTAAAAGAAAAAATACTCGTAAAGAAAGGCAATCGATTATTGGGCAGGATATTACTATTCGTCAGTTAAAAAATAATGAAATCAACCAACAAGACCTCGAATTTTTTTATTTAACTTATCAATTAACCTATTTAAAACGAGGGCATCAACCTCATTTGAGTTATGAATTTTTTGAACAAATAGTAGCGGGTTTGTCGAATAACGTTTTATTAATTATTGCCAGTGATGAGCAAGAAGATATTGCTTGCGCGTTATTTTTTTATGATGATACTCAACTATATGGTCGATATTGGGGCTGTACTAAACAAGTGAACAACTTACACTTTGAGCTTTGTTATTACCTTGGCATCGAGTTTTGTATTAGTAATGGCTTACAACGTTTTAACCCTGGTACTCAAGGTGAGCATAAAATTCAACGAGGATTCGAGCCGGTACTAACACACTCTTACCACTGGATAAAACACCCGCTGTTTAAATCCCCAATTAAAGATTTTTGCCAACAAGAGCAACAACATATGTTAATGTATCAACAGCAATGTCGGAAAATGTTACCTTTTAAAGCGTTAGATTAAACTTAGATCGCAAAGGAATAAAATGAATAAACCTTTCTCCCAAGCATGTGAAAATAATAAGCGACCGATTTTTGATATCTTGTCTAAGGTTTTCTCAAAAAGTGAACATGTGTTAGAAATAGGCTCAGGCACTGGTCAGCATGCTATTTTTTTCGGTCAACATCTACCCCATCTCACTTGGCAAACCAGTGATTTAGCGATTAATCATCAGGGGATTAACGCTTGGTTAAACGAGTCAACTGCGGCTAATGTTCAAAGACCTATTGTGGTAGATTTAAGTAATACTTGGCCCGAATCTACTGTTACCCAACAACAGCCTTTCGATGCTTTATATACGGCTAATACCTTACATATAATAAGTTGGCCGTTAGTGGTAAAGTTTTTCGAAGGAATTGCAGATAACTTGGCATCCCAAGCAAGCATTTGTATATACGGTCCATTTAACTACCAAGGAAAATTTACCAGCGAAAGCAATGCTAACTTTGATCTCTGGCTCAAAGATAGAGACGAGCAGAGTGGTATTAGAGATATAGAAGATATTTTAACATTGGCAAGCTCCGCAGGGCTTATTTTAATTGATGACCATGTAATGCCTGCCAATAATCGATTATTGGTGTTTTCCAAAAAATAACCTAGCTCAATCAGCTAGGTGATACGATTGATACGAAATGAAAATACTTACTTGGTCGTAGCAAAAGAGGCTAATTCACTTGCTGAGTCTTTAATAACGGTAATATTTCGATTAATTTCTTCACTGGTAATACTTTGTTCTTCAACTGCTGTTGCCACTTGTGTCATACGGTCACTAATGTCAGTAATATTCGTGGTAATTTCAGATAAGGATTGAAGTGCCATTTCACTTTTCTCTACCGTGGATTGAGTTTTAACTACGCCATCTTTTACTTTTGCTACTGCACTGGTGACGCCACTTTGTAATTTACCAATTAAGGCGCTTATTTCTTCTGTCGATGACCTCGTTTTAGAGGCTAAACCTCTGACCTCATCTGCAACAACCGCAAAGCCCCGACCTTGCTCCCCTGCTCTTGCTGCTTCAATTGCCGCATTTAACGCTAAAAGATTCGTTTGCTCTGCAATCATATTAATGACGTCAACAATACTACTAATGTCATCACTGCTCACGGCGACCTCGGAAATAGCTTCACTTGCCAAGGTAATTTCAGTTGATAACTCTTTAACTTCAGTAACCGTATCAGACAGTAACTGCTGTGTAGTATTTGCTGAAACAACCGATTCACTTGCTGTATCAGCTGACTGTACAGCTAAAGTTGACACTTCGGTAATAGTGACAGACATTTCATGCATTGAAGTGGCGACATTTTCTATTTCAGCACTTTGCGTTTGTGTACTGTTTTTTATTTGATTTGTACGAACAATCAAAGCTTCTTCAATTTCTTTTCTTCGTTGAGACATAACATTGATTGATTCTGCTACAGAGTCATTTTCGCTACGTTTTTCCATCTGAGCACTAAAATCGCCATTAGCAATGGCCATACAAGATTTATCAATTTGTGCATAAGACTGCGCAACATTTTGTAAAGCTATTTCCATAACAGCAATTTCATCTGACTTACTAGGCTCATGATTATCAATGCTATTGATATCTCCTAAGGCGATTTGTTCTGCTTTGATCATGACACGATTAATTCTGGTACTAATAGATTTAACAAACCAAAGAGATAGACCGACTAGAATAGCTATACCAATAACTGAAAAAATACTCGCTTTTACAATCATGGCTCTAATAGGTGCTATTACTTGCTCTTCTGACTCACGTAAAACAACTGTCCATTTACCAGTATTGATTAATTCACTAGAGAAATAATACGTTTGGTTATCGATAGGATCGATAGCAAGTAAAACATTCGGGTTTTCTCTGCTTTTATAAATATTACCAATTAATTCTGAATATTTTGTTTCTTGAATTTTTTTTGATTGAAGATTAATACTCGTTAGTGTTGTCGAAATAAAGTTTCCATCCCGACTGATTAAGAATAAATCTCTTTTGGTTTTAGTTTTAATTTTAAGTAATAACTTTTCTATTTCAGCTAATGAACGGTCCACACCACCTATACCTAAGAATTTATTATCACGCGTTATTGGGTAAGATTGCTCTACAATCATTTTACCCTGATACATATAAGGCTCTGTGACTAATACCCTCGGTTGTTGGCTTTGCTCATATAACTTTTTTACACCATCATAATAAAGGCTTATTTCCATATCAACGAGAGGTGTTACCACTTCATTAGCACCATCGCGATACCAATAAGGCAAAAACCGTCCTTTTGCATTTACCGTTTTATCGATAAATTCTGCGGTAGTTTGCTTTGAATCTTGTTTATCCGAGTTTGGTTCATAACCAAAATAAGCGCCTGTATACTCGGGAAATTCACTTAATACACGATGAGCAAAATTACTTGAAACTTCCCGTTGACCGAACATACTTGCTTCTTGCGCTAACACCATCATTTTCGCCGTTCGAACGGCACTTGCATTACGACGTTCTATTTCTAATGAAACAAGCTGTGCTGCTTGCTTTAGTGAAAATTCTGCTTGTATACGTGCAGATGAATAGGAGGCATTGGCGATAATTGCTACCAAAGTAACAATGATGAGAATTGTTGGGAGGGTTAAAAAAACTAGAATACGACCTTTCAAACTTTCGATAAATTTTATCTTTTTTGTGGACATTATTATTCCTGAGTTTGAGTCTATTTATTCGTGAAATGTTAGTAAAAGTCTCGTATGAATAAACAGTAACTAATTATAATTACGACATAAATGAGCAGGGTCTGTTGACCTTTCGAGATTGATTTTGCAGCTATTTGTTGGGTATTTATACAAGGCAGAGCCTTTGTCATGTGGTTATTCCACATAAAAAGGCGATAACGCCGTAAAAATGTCCAACAAGCGCTGTCCGAAGGATTCGGCTAAAAGCGTTTT
>MAAB01038297.1_pt1 | contig 52420 bp, 42 predicted proteins | sample 1115991 | NCBI WGS metagenome assembly MAAB01 (sample SAMN04961124, study PRJNA320927) | seawater metagenome | isolation source: sample BD02T18 sea water enriched with oil for 18 days | place: USA:Gulf of Mexico | collected 2013-07-27 | reverse complement strand
AAAAGCCAGTTACTTTGCAGTGACTGGCTTTTTAGTTTCGACGGATATGTGCTAGTTTTTTAGCACCATCACTGAGCAGCAGGCTCTTTCAACCACGCGGGCCGATACTGAGCCGAGTAGAAACTCGTTTAACTTGCTGCGCTGATGAGCGCGCATAATCACCAAGTCGATACCCGCCCTGGTAACATAGCGGTTGATTTCTTCAGGCGCTGAACCTTCAATCACTTTCAATACAGGTTTAACCTCTTCGCCCACATGTTTAACGGCGTAGTCAGACAAGCCTTGAGCAACAGATTTCACTACTGCCTTATGTTCGCTCTCGCCTAAAAAAGAGGAGACATAAGAGTTACCAAATCCTGGTAATACCGTAATTAAATGCAGTTCGCCCCCGCTTTCACTGACTTCGCGGAGCGCTAACTTTAGCGCGTTCATTGAAAACTCAATGTCTTGCAGGTCAACAGGTACTAATATTTTCCCAAACATAACTCTCTCCAGATGCTCAGCCATATACCGAGTTACTAACAAAGCAGCCCAGGCACTAAATCATTCAAGTCCCGGGCTGTCAGTTCGCTACGCGGGTACAGCTGCGCCCATTTCAGGATCATTTTTACGCCTACGTTGTACTAAAATCACCAGGATTAGCAGTAACAGAGTAGGAACATAAATCCACTGTTTAGCGGGTTGATTACTCGGCACGTCGACGCTAGTGATAATTTGATCAAACGCTAAGCCCGCTTCGAGAGCCGGACTGTCGTACTCAACAAAATCAATCATCAGACCATTATCTGTCTGTAACAGCTCCATACCTGCAGCCAACAACCGAGCCTGAGCGGTGTCACCTGCCGGTAGATCCAATAGCGTCATAAAGGAGCGTTGGTTACCTACTTCATCCTCACCGTCAATCCAAATCCGCAGTTGTGTACCCGCGACTGGCTGTAGCTTATCTAAACTTTGCATGACTGTTGCAGATGGCAAACTGATGTAAGGATCAACAATTCGGTCCATCCAGAATCCCGGTCGGAACAGCGAGAAGGCGATCAGCAGTAAAATGGCACTTTCGTACTTTTTGCTGCGCGCGACGAACTGACCTTGAGTAGCAGCTGCAAATATCAACATGGCAAAGGTCGCCACCACAAATATCTGAATCCCCTCGACCCAACCTACATCGATTAACAACAAGTCGGTATTGAAGATAAATAGGAACGGCAGTGCTGCGGTACGCAAACTGTAAGCAAAGGCCTGGAATCCGGTCTTAATAGGATCACCACCGGATATGGCCGCTGCAGCAAAAGACGCCAGTCCCACCGGGGGAGTGACATCGGCCATAATGCCGAAGTAGAACACAAACAAGTGCACTGCTATCAAAGGTACAATTAGTCCTGCATCCTGCCCTAGTGAGACTATTACCGGCGCCAGCAGCGAAGACACTACTATGTAGTTAGCTGTGGTCGGCAATCCCATACCCAAAATCAAGCTTAATATTGCCGTCAACACTAACATCAGCAGCAAATGGCCTCCCGATAACAGCTCGACCAGGTCAGCGAGCACTGACCCCACCCCTGTTTGTGACACCGCGCCGACGATAATACCAGCGGTCGCTGTGGCAATGCCGATACCAATCATGTTTCTGGCACCGATTATCAAACCATCCAATAACTCATTAGCACCTTGAATTACACGTTGTTTTAATGCAGTTTCAGCACGAAAATACGCGATCAATGGACGCTGGGTAACAAGTATTACCAACATTAGCACTGTGGCCCAAAAAGCGGACAGCCCCGGTGAAAGTCGCTCAATCATCAGACACCAAACCAACACTACTACTGGTAGTAAATAGTGCAGCCCCGATCGCACTGTTGGGCCTACTTCTGGTAGCTGTAGCATAGGCGCGTTGGGATCATCCAATTGCAAATCAGGTACTTTTGCAGCAGTGCGTATCAACAGCAGATAAACGACGGCCAGCAGAAAAGTGATCACTAAGCTTGCATAGGCACCAAAGGTGGGTTTTACCCAACTAATGCTGTAATAGACCAGCATAGAAAGAGCAGCCGCTGCCAGAAAACCGGTTAAAATACCGAGAATTCTCGCCATCCAAGGTTTCACCGCTGCGCGACGTGGCAAGCCTTTCATTTCTAGTTTAACTGCTTCCAGATGCACTATGTAGATCAATGCAATATAGGAAATCAATGCCGGTAAAAAGGCGTGGGTAATCACTTCAAAGTAGGAGATACCGACATATTCAACCATCAGGAAAGCGGCAGCACCCATCACTGGCGGCATTATTTGACCATTCACGGATGAAGCTACTTCAACTGCACCGGCTTTTTCCGAGCTAAAGCCGACTCGCTTCATCATCGGGATAGTAAAAGTACCCGTAGTGACCACGTTGGCAATCGATGAGCCAGATATCAATCCGGTCAAACCGGAGGAGACCACTGCAGCCTTGGCAGGTCCGCCTTGCATATGCCCCAAGAGCGAGAAGGCAACTTGAATAAAGTAGTTGCCGGCACCGGCTTTATCTAACAGAGCCCCAAATAATACAAATAGAAATACAAAGCCGCTGGAGACACCTAAGGCGATGCCAAATACCCCTTCTGTGGATAACCATTGATGATTTATCAACTCGACCACAGACACTCCCTTATGGGCAATAATGCTTGGCATATACTGCCCCAACAAAGAGTATGCCAGAAAGACAATGGCCACTATCATTAACGGTGGACCCAGTGTACGTCTGGTTGCCTCCAACAAAAACAAGATACCCGCCAGCGAGGCGAAGTAATCCAAATCATTGGGAAATCCGGTACGCGATGTCAACTGCTCATAGAAGAAGAATAAATACCCACAGCAAAAAGCAGCAAGCAGAGACAGCAACATATCCGTTTTCGGGATAGTATGGCGCGACGATTGAGCGAACGCCGGGTAGGCAGTAAATGCTAAAAACACCGCAAAGGCTAAGTGTATGGCACGGGCCTCGGTATTATTGAAAATACCAAAACTGCCAATAACTGGCCAGTCCATAAAAGGTAGTGGAGATGCGATCCACAGTTGAAACAGGGACCAGAGCAAGGCAGTAGCTAATAGTACCCGACCTTGGACACCGGCGGGAATACGTGCCCCGGTATCAGCTGCGGCAACCATGTCCTGTAGTTCTTTATCACTGAGCGTGGCGGAAGATTTTTGCGCGGAAGTTGAATCCATTGTCATAACTAAACCTCTTATGATAATTATTCAATATTTCTAGACGCTAGATATTTGCTCTTCAGTTAAAGATAATCTTCTGTAGATTTATTTAGCGCTAAAAAAGTAAAAAGAGAGGACAGGCCTCTCTTACAATGTAAAAACTAGGTGGGTGTTAAATTACATCCAACCTTTTTCTTTGTAGTAGCGTACTGCGCCTTCGTGCAGTGGAGCAGACAAACCTTTAACCATCATGTCTTGAGGTGTAAGGTTAGCGAATGCTGGGTGTAAACGCTTAAATCTGTCGAAGTTATCAAATACAGCTTTTACTACCTGGTAGATAGTATCGGCAGGTACTGTTGCAGAACTTACGAAAGTTGCACGTACACCGAAAGTTTTCACATCTTCATCAGTACCGGCATACATTCCACCGGGGATAGTCGCTTCTGAATAGAATGGGTTTTCAGCAATCAGCTTGTCGATAACCGGCCCTGTAACAGGAACGATCTTGGCATTACAAGAGGCAGAGGCTTCTTTGATCGCGCCAGATGGATGACCTACTGTATAAATCATTACATCAATTTTGTTATCACAAAGCGCTTGAGCTTGCTCAGCTGCCTTTAATTCAGCCGCTAGCTTGAAGCTATCTTTAGTCCAACCTTTTTCACCCATTAGTACTTCAATAGTACCGCGAGTACCAGAACCTGGGTTGTTTAAGTTAACACGCTTACCCACCATTTCATTGTAGTGTGCAACATTGCTGTCAGCACGGGCTACAACAGTGAACGGCTCGCCGTGCACAGAGAATACTGCACGCAGATCAGAGAATGCGCCCTGTGTTTTAAAGGTCTCGTGTTTAGTACCTTTAGTAGCATGGAACTGCCAATCAGATTGAGCGACACCCATATCTTGCTCACCCTTGCGGATAGCATTGATATTAGTTACAGATCCACCTGTAGAAGGTGCTGTACATTTGATATTGTGATCTTTTGTACCACGGTTAACTAGGCGACAGATAGATTGACCAACAACATAGTAAACACCTGTTTGCCCACCGGTACCAATAGTAACAAAATTATTATCAGCTGCAGCTACTGTGCCGCTGAAAGAGGCTGCCAGCGCAACGCTTGAAGAAAACAAAGCGGTAGCTAGTTTATTTTTCATAGATTTTCTATTAAGAGACATAAGAACCCTTGTTATTGTTATCTGACATTGTGAAGCCAGTGTGAGATTGATGCCTATTCGACTTAACATCCCTTTAATCGAGCAAACAAAATGGGAATTACTGATTGCTAGGTGACCTGGCAAATCGATACATGAGAATCTTAAAAAAATCTGCCTGTGTGTATTAAGCACAGGCAGACTCAAAACTTATTAAGATTTGATTAGTATGACCTAATCGCGGAACAAGAATACATGCACAAATATAATCACGAACTATCTGCTGTGCCAATAAAGCCTCCTTACGTGCCACAATGCAATTTTCTACCTTGAAGTTAATTCAAATCAGCTAACTGTTAGCACTCACTTAGTATCTAATTAACAGATAGGGCTGAATATTCTGGTTATAATTGGTATAACAGCAGGGTTCAGATCCAGTAACAGCTCTGCTAATACCCATACAGAAAGTAATTTCCCAAGGTTTTTTCATGTCAGCCAGCAAACGCTTAGCTAATTACAGAAAGCACAATCCTCTTGCCATTAAGCTTTTAGCTGCAATCATCCTCTGTAGCTCAGTCATTACAGTACTGGCCACGAGCGGTCAGTTATATTTCGACTACCGTTATGAACGCAGCGCCATTGAGCAGCGGATTCAACAAATAGAATCGACTTCACTGGCGAGCATCGAAAACAGCTTATGGGAAATTAGCCCGGCGCAAATCCAGCTGCAACTGGACGGGCTTAAGCAGATAAGTGATGTGCAACACATCACCTTAGACACCCCTTTTAATGAACACTACAGTAGCGGTATCGCAGCGGATAGCGCCTCATTGCTCAAGGAATACCAGCTAACCCACCTTGAAAATGGTAAAGTTTATCCTCTGGGCAAATTGCGCATCGTCATTAGTCTGGATAATTTGTACCAGAGACTGTGGGATAAAGCGTTGCTGATCTTACTTTCACAGGGTGTTAAAACTTTCCTGGTCTCGATCTTCATCTTGTCTATCATCTATCACTTAGTCACCCAACATCTGGCGGTAATGGCCAATTATGCCAGAAGCCTGCACTTAGACAAATTAGCGGCCCCACTGCTGTTAAACCGTCCACTGCAACAACATAGCGATGAACTCGGCGAAGTTGTGGATTCTTTCAATACGATGCGCGAGAGCATGCTCAGTGATATCAGCAGGCGCACGGCGGCAGAGAGACAGCTGGCTCAATTAAATACAGAACTGGAAATAAGAGTTACCCAGCGCACAGAACAACTACAGCAGGCCAACAGCGAACTGCAGCAAAGTTTGGCACAGCTACAGCGCACACAATCACAACTGGTTGAAGCTAAAAAAATGGCTGCACTGGGTAGCTTGGTCGCCGGGGTTGCTCATGAAATTAGCACGCCTATCGGCATTGGCTACACTGCCGCCTCATATTTAGAACAACAATCTGCACAATTCAGTGGCGAACTTGCTGATATTGCCCTGGAGAGTAGCCAGATGATCAGTAAAAATCTGGAGAGAGCTGCCACTTTAATCACAGCCTTCAAACAAGTCTCTGTCGATCAGGCCAGCGAACAACGACGCCATTTCAATATGGCTGATTACCTGCAAGAAATCTTAATTTCAATGCAACCCAGATTACGTAATAGCAGCACGCAGATCAATATTGATTGTCCGCCAGACTTATCCCTGAACAGTTACCCAGGTAGCTTTTATCAAATTTTCAACAACTTAATCCTGAATTCTCTGATACATGGTACCTTGAACCCGAACCACAAGATTGTCATACAGATTAAGGTCAGAACCCGTGCACAGCAGCTAATCATAGACTACACAGATGATGGGATAGGCTTGAGCCCGAGTTGGGCAGAGAAGGTATTTGAGCCCTTCGCCACCAGCAAACGCAGTCAGGGGTGTAGTGGCCTAGGCATGCATATTTGTTACAACATCATTAATCAGTTGCTGGACGGTACAATCAACTGCCTAGCGTCTGAAAGCGGCGCTCATTTTCGAATTTGTTTAGTCTACAAGGATAACTAGGGGCTGATAAGTCGGCACTATGGGAGCAACCCTATTTCTTTAAAATAGCGAATAGCACCTTTATGCAGAGGAGCTGCAAAGGGCCCTTTGACCATTAACTCAGGATCTAATCGAGTAAAAGCCGGGTGCATAGTTCGAAACTGGGCCAAATTTTCTAGCAGGGATTTAACCAGAGAGTAAGCGGTTTCCTCGGACAGTGCTGTGCTGGTAAACAGAGTTGCATTGACCCCGAAAGTAGAGATAGATTTTATATTGCCCCGATAAATAGCTCCAGGTATTTTGGCCCAACGATAGTAAGAATTTTGTGCCAACAGCTGTTCAATTTCCGGACCTTGCACCTCAACCAGGCGACTGTCACAATCTTCGGTCGCCTCTCTGGCGGCGGCCGAGGGATGCCCGACTGTATATATCATCACATCGATGCGCCCCTGACACATAGCGCTGGCTTGCTCGGAGGCATCTAAATTTAATACCAGACTAAAATCTGACAGCGTCCAGCCTTTCTTTAACAGTAAATCATCCATAGTAGCGCGCAAGCTCGAGCCAGCCGTACCCATACTGATGCGCTTACCCTTGATATCATCAAAGCTACGAATAGATGAATCTCGTGGCACTATCAAGGTAAAATATTCAGGATAAAGTATTAATAAAGTACGTAACTTTGAATCAGAGCTCAACGTCTCAATTGCCGGAGTTAAAGAATAGTCTCCTAGTTTAGCCTTATTCTCGGGGCTATTTTGCTGCTTTATATTGGTAACACTGCCGCTGGTGTTATAGCTGTGATAAACCCAGTTAGATTGAGCGATACCAACATCCAAAACCCCTTCTTGTACCCTATTGATGTTCGACACTGAGCCATCGGTGGCTTCTAGTGCGCAGCGTATACCATGTACAGCCCCAGGCTTATTCACTATTCGACAGATGCTGCCTCCCGTGGGATAGTAGACACCAGTGATACCACCAGTACCCAGCGAAACAACTAATTTTTCAGCATTGCTGTAAGTAGATAATAGCAACGCTATACTGATCATGAATATTGTTTTTGTCACTTCAAGATATGCCCAAAAGGATGAATTATAAATTCTATTATACTGGCGAACTAATTTACTGCAGGCTCAGAGAGCGTTCTGTACTGGTTGAATCTGGCTTTATTAATGTCGATCCAATACATTTTTTGATGTCACTTTCACCCCTGTCGCCGAATCAATTTAGATTGGCTGAAGCCCGTCTATGCGACTTTTCACCTGCTACATTTTTGCGCGCGAGCGCTGGTAAAGATCCGCGTTGTGATGAATCTAAGTGTTGAGTGACAGACAGCTAAAAATTCTCGCGCAACGCACAGTAGCAAAAGTGATCACATAAGGCCAATCTCTTTATAATAGCGAATAACACCTTTATGCAGCGGCGCAGCGAAAGGCCCCTCAAGCATAGTCTTAGCTTCTAAATGACTGAAAGCCCTATGAAATCCTTTAAACTCAGGTAAATTTTCCAGCAGTGACTTTACCAGTGAATAGGCGGCCTCTTCAGACAGGGCAGTGCTGGCAAAGAGAGTCGCATTAACGCCAAAAGTACCAACCGATGTACTATTACCGCGATAGATCCCCCCGGGTATATCTGCCCAGCGATAATAAGAATTCTCTGCCAATAACTGCTCTACGTCCCTACCCTGCACAGAGACAAGCCGGCTTTCGCAATCCTGGGTAGCCTCCCTGGCGACAGCAGATGGGTGAGCGACAATATAGATCATGACATCGATCCGTCCCTCACACAGCGCACTGGCCTGCTCAGCTGTATCCAGATTTAACACTTGCGAAAAATCGGCAAAACTCCAGCCTTTTTTTCGCAGCAGTTCATCCATAGTCGCTTGGGAACCAGACCCCTGAGGCCCGATACTTATTCTCTTACCTCGGATGTCATCAAAGTTATATATAGCAGAGTTTTTAGGCACTATAAGGGTGAAGTATTCCGGATAGAGCACTAGAAGTGTACGTAATGGGTAATCAGCTGCTGGATTTCCCGGGCTGGACTTATAGCTATGGTAAATCCAGTTTGACTGGGCAATAGCGACATCTAGCTCCCCCTGTTGCACCCTTTTGATATTTGACACAGAACCGTTAGTGGCTTCCAGAGCGCAACGTATGCCATGTACAGCCCCAGGTTTATTAACTATCCTGCAGATACTGCCACCGGTAGGGTAATACACGCCGGTAATACCACCGGTTCCCATTGAGACAACACGTTTTTGAGCATTACTGTAACAAGAGAATAACAGTGCTAAAGTCGCAATGAATATTGTTTTTTTAAACACAAATACTGCCTACAAGTATGAATTTTCATGACCCTGAAAAGGAACGCCGCACAGCGTAATCAAGATACTATCATTCATTAGTCTCCACTATGCTAAATTTTTAATAACTAATTCTATACACTAAGGACAAAAGTTTAAGTACACTGGTGTTCTTCGGCCTTATTCGAGATCTGCAGTAAAGGTTGCATTCGCATTAATTGTTTGTTGTCACTATTTTAGAGTCCTTTTATGAACCCATTTTTCTTATTTTTATTTGCTTTGGCACTAGTCGCAATCATTTATTGGTTTAAGAACGCCAGCCAGCGGCAGGGAATAACCGCCCTCAAAGGTGTCTTGATCTTACTCGGATTAGTTTTAATAGTTTTAATTGTCACTGGCAGGCTGCCTCTACTTAGTGGCATCCCGGTGCTACTGTTAGGCCTATTCAGAAGGTTTGCCCTGACCAGGATTTTAATACCCTTAATAAAAGTTTTAGCGGGCAATTCCGGTGCCAGAAAAGTAGTGCGTAGTTCAATTAATATGGATGACGATCAGGCATTGCAGATACTTGGACTGAACGAAGATCCGAGCAGAGAGGAGATAGTGCAAGCACACCGTAAATTAATAAGAGAGCTTAAAAACTCCGGTGATGTCAGTGATATAGAGGCGACAAAAATAGATTTAGCCCGCGAGCATTTAATTAAAAAGAGTAATATTACACAGTGACAACAGTTGGGGCTGGGGAAATTTGAGACAAAACCTGTATTTCTCTACGGTTGGATTTACTAATAAACCGGTAACAGTTTCAAACCATTATTACCGAGTAATTCAGAAAAACCTTTTAACCTTAACTCATTATTGTTAAATACTTGAAACAACATGACACTTTGCTCAGGGCTGGTCTGGGTAGAGTTTAAGGCAACTTCTAGTATCTGCTCAGGGTGCATCTTCCACTGTCCTTTACTCACAACTATCGGATGACCATTACGATAATCAAGAATCAATTTAACACTGTTATCAGATGCCAAGTTCAAAACAATAAAAGCATTACCTGCACTGAGGATATTACTGTACTTACCGCTGTTAAACTCTGTAACGCTGTCTCCCTTGCGCACGCAACCCAAATGCGATTCACCGTTAATCCTTAGCTCAGCGCTTAAAGCATACCACTGCTGCAACTGATCCATGCACTCTTGTTGTAATATTTTTAAATTCATTTTATAGGCTCTGCCAGTCGCTAGAACCACCTCCCCACTCCAGCTATTTTTTCTGTTTTCAACAGACAAAAACTCTAACTGCGAATAAATATTCTGCTTGCTCAACTGTACTTTATCTTCGATAACCCTCGCCTGCCATAGGCCCTTTTTCCCTTTAGCCAGGTAGTCTAAAGATTGCATACTCAGCCCGCAGTCATTTGCCTTTACTGAGGAAAATAATATCTTATCTACTTGCCAATCAAGACTTTGGGCTGCTGTACCAGAAAATTCAAGATACATAGTAGGCCGTAAATCACCCTTTCGTGAAAAATGTGAAATTAATTGCTGTTTTGGATCAAATAATTTGGCAAAAGTGGTCGTCCCACAAAGACGTATTTTATATTGGGAATTTTCTAAATATACAGTGCCCCGCAACAATTTACTGAAGGATTTATTTTCATTGACAGCAGCGGGTTGCACCGCTGCCATACAGCCGCTCAACAGCACAGTAACAACAACACCAATGAAAATAAATTTTAAACGTAACAGCCGAGATATCATGTCTGATTTACTGTCCTATAAAATATAGTTTTGAATTTCATATGCTTACACTTCATAAAAATTACCATAGTATGAACAGCCTCTATATGAACCACCGCTAAACAGGAAAAATAGACTCTTCTGCAAACACACTAATAGTTTAGTAGATAACAGCTCGAAATGTATATAAATAAGTAATTTAGCAAAATTCAGGATATGATTGCAGCTTGGATATATCGACTATTAACTTAATTTCAGAGGCAAATAAATCAAGCAATTGGTACAAAAAAAACTTTTAAATAAACAAATGTCACTATAGCATACGGTTTTTTGCTGTGTTAACTTTGCATACACAAACTAGTCGGTTAACATTCAGTTTAACTCCGTACAATTGCATACATTGTTCAATAAATGCACGTTGAATTAAGACGGATCTAATTGCAAGCGTATTATACATGGAGTGTCCTTTTTATGATGACCAAGACCACCATCCTTATAGCCGATGAAGATAGGGATCATTTAGAACAAGTCAAGCACTTGTTATTAGAGCAAAGCTATGAGGTTTTTTGCACTACCGATGGTGACCAAGCATTGCTTATCTTACAGCAAAATAAAATTGATCTTTTAATCACTAATTTTCAACTAAGTTTAGTCAATGGCAATAAATTATACAAATTAGCACAGGCACAATATCAGTCCCTGCCTATATTAATATCCACCCATAGCACCGCCTTGGCTGAAGCCTTAGTGACCTCGCAAAAAGGTATCTTTGGTTTCATCGCTAAACCAGTTGAATTAAAATTATTAACAGAAATCACCCGCAGCGCTTTGACATCCATTAAAAGACGCAACAATACCGATTGGAAAAGTGGGATTTTGACTTGTACAGGACAAATGGAAAAAGTACTTGATCAGGCCCACCATGTAGCCGAATCTAATATCAATGTTGTAATACAAGGCGCCAAGGGCTGCGGCAAAAAACTGCTAGCCAAAGCTATCCACTCTGTTGCTGCCAACGACAAAAAACCTTTTATCTATATTGACTGCGCTAAATTGGAAGAAGATCAACTCAACGAGCAGTTATTAAACAATCTTAACAAAGATACTAAGGCGACCATTTTCCTGGATAATATCAGCAAATTATCAGCCTCTTTGCAACAGTCCCTACTGACGGGCTTACAGAGCTGTCAGCGCGCCATTGCCGCCTCCGCACAGTCTGATAGCGACTTGAGGATTATCTGTTCCTGTAGAGCCAATTTAGAACAGATCATGCTCCAGGGCTACTTCGACAGAGAACTGTTTTACCTGTTAAATGTCATTACTTTGAATATTCCAGCACTGCGAGACAGGGTCGAAGATATTCCGCTGTTGGCGAGACATTTTTTAGCTGAACACAGTTTGAAGTACAACAGGAAAGTACGCAACATTTCACCCGGGGCTTTACACCTTTTGGCCAAAGCCACTTGGCCTGGCAATGTTCAGCAATTGGGGGATGTGGTTAAACAAGTGGTCATTGAGAGTACTAGTCCAGTGATCTCAGAAAAGCTTATCTGCGGTGTTATCAGCGATGATGATTCGGCAATGCTTTCCTTTAACCAGGCCAGAGCAAACTTTGAGCGCGACTACTTGATGAAAGTACTACAAGTCACTGAGGGAAATGTCACTCACGCCGCTCGAATTGCAGAGCGAAACCGTACCGATTTTTATAAGCTGTTGAACAAACATCAACTGAGCCCTACTGACTTCAAACAAAAATTACGACGCATGCGAAATACTAAGATGGAGCAGAAATTATTAGGTTAATTGCTGCGCCGTTATTGGCTTAATCAACATTGGCTGTTACGACAAAGACCTCTTCAGCACTATACCTGTTAGGGGTTCAGTCTATAGATAAACACTCTATCTATAAGTCTTGCGAAGCGGCTGTAACAGAGATTCCAAACCATTGAGTTTTACCACATGTAATGTGGCTAATAATTCTCCCAATTCTCCTTTTGGAAAACCTTTTCGCTCGAACCAACAGACATAAGGCTCAGGCAAGTCAACCAGTACTCTACCCGCATATTTACCGTAGGGCATCTTCATGTTCGCCAACTTTTTTAGGTGCTCAGGTTTTAATTCCATGGACTGCTTCCATCATCTCGGTTGTCAGCTAGCGACACTAATTGCAACCGTGTAATGCCACGCATGCGCTTAACAAACTGCCGATAGCCTGATAATTTGTAGGTTAGATAAATCTTTTCTAGTGGCAACAAGTCAAAAAAATAACTTTCTACTAATGCTTTTTCAGTACTGCTCAAAACTGCTGACTGAGCCCAGTTAGGATATTGTCGCAGCAATAAATCATATAAGTAAGCAATACTTTCCAGGGAGCGCTGCTGATAAGCAAAACAGTACAGCTGCTGTTTACACCAATAAATATAAGCACAATCATCCACTGCCTCTCTCATCGACGACTGTTCAACGGGCAGAGTCTGCAGTATAGACATATCCTTGTCAGGACTGAAAATACGACGTTTTTGGAAGGCCAGTCTGAGCCCAAAACTCGATTGTAAGCGGGTTAATATCCGCCGCTCAGGTTGCAGGGCTTTCAATACCATCGCATTGTAGCTGCCTGTTATCTTGTCCGTTTGATTACCTACCCTGACGAAGCTAAAACCTTGTCGCTGCCAGAAATTTATCAGATCATGTTGCAGTGAAAAATTAGCCGACAAGTAATGGTAGTTATTTTGTCTACCCCAGTCTTGCACATTTCCTAGTAACTGCCCTGCAATACCGCTACGTCGGTGAGAGTGCAATGTCGCTATCCGGACTACTCTGGCAAACTTTAGCCCTTTGGCATCTAGCAGCCCCTCCTGGCCAATCAACATTTGCGGAATCAAATTCCCCCTGGGCCTGCGCCTCCCTTGATGCATGGCGATAGCCAGCTGCTCGCCACTCATATGCTGTTGATCGACTGGGAATTTATCAACAGCCCCTTCAGAGGCCAGCAGACACACAGCGACAACTTGCAGATGAGTGCAGGCCAACCACAAATGCATATTGGGACTGTCGAGAATGATCCGCAGATCTCCCGGTGTAGTGCGATAGTGTGCCTGTGAAAGTAAACTAAACAGCTGTTGTAGCTTTACCGGAGAGGCGATTAACTGCGCTGCAGACACTTGGCTAATAGTGACAGTGCTCTGACTTTCTTTTGGCAGCGCTGCAGTAGCCAGGTTGCCTGGATCATCAACAGTAATTTGTTCATCGCTTTGTATTTTCAACAGCAGCACTTTATTCAACCAGCCTTCCAGTGGGTCATCTGCGGCCCAACGCATAGGTTGCGACATAGAAAATAGTTTGCAATCACTGCTGTAGTTCAACAATTGAGCTAAAAAGCGTAGTTTAAAACCTTGTCCTGTTCCCTCATACCCCTGCATAGTGCTGCTAAAAACACACTGACGAAACTTCTTCAGTAACCTCAGCAGTACTTCAACGCTAATAGCTGCCGCCTCATCTATCAGTAACAGGCAATTATCCGGGATTCGAAAGTTGTTACTCAAGAGCTTATCTGGAGTATAAAAAGTCAGATCATGCTCGGCGAATTTTTGTACCTGTTGAACTGCCAGGGCATCTGCAGCAGTCAAAAAAATATTTTTGTCTGCGGCCAATTGCTTCGCCAGTAAACCTAAAAGCGCCGACTTACCCCTGCCTCGATCGGCCATCACTACCGATTGCGCCAAATCGTTAGTGCTAATATGTTGCGCCATATCAGACACTAGTTGTAACTGAAGCTCCAGAGCTGAGGGATTAATTTTAAAGCCAGCAGAGGAAAGGGATGATATAGGGAAGTGCTGTGTTTGATCTTGGTTGGCTAAAAGATAATTTTGCCCTCCTGACTGTGCTTGGGTGTATCGAGCAAGCTGGCAATCTTGCACTAAATTCGACTGTAGCCAGTTCAAAAAATGACGACTGACATTTTGCAGTTGATAGGGTTGCACCCAAAGTTTGTCCAGCTCAGGGTCCGCCCACTCTTGCCAGTGCTGTACATCAGGAGTGACTAAGATCAACACACCCCCGGCAGTTAAAGTACCACTAATTTGCGCAAGCGCATCAGGATTGAAACCACTATATCCGTCAAAAACAATAGTCTGATGCTCAGAGCCTAAGTACTTATGACATTGTTTAACACTTGTATGCACTCGACAAAAAGTACTGAGCACAGCCTGATCAATCACTGTTCCAGAGCTGGCAGCATCTATTACCGCGATGGATTGCTGTTCTTGCAGCAGTGACGCTATCTGAGAAAGTTGGCTGTAGCACCAGGCTTGCTCGCCACTGAGCCACAATAGCTGGCGGTGGGACTTCGCTGTTGCCAACGACTGGCAGCCTAAATACACTTGTTGCAGGCTCATCTGCTGACCTCAACTAAATTCGACACCATATTACCCTGACCGGGATAAGTTTATTGGTCTATGTCTAGCTGTAACTGGATGTGAAATTTGGTGCCATTTTCTCGATCAGAAGTGACTGCCATCTGTCCCTGGTGCTGATCTGTAATGATAAAATTGGAAAAAGACAAGCGCTTTTGTGAGTCCACATCGCGCTGCGGCAAGATGACACTCAGTGAAGGTTCAAAAATACTGATCTGTTCCTCATCACCTAGAATAGCACCGTTGTGTGCCAGGCAAATCCATATACTGTCCTGTTCTTTACTGACGCTAATATTGATACAGGGCTTCGCTGCATTATCTGGCATATGCTCCATTGCATAGCATGCATGTCGAATAATATTTAAAAATACTTGCTGTAGCTCAGTGGGATAACAAGCTAATAGTGGCAGCTTGCTCTGGTAATCCCTCGCAATATCAATGTCACTAAATTGCAATTTACCGGGGAGACTCAGCATATCACTGGCCAGCATCAGTGCATTATCTAGCAGTACAGTCACTCGCTGTAACTGCTTCGCCTCGCTGCGTCCACGAGAGAACCTGAGCAGGTTTTTGACAATCGAAGCGACTGTCTCTGCTCTGGAGGAGGCATCTGTGAGCAATGTATTTAATTTAACGACATCCGTTTGCGTGAGTACCTGGCTAGCCGCTTTTTTAGCCAGCAATTGCTGGAAACTCTGTAAGTCCAATAACATTCCCTGTAGGGGGGTATTAATGTCATGCGCCATGGCCGAAGCCAATTCTGTCATCGAGGATATTTTTTCGTTGTGAACTAGGATGTTCTCGGCTTGCTTTTGCTTGGAGACATCATTCACCAATATAACCACCCCTTGGGTGTCGGTACCGTGCAGCGGGTATAAAGTAATATCGTAAAAATAGACACCGCGCTGGCGGTGCGGGTAAGTAACAGATTCACCGGATTCTATTACTTGCTGGACTTGTTGCCAGGTAAGGATTATTTCCGGATAAACTTGCCACAAATTGTTTCCTATTGCCGTCGTAGAAGCTATCCCGGAAAGTTCTTCAGCTTGTCGGTTCCACTGGGTAACGTTTCCCTTAGCATCTAAACTCACCAGCACTATCGGCATCGAAGCTAATATATTTCTAGTATAAGCTTCTGAAGTCAACAACTGCTGACTGGTTCCTAAATGTTGATCAACCTCAACTGCGAGTAGCTGGTTTGACCGGGTTAATTGTTTGTTCGCAGTATCTAAGGTCGCGGTCCGCTCAACCACCCTGTCTTCCAGCTCCACCCTGATGGTGCGCAGTTTATTATTGGATTTACTCAAGCGGCGATGGGCAGCAAACAAGCTTAAAATAACTATTGCCAAGATAATAATTAGCGTTCCGCTGCTCCAATTAGCCAGGTGTTGCCAGTTGGTCTTACCCGTCTCATCGCGAAAAACATCTGAGATACCTGCCAGTGCAGATGAACTCAGTAGCGCTAGTATTATTAATAGAGTCTTTTTAATCATTAGTTTTTAGCTACCTGGCCTACTCAATTGTCTGCTAGAGCATTGAACGGCATGAATCTGGAAAATATAAAGTCAAATAAATAGTTAAATAAATATGGATGTAAAACTGCAGTTTAGTATAACGGCTAAGGTTCAGAGGTAGAATGATTATTGATAAAAAAGCAACATTAACCCGGGGTATTTAAACCTCCCAGATATCCTTTCTGGAATAGACAATCAGCGCGATTCGTCTCTGACTGATAATACTCAAACACAAAGCTCTAATAGGTCTTCTTGGCTTACCTTTATGACGCAAATAAAAATCCCCATCTTAAATGGGGATTTTATCAGTAAAAACCTTCAGAACTCTACTGTCACTTTAGGCCGTTTCTGTTGAGCTAACAGCGACCGACTCGGTTATTGATGAATCACTAGCTGCTGCTTTATTCCTTTTAGATTTAAAAAAGAAAGCGAGCCATTGTCTCTCACCTAACACAAGCAGACAGGGAGTCAAAAATAACGTCAGCACAGTAGCGAATGATAAACCACCGGCGATAGTACTAGACAGTGCCGTCCACCACTGCGTGGAGGGAGCACCGAAACTGACATCGCGTTCAAACAAATCAATATTCATTGCCAGTACCATAGGCATAAGCCCTAACACGGTAGTGATAGCAGTTAACAGCACCGGACGCATTCTTAAACTACCTGTTGCAAGGGCTGCGTCATAGGCGCTATAACCATTTCGGCGCAACTCGTTGAAACAGTCGATCAAGACAATATTGTTATTAACCACTATCCCCGCCAGGGCGATGGTCCCCACGCCTCCCATTACCATACCAAAGGGCTGAGAAGTCAGCATTAATCCGATGAACACACCGGCAATAGAAAAGATAATTGCCGATAGCACAATAAAGGATTGATACAGATTATTAAACTGCGTCACCAACACTAACAGCATGATGAAAATAGCGATGGAAAAGGCTTGCGCCAAGAACGCTCCTGTCTCTTTTTGCTGCTCATCTTCACCTTTAAACTCTAACCTTATCTGCTGATCAAACTTAAGATCAGCGAGCATTTTCTGCATTTGCTGTACTTTTTCATTGACCAGCACTCCCTCTTCAACTTCGGCCTGAATAGTAATCACCCGACGGCTATCGATACGCTTGATAGAACCGGTTTTTTGCCCAGGTTCAAGTGAGACAAAGTTACTCAGCGGTACTAAACCGTTGGCTGTCAGCAACTGCATTTGCATCAGCTGATCTAAGTTGCGTTTTTCCCGGGGAAATCTGAGTCTTATATCCACCTCATCATCCGCAGTTTCCGGACGATAGTCAGTCAGCTTAATGCCGCTGGTTATTAACTTCACGGCCTGACCGACGACAGCCACGTTAGCACCGTAGCGCAGCGCCTCTTCACGATCTACTATCAAGCGCCATTCTATTCCCGGTAGAGGCCGATCGTCCTCTACTGCGACAAACCCCCCGGCACTGTCCATTGCCGTTCTGACTTGAGCCACTGCGGCAAATATTTTCTGCTCTTCAATGCCTGTCACTAACAATTCAAAAGGCTTGCCTGATGATGGCCCGCCCTCGGCTTTTCGGGTTTCAATTTTTATCCCGGGGATGTGCGCGGTGCGCTGCTGCATTTCTTTGAGTAACTCATTCGCCTTAGGTCTGCGATCCCATTCATCGAGTTGAAATTGAATCACTGCGACTATATCTTCTGACTTATTCTGCTGGAAACTGCGCGCATACACAGATTTATAACCGCTCATACCCTTAATGCTATGCTCAACATCGCGAAGCATTTTATCTTTTTCATCAATAGATAATTCTCCACGGGCGTGAACGTTAATCAAGACCATGTCCGGCTCAACATCCGGGAAAAATTCCATACCATTGTTTAACTTAGTGTAACTGACAACAATGCCGGCCATAATCAGCATTGCCGTCAAAGTACTAAGCAGTGGCCACTTCAAGATAGCACCCAGTAGCGCGCGGTAGCTCTGATTAAACTTACCCTCCGGAAGCTCGAATTCATTGCTATCTTGGACTGCTGATTTTTTGTTAAAACTAAATACCGAACCCAGCACCGGCAAAAATATCAGCGCCATAAACAGTGAGGCAGTCAAACAGACAACCACTGTCGCTGGCAGGTATTTCATGAATTGACCAATCACTCCCGGCCAGAACATCAAAGGCATAAACACAACTAAGGTAGTGACAGTACCGGCGATCACCGGCCAGGCCATCCTTGACGCCGCGTAAGTAAATGCCTCTTTAGCACTTAAACCTTGACGTTGCCGACGATCGGCCAGCTCAGTGACTACTATTGCCCCATCCACTAGCATGCCCACCACTAAGATTAGACTAAACAACACCACGATATTTAAGGTAAAACCTATCATATACAATATCAGGATACTGGCCAGGAATGACCCCGGAATAGCAAAGCCCACCAGCAGCGAGGAGCGCAAACCCATTGCCGCCAGCACCACCACAAACACTAAGACAATTCCGCTTAAAACGTTGTTCATTAAATCTTTGAGCATATCTTTGATTTGCACTGACTGATCTAAGATATAGGCGTGTTCTATTCCCGCTGGCCAGGCTTTTTGTCGCTCCTTAACGATGGCCTGAACCTCGGCAATAGTGTCGATAATGTTGGCACCTACTTGCTTGGTGACTTCCAGCACTAAGGCGGGTTTTCCGTTGACTCTGGCATAGCCCTCAGGGTCTTTATAGGTGAGTCGGATTTCAGCCACATCCGCCAATGTCACTACCGTGCCATTGGCCGCTTTAATCGGCATTGACAACATGTCATCAAGATTTTCCACCACGCCTGGTACTTTTAATACCTGGCGACCATTACCCGAGTCCACTGCCCCTGCGGCCACTAAAGTGTTATTACTGGAGACAATATTTAATATCGAATTAAAGTCTAACTGATAAGTTTCCAACGCTTGAGGTTCGACGATGATCTCCATCATCTCCTCGCGCTCTCCGCCGATTTCGACTTCTAGAACACCCGCGACTCCTTCGATCTGTTCTTTCAGGTCTTTAGCTGCCTTGATTTTAACTCGCTCGGAGACATCCCCAGACAAGGCGATATTGAGCACTGGAAACAAGGCCACATTGACCTCATTAATCGACGGCTCATCTGCTCCTTCCGGCAAATTTGCCTTGGCGATATCCACTTTTTCTCTGACATCTAACAGCGCCTGATCGCTATCAAATCCCGCATCAAATTCTAAGGTAACCGACGCGTGCCCCTCAGTGCTGAAGGAGCTCATCTCCTTGATTCCCTCAACATTTTTCAACTCTTTTTCCATTGGTCTGGCCAATAGACGCACAGCATCATCCGGTGATATACCATCGTAGGGGATAGATACATAGATTATCGGAATGGCCACATCGGGATCTGCCTCTTTGGGGATCGCCTGAAAGGCAACAGTTCCACTGATCATCAAAAATAATAGAATCAATACTACCGTTCGACTTCGGTCTACAGCAGAGGCAATAATCGCACTGATCATTTCAATTACTCCTTAGCCGCAAGTTGACTATCAACTGTTTCTGCAGTTGTGGAATTTAAATCAGCGGCCGCTGTTACCGCGTTAATTGGTTCAACAATTTCGTCGTTGCTGACAAAATCTTTTCCCTCGGTAATCACGGTAATCTTCTCTGCTAGCCCCTTAAACCAAAACCCTTGTTTATCTGTGCGAATTATTTCTACCACCGCTGTACTGACCTGATTTTGTTGATCCAGCAGTTTCACTTGCAGATCACCGTCGGCGCTCAGCCCTAAGACTGAATTAGGCAACAAATGCCCCTGCTCTGTCCCCAGAGGTAACTTTATAGACGCTGTTAATCCAATTAATCGTTTAAGTTGTGGGTTACCCAAAGTCACTTCAACTCGGTAGCTACGCGTCACGGTATCGGCAACTCTTGAGATAAACGCCAAATTACCAAAGGCACTCAGTCCATTACTTAAGTTCACTTCTACCGCTTGATTTATCTGTAAATCACCGACATTTTTCTGTGGTACCTGACCGGTCACTTTTAACACTGAGTCATCTACCAGCACACCTACTACATTGCCTTTTTGCATATAATCGCCTAATTCAACCGCACGGCTGTTCAATACGCCGGAAAATGGCGCCAGTATGCTGGCGCTATCTACTTCGTGCTGGATAAGTGCTAATTGAGCTCTGGCCGTCTGTACACCGGCCTGATCCGCAATCAATCGATTTTCGGCAATCATGCCTCTCTTTTTTAACTTGCGGCTGGCGGAAAGATCACTGTTTCTCTGTCTCAATACGGCCTTTGCCTGAGCCAATTGCTTGAGACGGTAGTCTGCAGACAAAGTCGCGATAGAGACTCCACTTTCTATTCGCTGCCCCTCTTGTACAGCGATTTCAGCAATACGCCCATCCACTTCAACTTTAATCTCAACCGAGCGATTTGCCTCGACCTGGCCTTGGACTGTCACAAAGCGCTGCACTGTCTTAACGTTAGATTCCAGCACTGTTACTTTCATCAGCGGCTTTTTCTTCACTGCTACAGGCTCATCCTTTTGCTCGCCGTCATTACCGTATACACCAGAAGCCATCCAGCCACCGAGAACAGCTACTACAACTACCGCAGAAAAAACTGATTTATTCATCGCTATCATCTCTCAAAAAATTAATCTTTACAGGTCCATTTGCCATCGCCGACACCATATAGTCGGCCATCAGCGGAATATATTGATCTTGTAACGGGCAACTTTGCTGTTGAGCATCTCTGCTATTTTGAATCCGCATAATCGCCCCTTCAAAGGTTGCACTCATACCTAAAATTATTACTTCAAGGGGTATCACTGCAGTGATACCTCCCTCTTTTACGCCTTTCAGTATCGGGATACTAAAAAGCTCAATTACGGCCGTTTCCACACTTTGCAATTGCTGCTTGAACTTCTCGCTTAATCTGTCTCTGAAGCCGCCTTCCTTACAAGCCAAATAAATTTTGCTGTGTACTGCATCATCGCGATGAAACTCAAAAGCGCAGATGATTATCGCGTGCATTTGTTGTATGCCGCTGAGCTTAGTATCAGCGACTATGCGTTTAAAATTATCCAGTAACGCTTCAAAACCTGATAATAACAACTGTGCATATATGTCATCTTTACAATCAAAGTGCTTATATATAGTCCCTTTGCCAATGCCTGTGACACTGGCTATATCAGCGACACTGATATCTTGCCAGTGCTGGTCACTCAACAATGCCAGTGTACACTCAAGAATTTGCTGCTCTCTAAGCTTAAATTTTTGTTCTTTCCACACTACTTGCATTTAGTTACTCACAGCTATGAGATTTTCCACACCATCACCACAGTTTTTGCAATGTGCTGACGAGCGGTCCACTCAAGCTCAATTGTCAGGTAAAAAATAGGAATTATTCGCAAAAACAAAACCGCTGGTCATTTTATGACCGATAGTCACAAAATGCAACAACAAGATCAAAAACATCTTTTCTACCACTGCGATATTATGCAGCAGCTTATGTCCATACAATATCTGTTCATTGTATGGATGCACTCTGTTGTTCCAGACCCAAAGCACTGGACTTTAAATAGCCTTTAAGTGAGAATCGGTAGGAAAATAATATAATAAAGAGGGATAAAATTTGAAATTCAATAAATTAGCCATAACATCTGCTGTTATTCTCGGTGGTCTATCTATGCAACTTAGTGCCGCCACCCAATGGAATGTATCCCTCTGGGGTAAGCCTCGCGCTTTTACTGTCCACGTAGAAAAGTTGGCCGAGCTGGTTGAGCAGAAAACTAAAGGTGATTTTAAGATAAAAATATCTTACGGCGGACTGTCTAAAAACAAAGAAAACTTAGACGGAATCTCCATCGGAGCCTTTGAAATGGCACAGTTTTGTGCCGGTTATCACCGGGACAAAAACCCGACAATCACAGTAATGGAGCTTCCTTTCCTGGGTATTTCCACACTCAAAGAAGAAGCTAAGATCGCCATGGCGCTGTATAAGCACCCCGCTGTAGTCAAAGACCTGGCACGCTGGAATGCCACTTTGCTAATGCCATCACCACTGCCTCAGTACAACATTATTGGCGTAGGTGCTGCACCAAAAAGTGTTGCCGACTTCGCCGGTATGCGAGTTCGAGCCACTGGCGGTATAGGTAAAGCTCTGGCTAGCATAAAAGCCGTTCCCACCTCAGTGACTGCCACTGAAGTGAGAACAGCGCTTGATTCAGGTGTCGTTTCAGCGGTGGCTTTTGCCCCACACGCACACATGGCCTATGGCACGACTGCAGCTGCTAAATGGTGGACTGCAAACTTGAACCCCGGCACAGTTAACTGCCCTGTAGTGGTCAACTCTGATGCGTTGGCTGCCTTAAGTGATACTAATAGACAGGCGCTGTTAGGCTCTGTGGATGAGTCTATCTCACACTACATTAGTAATTATCAAGGCAAGACTATGGATAAGTGGGGTCCGTTACTCGATGAAAAGAACATCCAGCGTGTCTCTTTCAGCGACTCTGAACTGGCCGAGTTCAAAAAAATCGCCGCTGCTCCCACCCGCGATGCCTGGATTGCCAGCATGACCGACAAAGGTCTGCCCGCTCAAGAGCTGTATGACTTGGTCAACTCTATGATCGGCAAATAGCACTGCACACTACTCTCTAACCAGTCGGGCTAGAGAGTAGTTTCTTCCAGTGTTTCTCACTGTTATTTCCCTTAAGCTACACATACACAGAGGTGGCTATGTCCAGTTCCTCAGATATCCTCCAGGATAATTCTTTACTGAGTCGGGTCGACCGGCTATTTTTTCGCCTGGAAACCCTGTTTGCACTACTCGGTGGCATCACTATTTTTTTATTAGTCATGTTAGCGGTTTTTAATGTTATGGGTCGCTGGCTGTTTTCACTGCCCGTTTCAGGCTATATCGATTGGGTTGAACAATTTATGGCGGTGTTTGCCTTTTTTGGTATCGCCTACTGCCAGCGCTTGGGCGGTCATATCCGCATGGATATTTTGGTATCCCGACTCAAGCGCAGGGTGCTTTGGATCAGCGAATTCACCTCGACGTTGCTGATGTTAATCATCACCCTGGTACTTATTTACGGCTCGTATTTGCATTTTTTAAGAGCGTTTATCAACGGCGACAGCTCTATGGATATTAGTCTGCCAATCTGGCCAGCAAAATTAGTCGTCCCCTGCGCCCTTACTATCTTGGCTATTCGACTACTACTGCAACTTTGGGCCTACCTGCGGGCGACTATCGAAAACACCGATAGCCCAGTCGCAGTCCCCCTTATTGAAGATGCTGCTACCCAGGCGGCACGAGAAGCTGAAACTGTTTCTCATGCCCCAGAGGACGAAAAATAATGAATGCTATCAGCAACTGGTTCATGACGATGGGCTCTATCGATATCGGCCTGATCGTTTCCGGCTTTATGCTCTTTATGGTCGTTATTGGGGTACGCGTAGCTTTTGCAGCAGCGGCCTCTGGTTTTTTAGGTTTGGTGTGGGTTTTCAGTATAAAATTAGGCTTCGATAAAGGATTAATAGTGGCGATGAAAATGGCCGGTACTATCCCTCATTCAAAAGTAACCACTTTGTCGTTGTCATTGATTCCCACCTTTATCTTGATTGGCTATTTAGCCTACTACGCCGGACTGACCAAGGCATTGTTCACGGCTGCCAAACGCTGGGTGGGCTGGTTACCTGGAGGCCTGGGAGTTGCCACCGTATTCTCCACTGCCGGTTTTGCCGCCGTATCCGGAGCTTCAGTAGCAACTGCCGCGGTATTTGCCAGGATCGCCATTCCTGAAATGCTCAAGATGGGTTACAAGAAAAGTTTTGCCGCGGGTGTGGTTGCCGCAGGCGGTACCTTAGCGTCACTGATTCCCCCGTCTGCCATTTTGGTTATCTACGCTATTATCGTCGAGCAGGATGTTGGTGTACTGCTGATGGCCGGCTTTTTACCCGGTATAGTTTCAGCCTTTATCTACGCCGGTTTGGTGATTCTGTTGGCGACGGTTAACAAAGATCTGGGCCCACCGGTGAAGGGCTTTAGCTGGGCTGAGCGCTTTGAATCGCTGCCGGGCACTTTCCCGATCTTTTTTGTCATCGGTATCATCATTGTCTGTATTTATGGTGGCGTAGGTACTCCTACTGAAGCCGGTGCTCTGGGCGCATTTGTGATCTTAGTGATGGCCATTTACAAAGGAATGAAATGGCATAACCTGCAAGATGCACTGATTGAATCCGCCAAGCTGACAGTGATGATATTTACCATTATCTGGGGGGTGTTACTCTATGTGCGCTTTCTTGGATTTGCCGATTTGCCGACAGCATTTTCCGACTGGATCACAGGCTTGGATCAGAGTCCGATGATCACCCTTGTCTGTATCTTACTGGCCTACGCCGTGCTGGGGATGTTTATGGATGCCATCGGCATGTTATTACTGACACTGCCGATCACTTACCCTGCCGTTATCGCCCTCAACGGCGGCGAAGATGTCAGTGCTGCGGATTCAGCGTTTGGAGTTTCCGGGGTCGGTTGCGCTATCTGGTTCGGGATAATTGCAGTGAAAATGTGTGAACTCTGTTTAATTACACCGCCTATAGGACTGAACTGCTTTGTAGTAGCCGGAGTGCGTAAAGACATCACCGTACAAGATGTTTTTAAAGGAGTTACGCCGTTTTTTGCCGCTGATGTATTCACCATCACCGTGTTGGTTGCCTTCCCAAGTATCGTGTTATGGCTACCTTCGCTGATTAATGCATAGTTGAATCAGGCGTGAGGCGCATGAATGGCCGTGAGGCGTGAGGCGTGAGGCGTGAGGCGTGAGGCGTGAGGCGTGAGGCGTGAGGCGTGAGGCGTGAGGCGTGAGGCAGTATTAGGGACTGCCTTACGACTGCAACAAGTGTTCCACTTAATGCAGAGCACATTGCCGACAACAATTGATAATACCGGGCCGCAACGCTGCGGCACTTTAGCGCCAAGCTAACGGCATATAAGAAACTAAAGAGAGTAGCTTTACAGTTACTCTCTTTACTTGTTATAGCGAGAATTCAAACCACTGATTAATGGCTGCTGTTGTTGCACTATGTCGATTAGAAACTCGCGACATGCCCGTACCCTTGCAGTATCCCTCAAGTCAACGTGACTAAGTACCCAGATTCCCCAATCTGAAGGCTTTAAAGGTAAATCTAAGCGGCGCAGATCGGGGCAGCTATCAGCGATAAAACAAGGTAATCTGGACACCCCCATGCCAGAGTTTACACAGTTGACCATGTTAGTCACATCATTGACCCGCACAGCCACTTGGGCATTGCTAAAGTGCTGTTTAACCCACTCAGGATGCTGGCCTTTGTGCTCCCATAAAACCAAATGTTCGGGGTTCGGGTGTTTTTCTAAATACTGCGCACTGGCGTACAACCCATGAGTTAACGGTAATACTTTTTTTCCTATCAGGTAATCAGGCGGATTGGCGGTCAATCGCAGGGCTATATCTGCCTGTTTGGCGGATAAATCCAACAACCCAGCAGAGCTTGATAACAGTAATTCGATCCCTGGATAAGCGCATTTAAATACTTTTATATAGGGGATCACCAGACAATTAAAGACATCGTGAGCCGCGGTCAGATTTAACGTGCCGGTAAGCTGTGTATCCAAACCCATGATTTGCCGCTCAATACTGTGGCTCTGCTCCTGCATCGTTAACGCCATAGGTTGCAAGTTCTCACCGGCCTCTGTCATCGCATAACCATCTGCGAGGCGGTCAAACAGTCTGCTGCCTAAGCGCTGCTCCAGAGCCTGAATCCTTCGCGCTACTGTGGTGTGCTTCACCCCTAACTCACGACCGGCGCCACTCATGCTTTTTGCATTCGCCAGCGCCAGGAAATATCGCAGATCATCCCAATTCATTACCCCTACCTCTGTTGTTAAACGCTGTGCATTATTGCACATTGAATACCATTTATAGAATATTTAATTCTCGATCTGCACAAGATAAGCTAGTTTTAGTTTCTCTTACAAAAACATTTAAGCTACAGGTGCAGACTATGCCGACAAAAAATATTGCTCAGATCACCTTGATTAGTCATTATCTATGCCCTTATGTACAACGGGCAATAATTGCACTGACGGAGCAGCGGATTGAGTTTAAACGTATAGATATTGATTTGGCGAACAAGCCCGATTGGTTTAAAAGGTTATCACCGCTGGGAAAAGTACCCGCTCTGCTGATCGATGAACAGACAGTGTTGTTCGAATCTAACGCTATCGTTGAATATATTAATGATATTAGTGGCTCTTCTCTGCTTGCCACTGATCCATTGACAAGGGCCAAAGAGCGCGCCTGGATAGAGTTTGCCTCCGCCACCTTAAACAACATCGGCCAGCTCTACAATGCTAAAACCGAGGCACAATACCTAAATGCGCTCTCAATGCTAGAGAGTAAGTGGTGTACTTTAGAAAAAAATTTAAGTGGATCAACGTTCTTCAATGGCGAGCATTTTTCTTTGGTAGACGCCGCTTTTGCCCCGGTATTCAGATACTTTGATGCCTTTGAAAAATTTGCCGAGTTTAAATTTCTCAGCTTGTGTACCCATGCAGCTAGCTGGCGAAAAACCTTAGCCCTGCGCCCCTCAGTGAAAACAGCGGTGGCAGAAGACTACATTCCCCTGTTAACTGCCTTTGTAATTCAGCGTAATTCTTACTTGGGCTCTCTGGCCAATAACTACCTGCATAAACGGCGTTAACATAGGCCCGCTGCAAATTTATAAATTGTCCTGTGGTTAGGATTGCTAACCTGCTACAGCCAAGTAATAAATTGATCCGCGCAGCTATCCATAAATAACCTCGCCAACGACACAAGGATCAGCCGAGATGTATACAAATACCCAGCTTAGAGACATTAAAACAAACCTATTTGCAAACCCACCAACTGCTCAAAGGAGCTGCCTTTGACCGACAAAAGCGCATCCAAAGCCGGTTTTAATTGTTTATCGACGTAGTGATCGTAATCTAAGCGGGAGCTGAGACACTCCTCTGGCTCAGGTCCGTTGACTGTTATGTAGTATTTAATCACTTGATTGCGGCTCACTTGTTCTCGCAAATTTTGGGCCCGATAATACTGTTGTAATTTCAGTGCCGCCTGGGCGTGCGGCGGTCGATTTTTTTGGTACTCTTGCAGCCCCTGACGCAATTTCTTGTGATACAACAATTGTCCATCCAGCTTCCCCTCACGTACAGCAGCCACCGTATCAATGATGTATTGCTCGTAGGGCAAATCGTTAAAGGCACAGTGAAAAACATGCCGCTGCATTTTCTTGGCAAGTTCAGTCCAGTCGGAGCGCACATTTTCCATGCCTTTAAAGACCATCTGGGTGCTATCGTCAGGAAAATGTTGTAAACCGGCATAACGTTTTTTTGTGCCCAAGTCAGAATCGCGCATGGTTGGCATTAAAAACTTAGTGTAGTGAGTCTCATACTCAAGCTCTAAATGACTGCTGATGGCATATTTATCGCTCAGAGTTGATCTCCACCAAGCGGTCAGTTCAGCGGCCATTTGCTCCCCTATGTTATGTGCCTGAGCATCAGTACAATCCTCGCCGAGCCAGACAAATACTGAGTCTGTATCGCCGTAAATAACTTTATAATCATAGTCTGCCTCGATTTTTGTAGCGGTGCTGGTGAGAATTTCGTGACCGCGTAAAGTGATAGAGCCGGACAGTCGGTGATCAAAGAAACGACAGGCATCAGAACCTAATACCCCATACATTGAACTCATCAAGATCTTAATCGCCTGGGACATGGAATGGTTATTACTCAGCTTAGCTCTGTCCCTGGCCTGCCATAATTCGTCCATCACCAGCGGTAATATATTATCTTCTTTAGTGAATACAGCACCATTGAAACCCGGCACTAACTGCTCCTGATCTTCGCAAATAGCACTTTGCGCTAAGCCTAGGGGATCTATTTTAAAGGTGCGGATAATACTGGGATACAAGCTCTTAAAATCCAGCACTAAGACATGTCGATACAACCCGGGGATAGAGTCCATGACATAACCACCAGGGGATGCCATGTCGGAAACACCTGATGCGTATTCAGGGGCAACGTAGCCATTGCGGTGTAACAGTGGTAAATATAAGTTATCAAAAGCACTGGACCACCCCCCTACTTTATCAAGTGCCAGCCCAGTCAGCGCAGTTCGCTCAACTAAATATTCAATCAGTTGTGCGTGAGCAAAAATCTCCAGAACCAACTCGCAGTCCATCAAATTGTATTTGGCCAGTGCCTGCTTATCGGTGGCGTACATCTCGATAATTTCATCGGCACGATGGGCGACATTCTCAACCAACTTACCTCGTTTGAGCAGTACGCGGGAGACATTTTCTAAAGAGAAGCTATCAAATTGAAAGGTTGCGCCTTTAAGTACATCGATGCCATCGAGCACAATGCGTCCGGCTATGCGCAGATAGACCTTGCCGCGTGCCGATTTATGCAAATCACAAAGACTGCCATCGCGGCCTATATGCAGCGCTACACTGTGCTGATCTGCCCGCTGCTGAATGACTGAGAAATCAAAGCCAATAACATTCCAACCAATCAGGATATCCGGGTCACAGTCATTGAGCAAAGTGACGTAGCGCTGTAACAGCGAGCGCTCATCACCGCAGTATTTGACAACGCTGTCATCACAGCCTTCTCCCAACATCAATACTCGCTTAAAGCCGCTATTACTCTGCACGCCAATACACAGAATAGTGCCTAGATGCATATCGGTTTCTATATCCAGGGAGAGAATATCAAAGCGAGGTTGGTACTGTTGTTTGGCTATTTTATGCGGCTCGCAGCTATTGCTAAAGGCTACGGCTCCGCGGATAAATCGCTCCATCAAATACCTGTCAACAGGGCGAATATCTTCTTCCATCATCACGATGTGCGCGTGATGTAGTTTGTTAATTATTTTACGCGCGCTGTGCAAACTGCTGACGTACAAACCCATCACCGGCTGCTGCTGTAAATCTTTTAGTTGCAGCTCATGTAAACGCCAGTCAGCCATTGAGCGCAACAAAAAACGGATTTCCTGCGCATCCTTTTGCAGTACAAAAAATACTTGTTCTTGAGCTGTTAAACAGATGCATTGCGGCCCGCTATCTGTGACCAGCCAATAGCTGAGTTCGATGCCCAGCTCTGTATCGCGCTGGTTAGAGGATAGGACGAAACCACTGCTAACTATTGCAGACACTTGCGGCTCAATCCGAAAAGGGCTGAATGACTTCCATTGATACAAATTCCGTTTCCAGCACGCTGAGACTGCACGCCTCAAACAATAATTTCAAATTAGGCCCTGCGTCCATGGTAAAGTACACAGCAACTCCCGCCTCTCGCAGTTGCCAAACCTTGTGCATAACTGCCAGAGATTCGGGTAGCCAATAGACCAATGGCGGCCAGGCGGACATCATAGTGGCGTGCATAGACATAGCATTTTTCTCTGCACACGCTCCCATCCGGGCAAAATCTCGATCGGCTATTGCCTGCTCTAAAGTAATCAAATCACTGCCAGCCTGCTCCGGCCAACTGGGGTACAACTTTGAAGTTTCGATAGTGCGGTTCATGCCGCTACGAGAATCTACAGGTTTCTGCACACTGCTGACTTTAATCAGACCAATACGTAAGTTGGGCCAACGGTTGTCCAGCTGACTGGCGACACTGTCCATACCATCACTTTGGCTGCCCATATCCCAGCGCACAAATCCGCTATAAATGGAGCGCGATGCACTGCCGCTCCCCATTCTGGCAAATGCCGAAAGCACGGAATTTTCCAGCTTCAGGGAGAAAAAGTCATCCAGTGCCAACACCAGCGCGGCAAAACCAGATGCGGAAGATGCCAGCCCCGCTGCGGTCGGAATATTATTGCGGGTATCGACAATCAGCGGAATTTTTTGCCCGCGGCGAAACAGATCAACAAAGGCAATCACTTTGCGGCTAAAGTTGCTATCCAGGGACAGATCTTTGTTGTTGAGCCGAACTTTATCCAGACCTGTCTCACTGTGGCTAATATTAGTATGCGAGCCAAGATGCGCCAGTGAGATTGACAAGCTGGAATTAACCGGCAAGTTTAATTCTGCATCTCGCTTACCCCAATACTTGCACAGAGCGATATTGCTGGGAGCAAAGGCATCGGCATATTCCCTGGACACTAGCCGGGACGGCAAATAACGATTAACAACACTGGCTTTGTCGATACTGCTATTGCTCATGGCTGATGACTCCCTGCGCCGAGACCTTAATGACTATTTGTTGGTAATTTTCCAGTGGCTGATCTATACCGAGTGAGATCACACAATCCCCCAAACCTGAGCCGGAAATCTTTGCCCCAGACACGCCACTTTGAGCCCGCAGTTGATAAATCATTTCACTCAATGCTAAATCATTGACACCTAAGCTATCCAGTTGACCCTGATAGAGATTCATTAGCTTACCTAACTCGGACCAGTTCTGAGCTCTCACTGCGCGCATTGCAGCTATGCTAATCTGATCCATTAATTGATAGATATTGGCATAGAGTTCTGGCTGCTGTTGCTCCCATTGCGCCACGATAGCCAACACATCCGGGGTTTTGGTTTTGTAGCCAACGTAGTGTAGGGATATTTCAGGCAACCCATTGAGCACCTCAACAGTACAGGGATCTACTTTATAGGCGATCACTCCGCCGTAGATACTTGCTGCCAGATCTGTTCCAGAGCCACGCCCTTGCACGGCACGTACCACCGCCAGTGAAAGTTGCAAATGCTCTGCCAGAGAGATGTTTTGTCCGCTGTGCAGCGACAGTGCCTTTACGGTTGCCGCAGTCACCGCAGCAGAAGATCCCAAGCCTAGTGTATGAGAAAACTCTGCCTTAATGACCAAGTCAAAACCATATTCAAGCTTATCTAACTGTAATGAAATTGCTTTAAGCACAAAACTGAGTTTAGCCTCATTGATAAGCTGATCCAAGTTCGACTGATATTGACACAGCGCCGAGTCGATAGTAATTACCCGATCAGCTCTGGGAGTCAGTTGCACTTCAATGCCTTTATCTAATGCACAGGCGATAGCCCAATAGCCTTTTACTACTGCGTGTTCACCCATCAGCATGACGCTTCCCGGGGCTGTAACCCTAATTACCTCTGCCATTTTAAACGATGATCCTCGCACCTTTTAAGTCCTGCTCAAGCACACCCCATTTCATATTGAAGTCCGCAAAAAGTTGCTCACCTGTGGTATCTTTTGCATACACCAATAGCAGCCCACAGGAGTCGCCAATATAGGAGCCGGCTCCCGCTATTTTTGCCACCCCACCACGTGCTTTCAATTGTTCAATAATCATTTTGACGCGCTCAGAAACCACTCCTATATATTCCAACAGCGCTTGATTAGCCACTATTGCCTCGCTGGGATTGGCGTTTTTATACAACTGCTGCACCATATTCTGTGTTACATCCGCAAATTCATCCCACAACTTAGTATCTTTGGCGTGTTGCTGAGCAACATAGCTGACACACTCTCCCGTCGAACTTTGCGGAGTTCCGGTGAACAACCAGTACCAATTATGGTTTAATCGCAATGGTAATTGCTTAACACTCTGTCGCTGCACTTGTACCACCCCACCTAATATGACAGTTGCCGCATCGATCAAACTGCCTTTACCGTGTTGTAAGCGCTCACAGTGTTTAACCAGTTGATAGCGCTGTTCACTAGTACTGGTTTTGTTATTAATCGCCTCTACTAAGAGCACCGCTGCTGCAATCATTGATGCGGATGACCCCATTCCCGCTCCAATCGGCAATTCACTGTCGCCATTAAAATGCGCACTGAGCGATTGGGTCGGCAGTTGCGATGCCAATACGTACAAGACTAGTTGCACCGGTGAGTTGAGGATACTTTCAACCTTGATGCTGCCGTCTATAAATTTTTGAAACTGTCTATCTAAAAAAGAGACTAGCGGGGATAATTTTGCGATTGGATGATTAGAATGGACTTTGATGCCTATAAACTCGGCAATTAATTCTGAACCTTTAACCGGGGCGTAGTGGATGTGACTGTAGAGTTTTATCGCTGTGGCAATAGCGGGCGCTCCGTAGACTACAGAGTGCTCGCCGCTCAATATTATTTTACCTGGCGCGAGACCTTGCATCAGAGCGCAATGTACTCTCTTTTGTGATCGCTAATGTTCGCTAGTCTGAATTTACCTTTAGTATCTGCCGCTATATCCAAGCGCTCACCGTCCTGAGGATCAGGTGCTTGATACAACTCCAGGTACTGCTCGTAAGCCAGCTCACTGCGCGAATCTAACATTGACATATGCAGCTCTTTAAACAGCCACTTCTCATAGCCATCCACTACAGTTCCGGAGAAAAACTCGGCCACACAACCTGAGCCGTAGCTAAAAAAACCTATGCGCTGGCCAGATATATCTTTGTTAGAGTTTTCCAGCAGTGACGTTAAGCCGATAAACAGTGAGGCGGTATAACTATTGCCAATCAGTTTGTTATACAGCAGCGATCCCTCTATCTGCGCTTCAATGCCCTGGGCATCCAAAGGTGTTTTATTAACTTTAGATAAGTGACGGTGTGCTTTTTGAGCCATCCGTGAAAAGGGCAAGTGATAGCAAAAATAGCTTAAATCGGTAAATGCAACATTGCTGGCCTCACGAAAGTGCTCCCAGGCGCGCTTCAGCGATTTCAAATAGATTTTGGTCGAATATTTACCATCAACTATGGCTGTTTTGCGATAGTTGGGACGCCAGAAATCCATCACATCTTCCGTGTAGTTACCTACTTGTGGATCGATAGTGATTATTCTTGGGTTGGCTCTGATTAACATAGCGACAGCACCACAGCCCTGAGTCGCTTCACCGGGGCTGTCCAAATCGTATTTAGCGATATCTGAGGCTATGACTAAGACTGTTTGCTCTGGTTGGCGAGCGACTAATGCACAGGCCATCTGCACTGCTGCCGTGGCTGAATAACAAGCTTGCTTCAGCTCTACCACTCGACAATTCTCATTCAGTCCTAACAGACGATGTACGTAGACACCCGCGGATTTGGACTGATCAATGGCTGTCTCAGTGGCGAATAACAAAGTGGATATATTTTTACTGTCTGCACCTTTGAACAACGGCGCAGCAGCGCTTGCAGCCATAGTCACAATGTCTTCATCGTGAGCGGGCATGCCCATTTTTTCCTGGCCAATGCCAACGTAGTACTTTTCCGGGTCGGTGTTCTGCGCTCTGGCTAGAGTCCGTAGATCCAAATAGTAATTGGATGTGTAAAAGCTGATTTGATCAATACCAACAGACGACATACTAGGATTGTTCCTCAACGCTCTTCCAGCAATAGTGAATTGTTTTTGAAGAGGCTCTTTATATCTTTCATTCCTAAAAGAAACATAGCTGTTTTAAATTCTTTGTGTAATCTCTCTATCTCTACGATTACCGCCTCAGTGGAGTGCATTGCCGGTTTTAAAAATGGCGCGGCTACTCCACAAATTGAGGCGCCGAGTATAACAGACTTAAGCATATCAATCCCATTCCTAATACCGCCACTGCTAATTAAAGTGACACTATCTGTATAAGAATTCAACATCTGTAAAGAAGTGACAGTGTCTATCCCCCAATCCTGAAAACACAACCCCAGATCATTGCCTGAGAGAGGATTTTCTGCGCTGACAGCAATCGCTGGATCGCGTCTTTGATTGCGATGATGCTCAATGCGACTCCAGGAAGTTCCGCCTTTGCCCGAGACGTCGAAATATTTAACCCCGGCGGCCATGCCCTGCTTTAAATCTGCCAGTGAAAAACCTGAGCCCACCTCTTTCAGCAGTACCGGCTTGTCTAATTGACTGACAATAGACTGTATTTTCAGATGAAGGTCACTAAAGTCAGTATCCCCCTCTGCCTGAATGGCCTCTTGCAGCGCATTTAAATGCAAATACAGACCGTCCGCTTGCAGTATATCCACCGCTGCTTGCGCCTGAGTGATATCAAACCCTTTATTTAACTGGACCGCACCAATATTGCCTAACAACACTGTACTGGGGGCAAACTGGCGCAGTTTAAAACTCTGCTGAGCTGCCTCACTACTAAACATTACTCGCTGCGACCCTACAGCAAGAGCTACCTGGCAGTGCTCTGCTGCCTCTGCCAGATGTCTGTTAATTTTTCTGATCAATTGATGATCTCCCCCTGTCATAGAAGAGATTAACAGCGGAAACGATAATTTCTTAGCTAAAAAATCACAGCTAGTGTCTACTTGATTCAGAGCGATGCCCGGGAGCGCCCTGTGAGTAAGTTTAAGTCGATCAAAATAACTGCCCTGACGATCAGTGTAAGGATCACTCTGTATGACCTCTATATGCTCAATCTTGCGATCGTTGGTTGCGTCTGTCATTTCCTTTCCAACTCTATGTGTGCTTGCATTAGCTCGCCGGGGTTAGTCTGGGCAGCTAATAGCGACAATTCTCCACAGAGTACTGTTGCAGCACAAATCGCCGCCAGACGCCTGGCATTATCCCCCGCTGGACGTTCCTCTTTACAGCCTAATTTACGCAAATTTTCTTCAACAAAGTCCAGACCTTTACCGTTGCCCACTGAACCGACAATCAAGTTGGGTATAGTGCAGGAAAAATACAGATCATCATCGCGTACCTCTGCATGCACAACTCCCTGTGACCCTTCAATAATATTTGCCGCATCTTGACCCGTCGCCAGGTAGAAAGCCAATAACATATTGGCATAGTGGGCGTTAGCACTGCGCAACCCACCAGCAATCATGGTGCCAATTAAATTCTTTTTAATATTTAAATCTACGACTTTCTCTGGGGTCGTCTTTAACCGGCGCCGGCAAATCTCTCTGGAGATAATTATTTCTGATACAACATTTTTACCGCGCCCTAAAATGCCATTCACAGCAGTGGCCTTTTTATCCGAGCAATAATTAGCCGATATGGATGAATAACGCAAGTAGGGATACTGTTGTAAAATCCACGGAAACAGCTGATCAGCCGCATTAGTCACCATGTTATGGCCCGAGGCATCTCCAGTGGTAAATTCCAGCCTGAGATAGAGTAAATTTCCCACTATCTGCGCATTGATGTCGATTAAATTTGCAAAGCGACTAGAGCGGCTGACAATCTCATTCAATTCAGGAAACCTGGATTTTATAGATTGCAATGCGTTCAATGCCTGCTGTGCATTACCCGCCTCCAATAATATCGAGCGACTCATGCGCTCATCTACAACAGTCGTCAATATTCCATCGGTCAAAGTAGAAACACGTGCACCACGGCCCACTGAATGCCACAGTGGAGTTTCGTAAGTAGCCAGTGGCACTGCTAGCTTTTCATCCAGAGTGCTACCGCTTATTTTGATCGGCCCCACCCAGCGCATCGGGATAGGCGCGGCTAATATTTTGTGCTTCTTCATAGTTTTTGTCCAAAAAAAAAGGCTGCTATTAAGCAACCTTCTGTTTTATTTTGCAGTACTTTAAAACCTTGAGCGAGATTTTAAAGTAACAACAATGATAAACCGAGCTTCATTGTTTAGTGCAGCTCCAGTTATGTGCCGGATATAGCGAACATTTTAACGAGCAAGCATCAATTATGCAACGCAGAATCGATGCTTGGCACAGCACTGGCTGATCTTTAACACTCCCGCGGACTATCAGCAACCTAGAAAGGGTTTAATTTCCTTAAGCGTTCCATGAGTGTTGGGCTGGATGCCGCTACATTTTGTACAAAAGTGGTTGTTTGCATCGCCTTAAGGTCTAATTCCAGTACATCTAACAACTCACCGGTGCTGCTCAAGACACGATACTGAGCTAACATGTGATCGTAGATTGCTTCATTAAAGGCATTTTGAGATGAAAACACTTCGTTCTCTGTATCCAATAAATCCAGTAGCGATCTTTGACCTATATTGAACTGCTTAAGATAAGAGTCTCTGGTACTCTCAGTAGCCGTTACATGCTGCTCCAGATAATCTAACTGACGGCCCAATATTTCATAGGCGTTCCAAGATAAATCTAGACTTTGCAATGTTTGTCTGGCGGCATCTGCCTGGATGTTTTTTGCCTCATCTATCTGGTGTCTGGTCTGACGAACTCGCGCCTTATCAGATCCACCGTTGTAGAGGTTATAACGCATCCTGACCATGGCGGTGATGTCTTCGTTTGGCGCTTCAACCCCATCGATGTTGTTGTTCCAGGTACGATTGACTTCCAAATTCAATGTCGGAAACATCAAACTACGAGAGGACTCGTACTGATGACGGGCCGCTTCAACATCTGCTGCAGCCAGTTTCAGTGTCGGGTGCTGATCATAGGCACGCGCTAACGCCTGCTCGAATGTAGCTGGAATCCAACTCTCTTCAATAGTTGGATCTTCCATTGAGGCGGCGACTTTTTTACCTGTCACTCTCTGGTAGGCCGACTGTGCGTCGAGCAAGTTATTTTGTGCCGAGAGCACGTTAACTTCAGCCAGTGCCAGACGACCTTCCGCCTGTTTAATTGAGGCAACAGTACCTACCCCAGAATCAGATCTGCGTCTTATCTGCTCAAAGATACGCACATGGGTCATCAAAGTGTTTTCAGCTTGAACCAGAAGTGATTGGCGCTTGAGAACCTCTAAGTATGAACGAGCAGTTTCCAGAGCCGTTTCTTCGGCTATTTCTCTCAATCTGTGATTGACGGAATCGAGACGCGAAGACTGCCTTCCCACTTCACTGCTGGTAAGAAAACCATCGAACAACATCTGGTTTAAACTAAGATTTGCTTCGGTACGTTTAAGCTCAGTGTCATCGCCTGGGAATACTTTAGTTTTTTCCCAACCTACGCCGGCACCTATATCGATTTTAGGGAAATAGCCGCCCTTTGCTTGCTTAACTTCTTCAAATACCGCGTTGCGCGCATTCATCACTGACTGTACTTGCGGGCTAGACAACACCGCCGCAGAAACGACAGAGTTTAAAGTCTCAGCACCAACTATCCCCACTGGTGCTGCAGTAAAAGCTAATACCAATATTGCCTTTTTGATTCTCACTTGGATTCTCCTATCCCGCTAAATAGTTCAGCTATTTGCTGTCTTTTAATTTTATTATTAATGAAACGCGATCGCTGGTTTCAGTTTTTCTAAGAACGGAACTTACATGGGCTTTAACTGTTCTTTCAGTTATGCCCAATTCTCGACCTATCTCTTTATTACTGGCGCCGGTAATCAATACCTCGACGGTTTCCATTTCTCTATCACTTAAACCAAACGACGCCAGATCTATATGTTTATCATCGGATTGCTGCAACAGACGCTTCAACATTTTTTGTACTATACTGGTGCCAGCCCAAATATCACCTTTGCGAACAGAACTAATCAACTGACTGAAGATTGACGCTGTTACAAAAGTATTAATATAGCCTTTAAATCCATTAAGTAATAATTCAATTCCCTGAGCATCATTTGGATTATCTGAAAAGCCAATTAAATTAACCTTATCCCAATAAACACTCAGCAAACTGATCTGATCTTTAGTAAGCGAGTCTAAATGCACTAATAGACAGCATTGCGGGGTAAAGGCCTGTTCTTCGATATTGTTCATATCTAGAAGTATAGGCCTACTTTCACCTGAAATACTAATCCAGCGCTGCTCTACATTTTCTCTAGATGTTAATATATACAAATTCATCGTCTGCTTCTATTAAGATTCGGCTCATAATAGCACTATAAAATGCGCTCCAAAAGAAAATCTATTATGAATCAAATGAAAAGATTCATAATTTATTAAGTTTAAGATTAAAATAAATCATATTTCATATTAGTGTACCTAGGCGTGTCATTATAATTTTTAGTTCATATTGCATTCAGCTTTGTTGGCTTGCTTCCACTTCCTATCTTTCTGTTAATGCATTCTGCTTAGCTTTTAGTATAGGCTTTAGTAGGTAATCCATAACGGTTTTTTTACCTGTCATTATATCTACTGATACAGTCATCCCTGATATAAGAGGCAATCGTTTACCATTTTTTTCTATGTAAGGCTGCTCAGTAGTTAGTCGAACAATATAAAATGGTTCACCCTTTTCGTTTAATACGGTACTGGGAGATACTGTAGATACCACCGCATCTACTCCACCGTATATACCAAAATCATAGGCAGATACTTTTATTACCGCTGTTTGACCGCTCAATACTTTAGCAATATCAGAAGGTTTTAATTTTGCCTCGACTAACAGGGTATCTTCCCAGGGAACAATATTAAGAATTTCATCCCCGGGCTGCACAACTCCATTAACAGTATTAAACAGCAACTCTTTAATTGTCCCTTTAACCGGAGAAGTCACTTCTGTTCTACGCAGTTTATCTTGCATACCTGTTAAAGCCTCGCGTAATCTGGCTGTTTCAGATAATGTTTCGTTCAACTCTGCCCTGGCACTACTTTGAAACTTTAATTTAGTCTCCTCAAGCATCTCTTTTGTTTCAGCCAGAGATGATTCTATCCTCGGTAAACTAAGGCGAATATTATTCAGCTCACCGGATAAATCTACCACTTGCCGCTTTAAGCGCAAATACTCAACTTCTGACACTACCCCATCACGGACCAACGGTGCGGTCATATCGCGCTCTTGCCTTAGTAAACTATAGCTGCTTCCCAGCTGGCTGCGCTTACTTTTTGCTTGAATCAATTCTTGCTCTTTTTGTCGAAGCTGCGCTTTGAAGATGGAAACGTTGGAATCCAACTCTCGGCCGCGGGCCTCATACAAGCTTTTCTCTTGTAATATTAACGAATTAAACTTATACGGAAAATCCTCGGGAACAACAAAGGGATTCCCCTCAGACTCCGCTTCAAGACGTATTGCCTTGGCAATTAACTCTAATTCTCTTACTTTATTCTCTTTAAACGAACTGGAGAAGCGGGTATCGTCGATACGCAATAACACTTGGCCCTTTTCCACCAAGTCCCCTTCACTGACCAAAATCTCTGCAACTATTCCCCCTTCCAGATTTTGAATCACTTGCAATTGCTTAGAGGGGATAATTTCGCCCTCGCCTCTACTTAGCTCGTCCAACTGCGCCCAACTCGCCCAAAAAATTGCCAGAGCGACAAACACAGCAACAGTCCAGAGCAACCATTTGGCTCCTGTGGGCGCTTGCTCCAACACTGCCTCACTGACACTTGACATATAGCGCAAATCTTTCTTTTCTACTTTAGTACTCATATTTCTTTACCTCAGCGCTGTATGTGTAAACGTCCTTGTTTCAGTGCATCCAGCACTGCATCTTTAGGTCCATCTGCAACCACCCGACCACTATCCATTACGATTATCCTATCCACCAATGTCAGCAGCGACATTTTATGGGTAACTAGAACTAAAGTGCGATGTTCACAGTATTCTTTAAGTTGCTTTCGCAAATAATCTTCGGATGAGTTGTCCATAGAGTTGGTAGGCTCATCTAAAATCAGGATATTGGGAGAGTGAATTAACGCTCTGGCTATTGCGATTGCCTGCTTTTGCCCACCTGACAACCTTGCTCCCCGCTCACCCACTGGCATTTCAAAGCCCTGCGGATGTCTATTTACAAATTGGTCTACTCCGGAGACAGCGGCTGCTTTTAGGAGTGCGTCATCGGATATTTCCGGAGAACCCATGATAATATTCTCACGCACTGTGCCATCAAATAACATCAGCTCTTGTGGTACATAGCCAATATTGCGCCTTAAATCCACCGGATCAATTTGATTCAGATCTATTCCATCAAGACTAATGGAGCCTTCGTCTGGGCTATACAGTCCCATCAGCAGTTTCTCAACTGTGGTCTTACCTGAGCCAATGCGTCCAATTAAAGCCGTTTTTTCGCCGGCTTTTATCTGAAAGTCTATTCCTTCCAGAGACACTTGCTCGGCTTCAGGATAGCTGAATTTCACCGATTTAAAGCTAATGCTTCCCTGCAAATCTGGACGGTGTACATAATTTTTCCCCTCGGCGCGCTCATCCGGCAGGCTCATAATTTGATTGAGAGTCACCAGTGCCGTTTTTGATTGAAAGAAGCTGGTTACTAGCCCTGTCACTTGCGCCATAGGCTGCAGTACTCGTCCGGATAAAATCACCGAGGCTATTAACGCGCCCATGGTCAGCTCGCGCTCGGAAATCAAATAAACACCGCCTATAACGATGCATACAGAACTAATCTGAGTGATAAATCCGGCAAAATTGGTTACCGAAGAGGAGATCATCTTACTCTTCAGGCTCCATTTAGAAATATAGCCTTCCGCCTGTTCCCAACGCAGTTGTAATACTGACGAAGCTCTCTGTGTTTTAACGGTCTCCATCGCCGTCAGGCACTCGATAAGGGTCGAGTTTTTTTGTGCGGATGCAGCAAAGGTTTTCTCAACCGCCACCTTCAGTTTTTTACTGGCGATGATCGAATAGATAAGCACGATCGGAATAGCGACTAGCGGTACGTATACTAATGGACCGCCTATCATAAACATGACCAGTAAGAAAATAACCGCAAAGGGGATATCGATCAGCACTGTATTAGTCGTAGAACTCAAGAAGCCTCGGATACTCTCGAATTCCCTTAAGTTACTGGCAAAGGAACCCACAGATTTCGGCATATGGGCATATTTCATGCTCATTACTTTTTCGAAAAGCATCGCCGACATTAATATATCCGCTTTTTTACCGGCTATCTCCAAGAAATACGCCCGCAACATTTTCAGACCAAAGTCGAACAGATAAACAGCAAATACACCTACGGCCAGCACCCACAATGTTTCCAGTGCCGAGTTAGGAACCACCCGGTCGTAGACATTCATCACAAACAGTGGATTAGCCAGAACAAACAAGTTAATGAGCAGCGAGGCGATCAGTACGTCACGGTAGATTTTCGCCGAGCGCCAGATCGTTCCCCAAAACCAATGCCCCTCTTTTTGGTCTAAGACACGGGAAACACGCTCGGTAAAGTGATATTCCAAGTTCAGGTATATCGCTACTCCACTATATCGCTGCTGAAGGCTCTCCATGGCGGTCCTTTTCATACCGCTGTCGGGAAAGATCAGTATTGCCTCGCCGGTTTGCTCATCTATCTCCTGCAGTATACAGGCATCATCATTTTCTAATAACAGCACTGCAGGTAAGGTAAGAGGGCTTATAGAAAGAAGATCACGCTCAACGACTTTGGCTGAAAAGCCGGCACGCTTGGCGGCCCTGACAAATAATTTTGGATTGAGTTTATTGTCTTCAAGCGGTAACCCATCCCTTAACGCCTCTGCCGAGAGAGGCCGATGATTCTGCTGAGTTAAATGCATCAGACATTTTAATAAAGGATCTTGTATTACATCCATTTCCTTGACCATTTTTATTATTTAGACATACTATCATGTAAATCATCCAGTTATAGACGAGTTACCACCATGTTATACGCATCGCGCAATACCGAAGGAAAAGTCATTGGCATTTCTGACACTCCCTCCAGTTCAGCAGAAGCAATTGACAACAATCATCCCGATGTCAAAGCATTCTTTTCTCAACACAATAAAGACTTCACACCGGATTCATATCTAGACGAGTCCGATTTAGCCATCGCCCGTATCTTGGACGATTTAGTAGACCTACTGGTTAAGAAGAACATCATTATGTTCACCGAATTACCAGACCAAGCGCAGAAAAAGCTGTTATCGCGCCGGGTAGTCAGATCTTTACTGCAAGAAAATAAACACAGCGTTGTAGAAGATAAAGAAGATCAAGAGTCTTCAATATTATCCGATGAAGATCGCTTGCTGTAATTATTTTTGCAGATCCAACAACTGCCTGTATATTCTTTAAAAATCAGCAGATTGCGGATAGAAAACACTGTATCTCGCAATCTATAAATATAAGACCAAGCGGTATAAGAAGGCCAGTAAACTGCTTGGCTGGAGCCGAATTTTAGTACTCACCCAACAGGGCTAGTCGATAGCGACCTAACCCGTTAGAATTTTTAATCACCGATCTAGAGCTAGATTATATAGCGGCCAACGCACTGAATGCATTACCTATTCCACAATATATTCAGATTTAATTAATATCCGCAAAAAAGCAGCCCATCTCAGTCACTTATTGAACAATTTTTCAGCCAACACACCACAACCTGCTGTTTTTATAGCCATCTCAAATATAGCAGTAGGCAACCCCAATCGATATTCAACCCAGAGTATTTTTTGCCAAAAAAAAAGCCCGCTCTACAGAGCGGGCTTTTTATATTCACAGTGACAGCTTAATCTTTTAACAAGTCTCTGCCTTTAGTCGCAGCAATACGCATGCGCAGAGCGTTTAACTTTATAAAACCTTCTGCATCTTGCTGGTTGTATGAACCTGCATCATCTTCCATAGTGGCGATAGCTTCGTCAAATAAACTTTCGTCAGAGCGACGACCAACAACGCTAATATTGCCTTTGTAAAGCTTAATACGCACATCACCGCTGACGTAACGCTGACTGTAATCGATTGACTGCTGTAGCATTTTACGCTCTTCAGACCACCAGAAACCGTTGTATATCAGCTTGGCGTACCTAGGCATCATCTCATCTTTAAGATGCGCTGCCTCGCGATCAAGGGTAATAGACTCTATAGCCCGGTGCGCCTTGAGCATGATGCTACCACCTGGTGTTTCATAGCAGCCGCGCGCTTTCATACCTACGTAGCGGTTTTCAACGATGTCTAATCTACCAACACCGTTCTCACCGCCGATTTGATTCAAAGTAGCCAGCACAGTCGCCGGTGTCATCGCTTCACCGTCAATAGCGACTATGTCACCTTTTTCATAGCTTAGCTCAATGTATCTAGCCTCATCCGGCGCAGCCTCAGGAGATACTGACCAACGCCACATTTCCTCTTCGGCCTCAACCCAAGGATCTTCCAAAATGCCCGACTCGTAAGAAATATGCAACAAGTTGGCGTCCATCGAATAAGGAGATTTTTTCTTATTCTTAGCGTAATCAACTGCTATATCATGCTCTTCACAGTAAGCCATTAATGACTCACGAGAACTAAGATCCCACTCACGCCACGGCGCGATGATTTCAACACCTGGCTTTAACGCGTAGGCACCGAGCTCAAAGCGAACTTGGTCGTTGCCTTTACCTGTGGCTCCATGAGAGATAGCATCCGCGCCAGTTTCGTTAGCAATTTCAATTAAACGCTTGGAAATCAATGGCCTGGCAATAGATGTGCCCAATAAATACTCGCCTTCATAGACAGTATTGGCGCGAAACATTGGGTATACAAAATCTCGTACAAACTCTTCGCGCAGATCGTCGATGTAAATCTCTTTAACACCTAAAGCCTCAGCTTTCGCGCGGGCCGGTTCAACTTCTTCACCTTGACCTAAATCTGCAGTAAAAGTTACCACTTCACAGTTGTATGTCTCCTGCAACCAGCGAACGATAACCGATGTATCTAAACCGCCAGAATATGCCAGAACGACCTTTTTAATTTCGGACATCTATATTGCTCCAAACCAAGACCCGGACCTTTTTACCGGATCATTATAAAAATAGGGGTGGCGTAGTATATAGCGGATCATACTATGCCACAATAAGTCTCATACTTTATAGAACATGCAAATAAGCCCTGTGCACCAGAGGCACTCAGAACTCGGTGGCTGCTCCAATGATCATTAAAACTATTGAATAAACCGTGCCGCTAACAGCTAGTTGTTAACTTAATACCGCTGAAAGGGACTATTCGCGATCCAACCTTATAGTCACCCGACGGTTACGGGCGCGGTTAGTCTTAGACGTATTAGGTACAACCGGATACCTCTCACCATGGTACCTGGTAGTTACCATAGACTCCTCCACTCCAAGAGAAATCAAATAACGGCTGACTTCTTCAGCGCGCTGCTTTGAGAGGTCTCTGTTCAACAAGCGTCGACCGCCACTGTCCGAGTGTCCATCGATGTAGATAGCAGTGACACTCTTATCTTCCTGTACGTAAAAGGCAATCAGCTCCAGACGCTCACGAGTGGCATCTGAAAGCGCCCATGCAGCAGGCGGGAACAATACTGCAGTGCGCGCAACTTGCCGGTAATTTGCCGGCAGTAATCCAGCCACACAACTAATATAATCTTTATAGGCCGCTTTGAAATTCGCCGCCGACAGCGCCACCCGTAATTGATCATCTGAGTTCATCCAGCGATCGACGGTAAAAGTCGGAGACATCCCCTTGTACAGAGAGACTAACATTTGTCCTGCATATACAGCATTAGTCTTTAGCACCCTTGCGGCTTGCAAAGTCCCTATCACTGATGTCGCTATCCCCGGCTGCCAGGGTGAAGCTTCAACAACCAAAGTTGCCTTACGTTTAATGGCCAGACGCTGGGTCGGCTTTAAAGTAAACAGAGGTTCAACCCCCGCTTCGTGTAGAAACTCACCTATACCGAATGCCGGTATCTGCTGTGATAATTTACATTCGAATTTGGATGACTCTAATACCCATTCCGATTCATCTATAGAGGCGCGAAAAGTAATAGCCTGAGCGGTACTTACTAGCATAAACATACACAAGACTGTAATAAACTTGCTATAAGAGACCATTATAAATCCACTCACTGCTGTTGGGTTTTCATTCAAATTGGATGTTACTGATCGTTGAGGACCATATCCCAGCCACCTAAATCTTTCCATCTATTGACTATAGAACAAAATAAGTCGGCAGTTTTTTCTGTATCGTAGAGAGCCGAGTGCGCTTTTTTCCCATCAAAGGGAATGCCTGCCATCTCACAGCCTCGAGCCAGCACAGTTTGCCCGTAAGCAAGACCTGAGAGTGTCGCTGTATCAAAAGTAGAGAAGGGATGAAACGGATTGCGTTTAAGCTCACAGCGCTCAGCAGCCTGCATGACAAAACCGTGATCGAAAGATGCATTGTGTCCGACCAGGATTGCCCTTTTACAACCATGGGCCTTGACCGCTTTACGCACTGCTTTGAAGATTTTCTCCATCGCCTCAAGCTCAGCCACCGCACCCCGATCGGGATCACTAGGGTCTATACCGGTAAAGTCCAATGCTGACTGTTCCAAATTAGCACCGGCAAAAGGCTCAACATGCGCCTCAAAGCTGTTATCAACAATCAGATAACCTTGATCATCCATCGTCAATGTGACTGCCGCGATTTCTAGCAGAGCATCTGTTTGACAATTAAATCCCGCTGTTTCAACATCTATAACGACAGGTAAATAACCGCGAAAGCGCTCCATCATTAATTGTGTAATATTACTATTGGCCAATAGATATCCTTAATCATACTGATTTGTATGCGTTTATAAATTAGGCGTATTCTAACAGTGCCCGCCAGACAAAAACATCTAGATTTTGTCTTAATCCCTATTTATCAGCACCTTTTGAACACTAGCTTAATGTAAATTAATCTGGACGAAAAAAAACCTGGCAAAAACCAGGTCTTTTTCCCTATAAACTACCTAGTGTACTGTTTTGAGCATTTTCAAATCACAGCACATTAGTGTTTGTTATAGCTTGTCAGACTCAGCGGCCAGGTAAGCTGCAACACCATCTGGTGACGCATCCATACCTTTGTCGCCTTTGCTCCAGCCAGCTGGGCAAACTTCACCGTGCTCTTCATGGTACTGAAGCGCTTCGAAAAGACGAATTAACTCGTCCATGTTACGCCCAAGCGGTAGATCATTGACGATTTGTGAGCGAACATCACCGTTCTGATCGATAATGAACGCACCACGAAAGGCAACTCCACCTTCGCTCTCAACGTCGTATGCTTTACAAATTGCATGTGTCATATCAGCGACTAAAGTGTAGTTAACCTGACCGATACCGCCATTTTCAACGGGAGTGTTACGCCATGCATTATGGGTAAAGTGAGAATCGATAGAAACGCCTACCACTTCGACATTTAATGCTTTGAAAGCTTCGATACGGTGATCAAGAGCGATCAGCTCTGAAGGACAAACAAAAGTAAAATCTAATGGGTAGAAAAATACGAGTGCATATTTTCCTTTAGTCGCTTCTGCGAAGTTGTATCCATCAACAATTTGACCGTCACCTAATACAGCTGCTGCTGTGAAATCTGGTGCTTTCTTACCTACTAATACGCCCATCTGTAATCTCCATTATCGTTTTAATATTTTTTGCTACACACGCCGATTTGTTACTGGACAATCGACGTTTTAAATTATTCGCCAGCTTGCTCTTTACTGGCTGCAGCCGCTACCATTTCTTTAAGCTCGCCGCTTTCAGCCAACTCGCAAACGATGTCACAGCCGCCCACTAGCTCACCACTGATCCACAGCTGTGGGAAGGTTGGCCAGTTGGCAATTTTTGGCAACTCAGTGCGAATATCTTGATTCTCTAGTATATTGATAAAGGCAAAGCGCTCTTCGCAAGCCATTAATGCCTCAACAGTACGCGAGGAAAAGCCACACTGCGGAAAGCGCGGTGTTCCCTTCATGTAAAGTAAAATGGCATTATTTTCGATTTGATCTTTAATTGTTTCAGCAACACTCATAATTCATTCTCACATACTTACAAAAGGCATTAATTCTATTTTTTACTGCGCGGCATTTTAGCATAAAGCCGACTGTTTTACTCAGAATTATTTTTTAGATAAACAACTGTTCCTCTGTATATGGGGCCAACAGTCCAACTCTACAAGTAGAGCTGTGTATTATTGGCAACAGACAAACACAAAGCGACTCTCACTTGCCAGTGGTGCACATCTGACTGCATATTTGGGGCTGCTCTACCCGCTAAAGGTTAGACCAAAAGGAAAATCAATCTGGTGCCTGACATTTTTTAATGCTATAAATGCTCTAATGTAGGTCAGTTCAAATATTCAGCTAACTATCTTAAGTAATATCTTAAGTAATATCTTAAGTAATATCTTAAGTAATATCTTAAGTAATTATTACGACGGATGGTTTAGCCATTATTTTCACTGAATAAACATTATCCCGCCGGTACTACTCTCTTTATTCGATCCGCTATTTAACACTTAGCATTGAGAAATGAGCTTTTGCTATTGGCCGCTATAAATAAGACAGCGTATGAAAAACATCAGACATTTTTTAACTATCCTCGATTTATCCAAAGCAGAATTCCAGCAAATCATTCAGCGTGCCATTGAACTAAAAGCGATGCGCAAACAAGGACAGGTATTTCAGCCCTTTCCCGACAAAGTGCTGGCCATGATATTTGAAAAATCATCTACTCGTACTCGTGTTTCCTTTGAAGCGGGGATGGCTCAGTTCGGTGGGCACGCAATGTTCCTATCCTCCCGAGATACCCAACTGGGCCGAGGCGAGCCTATACAGGACTCTGCTAGAGTGATTTCCAGCATGGTTGACATAGTGATGATCAGAACCTTTGGACACGACATCATTGAAGATTTTGCCAAACATTCCAGCGTCCCGGTAATCAACGCGCTCAGTGACCAATACCACCCCTGCCAACTACTGGCTGATATGCAAACCTTCTGGGAGCATCGCGGCGACATTCAGGGCAAAAGGGTCACTTGGGTTGGCGATGGCAATAACATGTGCCACTCATACATTAATGCCGCCCGAGTGTTAGATTTCCAGTTGAGCATTGCCTGCCCAGAGGGATACGACCCCGACCCGCAACTGTTAGAGACTAACGCCGATCGAGTTACAGTTTTTCGAGACATCAATGATGCAGTTGCCAACAGCGATCTGATAGTGACTGATGTATGGGCATCTATGGGCCAGGAGGAAGAACAACTCGCCAGAGAAAAAAGCTTCGCCGCTTTCCAGGTAACCCCAGATTTATTGGCCAAAGCTAATTCAGGTGCATTATTTATGCACTGCCTACCCGCTCATCGCGGTGAAGAGATCAGTGTCGACATGCTAGAAGCTCCCAATAGCGTGGTTTTTGATGAAGCAGAAAACAGGTTGCATGCGCAAAAAGCACTGATGGAGTTTTTACTCAACTCCAACCAATAGTAATAGGGATATAGGCTGTCGCTACGTTTTTTTGCTAACGTCATGAAATCAGACAGCCTATTTGAAGTAACGGACATTTATTAGATCAAAGTTGCAGAAAATTCTGCTACCCTTAATCTCAGACAGACTAGCGGACTACGGTCGCCGCTAACAGCAGAAAAGCCTTAGCGGTAAGTTTGCGCTAAGTTGCTGATAATTTTCTACATCAAAAACACTTCACATAAACACTCCCTGCTGGATGAGCAAGATGATTGAGCTGAGACACTTAAAGACACTTTCTGCGCTGCGTGATTCCGGCAGCCTGGTTGAAGCCGCCGAACGAATACATTTAACCCAGTCTGCTCTCTCGCACCAGATTAAAGACCTGGAAGACCGACTTAATTGCTCGCTCTTTATCCGCAAAACAAAACCTATCAGCTTCACTGCTGCAGGCCGGCGCATACTCACCTTAGCCGACCAGGTATTACCAATGGTTAAAAATACTGAGCGGGAGATCGTTCGACTGGCGTGTGGTGAAGCGGGCAGGCTGAATATCAGCATAGATTGCCACAGCTGTTTTGACTGGCTGATGCCGACCATAGATTGCTTTAGAAAGAACTGGCCGGAAATAGAAATGGATCTTGCCAACAGCTTCACTTTTGCTCCTATTCCCGCGCTGGCCAAAGGCGATATAGATTTAGTGATCACCTCGGATCCTATTGCGCGCACTGGTATCAGTTACACCCCGCTTTTCAGTTACGAGTCACTGATCGCCGTGGGTAAAAGCCAGCCACTGGCGAGCAAGAAATTTATTAGCGCTAAAGATATCAGCAGCCAAACGCTGATCACTTATCCGGTAAACCAGGACCGCTTAGATATTTTCACCCGTTTCTTAGACCCTGCCGGCATTGAACCTAAAGAAGTCCGCACTGCCGACCTAACCTTAATGATGCTACAGCTAGTTGCCAGCGGCAGGGGAATTGCGGCACTGCCGAATTGGGCAATAGATGAGTACCTGCAAAAAGGCTACATCGTTGGTAAACCTATTGGCGAAAGAGGTTTATGGTGCACTTTGTATGCCGGTATTCGCCAGGAGCAGCAAAACGCCGAGTTCATGCTGGACTTTTTAGAGACTGCCAAAGAAGTTTCCTTTGCCAATTTGGCGGGAATAAAATCTGCTTAAAGATAGCAACTGCTCAGACGAGTGTTTATTTTCAATAAAATGCCACCTGCCTCTTGTTTATCACCTCTGATCACTTAAACTGTCGGATCAACTAATTTTAGAGCATCGGCAAAAGCAAGCAGCTTTGTAACAGGTAGCGGTTTTATAAACAGCCATAATTGTTAGATTAACTAGCAAGCGCTTTTGCTCGAACTCACTCGACGAAGAAAACTCAAAAATGGACATCTGGACACCCCAAAGCTGGCGCAACAAACCTATAGTGCAGCAACCTAACTATAAAGACCTCGGACAAGTCACTGCTGTAGAACAACAACTGGCGAAAATGCCTCCTTTAGTGTTTGCGGGTGAAATAAGAGAACTTCACCGTCAGCTAGCTCAAGTCGCCGAGGGTAAGGCCTTTTTATTGCAAGGGGGCGATTGCGCCGAAACTTTTGCCGAGTTCAATGCCAACAAAATACGCGACACATTTCAAGTATTACTGCAAATGGCAGTAGTAATGAGCTTTGCCGGGGCTAGCCCTGTAGTTAAAATTGGTCGCATGGCTGGCCAATTCGCCAAACCACGCTCCAGTGATCTCGAAACTAAAGGCGATACAGCCTACCCTAGTTATCGAGGGGACATCATCAATGGCAATGACTTTACTGCCAGCGCTCGTGAACCCGATCCAGAGAGAATGCTCAAGGCCTATCACCAATCCTCCTCGACCCTTAACCTGCTCAGAGCATTTGCCCAGGGTGGTTTTGCCGATTTGCATCAAGTGCATCGCTGGAACTTAGGTTTTGTAGAAAAGAGCCCTCAAGGTGAGCGCTACCAAAATCTTTCTAATCAAATTGATCAGGCAGTGGCATTTATGGAGGCCTGTGGAATCGACTCGACCACAACCCCGCAAATACGCTCTACAACCTTGTACACCTCCCATGAGGCCTTATTACTTGGTTACGAAGAGGCACTGACTCGAAAAGATAGCTTAACCGATCAGTGGTACAACTGCTCGGCGCACATGATTTGGATCGGTGACAGAACTCGCCAGCCTGATCATGCACATGTAGAATTTTTACGCGGGGTTAAGAACCCAATAGGTATAAAAGTAGGGCCAAGCACTTCGACAGAAGACCTGATCCAACTACTTGATACCCTCAACCCGGAAAACCTGCCCGGCAGAATCACCTTGATAGCGAGAATGGGGGCTGAAAAAATCCTCGAGAAGCTACCGCCATTAGTCCAGGCAGTTAAGCGTGAAGGCCGCAGTGTAGTCTGGAGTTCAGACCCGATGCACGGCAATACGATTACCGCCTCCAGTGGCTATAAGACACGCAGCGTGGACGCAATCCTGACCGAAATCAAAGGTTTCTTCCAGGTACACAGTGCCGAGGGCACCCACGCGGGCGGCGTACACTTAGAAATGACCGGGCACAATGTCACAGAGTGTATTGGAGGGGCTTACCAGATCACCGAAGAGGGACTCGCTCACCGCTACGACACTTTCTGCGACCCTCGACTTAACGGTGAGCAGGCACTGGAACTGGCATTTTTGATTGCCGAGACCTTAAAATCAGCAAGAGCCAGATAATGGCGGATCAACACTTAGCTATAGCCCATACTTTACGCGCTATCACCGCAGAAATGCAGCGCCAAAAAATGTGGCAAGATAAGCCCCCTACTGCCGAGCAACTCGGCAGTAAACTTCCTTTCTGCGTCGATACTTTAACTTTTGTCCAGTGGTTGCAATGGATCATGTTTCCCAGATTATTTGTTATCATTGAGACAGCCTCAACACTGCCGAATAACAGCAACATGGCGAACATGGCTGAGCAGGCGCTAAAATCAGAGACTGCTGATACTGAAAAATTATTAGCCCTGGTAGTACAACTGGATAAAGATATAAATGGGCACTAAGCCCGTCAAATTCAAAACACTTTGAGAATACAATGTCATCACTTAGCTCCCTAACCGCCCTACTGCAAGAGAGCGGTGCTCAGTTTCGTATTTATGATATGGGCAGACATATCAATAAAATCAGCCCACAATTGTTCGCACAAATAGAGCAGGGACAGAAAGTGTACCCCAGCCCTTACCTACATCACGCCTGGCTGGCACTACTGCTGTGGAACCCAAAGCAAAAATTGCAGAATGTGGTGTGGTTTTTAAAGTTCCCTCTGGATGAGCAAGGGCACTTAGTTCAAGCGGTAAGAGATGATTTTATCAATCGATTGATGACCAATATCAACCAAATGCTACAATCCGCTGATCTAAACGAGGCTGAGGACGCACTGAAGGACAACCCATTTTCCTTCACCCCCGATCAAGAAAAAATGGCGATGTTCCACGCTATCACTCATCGAGAAATTGGCGCTGAAAAATCACAGTATTACCCGGCATGTAAAAAATACTATACCGGTAAAAGTGGCTGGGATAATTGGCAGAATTTAGGGCTGCAAGGTATCGCCGAAGTTGCTGTGCATCTCGAAAACAGCCAAACAGAGCTTGTACAACAATTTGATAATATTCCCGACCAGCCTTTAATTGCCCTCTGCACTTGCCTGGAACATGTCAACATTGATCACAAACTCGCAGCAAAAATCCACACTAAGCTGCAACAGAGCATACAAAAACACGCTGATTTATCTCTATCTGTGGCCCTGCTGCGTGCCGCACAGGCAGCCCCGGGCAAAGAAAGCAAAGCGGCGGCAATAAAGCTGCTGCTTGAATCTCCACTGGCCAATTCAGCAGAAGTATTAACAACGATTGCCGTCAAAGCCAGTGAGCAGCTGCTAGAACCACAATTACTGCAGTTATTTCTCGAAAAACTGGCCACTGGCGAAGCTGGGCAGCAGGGATTTTCGCGGATCTTGGCTGACCTAATGTTCTCTGAGCAATTACGCCAGGCAATACTACAAGCTTTTCGCCAACCTGATCGCAGCGCTGAACTGAGCGCGGCAATTGGTAA
>MAAB01001242.1_pt1 | contig 52643 bp, 23 predicted proteins | sample 1115991 | NCBI WGS metagenome assembly MAAB01 (sample SAMN04961124, study PRJNA320927) | seawater metagenome | isolation source: sample BD02T18 sea water enriched with oil for 18 days | place: USA:Gulf of Mexico | collected 2013-07-27 | reverse complement strand
TTATCCGGCAATATTGATTATATTTCTCACTACGATCGCATGCACACTTATGATTGGTGGCACGATGATAAACAGGTGGTTGAACAAGGCTATTCAACTCAGTTAATAACCAAACATGCAGTTAATTTTATCAATGATAATAAAGATAAAGCCTTTGTTTTATATGTTGCTCATGAAGCGGTTCATGATCCAATGCAAGGGCCTGACTCAACAATTCAACGGGGTCCGAATAAAGTAAAACAAGATAGAAATATTGATAAAATAGAAATATTCAAAGAAGTGATCACTGAGCTTGATCGCAGTGTAGGTGATATTGTTAAAGCAGTAAAACTCGCCGGTCTTAGCGACAATACCTTAATACTATTTACCTCAGATAATGGCCCGATGAAACTGTCGTCCCCGGGTCCACTAAGAGGCAAGAAAGGCAGCTTATTTGAAGGTGGTCATCGCGTACCCACTATCGCTTGGTGGCCAAATGTGATTCAAGCAAATACCGTCAATGAGCAGCTCACTATATCCTTGGATATTATGCCAACCATTATTGAACTGACCAAAGCCAAGCTACCTGATGGCCATCAACTTGATGGCATAAGTTTACTACCGACACTGTTAGCAAACAGTGAGACGGCCAATCAGAAAACACCGCGAGAATTATTTTGGCGCAATGGCGGTTTAACTTTAAAAACAACCGCAACGCCAGTTTATATGATTTATCACAGGATATTGGTGAGCAGCATAACGTCGCCAAAAAGCATCCTGAAATTGTCAAAACAATGATGGCAAAAGTAAAAGCTTGGCAAGATGAAATGCTGCCTTTCTTACCTTATCAAGTAACGGCGCAAAAGTGATAGCACCGAGTAAATATGCAGTAAGTATGATAAACATATTGGATTAACACATGATAAAAATTAATAAATTTAGCTTAGCGATGCTCACCTTGACCGCCACGCTTACTTATTCAGGTGCCTCTTTAGCCACAGATTACTACGTCAGCACCAACGGCAGTGATTCAGCACAAGGTACTTTGAGTTATCCGTTTAAAACTATATCCAAAGCAGCCGCCACGATGGTCGCTGGCGATATAACCTATATACGTGGCGGAGTCTATCGAGAGCAAGTTAACTTAACTAAGTCAGGGGTTGCCGGCTCACCTATTAGCTTTGAATGGTATCAAAACGAACTTACCAGTTGCTAATCCTTTGTTTTATTGGCCTAAATATTAATGTTCTGTCTGCATATAACCAAGATGATAAACCCCTCACTTTTTGTATTAAAATCACGCTTTACTTAATTACACTCGTAATGTATGTTTATATACACATAAGCACGGCATGGACGTCTAAACCATAGAGCGTCAATATGAAAGAACAAGATCTTAGCCAAGTTACTATCATTTATTATCATGAACAATCTCTTGAGTTACTGCACCTGGTTAGTTATTTTCCTAAAAACCATAATGGTAGAGTAATCCTATCTAATGCCTTTCGAGAAGGTAAAGCAATCATTGCGATCTGCGAGGGGGAAATCAATATTATGAATAAAATAGGCGATCGTATTTTGTCTCTGGAAAAAATAGCTTAAGCAAGTATTAACGGCAGATCGAACAAATAAAAAAATAGCACAAAAAAGTGTTAATACATTTCAAGCAAAACAAAAGTCAGGACGAGACACACAAAGATAAAAAAGGGGCTAGTGTAAAACACTAGCCCCTTTTCTCATTCTTACCCTCTGTAGCTACTTTAGCTAATAAAGTGCCCTACTCAACAGTAAATTGCCAAGTTTCACCAATAGCTAGCGTACCATTCCTATCAATATCAACTCGCCATTGGTAGCTTTGCCCTGAAACTAAGGAAATATCAGTTAATAGATGAATATTCTGTGCCGATGTGTAAGTACCTACTAACCCACCTTCAAAGTAAACTTGATACTCAACACTTTCACCAACATCTCCACGGGCAACACGCCAGATTAAATCAGTGTCAATTTTGGCGGTTATTTGACTGTTAACCGCTAAACTATTATCTACCGGTATTGGATGGCTGGCATTAAGTTCACGTTTACCCGGAATTGAGTAATATTGTGCACTGGCAGCATAAGCACCTATATAATCAACATTGCTTGGTAAGCCAGCATAATCACTATAGGTCTCAGTTTTAGGAAACAAACTAACATTGCCAATATCAGAGCCAGTGCCAATTAAGCTAGCTGAACTAAATTTTGCCCTGAAGTCATAATTAGCAGGATCTCTTAATAATTTTTGTACTTTATTTTGATATTCAGCAGCAATATCATTGGTTATCGTTGTTGGGTTGGTTTCAACATTCGTGCTGCCAGTTGCCAATATAGGCCCCCCGACGGTAGTTAAAGCCTCATTTCGATGGATAGTAGGACCAATATTACCTAAGATTAGTGCGCTTAAGTTATTAGCGTATAACGTACCAACACCTGCGCCACAGCCACCTGCATCAATATCATCACCAACACATAAGGCAATAGCAGAGTCAGCAGCATTACTGTCTAGGGTTTTTTGCTTGTCATTGTGAATAACTAACCTTGGGATCACCACACTATTAACAGTTTTTGTGATCGGGTTAATATAATCTAAATCAACCACGGTATTGTTATAAATACGCTGTTTCCAGCCCTTGAAAACTAGGCCTTTATTGCGAACTGTAACGTTATGATGCGCATAAGAATCCGTGCCCCATTGTGATATCGCCGTTGGCGGCCAAGCAGCATCAAAACGCAGTCCTTTTTCTTTATGATCCATGGTCCAGTTGTAAGCAGCAGCCATAGCGTGACCGCCACCAAGCAAAGCACCATCGGTTTGTGCCCAACCAGCATTTCTAATATAGTTATAGCGAATATCACTACCGGCTCTACCGCGCAGCGCTTGCGAGCAGGCGGTATTAATCAGCGTGTTATAAGTAAAGTTAGTGTCAAAACCCATATAGGTGTTCACTGCGGCTTGATGCGACCAACCTTCGGTGCAGCTATAATCTACATTTTCAAAATGATTATTACGAATAATACTGTCTTTACCATTAAAGTGCAGTGCCGGTGAATCGGTATTGGTGATGGTTGAGTTGATAAAAGCATTGTTAACCGAGCTATATTTATCACTCGTTTCTGTTTACCTTATCCGAGCGATACTCGGCATTGGCCCATTTTTTTAACATGCGTTTAGAGGCACCGCCATACTCAAAGTTGGCATTATCTATGGTGAAGTTTGCGCAAGATTTACACTTAATAGTAGTAGCAAAAAAGTTTAGGTTTTTAAAAGTAACATAGTTTGCCATGTTCATTTCAACAGCAAAACTTTGCACTTTCACTCGGATATTTAAGGCACTTGGGTCGATATCATTTGGCGTTTTAAAATAAACTGTTTGGCTGTTTTTATCAAAATACCATTCTTCTTCACTATCGAGTAACGATAACGCACCTTCTAAATAATAATAATGATTTTTGCCATGATACTCAGGTGAAAATACATGAGTAAATTCATTAGTCTCAGGTGTGTGGGCAAGCACAGGCCGTGTCCAGGTACGCCAATGACCATAATTTAAGATAGCCATAGCACCAGTGGCATCAAAAGTTTCTAAAGCCAAGTCATGTACTGTGGGGCCAGTTTGCCCTGCAGGTTGATAACTCACCTGCGCATCGGTGGTTACCCCAACACACTTCTGCAGTGTTTGACCATCAACAGTATAGCTTTGCTGCAATAACCACTGTTTTTGTTCGTCGCCAATATTGTCCATGTGCCAACTGTCTTCTTCATCAGCAAAGCGGCCAAAACATTCTTGGTTCAGCTCATTCATAGTGCCTTGATAACTAGATTGCGCTAAATCCTTATGTTTCATTATCGGGTTAAGACCAGTATCTGTTGCTTTCGCCCATACTGAACGCGAATAAATACTACCGTCGGTAAATTTAGCATTAGGCCAACGCGCTGGCACCATTTGGCTAAAATCACTTCCACTAAAGGAGTCAACTTGCTCAATAAATAATTGCCATATTTGACTCGAAGCTGATAACTGACGTTGCCAAATACCATTAACGAATTGCCATTCATCAGTAGCAAGTTCATTAATATCAACAGTGCCATCAAAAGTAACGAGATTATTGCCATCCGCATCGGTTGCGCCAACAAGCATAATAGGCTCAGCTGAGCTGCCACTAGGTAGGTTGTTTGGCATGGTAATAGTGCCGGAATAATTGCCAGCGGGTATGCTAATAGTATCTCCGGCTTGGGCTGTTAATAATGCCGCGGCAATATCAAAAGGTGGCAACCAAATATTGGCATCTAAAGGTTTGTAATCATCAACATCAGGCGTGCCATCATTATCATCATCGAGATCATAGATATCCGCGATGCCATCACCATCAGTATCCAACATTATTGATTCTGTTAGCATAATGGCTTTGCCGGAGTGGTTGGTGCCACCATCGATAAAGGTAATGAGAATAGTATCATCACTAGTAACCACCATGTTATTAAAGCTGGTACTTGCTTGTAACATTGGGGAAATATCACTGCCCATTAACTGCAACCAATTACTGCCATCATACTTTGCCACTACCGTTCTTTTCTCGCTAATAGTGTCGATAGTTTGTGAGTCGGTATAAGCAACATAAATTTCACTTAGACCATTAATTACCATATCGGTATGTATTGGCACACCACTTTCATTAATGCCATGTTCCGTTAAGGTCTTGTTAAAGCCCAGTTCATCAATAAGAGACCACTGCCCTGCTGTCAGTTTATATAAACCGGCATCACCATCGTTATTCGAAAACAACACTCTAAAGGCATAAAAATCACCGAAAACATCTGCAGCTAAAGCAATAGATGAGCCAGCACCTAAACCGCTAGTATCTTGCCAGTTAGTGCCATCATAAACAGTAGTGCGAGTTTTATTACTATCGGCAAGGTTACGATAAGTTAAAGCGATGGAAGTAGCTGAGTATGGGACAAAATCAATAACATAAGCTGAGCCAACTTTACCAACATTAAAGGACTCGCAGCCAATCACTTGCCATTGTCCATTTTGATAGCTCATCAATATATGAATGCCATCTTGGCTATAAAGCAAGTAAGGCACATCGGCGCTATCAAGGGCAAGTTGCAGCGAATCAACGGCGCCAGCTATGGTTGGTAAGTTAATATTATGCCAAGTATCTGGTTGTACTTGTGCTAAAGGTGTTAGCAGCTTGAGCTTTATGTCACCATTTTCAATAAAAGCCGCATAAACATCATCATTACTGGCAATAACAACTTGCTGAAAACTAGCACTTTGACTGGATAATATACCGCCATTATCACCTAGGTTTTGCCAACTACCATTAATTTGTTTACGTATACGTGTGACATTATTTTGGGTTTTATCCTGAAAAATAACATAAGCATTATTGGTACTATCGATGGCAATATCAGTAAAACTCGCCGACCCTACTGAAACATCACTTAGCTGTGTTAAAGCGGTAGTGGTTGAACTATTGGCAAACACCTCAACAATACGGACTAGTCTTGCTTCATTACCAGCAGCATCAGTTACGGTGTAATTCACCTGATAACTACCAGCTAATTCACTATTAACCGCTGAGAAGTCAATAACTATATCGCCACTAATATCACCATCGGTTTCATCTTTTGCAGTTGCCTCTAACTCTATATAGGCTTCGCCTTGCACAAGTTGTATTGGATTAGCACCAATTAAAGAAATAACCGGCGATGTGCTATCTGCATCAGGTGCTGGCTGCTCTGGCTCAGGTGGTGGTTGTTCCGGTTCAACTACTGGTTGCTCTGGCTCAACTACTGGTTGCTCTGGCTCAACTACTGGTTGCTCTGGCTCAACGACTGATTGTTCAGATTCAGGGGCAGAAGTTTCCTCTGAGCCTCCGCCACAAGCGGATAGCAGTAAAGCGCTCAATAAAATAAGATGAATGACCTTCATTGAATTTCCCTTTGGCATAGTAAAACCGACAGCAGTATTTACACTTAACTTAGATGATGTGATTAACGTGTTTTTCAGGCAAAAAAAATCCGCTAAATAAACGGATTTTTTATTCGAGGCACTCAATTACTTCTTAGTACGATCAGCTCTTAATTTTTTAACTGTTGCAGCTCGGTCTAGGTTACAAGGTCTAAAATCTTTACCCGTTGTAGCCGCGTTAATGCAGGCTTTAAAATCACTGATTACAGCGATTTCTTCATCTGCATGTTTCACATATTTAGCTTTAGCTTTATCTAAGCCAGGGTTAGCCATAGCGCTGACAGAAATTAGTACTAAAATGCTTGCTGATAGAGTTAATAAGTTTCTCATAGGTTATTCCTAAATATTTATAATTGTAATGTTAACTGACAAATTCAGATTACATTATATATAAAAATACATCAACACCTTAAAGAAACTTATTTCTACCCACCTGAAAACTCTAGTTTTAATTTTTCTTTTGATAGTAGTTATAACCAGGCATATTGGTGGAGTTCTTATTTAAACCATAGATGTTCGGCTGAGCATTTAAGTTCTTCACACCATCAATAGCAAGGTCTTTTTGACTATAATTATGACTAATTATTTGCATGAGCTGACCTTTTTTAAGAGGGATTTTCACAAAACCATTAGCCAATTCAAGTACCTTTATCGACTGACCATTGATAGTGTATTTAGCTGCTGAGATATCAGTTTTAATAATGAGCTCATTGCCCGCTAAACTTTCAATTTCAATAAACTGGGTTATGCCGTTGAACTTTTTAGCGCTAACTAAAAAAGCGCCTTGTGTTCTTAAATGGTAGAACTCAATGTCTGGCCATTGCTTTGGAATAGCAGGAAAAACCTGTATTTTACCGCCCCAACTTTGCAATACCATGTCATGGACACTGGTAGCAAAAGATAACGGTGATTCAATCACCGGGCTGCCTTCTGAATACATAGTGGTTGAGCTAATGCGCTCATGGTTCAATAAACTGTATAAATAGTGATAAGCTTTATCTCCATCGTGCAATGAAGCATACATAGAAGCGGCTCCCGTAGCGGTATAACCAGTAACAGGCATAGCCATATCAGCTACCTTGTCAGGATCTTGGGCAGTCGCTAACCAGTGATCGAGCGATTTGCTTAATAAGGCTTTTTCTGCTTTATCAAAAGGGTCAAACAAGTACAGTGGATAAAAGCCTAATAAATGAGAATAATGACGATGGGATTTAGCAAAAGCAATATCACGACCTATGCGTAAGCCATTTTCATCAACAGGATAATCGGCAAGATTATCAACGATGTTTTGCCACTCTGCCTTTTTTGCATCATTAAAATTGTTTTGCTTATCTATTGTCAATAAGGTTTGACTAGCCCAGCGCAACAGACTTAAGGAAAAATTAGTATCGACCCCACGACCTCCAGGATATTCAGGCGACCAACTGTATTTAATGTGTATTTTACCATCACCTAAATCGAGTTTATTCTCCGCTAAATAATGCAAGTAAGTATTGACCGTGCTTTTTAACAGCGGGAAAAATTGCTCTGCCAAGCGTTGTTCATCACCGGCATATTGACAATAAAGCCAATAGTTATGTAATACCCACAACAAGATATCAGGCACCTTTTTACCAGCAGGCGCTAACATATTCGCTGGGAATATAGTGCCGATATTGGTGCTATCTTCTTGCCAATCTGGATGAACATTTTTAAATAAGTTCTTTTGATATTTATCAATATTATTCGGTAATGATTCTGCCACTGATAAACGATTAGCGGTTAAGGTAGTCCAATAGGTTAATTGCACATTCAAATCTGCCCATATTAATGGCCAAATAGTTTTTTGATACCAAGGCCCCATTAAATCAAGCATTGAGCTGTCGCCGCGCGTTGCTGAGGCAAACTTGTACATCTGGATCCAATAAAAACCTTCAACACGTTTATCATTTAAACTAATAAAGCTCTTTTGATAATAATCGTGCCACCACGTTTGGTGCTCACTGATTAAGCTGCCCTGAGCCAGTTTATTTTGTGCATGTTTAATATTGCTTATGGCAAGTTCAAGACTGTTAGCTTCTGGGTAACTATGATGAATACTGGCCAACAACCGCGTTTTGGAGCCTTTTCTTTCAACAGAGCTTTCTACCGTCCAAGCAACCGTAGTTTCACCTTGTTTATTTAACAAACCTTGATATGAATAATGAATATCATGCTTTTTACCCAAAACGACTTCAGGCGCATCAGGATAATCAATGTCAGCTAAGTGTTTAAATAATGGTGAGTACTTTTTATCTTTAGCAACCGCTTTTTTAACAATGCCCTTGGCAATATTACGCGCCGAAGAATAGGCTTTATCGGGATGCCAGTTAATAGTAATTTTTTCATCGGCGCTGCTGGTTATATCAAGTAATAGATTATCACTATTGCTATCAACCAAACCTCTAAGTGTATAGTGGCCTTTATCGGTTTCGATAGTGCCTTTAATCTCCGCCTGCCAAAGATTTAGTCTCAAATTAATTTTAGTGATTTTACCACGTGAGCTCAGGGTAAAATGCCCGACGGGTAATCGCGCCACTTGTGTCCACGTATCTCTAGGGTCTTTACTCACCGGACGATGGTCGTAATAATCACCCCGACCAATATCGAGCCTAAGCTGATTAGCTGTTTTTTTAGAGTCTTGCTCATTTTCTTGGTAAAGCATAAAACCAATCACACCATTACCTAAAAAAGGTGCCGATTCCCAACGCTTAGGAACTTGATCCCAAACCATGTCATGCTTAGCTAAAAACTGCGCATAATCGACTTTAAGGGTAACATTAGCATGCTGCCCTTGAGTTGTTTCAGCCTGTGTATTGTTTAATACGAACAAGGTTAACAGCAGCGTTATTAAGCTAAGGTTTATTCGATATTTTTTAGTGAAGATCATAGCGGGCCTATAATGCCCCTTGCACAGCATGCGCAAGAGGAAAATAATGATAATAAATACGTAGGTAAGTCAATTAGTTAATTAGTCAGTTAATACATTCACGACAACCGCACCGGCATCTTGTAAATAAACTGTATTAGGCAGTAAGGTCGTCAAACCTTGATAAGTTTTAGTGTCTATCTTAGTACCAGTAGTTGCTAATGTAGCCGGTAATACATAACCCATTAACTGCCACTTTGTCGTTTCGCCATCATAGGCTTTATACAAGGTATCGTCCGTAGCATTAGTATGAGTTCGAGTTAACTGATAAGGGTTAGTACTGATAAATTTAGCCCCGGTTTTATCTGTCATATAAAACAAAGGTAATGAATTGTTCACTGGTTGGGCAAAGGTATAAAAGCTTGTATCAGCATTTGCTGTTGCCTGACGGCTAAGTTCAGTGCCATTAAATGACCAAGCAATAAGTTCAGCGCTGTTCGCGGTAAAATCTAACATGCCGTAATCGGCTTTATTAGCCAAGTCATGATCTGCGATAACACTTTTTACCTCACTAAGTTTGCCTAGCGCTAAATACCAACGTACCCACACACCTTGCCCAGGTTCAACATCGAATTTTCGAATACCGGCACCGACCTGATAGTTACGCCACTCAGTATCATCCGCTTTAACCGCTCCTCCGGCATAACCATAACGGAAAAGACTTTGAGATGGTTGAAAAGCAGGGCGAGGCACTTGATCAAAACCAAATACTATCGCCATGGTTAAACTTTCATCGGTATCGTCTTGTGCATAAGCCATCCAACCATTAGTCTCAACAAACTTTTTAGAATCTCCGTCTCCCCAACCCGGTGTTGTTGCACCTGCGGCTGTTGTACCTGTGATCACTTTGTTAACTGAACCATCAGCATTAGAGAATAAGTAGTTGCCAAAGGAGGTATTACGCACGCCGCCCCAAGGGAAATTAAAGTGATCAAGTTCTGCCTCGGCAAAGTTATAAACCATGGAAGTAACTTCAATCACGCCGCGGCCAACATCGCGGTACTGATTATAATAGATAGCATGAGAGCGCCACTTGCTTTCAACATGAGCTTGCTGCGCCCAGTTTACACTGACATAACTATTATCCTGTTTACCGGCACCTGAGGCCAAGATTGGATTATAAAAAGGTTTAGTTAATAATGGGTCGGTCAGGTATACCCCAGCGCCATGCATAAAATATTTACTGTCTGGATTAGCGTTATTAATATCAGTATTAACACTAACAATTTGCAAGACCTCATCAACCCAAGGCGCATATTGAGTGCCAAAATCGCCCTTAGCTTGACCACGAAATTGTGGTGGCATTGCTTCACCAAAACTATCACCTCGAAGGGAATAAATTTGTCCGCCCTTGCCTACCCTTAATTGCCAACTTTGCTCAGGCACCCTATGCAAATTAGTATTACCTTTACAATCAAGCTTGTTTTGTTGATGAGATAATCTTGCCTGAAAAACTTCACTTTCAGCAAAATCAATTGTCCATTGCGATCCTGACGATGAATAATTATTGCTAAAACCAAATTTCCAAGTATTAGCCTCGATAGCCAATAACGGACTATCTGGTATAGCATTAAATAACTCGTTTTGAGCAGTAGCAGTAAAGGACAACAAGGTACTCAGGCAACAAAGAAATGTCGATGCTGTGTAAGTTGAAGTTTTATAGGTTAAGTTTTTCATCTTTAATTTCTCTCATTATCCAAAAAAAAACATCAACGGATGTTTTTCTATTTAATACCTTTATGCAAGCCAAGTTATGCCATTTTTCATTTTGGCAAATAAGACATTACTATTTATTGGCTTGTTTACCCTTCCTACCTTTTGTAGCTGGGGTAAAATAAGGACTTTGTGGTAATTCTTGCTGCCATTTTTTCAGCACAGCGACCATGTTTTTAGCAACTTGAGGATATTGTTTTTGCAAATCATTTTGCTCGAAACGATTGTGTTTTAAGTTGTACAACTCCCGACGTTTACCATCGGCTGTCATCAATAACTTCCACTCACCTTCGCGCATACCTACTTGTGCCCAATGATCACGCTTTGGGTTAACGTAACCGCGCCAATCCCAAAAGACCGCTTTACTGCGAGTAAAATTTTCGCCTTTAAATGCCGCTAAAATATTTTCACCATCGCCTTGGTAGCCTTGAGGTAATTTACCACCGGCAGCGGCAACAAAAGTGGGTAATAAATCAACTGCGGTAAGTACCGAGCTGTGATCTATTTTATTGGTCGGCGTATAACCCGGCCAACGAACAATAAAAGGCACGCTAACGCCGCCTTGCATTAAGCTACGTTTTTGTCCACGAAGACCGCCAGTAGAGCCGCGGGAATAATAGGTTTTACGTTTACTGTCAGCCTGTGGCAGCTCAGGGCCATTATCACTGGAAAATACAATCAAGGTATTGTCATCTAGACCTAGTTTATTTAGTTTAGTCAGTAAGCGACCAATTTGTTTATCCGCTTCAGTGATGACCGCATAATAAGATTTATAAGGCTCAGGTGTATCAGGATATTCCGCCTTCATTGCCTCGGTTGGTTTAATTGGGGTATGAGATTCATGGATCCACAAGTTAACAAAGAATGGCTGTTGTTTGTTTTTTTCAATAAAGCTAATGGTTTTATCTACCGCTATTTTAGTTAATAGTGCGTGAGCTGTGCCTCTAAAATCAGTTGTTGGCCCTGCCCAGACCATGGAATCATCATAACCATATTGATTGACTTGTGGTGCGTTGGGAAACTCCATATTGGTTAAATGCCATTTACCGTAATGAGCAGTTTTATAACCCGCTTGTTGCAATAATCGAGGCAACATCACCTTATCTGACTCAAGCCAGTCAGGCATATTGTGCTTTTCATTAAGCACTTTTGATGCAAAGTGTTGATGCACTTGATTACGCGCTGGATATTTACCTGTCAATACTGCAGCACGACTTGGTGAGCAAACCGGAGAATTAACGGTAAATTGAGAAAAGTCGGTACCCTCTTTAGCAAGCTGATCTAATACTGGTGTTTTTAAAAATGGATGTCCATGTGAGGCTAAATCGCCCATGCCCCAATCATCAGCAAAAATAAAAATAATATTCGGTTGCTCTTTTACTGGCACTTTTACTTGTGCTTCTGCTGTCGCTAGGAAACTAATGAGGAGCAATGAACAAGCCATAGTTTGCTTAACAAAAGATAGTTTGCATAACGTTTGAGGTTTTTTTCGCTTAGACGATAAATAATTCATGCTACATTTTCCTGTGTTAATTTTTTAGTCGTAAATTTTCAGTAAAGTTATTAAAGCCAGTAATTGTCAACAAGCAAACAATTACTGACACTAAAGTTAGTTAAAGTTAAAAGCTATAAGAAGCGGTTATTGAATAAGTTCTTCCTGTCTCAAAATAATCTAAGAACTTAGCTTCATTACCAACATGATCTCTTCGGTTGTCGCCCAATAAGTTGTTGGCATTAAACGCTAAGGTCAATCCTTGCATCGGTCTTAGTTTTACATTCACGTCCAATTGTTCACTCTCACCGGTAAAACGTGCATCAGTAGTTTGTGAGCCTTGCCCTTCTAAGCTTCTGAAAAATTCACCTCGGTAGACATAAGCTAAACGCACCGAGAACAATGTATTTTCATAAAAACCAACAAAGTTATAGTTATTTTCTGAAGAGCCCGGGAAGCCAAAACCTGAATCACCAACATTATCTTCATCAAAAGAACTGTTCACATAGGTATAATTTACCGCAAAACCGAAACCTGTTAATGCCGGTACCAGTTTATCAAACGGTTGGTAAAAACCGATTTCATAACCTTTGGCTTCACCATCAGAGAAGTTAATTGGTGTATCAAGATCATAAAGTACATCCGCAGGTTGGCCGGGTAATGTTTGACTAAGAGCTAGGTCATCAATAATAAAGTCGCTAACATCTTTGTAAAAAACACTCACTACAGCAGAGCCATCGAAGTCGTTATACCATTCCAATGTTAGGTCATAGTTTAATGAGGTCATAGGATCTAAATCGGGATTTCCGGCAGTTGCCTTGCCCACGCAATCTTCAGGTAACTCTTCTGGTAAACAAATGGGCTGACTTTTAATAGAAATAATCGGCGCCATATCACTATATTCAGGACGCGAAAGTGTTTTTGAAAAACCAAAACGCAGTGCTAAATTATCATCTAAAGCCAAGTTTAAATTCACGCTTGGTAAGTATTGCCAATAATCACCACTGGTGCTATTTAACATGCCAGTTTCTTTAGTCAATGCCGTCGCTTCATTTTCAGTATAAACCGCTCTTAAGCCGATATTACCCGATAAAGGTAATTCAGCAATTTCTGTATCAAGGTTGAGTTGGCCAAAAAGTGCAAATATTTGCTCAGTACTTTCATGGGAGGCTGCAGGGTCAATGCCAAGCGTATCCATGCCGGTATTATATACACGAGGGTCTATGGCGCCAACGGCAGAAAAATCACTTAGTAACCAAGTATGTGGACTGATATCCTCATCTGCTAGAAATTCGTCAGGCAATAACTCACCAGTGACAGCGGCGGCAGCAATAGCGGCAGCATCATCAGCATTTTTTATTGGATCTGCTAATGAGCGTTTCGAGTCTAAATCGGTTTTTTCATAATGCAGACCAAAGTCAACCGTGGATAACCAAGCCATATCAAGTTCGTAATTGAATTTCAGGGTAGCACCGTAGTTTTTACCCTCTAATTCAATTTCACGAACAATACCCTGTACGTAGGCATAACCCGTAGGGTCAAGTCTATCGGCGCCAGTAGTCAGGGTTGGTATTTTTCCTGTACCATCATAAATAGCAAGGGTTTTGTTTAAACCTTTATTAAAGATTGGAAACCTTAAGTCTTGGTTATAATCAACGGTTGAATAATAAACATCAAAATTTGTTGTTAAATTATCACCAAGAAAATTAACATTAAGCCCTGAAATAAAGTTCTCGGTTTCATTACCAAATTGCATGTCTTGCATGCGGCTTAATATCGCGCCACCGCCAGTGGTTTTACTAAAGTCAGCATAACGCAAAACATTGTTTTCATCGATGACAATGCCATTAGCATCAAATACTGTCTTTCCCCATACCGGGTTCATAATCGTTTGACCGTTATGGCGCTGTGATTGATTATCAAACTTTGCCGAAGTGATATCCCAGACAATATTCAAATCTTCCGATGGCTGCCACTGTATACCGGCGCTAAGTGCCTCACGTTTGATGTTTTGTTTCATCGGTCTAGACGTTTGTGCATTAGGAACGTTGATACCTTTAATCAATTCATCCTCTATACCATCACCGTCATTATCAATTCTTAAATTTCTAGTCACTCGTGTTTGGCTAAATTGTTCAAAAGTAACATCTGATTCACCCGATACCACACCAATATAAAAACCGAAGTTATCTTGGTCATTTTTCCAACCAAATGAACCTTCGAGTAAACCACCGGTATCATCAGCCAGATCTCGGTATTCCGCTTTATAAGAAAGTCGGCCAAAATAGTTCTTATCATCTAATTGTTTTAGCTCTAACGGACGAATAGTTTGTAAATCAACTTGCCCTGCTAAACCGCTTTCAGGCGCAATGGCTGTTTGGCCTTTGGCTACCCTAACTCCGCTAAGGATACTGGAAGGAAAAACATTAAAATTCATTTTCCTTAAACCTTTGGCTTCATTACCTGAAGAAAGTAAGGTACGACCGTTTATGGTTGAATTAACAAACTCTGGCCCTAAGCCACGAATTGAAACTCTATCACCATCAGTACCGGCTTGATCGCGCTCTATTTGCACACCAGGAATACGTTGTATGGCGCCAGCAATGCTTTCATCAGAAAATTGACCAATGTCTTCACTGGTAATAACGTCAACAACGGTATCAGCTAAACGTTTTGCCCCAATAGCACCTTCATAACTTGATCGAATATTGCCGATCACTTCAATGACTTCAACTTCATCGGCTTTGTTTAATTTGTTAGCCTGCCCTGTGACACGTTCTTGCTCTGCAGAAAATGTGCTCAAACTAGTGCCTAACAAAATAGGCACAAGCGCTGCGGTCATAGCGATGGATAATTTACTTCTTTTATAGTTTTTATTTTTCATTTTTATTTCCCTGAGTAATACAAATTATATTATTTGTACTGAAAACTATATAACCACCATGACAAGTAAATAACAATAACTTTAATGTATCTTTACATACAAAAATACACAATAAAAATTAAAAAGCTAATAAGGATACATTATACAAAATAGCAAACTACCATCCTAAAACCCGATACCAAAGCTATTCAACCAATAACAAAAAGCGCACCTACCAAAGTGTGTTTTTATATAAAATAACACATATAGATTTATATAAATCTGCTCGGGAATATGGTTCACTAATATCAAGCTAAACAGATTTGCAGAGCACTAAAAAATCGACTTATGTTTTATCTCTTAAAGATGAAAACGCACGTGCATCAGGTGAACGTGGCAACGTTTTTTTCCACGCAAAGACTTTGGCAGACAATGTTTTAACGATAGCAGGGAAGTTATCAGCGACATTTCTTTGTTCACCTTGATCTTGCACTACGTTATACAATTCAGTGGTATTGTGTGTTCTATCAAGAAACAGTTTCCAATCACCTTCTCGTACCACTAACATTGACTTGTCATAATCTTTAGCTGATTTAATCGGTCTAAAATACCATTCCCAAAAGATCGGCTTTTGACGTTCAACAAACTCACCTTTAAATACCGGTAAAATATTTTCACCGTCTGACTCATATCCTTTAGGTAACTCGGCGCCAGCAGCAGCTGCAAAGGTCGGCAATAAATCAACCGCAGAAACTAAAGCGCTGGTATTGACTATGCCTGCTGGTACTTTACCAGGCCAACGAACGATTAGCGGTACGCGAATACCACCTTCGAAAGTATCACGTTTTTGACCACGTAAACCGTCAGTTTGACCAACACTAAAGTATTTTCCTAATGGTTCAATACCTTCGATTTTGGCATCAGGATCGCCGCGTAAAAAACGATTTTTTTCTGTGCCGGTTACTTCAGGGCCATTATCACTTGAAAAAACCACTAAGGTATTCTCTTCAAGGCCATAATCTTTAAGCGCTTGTAAAACACGACCAATACGCTGATCAGCACCGCCAACAATGGCAGCATAGACTTGGTCTTGCTCATTTAAATGGGCATATTTTTTCATCATTGCTGCATCAGGATAATGCGGCGTATGTGGCTCATGGATCCACAGGTTAATGAAAAAAGGTTTGTCTTTATGGCGACGAATAAAATCAATAGTATCGTCATAGACTTTTAAACCATCGGTTTGTATGCCCGGGCCGTTAAATACTGCACTTTCATCATAACCATATTTATCTAATAACGGTGCATCAGGAATATGACTATTGGTTAAATGCCATTTACCAAAATGCGCAGTCGTGTAACCGGCTTTTTTAAGTACTTTTGGCATAGTAACAACACTTGGCTCTAACCAATCAGGCATATCAAATTTTTGATGATGTTTAGTGGTAGCAAAATGATGGTGCACACTGTGACGAGCAGGGTTATTACCGGTAATTACCGCTGCGCGACTCGGTGAGCAGACTGGATTAGCAACGGTAAATTGATAAAACTCACTGCCTTGGGCGGCCAATTTGTCTAAGTTCGGCGTATCTATAGTACGGCTACCGTGAACGCTTAAGTCGCCCCAACCTAAATCATCGGCAAATATGAATAAAATATTGGGCTTATCTTCCACTTGGGCCGCCGCTTGGGCGGCCGTTATAGACATCATTGAAACTAATGTCGTGGTTGCAAGGCTTTTAAGCCAGCTGGACTTTCTCTTGGTTTTTAACATGTTTAATTACCATCATTTTTAGTGCCATGAACAACAGTTATCATAGCGTTATCAATTTGGTGACAGACTGAGTTATAGCTAATCAATCACCTCAAAGTTATAGGGTTTAGCTAGTTGATTTCAGATGACTGAGTTTCATATAACTCACTCTTCACCATAAAGTTATTTTCATCAATTAAAACAAACAGGTATTCTTTTATATCAGCTGGAATTTTCGCTGATACCGCAGCACCATTATTGATTATGCTGGCTAGTATCTTGGTGTAAGTCACTCTAGGACGATTATTGGCTCGCCAATTTTCGCTAAGTTTGCCAAGTACATAGGCCTTAGAAACTTTTGCTCTATTGGCTGTTAAGCTAATAACCGCCGTTTGATTTTTTGCGGAGAAATTTTCTGTGCTAATTACTGGCACCTTATTTTCACCCAGTAATTCGCCTTTATAGTTAGGGTTCAAGTAAGGGTATTCGGCATTATTATCTTTAAGTAAAACAGCTAAGTTATCTTTGAGCTCTTTTATTAGTGAAGCAAACTCTGCTTTTTTGACAAGGTTAAATCTTTCTTCCAAGTCAACTCGTTGTTCACCTTGATATAATCGATACAATTCATAACTGCCATCAACATGGTTTAGGTATAGCTTAAAATCACCTTGGCGAACTGCCGATTGTTTACGATCATCAGTGCCATGGGGAAAGTGCCAAAAAAGACTTTTTCTTGTCTCCCCTTCATCATCAACAATGACGTCACTTTGTCCATTAAGTACAGCACTGATATCTAAGCCGCTGAGTTTTTTGTAATCGTCAGTCGATATTGAAGAATTGGTCAACTTGAGGATAGTTGGGAAATAATCCAATTGATTGACTAAACCTTGATAACTTGACTCTTGCACTACGCTTGGACCACTAACCACCATAGGCACTCGAATACCGCCTTCTTGGGCATACTGTTTACCTTGATCTAACGGGAAGTTATCGGTGATTATTTCCTTGCGATGCCTTTCTGCGCCGCCATTATCAGAAGTTAAAAAGATATAAGTGGTTTCAATCAGCTTTTTACCGGCATGGCGTGGATCATCGGTTGTTTTGAGGTACGACATTAAGCGCCCTAAACTCCAATCAACGGTGGTGACCATAGCGCCATAATAAGGGTTGGTTTGTCCGGGGGTAGTAATAGCTGATTTATCTTTCGGGAAATCGATGCCTAATTTATCGGTGTAATGTTCAAGCAAGGCACGGTTTTGTGTCACTATTGGGTAATGCACCATCCAATGAGCCAGATAAAGGAAAAAAGGTTTATCTTTGCTGTCATCAACAAAGGCAATGGCTTTTTCAGTGACTTGATCCAGTGGGTAGGAAATGCCCTGAGGATTTTTATCACTAAACGGCGCATACTTTTGTTTGCTCAGACGGTACTTTTCTTTGGGTTTATTGCCGGCGAATACTTTTGATCTGTCTTTAGATTGACGGTGAACACCTCGATCTTCAAAAGCATAATCAAAACCATTGGCTAAAGGGCCTTGTTGCTGATATTTACCTAAATGCCACTTACCTATTTGCCCTGTAAGGTAGCCATTTTGTTGCAGCGCTTCCGCTATGGTCAATGTTTGTGCGGTTAAATGATTATTGAAAAAAGGCGCAATGGTTTTGTCGTGTTTACGGCCTTTAGGAATTTTAGCACCGTCAACGTGGGTTAACTGTAATTTAGCTGGGTGTTGGCCAGAAATAATACCAGCTCTTGAGGGTGCACACGTTGGCGCAGCAGAATACGCTTGGCTAAAATTCATGCCTTGCGAGGCAAGATCCAGCATATTGGGCGTTTCCCACGGCGTGGCTTTATCAATATCGTTAAGTTGAGTATCTTGCCACCCCAAATCATCAACATAAAAAATGATCACGTTAGGCTGTGTTATGCCATTTGTATTGCCTGTTGTTGAATTGGATTGGATTGGATTGGTTTGTAAGGTGCTCGCTTGGATTGTGCTAGCAAAGCCAAATGACAACAACAAAGGCATAGCGAGGTATTTACAGCATAAAAAATGACGTTTGTTTGTTAATAACATAATTATTTACCGCTAAGTTTGATCTACTAAAGAATGCTTACTTTTAGCTTGTACAGGTGAATAAACATAACGGCGATAGTATGAATCACTATCACCGTTATGCTGTCAACTCATCTATTTACTTACTCTATTTATCTGTTTATTCAGAGATAGGCGTTAAGTGAATAGCTTTTAGCTTAATGCCACCACCAACCACTTTTCCTTTAGGCTGCACGGTAATAGTTTGTTTGCCCGCTTTTAGCTCAACAACACCAAGTGCGTCTACACGATATCGAAGTAATGAACGGCCTTTAAATTGACGTGCAGAGTTTCTACGCTCACCGGTATCCAATGCTTGCATCACTAATTCTTCATCAGAAAAATTGAAGTTCCATTCACTAAAATCAACAACATCATCAGCAGAGTATTCAACTTCAATATGATATTGACCCGATTTTGCAACATCAATTTGCCAAGTGCCCTGACCTTTATCTTGCCACTTCATTAGGTTATCAGCGTATTTCCATTCACCAAATTTTTGCATCCAACGCATTTCTTTTTTCACACAGCCTTTACATGAAGCAAAGGCAGAATTTAGCGTTGAAGTTTCACTTGGGTCAATACCTGGGATATTATCAACTTGTGCCTTACCGTTAAGCTCAACGGCAATAACAGCAACCAGTGCCTCCGGTTTTTCGGTTGGTAGCGTAAAGCTAGTCCAGCCATTAGTTTGCTTGTCAAAAGTTACTAGCCCTTGATCGCCACTGACTAACTCTTCAAAAAAGCCCGGCTGTGCACTGTTTAATACGCGCGCAGAAACAATATCATTGCTCAAACCTGACAAATTCAGTTGCCCATCTTCTGGCCAATCAAAAACATGTAAATACAGCATGTTGCCTTTAACTGTAACATCACCCCAAGCTTGTGATCTGCCCCAAGGTGAAGCAGTTGCGCCATAAATAGTCTGACCGTAATCTTTCAGCCATTCGCCGGTTTTACGTAAGTTAGTAGCAGCAATTTGTGGGATAACACCATTGCCATCAGGACCAACATTAAGCATGTAGTTACCACCACGGGCAACCGTAGTAATTAAACGATGAGCGATTTCAGTGCCTGATTTCCAATTTTTGTCATACCAAGCATAAGCCCATGAGTCATTGGTGGTATCAATAGTTTCCCAAAGTCCTGGGTGGTTAATTTGAGAAATACTGTGGTCACCCAAGGTTGAGAAATCGCCAACGCCATTACCAATACGGCTATTAATCATCGCCTTAGGTTGTAGCTCACGCACTAAATCAACCAACTTCATTGAGTGCTGTTTTGACATATTGCCCGGGGTATCAAACCACACCGTAGCAATATCTCCATACTCAGTTAATAACTCTTTTACTTGCGGGATAACTTTGGCGGCAAAATAAGCAGAGAAATCATTTTCTTGCTTGCTACTTGACCAAGGAATATCAGCACTGCCCTGTTCATACCAATCTTGATATTGAGAGTAATAAAAACCTAAGCCAATACCCGCTTCTTTACAGGCATCAGCAAGTTCTTTTAATGGATCTCTTTTAAAAGGCGTTGCATCCATTACGTCATATTGACTTTGCTTTGAGTCATACATAGCAAAACCTTCATGATGTTTTGCGGTAATAACAATGTTTTTCATACCAGCATCAACGGCTAGCTGTACCCAAGCTTTGGCATCAAAGGCGGTTGGATTAAATTGACCAGCGAGGTTTTTGTAATCTTTCTTTTCAATGCCTGCCATACGACCAGACATTAACCATTCAGAGATACCGTAATGGGTTTTCCCTTGCCACTCACCACCGGGAATTGAATAAAGCCCCCAGTGAATAAACAAAGAATACTTATCTTCAGAGAACCATTCACCTCGCTCACCGGTTAAAGTCTTTTGCTTTAATAAACCAGACTCGCCCCAAAGTTCATCCATTGACTTAGGCGTCTCTTTTTCGGTTGCTAATGCAGTTGCCGATGCGCTTGCCAGTAACAAACTAGCGATAGTTAATGCTATTTTTTTCATACCTGTTCCTCTGAAGAAAAGCTTTTGGGTAATAATGCTTTCTTATTTTTATTGTCATCATGCCAACATTGTTGTTGGCTGATTCATTTATATATATAGATTCTATTCATGGTAGTTTTTATAAAAGATTAATCATAACCGCTGTAATATATTTACTCAGTTTATGATAATAAAATTAACCCCCTTTTAACCATGTGTTTATTTATATACAAAAATACCACCAATGTAAATATAAATTGATCTTTTGATAGTGATTAGACGTCTAAAGGTCTTTGTGGCAGCGTCTTTTGAAGATTAACTTAATAAAGGCAATCGCACTCAGCACCATAGTGAGTGAGACTTTAACATCGTTCAGCAACAATACCCTTTACTGCTCCTTACTAATTGCTCATGTTTTATCCGATGATAATAATTTAAAACACCTGTCTTGAATCTTTATATAACTTCAGCTTGGCTTAATAAATGTTAGTTAATCTGGCAAGCTGTTTGGTTTAAAAACACGCAATCACTTAATATCAACATTTGAAACTAAGCTATCAAAATGCTAAATTCACATGTAACTCTATAGGTAAAAATACCGCAAAATAAAAAAAAGGTAATGATATATGTTTAGTCGATATAATTACATACAACAAAAAACGGCAGTAGCATTTGTTTTTTCTCTATTTTTCTTACACATACCCTTGGCATTAGCTGAAACTAACTACCTTTGGTATGAAAATTCGAGTTATAGCACAGGCATTACTTTTTCACATGCTCAGCGAGGCACATTCACTGAACATGTCACTAACCCACAAATAACCGTTAATAATAACAATAAAAAAGTGGCACAATTTATTCGGGACGGCGCTAAAAGCCCTTTTATTTTTTTTAAATTAACTAAAGCTATTACCGATTTAACCCGTGTCGAAATCTCATTAAAAGCCTATACCAGCATTAAAACTGCCGACTTAACTGCAACCAATAGCCGATTTCGCCTTTATTTACGTAATTCAGCCATAGGTAATTCTGGCAACGTTTATGTGAGCAACTCTTTCGCAGAGGGTGAAACTTGGCAGACACTAACTTATAACTTTAATGGCAAAACAATTCCAACTGATGTAATGCAAGCGGGTGGTTATGATGAACTTATGATCGGCCCTGCTCTAGGCGATGATACCGCTTTAATATCAAGTTACTATCTAGATGCAATTAAAAGCAGTAATAAGCAAACATTCGAGATTACCAATATTAGCGATTGGCTTCCTGGCTCTTGGGGTGTTCGTCTAACAGTCAGTGGCGGTCTTAAATTAGATAATAGCAATGCTGATTGGGTTAAGGGGGCACAAGACATTGTCGAGCGACTACCCAATGTTGGTCATATCATCACCAACTTTACTCATCCGGCACATGGTTACTATTTCACCTTAAGAGGCAATGCTAATGTCGATATTGCTAGCGAAATTCATCCGGAATTTGTGCCTAGTCTAGAAAACGAAAAGATCATTTTAGAAGTGATCAAGGTATTCAAACGAGCCGATAAAAAAGTCATTTTGTATCTTGCTACCGATGGTCCTTCGGCAAGGGGGGGCACACCGGATAATGCTGAATATTTAGCAGCTTGGCAAAACTATTACAATGCGGCTCCGTTTGATGGTGATGAAGCTGCGGCTTGGCGTCACCTATGTGCCGGTTTTGTAACACGTTTCAAAGGTTTGGTTGATGGCTATTGGTTAGATCATTTTAGCGCTTTACCTGGGGAGCCTGAAGATTTTGTTAATATGATCAAAACAATTGACCCTGATGTGGCTATCGCGACAAACCTCAATAAATCTTATGTTACTGATGACAACGACGCTTATATACAAGTGGCTAGCGATGGTGATAACGATACAGATGCTACAGAATATAAAGTCATATCATTTAAAGCCAATGATGCTTACATGGATTTTACCCCAGGTCATCCAACGCCTTTAGCATGGGGGGCGCCTTCAAACTCATGGGCCTATGAAGAATTTACCATTACTGAAATGGCACAAAATCCATTAACAACATTTACCCCCACTAGCAAAGAGGTAGTCAGCCATGCGTGGCTGCCTATGCGTAAAACTTGGACAGGCGCTAATGAAACATTAGTGTTTAACGAAGAACAAGCCTATCGATTTGTGCGTCGAATTACCGATGCTAGCGCTGCTATCACTTGGGGAAACACTGTAGTATCAGGTAGCATTTCAGAAGATGAAATGGTCATTTTAGAAGAAATAAGTGAAAAAATGGAATCAGATCCTGTTACTGATTATGTCCCCTACAGTAGACCAGCGGGTGCTTTTTTAATTGGTGAGTCAACTGAGCCAGCTCCAACTGACCCAGCACCAACTGACCCAGCACCAACTGACCCAGCACCAACTGACCCAGCCCCAACTGACCCAGTCCCAACTGACCCAGCACCAACTGACCCAGCACCAACTGACCCAGCACCAACTGACCCAGCACCAACTGAACCTGCGCCAACGGAACCAGCGCCAACTGAACCAGCACCAACTGACCCAGTCCCAACTGACCCAGCACCAACTGAACCAGCGCCAACTGACCCAGCACCAACTGACCCAGTCCCAACTGAATCAGCGCCAACTGACCCAGCCCCTGAGCCTATTCAGGAAGAAGATGATAACTCAGCTTCTGGCGGATCTTTCTCAATATATTGTTTGTTATTTATGGTGTTATTTCTTGTAAAGAAATTAGGGAGATTTACAAGAAATAGAATAGATATTGTGAATTAAATCGCCTAAATTTCAATAATAAATAGCACTAATCTTTTATTCCGACCAATGCCAGTCAGCTAAGCTAACTGGCATTTTTCTTTTTATGGCTTTATTAAGTTATTTACTGAGTTATCCCTTCGACTCGTGGAGGTGACAGAAGGTCAGCTTCACTTAAACAAAAACAGTGAATTAAAACGCTCTGACACCATTGATTTGTGGACCCCATTGATTTCCAAACTTTAAAAATAAAAAATCCAACACAAGTGTTGGATTTTTGTTTGTTCGCTATTTATTCATTAACAGAGCCAACTTAAGCAGGCACTATGTTAACTTATTGAGTAACCTTGCTTATTCCGAGCTGAGATGAATTAAACTTAAACATTCAACATAATATGTTGGTGTACTCGAACAATAATATCGTCACTTTCTTTTTTCCAATTTACTTCATCAGAAAATGTTCTTACTGCCGCAATAGCCTTATTGACGAACTTGCCATAATTATGGTGCGTTTCATCACTTTTATCAGCAAAAAATACAAAGCGTAAGGTGTCAACTAACTTATCAGCTTCCCAATGCACACAAAAACGTGTTTCAGCATTGTTTGGATTAACCCCTATCGATATTAGCTCACCAGCAACGTTTGTTGTCTCATCTTCATCATAACGAACAAAGGGTGATACACCGTTAGCTATCATCGCAGCTTGGTTAATTTGATTGGCATTACAGGAGTTATTAAAAGCACTTTCAATTTTTTGATAAAGCTTGGTAAATGGCTCATCCGACAAATAATCAATGTCAGCGCCTTTTAATAAACGACGTGCCATAGGTATACTCGCAACTACATAAGCTATCGAAGTATGATCCTTGGAAATACTCTGGTTTTGACTTTGATATCTGTCAGTTATTTCTCTAAAGGTATGGCTAACAGAGTTAATATCGCCTTTATCTTTGGCAAAAACATCAAAGGTTAAATGTTGGTGATCTCGCAGCTTAATTTCATTTTCAGCTAAACCAATTTTTTTCGAGATATCTTTGATTGCTTGATAAACTTTATTATGGAATTTACCGGAATTTACTCTTAACTCTTGTCCTGTGGCTAAGAAAAGTATTTTAACTTTTCTAGCGCGTACAGCGCCATCAAAATACCCTTTAAAAGTACTATTATGCTCAGGGCAGTAAAAGAAAAATGACTGCTGTTCTGTATGCAAAACTTGTTGTTCACCACTATAACGCACCCTAACTAAACGGTTATTGGCAACAAAGTTTACGTGTGAAAGTCCATGTTCCTCGACGATATCAAACACTTTATGAGACAAGGCTTGGTAGAATTTTTGATAGGGTTTGGCTGCCGTTTTATCAATACCACCGCAGACTAAGTCTATTAAATTATCCGTTAGCGGGATCTCAGCTAAAATATATTGATTATCACGCGAGTCACTTGGTACATATACTCGCTCCCCTGCTCTATATTTTTTTAAAATTGATGAAGTTCGTCTCATATTTCCTTTTTAACCTTATGGTAAATTAAGTATCTGAAATAATGCTGTTATCTTTTATAACATGCAAAAATGAAAGATTTCATACTATCTATAAGTAATTCAGCATTGTTTAGCTTAAAGCTGCAGTAAATTTTTCTGGCATATTCGGCTTTTTATATCACCTTTGCGAACAAAATTGTCAGTAGCTAACTTCATTTTCTGTATTTTAAGGAGCCATAATAACTTTCTTTTTTAGCTGCCATACTAAGGCAGAATACAGACAAAAAATATCCAGATTAAAGTGATAATAAAGCAATATTCAATCAACGGGATGTCTGATGATGGCATGGTTTAGATATATAAGGTATGTGTAGAGCAGGAAAATAACATTCCTGCTCTACTAGTTGCCTCGTTATTTATGTTACCTAATTTCTTAGTTCGGATAACGAATAACACGGATTCGCCAGCTCTTATTTAAGTCAGATTCAAGACGTTTGACACTAAAAACATAATCCATAGTGCCATTGCTATTCAGCGTACCCTGATAATAGTTTTGGTTGCTGGTTAAATTAACACCTTCAAGCCAAACCCATGAATTACCGATATAACGTTGTACACGTAAATAATGTCCCGCGGCAACATTTTTGATGATTACTGGAACATGACCAAGACCACCGCTATCAATGGTAAAATCTGCAACCATTTTTTCATTTGTTGCTTCAATTTCAACAGGGTAATTATTGACTAAGCTACCTTTAGCTACCGTGACATTAAAGTTATTGTATTTAACTTCATCATAAACAGCCTGCCAAGCTTGGTTATAACCGCTTAAACGATTGGAAAATTCACTATCACTACCCCAGTAGCTATTAGTACTTTTAGCGGGCAATAATAATTCAAGATCCCCTTCAATAACATCGCCGGCTTTATATGAACGACTAATATCGGCACTACTTAAATCGAAAAGTGTTTGTTTATTGCCCCAGCTGCTGCGGTATTTATGTAAAAATACGTCAAAATCAGCGCCATTCAAGAGAGTATTTTTAACAATAAAGCCGCGGTTTGCTTTAGCGGGGGTATTGCCATTATCACCATGGCTATCTTCTATAGATAGCCAAGCATCGTTAAAAGCAATTTTTCCATTATAACCAGTAACACCCGCATCAGTGACCGTTGCGCTTAGACCTGCAGCAGTGCCATGATGATAATTGCTATAACGTGCAGTTTTATAATAGTCTCCTGCCATTTGATAAAACACTAAACGTTTTGGCTCAACAACATCTTCTAAGAACTCATAACGGAAGCTATGAAAATTGCGATTATAATCAAAGGTACTGCCTAAGCGAGTGATGTAAGTCACTCGCATTTTATCGTCATCAGTAATACCTGTGTAATGAACTTCAGTTAGATTAGGGCCATTCCACTTGTAGGCGGTTTTAATTTTTTTCAGATGTCTAAAATTATCATTTTTATCTCGATAGATAAGGAAACTGCCACCACCAACATTTTCTGCCCAGCCGTGGCCTGCACTACCGTTTTTAGGGGTAGTAAAACTCGGACGATAATCATTAATGAAGGTATCGGCTAAATGCATGGTTGGATCATAAGTAATGGATTCTCCCCAAGAACCTAATGCTGCTTGGTCCCACTTCCAGCTGCCTTTATTTATGCCTTGTGAGGGCCAGCCAATAACAGAAAGTTGCACATGATGTGCCGCTGGCGTTTGTGCCCAATAACCTTGGATAACGCGCAATCGATAGGTTTTAGTTTCACCGGGGGCAAGTTTCACCATAGTAGAGCCTCTTAACCAAGGGCCCATAAACTTATCTTGGGCAGTATTGTGCCAGTTCTTAGATATTTGCACATTATGACCGAGCGGACTGCCGTTAACATCAGAAACTAAGGTCATGCTAGTACCGGTTATCGCTCCGTTTGATTGCTGTTCATCAAAAACCAGAGGTAAGTTCACCGCGGTCGTTGCTGGGTTAGTGACAGTGAAAGCATATTCATCTAAACGCTCTTTATCCGTCGGATAACTGACCTTTTGTTTTGGTATATCAATCACTAATGCATTAGTTTCTTCATCAAAATAGCGATTTAATGCTAAGCCATCACTTTTACGGGCCGCAGAGCTGATATAGTTCAACGCTGAATTAGTACTCAGTACGGGAGCATCAACCGGCGATATCGTCAAGCTGCTTTGATTACTAGAGTTATCTTTAATGTATTGTTTGTTGGTTGGATCAAAAAACTGCACCGTGGTACGGGTAACACCAGGAATATCTGCACAATCAAGATTAAAAACTACCCTATCAGACCAAACAGTAATTTCTAGTGAAGCTTTCTCCGTTAGCACAGTGCCATCGGTTGGATGCTGGAACTGTACATTGATGTGATCAATGCGCTTTTTGAACTGGCCACTCTCAATAACACGAACAAAGTTTTCTCCATTAGTACCTTGCACAGCACTAGCAATAGCTTTGTAGCGAGTATTACCAATATAGGCATAAAGATTGAGTGTTGCTGGGGTAAAGGTTGCAACATCGTCCGATAACGCCGTCATATAATCACTACCGACTAAACGGTTCCAGCCCTTTATTTTTAGATCATCACTATCAAACATCATACTGAAATAACCTGTTTGAAAAACAACATCGGGATTACTTCTGGCAGAGGTGTTTGCATCACTTTCAGAGCCACGACGTGCACTTAATCGAGTTGGATAGCCATTTTCATAATACATATAAGTGTAGTTTTTGCTATCTTCAATATTAACTGCTGCAGTAACTTCAGTGCTAGTGATTGCACATGACATAATAGTACTGGCAAGCAGACCGGTAAAAAGCACGGGCATCTTGTTATTGAATAATATCTTCTTTTTAAAGAAAGACTTAAAATAATGTTTATCACTTAAGGAATCGTTTTTCACTAGGGTTATCTCGCTATATTTATCTGTCAGTTTTTTTATAATATTTATTTTACAGAACCCTGCATGTTCTTTTATATACAAAAGCACACGAAATGTAAATACCCTTTATCTCATTAGTTAAAGAAGTAAACGGGAAATATTGCTGACAGTGACTGATTGAATTGAAACTACTAGAGTAAATGACCATTTAACAATAACTTAAGTACTGATTAACAACGCTATTAACCAGTGCTTACTTTATTGATAATATTAGATTTATTTTTTATAACAGTGAAGTTAGATACTGAATCAGCGAGTGACCGTAAATAAACCGAAGCACACCGTCTCGATATAATAGCCTGATTATTTTCATGTATTATTTGGTTATTTCAATCCATCAACTGCCTGCAAATAATGAGGATAATAAAAAGATCATTTCCATATCAAAGTCGCTTCTTCTGCTTCAACATCGAGGTAAACGGAACAGTATTTAAACTGTCGAGTAAATACATAACCATCCCTTTTAGCTGGACCTAAAGGAGCACCCAATCTTTTCTTTAATAGTGGAAAAGTATGCATCCACGCTCGGTTCTTTTGCTTACCACTTCTATCTAGCTGTACTCCATAACCATCATGTGGATAAAAATAGCTATGCTTTTCCGCCATAGTGAGGAAGATAGCTGTGAGATAATCCAATCGTTTTTGAACTTGTTCAAAACTATCTATTTTCTTTCTTGCTTCATCCAAACCTATGCCCGAACTATCCTTTTTAATAGCTTCACCAAGACCAGCGGTGAAGGCCAAAATTTTTCCATTTCGAGCTGCTATTTGTCCCGCTTCGATACCTTTAACTAAATAATCTGCTTTTGATATGCCACCGACATTGTGCTCAAAAGCTTCGAAATAAGAGCCATCAAAGTATTCCATGTATTCAAGTCCGGCTTTTTCAAAACGCGCCCTAAGGATATTGGCAAGAATAATATTATCATCACGAAACTCATCATTAATACTCGTTAGCAGAGTATGGTAACCCTGAATGAGATCTTGCGCTTTGCCTTTACCAAGCTTCTTAGCATTAGCAAAATAGTTCTCGATAAGTACCTTGATATTGGCGTCGATGAATAAACCATCAATAGATGAGTCAGCTAACATTGCTTTGGCATCTTTAAGCCACCATTTATGAACTTCAGCGTTTGATATATCAAAGAACCTAGCCTTGTTCCTGTTATTAACAACAGGATAACTGCCATCGTCTGTTTGTAAATAACCACCGGATATATTTGGCAGCTCTTTACTGGCGGCATTTTCCCAGTCTATGACTATATTTTTGTAATATAAGATTTTGGCCTTTGCATTGATTTCTTTTATGGCGCGAGCGGCTTTTAATGTGCCTTGTTGAATAGTTCCTTCCTTCCTACCTTGAACTTTTTCCAGTGTTATCAGGGGATAAGTAGCAAGGTAGTCAAGCTCAGCCTGAGTGTATGATGTCTGTTTCCAAACATGCATATAGAGCGGCATAGTATCCCAAGAGAACTCTGGGTATTTATCGGCATTGTTAGCAAAGACCGAGTTACTGAATAGTACACAAGCCAATATAATTATAAATTTGTTATTAATTAGTTTCATTTCTTACTCCAAGTGCTAAATAACTTTTTCAAGCAAGTTAGCTGAACTAGTGACTGATACTGGTAAAGTCACTGCTATAAGTCAAACCATCAACGTCGACATTAAAAAACCAACTCGTGGTATTTTCTGGCAAGGTAGCGCTAAGTCTGAGTTTATCTTTATGTACGCTCACTACTGGTAATTGTTGCCATTTTCTTTGCCCGGTATGACCGCTATCTTTTGTCAGCCAGAGTGTCGCTGATGTTAACTTTCCTGCTTGCTCTGCTGTGTTCAATGTTATTGTTACTGACTGCTTATCGATAATTTGCCCAGTAAAGGTCACCGGAAATCTTTGCTTATTAATCACAGCACGGGCGAAGGCATAAGGCTCTTTTGGCGCCCAACCTGCGCCATGGCCATGTTTTAATTTTTCAATAATACTGACGTGATGTGGTCCAGAAGCAGTATTATAAGTTTGTGCCTGACCATCCAAAGAAAAGTGTTTCTCCTTTAAACCCGTTAACCAGAATGTCGGCCCTTGATAGTTGTCAATGCGTAAATTTGGCTCCCAGACATCACGGTAAACCTCATTATTTTTTAATGCCTTGCCGTATTGGTTCTCCATGGTGCTTAACGAACCAGAGCCATAAATAGGTACCGCAAAAGCAAAACGTTGATCAAAACCTAATACCGTTGAGCTGATCACCCCGCCCCAAGAAATACCGGATAAACCTATTTTTGTGGCATCAATTTCGTCAAAAGATCGCAATAAGTTATGGGCACGAATTACTGCACTGCTGGCATGAAACATCCATTGGTCACGCAATGGCTGTTTTGAATCAGCATAAATTTTGTTGCGCGCAGGTCCAGCCCATTGATGGCGTTGCCATTTACTGCCCCTGCTTGTACTATTTTCATTAACCGTATCTGTTTGCCCTTCTACTGCAATAGAAATGGCGGCAAAACCAGCATCATTCCACTTTTTCACCCATTGTTTGAAGGCAGTGCCACCACCACCGTGCACTAACACCACGGCTGGAAAAGGCGCTTTAGCATTCTTTGGGGTATTGTAAATAGCAAAAATCCGCGTTGCTTTGCCTTGATACGGCTCACCGGCAAAGTAAAAATTTTCTAACTGATGAATGGCTTCATTTTGCTTATCTTGGTTATTTTTTTGCTCACTATGTTTGAGAGGCTTGCCATAAACTTGCGGAGGACTTTGCTGAGCAGCAAGTTCACTAAGATATTCTTGTGCAGAAGTAGATACAGCGGCTGCCACAGCAGACTCTGACTGCAAAGTAAGCATTAAGAAATAACTAACGAATAATAAAGCTCTTTTACTGATGAATAACATATTGCTCTCTTTACCCCTTTAATAGCTAACTGTGCTGAGGGTTATTGCTAAAGCTAGAGCGACAATAAAAAAGCACTAGAAACTCAAAGATGAAAAATCTTAAAGTAATAGCGCCATTTAATTAATCGCAGTAGTTGTCATTAAGACAATTGATACTATTTTCTCGTTAGGTAAGCATAAAAAGCAGGCACAACGTTTTTCTCGCCGGCTTCATCATCAGCGAACCAACCTTTAAGTTTGATATGACCTTTATTCAATGCTCGTTCAAAATTTACGCCGTTAGCGAGTTTAGTCACTGGCAGTACTTGACGTTTTCCATCAATTTCTAAGATGGCAAATTTACGATCAATGGGGTGGCTGGCAGGTTTATCTTTAAGATATAAAGCAATTTGATATTGCGCCGATTGTTCAACCGCTAAATACCAAGGTAAACGTGGGAATTTGGTTTCACGTCCCATCCAGCTAGCTCCTTCGAAAGCATCTTGTGGTCGAGAGAAACCTGGGAACCAAGGCACTTCACGTTCAGATTTTGCTTCCATCCAATCCATGCCGGTTAAACGTGCTGGATTTTCATGCTCGCTGCCAACAATAATGCGTTGGCGCTTAGTGCCATTTGACGTAACACTGCCCCACCATTGCTCAAACTTAGCTTGTAGCTGTTTAGCGACTTTAGGGAATTGCTCTTTAACATTAACTTTTTGACCGGGATCTTTTTGAATATCAAAGAGTTCTACCAAGTTATGTTCACCATGTAAGACATAACGCCAGCGATCAGTCATTACTACCGTTGGGCGATCTTTACTGGGAATATCAACGCGCTGGTTAGTAACAAACATTGTTCTCGGTTTAAGTGTTTTTCCTTGTTGCAATAGCGGTAATAAACTAGCGCCATCGACAACAGCGCTGCTTTTCTCTGCCTTGGCGGCATCAAGCAAGGTTGGCATCAAATCAATATGGGCGGTTAAGTTATCAAGGGAGCGAGCCTTGCCTAAACCACCATCAGGCCAATGAATGTAAAGAGGTACGCGATGTCCACCTTCATAAACCGAGGCTTTATAACCTTTCATACCAGCATTATATAACCAGTCTTTATATTGTTGCTTTTTCGTTATATCTGCAAAAAAGCTATCAAAGCCAGCTTTGCCAAACGCTTCTTTACGTTTACTGTTCATGGTTGAGCCATTATCAGTAGTAAAGATTAATAAGGTATTGTCGCTAATGCCTTCGCTTTCAAGCTTAGCGCGCAGCCGTCCTACTTGGTCATCGAGGTGGGTGATCATCGCATAATACAAGGCCAGCTTTTTCGGTAAACCTTTATCAAGATACTGTTTTACATAAGCATCAGGGGCACGCCACGGGCTATGCGGGGCATTGGTAGAAATATAGGCAAAAAATGGCTGTTCACTGTCTTTATTTTCATCGATAAAGTTAAGCGCTTCATCAAACCAAACGTTCGTGGCGTAATCATCAAAGCGTTCGGCTTTACCGTTACGGAAATAGGTATCACCAAACTGGGTATTACCCCAGTAATCAGGTGTTTGGCCAACACCACCACCACCATGAATTAAAGTTTGTTCAAAACCTTGATCTTCAGGTCTAAACGGATAGTTATCGCCAAGATGCCATTTACCAAACATCGCAGTTTTATAACCCGCACTTTGTAAAGATTCAGCAAGCGTTACATGCTCAGTAGGTAATAAAGAGCGCCCCATAATGGTATGCCAAACACCGGCTCGCATTGAGTATTGCCCGGTAAGTAATGATGAACGGCTAGGGGAACAGGTTGGATCCATATGAAAATTACTAAAACTGACACTTTCACCAGCCAATTGATTAATATTTGGGGTATTAATCACAGGGTTTTGATTGATGCCAACATCACCATAACCTTGGTCATCGGTCATGATAATAATAATATTAGGCTGCTGAGATTGAGCTAAGCTGCTAAACGGTATCGCTGCAGCAAGGGTCAAAACAACGGCTGTTGACAATTTTTTTATATGAGTTAATTTCAACAAACTTCTCCCCGTAGAGTTAATAAAAGTAATTTAAAACAAATAAATTAAAGAATAAAAATAAAAAACGCTATTAGTTATGTTTAAAGTTAAGTTAACTAATAGCGACTAAGTTTACTATGCGCGTTTTTTTCGTAAAGTTAAGCCTAAAAACCCTAAAGAAAACATCGCTAAGGTGGTTGGCTCTGGTACCTTGGTTGCTTCATCTTCAGCAGTAGTTTTACGTACTAAGAATGTGCCCCAAGCACCATTGCTTTCACCTTCAGATCGGCCAACATAATCAACGGCTAAATAACCTCTCCCTAACGCAACCTGATTTGAAGAGCCCCCAAGTTGAATAGTAACCTGGTCACCAACATTACCGACATGGGCAGCATTATTATCGCTGGTATAACCTCGGATCATTGAATGAGTAACTCCACTCACAACTGAAGTAAAAGTTGGTCCTAACCAGTCTTTCAACTCAACAAAATTAAAAAAGGCTGGTGAATTCTTAGCTACTGTTTCAGTGTAATCATCAGAAAATGAAACATTATTATTTTGATGCAACAATAAATCTAATACTTCCGCCTTAGAGGCAACTTCCCAGCCACCGCCGTTTAAAGTATCAGCTAATATTAATGCTGAAACATCATTGAATGACTTACCATCGGTATAACTCATATCTAGCCAGTCAAAGCCGGTAGAAGTATCAGTGACAAAGGTATCTGACAAATCATTAACAATTAAACCAGCGTAAGCGATGCTCGTCATAACACTTGCCAATAAAACGCCCAAAACTAACACTGTATTAAAAAGTTTATTTTTCATTATATATTCCCAGTTTATTAGTACCCATTTTAAAAATCCTCAATCCATAAAAGTATCATTACCTTTACCGCTATCGGTTATACAAGCTTTATACCAATCGTAAAATCAGAATATTTTTCAATGAGTTAGATAGATATTTTAAATCAACAAATACACAAGTGTAAAAAATACTGACATATTACATATAAACATACACCAATTAACTATAAAAGGCTATCGATAAAAATCATTGGTAATCCCCCTAAAAAGCCACAAAAACGGCACTAATCGATAATAAATTGTGAATATAGAAAAAATATACGAGGGGGTTAATAAGATAAATCACCAAACCTGAAGATGATTTTATATATAAAACACTATACTTAAGTGGGGGTTAGAGGTTTGAAGTAGAGATTAGATAAAGACTAAATGAATTGTCATCTTCGAGGTATTTTGTCGAAGAGCCATGCTCTAAAACTTATGCTAAAAACTGGATTCCTGGCTAGACTCTTCGGAAATGACGAGTTGACTAACGGGGGACCATAAAAAAGCCAATTCCATCACAAGTGAAGATGGAATTGGCTAGTAGAGTGTGAACACGAACATATTAACCCGAATTCAGTTTAGCTTATTTGCTTAGCTGTTTATTTGCTTAACTTGCGACGACCAAGGCCAATTAGCGCAACTAAGCTAAGTAACCAGCCAAAAGAGCCACCACGAGGATCTGTATCAATTACAGACTCAGGCGTCACTGTCACTTTGACCTCTTCTGAAGTACTGGCTCTACCGTCGTGCACGGTTAGCTTAAATCTTAAGTCAGTTCCCTCAACAACTTCTGGCGCAGTAAAGCTAAGGGTGTCTGAGCTAGCAGTGCCGATATCAACACTAAGACCGTCAATTTGCTCCCAAGTATAACTAAGCTCATCACCTTCAGCATCTGTTACCACTGCTTGCAAGTTGACTGCTTGTCTACTGGTAGCTGCAGTATTTGACAAGCTAATTTCAGGAAGCGTATTTTCGAATTCGCTCACTAATACACCCGGGTCAACGACAGTACCGTTAGCCGTTTCATCAGCATCATTAGCGCCACCATCTTCAATGGTTAACTGAATACAGTTCTTTCCTTCAATCAAACCATTAGCCAATAGCGTACCTTCGGTTAAATAAGCACTTGATGACGGAGCTGGACAATTACCGTTGTCATCTTTTAAGGCTGAAGACAAGCTGTTGTTTTCATCTTCAACAAAAGTAAACCAACCTTTTGCTTCGCTGTATTTACGATAAATAGCGTTGCTTGGAATAGTCACATCTTTTGCTAATGGCAATACCACTGCAACTGAGCTACCACTAATAGTTAAACCACCTACATTAAAGTTAGTAATAGTAGATAAGGCATTAAAATGAATATCACTACTAACCACATCGGCATCAATTGTAGCTGAATCACCACCTGCAGCTAAGTCACCGATAGATAAGGTCAAGCCAGGTAATACCTGTAATGGTTGCTCATCTTCCGCAATAGGTAAACGCGTAGTATCGCCACTGGTATCGACGCTATCAGGAATACCATCTTGGTCACTATCAGCAACAAGGTCAGTCAGCTCAGTATCAACGTTAACTTGCACCGTTAACTCTGAACTAAGTTGTGCATCGGTATTGATTTCAGTTACGTTAACTTTGACTGGGTAACTGCCCGTTTCAAGGTTTAGCGGATCAAATACCAAGGTATTTGGCGCTTCATCAATGCCATCATCGATAAACTCGCCACCAATCACTTCAAAACTAATGTTATGTTCATCAGCACTATTTAAATCAGTAACAGCTGCGGTCAAGGTAACCAGACCTAAGCTAGGCGAAATAACACTCACCGGTTGACCTGCTTGACTGATATTCACCTTTAACGTTGGCGCATAGTTCTCGTTATTAATAACAGCGTTAACCTTAGTCAATTCAGTTACTACCGCGTTAGTCGCTTGGGTAAATTGTATGACTAACTCGACACCTTGTTGTACATCTGCACTAATATCAATCAATAGCTCTGCCATCACAGCGCCTTCTTCAAGCGTTAATTGACCTTTGGTCTCTTCCTCAGCAAGGTTTGTTACCGTGTAATCAAGCACTACCGGATACGTTGCCGCAGGGCCTGATAAAGCGACAGGAATAGTAAGTTGACCACCCGTTTCAGCGGTCAAACTAGCACCTAACTGCACAACAGGATTAATCGCTAAATAAACCTCAGCAGTGCTTTTATTACCCGCGAGATCCGTAGCACTCAAGGTTATGACATGGTTACCTGAAGCATAAATCAACTCAGTACTTGCAAGCTCTGCAATCACAGCACCGTCAAACATATCAAGCGCGGTTATGCCACTTGCTGCAATCGCGGCACTGATATCAGTTAAAGTCGCAGTCGCATCCATTTTTATGGTAGCAATTTCTTGAGCAAATACTGGCGCAGTACCATCATTCGCATCGTTTGGATTGGGATCCATTGTATCGCCAAAACCGTCACCATCTGTGTCTGCGCTTTCATTACTATCAGTAGGGAATACATCACCGTTATCACCAACACCATCACCATCGGTATCTACTGTTTCAGTGCCATCATTAGGGAAGTCATCAGCGTTATTACCAACACTATCGCCATCGGTATCTAACGTTTCATTGGCGTCATTCGGAAAGATATCAGCGTTATTACCAACACCATCACCATCACTATCTATGGTTTCAGTGTTATCATTCGGGAAGTTATCCGCGTTATTACCAACACCATCACCATCGGTATCTACCGTTTCATTGCCATCATTCGGGAAGTCATCCGCGTTATTACCAACACCATCGCCATCAGTATCTAATGTTTCTTCTGCATCATCAGGGAATGCATCATCGGCATCTGGAACACCATCGCCATCTCTGTCGGGAAGATTTAATACAACGACTTGACGAGTGACTTGTACGGCATCAATACCGGCAACATCACTAACATCGTAGGTTAGGGTATAAGTACCAGCTAATGTAGTATCAACCGCACCAGAAACATTGATATTGCCAGAGATATCACCATCAACATTATCCGAGGCACTGACACCGGGTTCGACATAATTGTCACCGACATAAATATCACCCGCAGCAGCCGTTAAAGTAATAACCGGCGCCGTTTGGTCAGTAACGGTCACTGTAGCGGTTGCTGTACCTTCTAGGTCACCATCTGTCGCCGTAAAGGTTACGGTAGTTGGCGTATTTAGAGGAACAATACCTTCCGCATCATTCGTTACTTCTAGGGTTGTATCAGAGAAATCAACGGCGCGGGCACCTGCAAAGAAAGCATCAAAGGCAGAGTCAGTGAACGGCGTACCATTGGCGTTAATTGCCGCAACAGTGATATTATCTGGCGGGGTAACCGTAGGGGCTTGCTCATTTTGTACGGTAACGGTACGAGTAACCGTGTCGGCAGTATTGTTTTCGATATCAACGGCGCTATACGTAATGGTATAGGTCGTTTCTACTGAGGTATCAATTGCATCAACACCGGCTACTGCAACAGTCACGCTTGTATCATAAATATCGGTAACGGTTGCGCCTGCGTCACTATATACACTACCTAGTGCAATGGTAACTGAACTCTTGCCCGTTAACTTAATAACAGGTTTGGTGGTATCAACAACGGTTATTGTTGCTTCGCCAGTACCGGTATAGTATTCACTATCTGTCGATTCGAAAGTAACAACGTTATCACCTAAGGCAAATACAGATGGAACATTAACAGCATTAGCAACAAGTGGGCCATCGACAGCATCTTCAGCCTTGGCAGCAAGTAAGAAAGTGGCTATGCTTGGATCGCTATTTTCAGTACCTGCCGGGCTAGTTGCCTCAACAATGATACTGTCTGGTGCTGAAACTACTGGCGCTGAAGCATCTTGTACTATAACGGTACGTATTGCCGAGCCAGATTTACCTGCTTCATCAAGCACGGTGTAAGTTACGGTATAAGTATCTTCTGTAGAAAGATCAACCGTGCTAACGGTACCTACTTCAGCTATATCAGTGATATCACCATCAACATTATCGATTATGCTCTCAATACCTAATTCGATGTATTGACCCGAAGCATTTTCATAACCCGCTTCAGAATAAGTTCCGTTAAGAGGAACTGTTATTGAATCTCCACCTGATAAGGTGATAACGGGTGCAGAGAGATCGGCAATAGTAATTATTGCGGTTGTTGTACTGGTATTGTTAGCACTATCCGTTGTGGTAAAGGTCACTATGGTTGGACCCATAGGGAATACATCGATTTGCTCTGCTGCGGCATCGTTAATGGTCACTTCAACCGTAACATCGACATCAATATTATCGGTGGCTGTGGCGGCAATTAAGAACGCGGTAATCTCTGCGTTTGTTGCTGCCGTGCCATTTGCGTTGGTAGCATCAATCGTAATGTCAGGAGGTGTAATAAGCACAGGCTTAACCACATCGGCTACCGATATATTACGGATCACTTCAATCGCACTATTCTCTGCCGTATCCATGACATTATAAGTAACGACATAATTACCTGGGGTAGATGTATCAACCGCACTACTGTCAGCAATAACAGTTAACGTATTACCGTCAACATTATCAAATGCCGTAGCGCCAAGCTCTACATATTCATCACCAACAGGTATTACTTCAGCAATACCAACTAAGGTTATAACTGGAGCGGTTAAATCGCTAACCCTTACCGTTGCTTGAGCTGTGTGAGTAAGCCCTAAACTATCAGTCGCGGTAAACGTTACTACTGTTTCATTAAGTGGGAAAGTAGCTGGGGCATTATGAGTAATGGTTACGGTGCTATTACCATCAACATCCGTAGCAGTAGCGCCTGATAAAAATTCCACAATGGCTGCATCAGTATTTGCTGTACCACTCGCGTCTGTAGCCACGACGTTTATAATATTGGCTGGTGCTGTGATTACCGGGGCAGTATTGACTGATTTAGTGTCATCATTAGGGAAAGCATCTAGAGTAAGGTTTGTTGTAGAATCACTGGCAGTTTGACCATCATTCCACCTATCTGGAAAGCCATCATCATCGGAGTCTATACTAGCGGCTACATCATTTGGAAATGCATCAAGGCTAGTAAGGCCTGTGGTTGAATCTTCAGCAGTTTTACCAGCATTCCAGCTATCTGGAAAGCCATCATCATCGCTATCAATGCTCGCTGCAATATCATCTGGGAAAGCATCGTCATTATCAGCAATACCATCGCCATCGCTATCTACGTCAACCACATCGTTATTGGTATCATTAACTAGGGTTACTTGTACATTAACCGAGGTGGTGTCACCGTTGGCAGCCGCATTAACAGTTAAATTATAAGTACTATCACTAGCGATCACTGGTGCTACTTTAAAGCTAATTTCACCCGTGTTTTGGTCAATAGTAAATAAGCCCGCATCATCGCCCGTTAACGTTAAGGTGATCGCATCATCATCATCATCGACAGCGGTTAACTTACCAACAACTAGATTACCAGCAATAACACTACTCTCATTAATACTAATAGGCATTGTAGTGGAGGGTTCTGCCGGCAAACGGTTTAAACGCATGGCGTATGGGCTAGAATCATGACCAGGACCAGAAGAGCGGAAAATCACTAAAGGGCGGTCATAAGCATCAACGACTAAATCGACGAAGTTATTATTTGCTTTATCTAGCAATGAACCACTTTTACTGACAGTCGAAAATACATAGCCAATTTCAGTCCAAGTATTACCAACCAACTTTGCCATTTGCATTTGCTTTTTGCTAACTAACGTATTGTTTAATTGCTGAAAGGCAACATAAGCAACATTATTACTATCAAAAACAATATCGATTGTCTGGCTAGAAACCGTGCGTGCACCACCTGGCGTATCAGCAAGAGCAAAGCCAAAGTTTCGATTACCTACTAATGTCCAACTTAAATCAGCTGGCTCGCTACCATCAAGTTTATAAACCGTACCGCCAGCATGTTTACTATGGCCGATATGATATAAATGTAAGTTATCATCATTATCAAAAGCAAGTTTGGTATTAGCCATAGCCCCAGTAATACCAGTGGTTAACTGGCTTTCCCAAGCACCAGAAGAACCTGGAGAAGCAATGAAGGTTAGATTATTCTCAGCAGCATTACGATAAACAAGATAGGGCTTATCTTGTTTATCGATGGCAATATCTGCAGAAAAAGACAAAGCAGTGGTATAGACTGATATAGGGGATAAAACAGTGTCCCAGCTTGAGCCATTAAATTTTAATACTTCTGCTTTGTTGGTGGTATCAGCATAGATAAGATAAATATTACCTAGGCTATCCAGTTCCATTTTAAATATTTTAGGCGTACGACCTGTAAGTGTTGGTACTACTGTGGCACTCTGCCATGTTGCGCCATCAATGCTAGTTCTTATCTTTAATTTTCCACCTTCAATAAAACCAAGCACTAAAGAATTGTCAACAGGATTCACTTTAATTTGTGAATGGGTATAAATCGGAGGAGTAGCCGAATCATCTTGTGTATTTGCTGATAAGTACCCCGAAAGTGTTACCGTGTTTTGAGCATACTTCGACACTTGTACCGCATCGATAGGTGAAGTCGCACCTAGAGGCTTAGCCGAATATTGAAGAGCAGTATAAACAGTATCGTTATTATCGATTACCATTGACAAGTGTTCTGAATTACCTGTTCTGGCTTTAAACAAGAACTCTAATTTAGTATCTAACACACTATTTTCAACAAACACTGGCGCGGCGGCATTAACCGCGGCGACTGGTGACAGCATTATTAATGCGGCAGCAATTTTATTGTATGGCTGAGAAAATTTATGACTCATTGATTGTTCCTTACGTTCACGTTGTAGCTTGGCTAGTGCTTAAATTCTTATTGCTTTGTTGTTATTGGGAGCTGCCAAACAGTTATATTGAATAATTTTTTAGGAGGCTATCCGCATGAACGGCGCAAATATTATCTGCATTAAGCCAATTACATAGTGAAAAAACGTTGTTCATCACTACCCACCCTTCTTACCGGGTATTTTTACATATAATCAAACACAATATAAATTTAAAGCATAACAACAAAAAGTCAAGAAAAACCTAACGAAGCAATAACTACACTGAATACAGCTATAAGTTACAATATTTCCAAAACCGCCTAGCTGGATGTTTTACATATAAAAAACAAATGATATTAATGATAGTGAACTTCAACACGGGATAAGAAAATTAAAAGCAATGAAGCTGTTTTATGGAGAAATTATCCTAAATATACTGCTGTGCGGAATAATTCGAGCTTCCTTTGCCATAAGAAATGGCAGAGATTTACAGCGTTTTTCCTAATAATGACAGCAATAGCTTAAAGCGAACTTAAATCAGTTAACTATTCAAATTTATTCATCACAGTTTTTAGAGTAAAGATTAACGATATTTATGAAAAGGCGAATAGAACAAAGTGATTTTGTTCTTTTAAAGCGACCAAATTAATTATAAATGAGTAATTAAATCGAATGATTAAACTGAATAATTAATACCTGTGGGGCGTGTTAAACAAAAAAGCCAACTCCCCTCCCCTCAACAAGAGGAAAAGCAGGAATTGGCAATTTACTATTTCTAGCTTTTAAGATTTAAAGCAGAGCTTATTTAACCTCTGCTTATTGTAAGCTGAAGCTATTTACTCAACTTGCGGCGACCTAAACCAATTAGCGCTACTAAACTAAGTAACCAGCCAAATGAACCCGAATGGCGGTGCTCATCAAGCTCTATTTCAGTTTCTTCAGCTACCACAGACAGTTGTACTACTTGGCTATCACTATTACGACCATCATAAGCCGTTAGCTCAAAAGTTAACTCAGTACGCTCAGAGACAATGGGTGCAGTAAACCTAAGGGTATCTGAATTAGGCTCACTAATGGTGACAGTTTCACCGGTTAATTGTTTCCAACTAAAGGTTACCACATCACCTTCAACATCCGTTGCCGATGCCTGAATATAAACCTCTTGACCACTGATACCAGCCCCCTTGGTGACAATAATTACCGGGGATGCATTCGGCAATTCGCTCACTAATACACCGGGGTCAACCACTCTGCCATTAGCCATTTCATCCGCATCATTGGCGCCACCATCTTCAATGGTTAATTGAATACAGTCTTTGCCTTCGAGCAAACCATTGGCTAATAAAGTCTCTTCGTTTAGATAAGCAATTGATAACGGCGCTGGACAATTACCACTGCTGTCTTTTGATGCCGAAGCCAAACTGTTGTTTTCATCTTCAACAAATTTAAACCAACCTTTTGCTTCGCTGTATTTTCGATAACTTGCCTCTGCTGGGATAGTCACTCCTGTCGCTAATGGCAATACCACAGCAACTGAGTCACCACTGACAGATAAACCACTAACATTGAAGTTTGTAATGGTAGAAATAGCACTGTAATGAACATCATCAACGACAAGTTCTGCGTCATCAATGATAAGTTCTGCATCAATAGAGGCTGAAGTACCACCTGCGGCTAAATCACCAATAGATAAAGTTAACCCTGGTAATACCTGCATTGGTTGTTCATCTGCAGTAATAGGTAAACGTGTGGCATCATCATCGAAATAAACACTGTCAGCAATACCATCTTGATCGATATCAACAACAATTTCCGTCAGTTCAGCATCAACTTTTACTTTTACTGTTAATTCAGAAGTCAGTTGTGCATCGGTATTAGCTTCAGTGACGGTAACTTTGACTGGATAACTGCCTGTTACTAAGCTGGTTGGATCAAACACTAAGGTGCTTTGCGCTTCATCAATGCCATCATCGATAAACACGCCGCCAATCACTTCAAAACTAATGTTATGTTCATCGGAACTGTTTAAATCTGTAACCGTTGCAGTTAGGGTTACCGGACCTAAGGTAGGAACAATAACGCTCACCGGTTGACCTGCTTGACTGATGCTAACCTGCAACGTTGGTGCATAGTTTTGGTTATCAACAATAGCACTAACCTTAGTTAATTCACTCACTACCGCGTTAGTCGCTTGAGTAAACTGTATGACTAACTCATCACCTTGTTGTGCTTCAGCACTGACGCTAATCACTAACTCAGCACTTAACGCATCCTGCTCTAGAGTTAATTGACCTGTAGTCACCTCGGCAAGCGTGGTTAACGTGTAATCAATAACTACCGGGTAAGTTGCCGCTGGACCTGATAAGGCGACAGGAATAGTTAGTTGGCCACCTGTTACGGCAGTTAAGTTACTGCCTAGCTGTACTAACGGATTGATTACTAAATTAACGTCGGTAATACTGGTAAGACCCACCTTATCGGTAGCGCTCATGCTTATGACATGGTTACCTGAAACATAATCTCGCGTTTCTCCTTCAATAACCGCAGTCACATCACCATCAAACAAATCAAAGGCGGTAATACCTTTGGCGGCAACACCAGCACTGATATCCGTTAAGATTCCGCTGGCATCAAGCACTATGCTAATATCTTCTGCAAATTTCGGCGGTGTTTGATCGGTTGGGTCATTTGGAAAAAGGTAGTCTGCGTTATCACCAACACCATCACCATCGCTATCAAGCCATTCAGTGCTATCATTAGGGAATACATCAAGGGTAGTAAGGCCAGTGGTCGAATCTGCAGCACTTTTTCCGTCATTCCAGCTATCTGGAGAGCCATCACCATCTATGTCTATACTGGCTGAGACATCTTTTGGAAAAGCATCGTTTACATCTAATATGCCATCACCATCATCATCCAAATCAACATCATTCTCTAAACCGTCGCCATCAATATCTTCATTTTCCCAGCGAGTTGGATCATCGTCATAATAATCGGCGTTATCACCAACACCATCTTTATCATTATCAAGCCATTCAGAAGCATCATTAGGAAAAATATCGATAACAAGACCTGTGGTCGAATCACTGGCACTTTTACCTTCATTCCAGCTATCAGGAGCGCCATCACCATCGGTGTCTATACTGGCGGCTGCATCTTCTAGAAAGTCATCTAATATATCGATAACACCATCATCATCGGTATCAGTATCATTACTGACATCGTTAATTAACGTTACTTGTACTGTGGCACTGGTCGTTTCACCGCCTGCGCTAGCCGTTACTATAACGGTATAATCACTATTGGTGATAATGATTGGCGCTTCTTTAAAGCTAAGTTCACCTGTGGTTTCATTGAGATTAAATAAGCTAGCATCAGTGCCGCTTAAACTTAAAGTTATAGCATCAAAATCATCATCAATAGCAGTTAACTTGCCAGCACTAAGGAAACCTTCGTTGGCATTAAAATTGATATTGTTAGCAGAATCTGGCAACAAGTTCATGCGCAACACATAAGCACCACTACTTTGCCCAGTACCATTTGAGCGAAGAGTGACTATTGGGCGATCATAGCTATCTATAGCGATATCAACATAGTCATGATTGAGGCTAGTTGTCTTTGTCGGGTCTTTTAAAACAGAAGCAAGAACGTATGGAATTTCAGTCCAAACATCGTCAACAAGATGTGCTGCTTGCATGGTTTTTTTAGTTGAAGGTGTATCATTAACCTGCTGAAAAACTACATAAGGGTTATCTTTACTATCAAACTTTAAATAAAATGACTTGGCGCCAACTAATTTACCGTTATAATTTTCTGCTAATGCATAAGCAAAGTTCTTATTACCCACAGCTGCCCAAGTAGAATCAGTTGGATCAGAGCCATCTAGTGTATACACAGAAATACCAGCTTGAGCATTAAAACCAACATGTACCATATGAAGGTTGTCCTGGCTGTCTATTGCCACTTCCATATAAGCTGGATTACTAGCACCAGTGGTGACTATTTTTTGCCAGACACCATCGGAATCAGGCGTTGCAACGGTAATTTTATGGGTATTAGCAACGTCACGGTATACTAAAATTGGCTTGTCTTGGCTGTCGATAGCCAAACCAGCGGAAAGCGTTGTAACGGTAGTCGATTTTGTACTCACCGGTCCAAAAACCACATCCCATGAAGTGCCATCAAATTTTAATAATTCACTTTTATTTTGTGTATTGGCATAAAAAAGATAAATATTACCTTGGCTATCTAATTTCATTTTAAAGATCTTTGCTGTGCCGGTAATCGGTACCGTACTACCACCTTGCCAGCTAGTGCCATCAACACTGGTTCTAGTAATGATATTACCATTTTCCATAAAACCTAATACTAAACTCTGATCAACTGGGTTAACCCGAACTTGTGGAAATGTATATGCCGCTGCGACATCAGCATCTGCAGATAGGTACTCTGATAATGAAAGCTGATCTTGCTGATATTTTGAGACTAATACAGCATCTTTAGTTCCAACACCATCTTGATAAGCAGTAAAAATAGTATTTTGCTCATTGATTGCCAAAGAAAGGTGTTCAGAGTTACTGGTACTGGCATTAAATAAATATTTGAACTCGTTCTCTAACACACTGTTTTCAACAAACACAGGCGCGGCAGCATTAACAGCGGCGACCGGTGATAGCATGATTAATGCAGCGGCAATTTTATGGTATGAATAATTAAATTTAGTACTCATGACTTGTTCCTTACATTTACGTTGTCATTTGGCATGTGCTTTAACTTTTGCTTTTAGTTGTTTTTCGTTATTTCTAGCTCTTTCTAGCTATAGTTGCCAAACGATTATATTGAATAATTTTTAGTAGACAGCTCTTATGAGCCGCCTATAAGTTACTTTCTACTGTTTATTTCAGGCAGTAAAATCAGTTAAGGTACTGTCAGTTAAAAGTGGTAACCCAGTCGTAGACCGAGCCACTCAGAATTAACATGATCAATTTCATAATGACGGTAGTAAATGCCCGCCTCTATGCCTTTATAAAAGTAACTAAAACCAGCACTGGCAAACCACTGCACTGAGCTATCGCTCACTGTTTGTTGGTAATATACCGGCGCTTGAGCTGTGCCAATATTCACTTGCGCGCTATATTCACTTTCTAAGAACAATACCCCCGCATCTACAGATAACGCCAATGCTGGAATAATGTGGTAGTTGTAAACCAGTGAGAAAGTATTGCCACTGCCGTAACGTGGCGCAGTTGCTGATATATCATTAATTAATAAATCAGCTTCTGTGGTTTCAATATTTACGTTAAACTCTGTTGGGCCAAAGTCGACATAACCCGCGGTTACTGCCCAGTTTGGCGTCATTTGATAACCTAGCTCCAGTTGATAACTCTCGTTACCGGTGTCGAAGTTCAATACCTTGACGTCATGACCTAACTCGCGCAAATCTGCTAATGCTTGCTCACCTGAGGCAGTTTTGGTAATGGCACCAAAACTTGCTTGCACATACCATGGATTATCTTTTTTAGCTTTCTGCGCTGCTAGCACGGGAGTAGCCGCAAGTACACTGAGTGCAATGGCACTTACCAATAATTTCATTATGCTTTCCTCTTAAAAGAACGCATGCCAAATAGCATACTAAATAAGGCAAGTAAGCTGCCGCCAAAAGAACCCGCTGATGAGCTTTGCTCAAACGATTTATTCTCTAAAAATTTAACATTAATACCAAAGGTTCCCGTTGAAACCGCAGGGCCAGAGTCATCACTGTCATCACTAACATCGTCGCTGTTATCATCAGTCACTTGGAAGGTGATGGTCACTTGGTCTTTATCTTCTAATGACGGGGTATAAATAAAACCATTGGCCACTTGCTCTAGCACACCGAAACCATCACAAGTAATGATGCTTGGGTCGTCACCTTGTTCAAATTCTCCTAAGCCATCGCATTGATAACGACCGGATTCGATTTTAAAAGAAACTTTATCGCCATACTCCTCACTATCAACATCAGACACATAGCTCATTACATCAATAGTTACCGGCTCTCCAGCGATAGTTTCAATTGATGGAATAAATTCAATGGTTGGCGGCGCATTCACATGCTCCACTGTGACACTTAAAGTTGTTGATAACGGTTTTTCATCATCATAACCGTAAGCAGTAATGGTAAAGCTGTATTCGCCTTCATCGGTAAAACTTGGCTTACCGGTTACATCACCAAAGTTATCGTCAAATACTGCCCATTCAGGTTTATTTGCAATGGTAAAGTGGTGCGCTGCGGTGGCAGCAGGTATAAACGAAAAGGCCTCATTTTCATCATGGGTTAATGGCTCTTGTTCAGGAAGGTCATCCAGTGCTAAGTCAACTTGTTCAACCACTATACTAAAAGGGTATTCAACCAACTCATCATCAAAGCCATGGGCAGTTACTTTACCGTCATAAGTACCAGCTTCGGTATAATTTGGCGTACCAGTTAACTCACCTGTTAATCCATCTTCTTGTAGCCATGAAGGCACACCTTCAAAACTAAAATGACTAAAAGCAATGGCTGACGTTGGTGCATTAGAATATTCAGTGTTTTCAGGCAAAGTACCGTCATAATCAGCAACGTCAATATCCATGGCAACATTATTAACATTTATCACTAACTCTATCGAGGTTGGCTGTGCTGGTAATTTATTACCATCTAAAGCTCCTTCAACGGGAATAGCGGTAATAGTAATAGGGTAAGCCGTGGGTAACGAATCATCGAAAATAATGTCAGCGTTAAAGCTAACAATGCCACTGAAACCTTCTTTAACCGGCTCTTCACCTTCTGGTGTTTCAGTGCCGTCACCCAGCTCTAAATTAAAGCTGATGCCTTCGGGTAAATCACCTGAGAGCTCAAAGTGATCAATTTTACTTTTGATGGCTTCAAAAAAGATCTCTTCACCTTCGTTGGCATCAACAATACAGGGTGTTTCACAATTGAAAACACTATAAGAAAAAGGCCGAGCAGCAATAACGTCCAAATCTGTGCTCGGCTGGAAAAACACTTTTACCGGAATTTCTTCAGTTGATTCATCTAACTCATTAGTCGCTTTAACATTAAATGAATAACTAGGGGTTTCAAAATCGGCATCTGATGTCAATTTCAACTTACCTTGTTGTAACTCGGTTAAATCAAAAGCGTCTTTATCACGACCACTTAAGGTTAAGGTTACATCATCAAAAACATTACCTTCGCCAGGTATCTCGACGTCAAACTTACCGGCGTCACGAAATCCTTCTAATACCGAGAAGGTCATAGCCTCGGTATTATTTTCAACGCCAGCCCGTAAAACTCGAGATTTAGAGTTACCGCCAACATCTTGATAAATCACATAAGGACGGTCATTGGAATCAAACAACACATCGTTATATCTATGTGGCAAGTTAGTTGTTTTACCGGTTGAAGTTAGTGACTCCAAAGTAATATTCATTTCTTGCCAAACGTTTGTCAACTCATTATCAACCAGTAACTCTTCTAAACGTAATACTCGCACTCTTCTTGGGCTTGAGTTGATATCTTGATAGATGACATAAGGAGTGCCCTTGCTATCAATCTTAATTTTGGTATCCGGCATAATAGATTTTGTTTCTGCCGTTTGAAAAGGAAAGTTAATGGCTTTACCAATAAATTCCCAATCATCATTTTCATTATCTGCACCGGTAAATTTAGTGACCGATAAATATAAATGCTCAAGATGTGAACCGGTTAACAAATAAGGTACACCATCTGGTGCTACGGTCATTTCCACCGATCGGACATTACCGACACCTTCATTGGTTGTTAATTTACGTGAGCCAACCGTGGTCCAAATAAGATTCTCACCAACTTTTTCCAGTTTTTGCACATAGATTTTATCTATATCTAAGCCAAAAGTATCATTATCAAAAGCCAAATAAGGCGTGCCCGTAGGCGATAAATCAAAACCCGCTTCAACAAAATTTGTTTTTACTTTTACCTTAGTTACCGGACGGTCACCTTGTACTACCCAGACACCTTCAACCAACTTGACTAGCGTTAAATCAGCAAACTTAGTATTGGCTATGCCATAAAGTATGTAAGGCGTGCCCTCAGCGGTTAATTCAAAACGTAAATATTGTGGTTTTCCGATTGTGGTAATAGCAGGTAGCGCTTGCCAACTGGTGCCATTACCGTCTTCATCAAGAATAAGTTTGTGTACTTTGATGCTACCATCGCTTGCAACATAAGCTAGATGAGGTTCATCATTGGCACTTATCGCTAATGCCATTGAAGTATTCTTATTGACTAAGGTATCTGATTGATCTTTTGCTAGCAGTTCAGTGGTTGATACCTCACCAATAGTGAGGGCCTCAGTATCGACATCGGTAGATGCAGCAGCAACCCAACGATTATTCACCAGCTTTAATACATAAGCTCTACCGTCTACTTTATCCATATAAGCAGAGTAAACATTGTTTTTACTGTCAATGACCATAGCTTGTTGATAAGCAGCAGCTTTCGAGGCATCACCTACTGGCGTCGCATCACCGGCACTGTCATGGCGGGCATAAGGAATTAATTCATCTTGGTGTATCGCATTGTTCAAAAATACTGGCTCTACCGCATGGGCAAAACCTAGCTGTGACGCAAGTACTAATGCGGCGGAAATTTTTGTTTTCTTTATAGCTTTATTTATGACTTTTTTTGTCATTTTTTTAGAAATTGTCTTTGAAAATAAGTGAGCATTCATAATGGCTCCCCTCAATTAAATATTATCTTAGCTAACGAGTGGCTTAACCTTGTAAACCACTTCCCCTATAGTAAGCTGCTAATTCTTAGCAAGCTCTAGCGTTAAAATGTCGCGTTAATAGTTAACTTGAACGTTCGACCATTGACGCTGTAACTGCTCAGCCTATTTTCATAGACCTGGCCATCAACAGGGTTACCATCCCAAGCATTGGTATGGTAACGATAAGGAATTTCGTTAGTTAGATTAATCGCTTGCAAACCAACAGTTAAATCTGGATTGATTCTAAAGCGGGCAGAAAAATCAAGTTGTCCATAAGCATCACTCCATATCATATCTTTGGTGGAAGTAATGGGTTCATATAAAGAATCGGTACGGTAGTTGTAACTTAAACGCACTGAATGACCGTATTTTTCCCAGTAAAGACTGGCGTTATAAGTGTGTTTTGACTGACCTTTAAAGGCTGTTTCAACGGCAACTTCTTCACCTTCGTTATTTGAGCCAATATAGGTAGCTGATGAGTCTGCATAGGTATAATTAAGTGCCATACCAAGACCAGAAAATTCCCATGGTAATTCAGTAAAACTTTGTGAGTAAGAACTTTCCAACCCTAAAATAGAAGCACCTTCACCATTAACTGGCTTAGTAACTTTATACGGATTAATGTTTCTCGGTTCTTCGCCAACCCCATAGATGCCTTGATATGCATTACCATTGGCATCAAGCATGTCTTCAAATATTGTATCGGTTCTATCATAAATAAAAGTATCTATGTCTTTATAGAAAAGACCTGCGGCTAAAATACCACCTTTATTAAAATACCATTCCACGCTGACGTCATATTGCCACGCTGTCATTGGCGCAAGTTCAGGGTTTCCTGAGCGGCGAAAGGCATTTTCTGGATTATTATCATTGGCACTTTCAGTAACATAAGGCGCTATTTGATACATGGTTGGACGCGCCATGGCTTTACCGGCGGCAACACGGGCCAATAGATTTTCACTGATGGCATAACGGAAGTTAGCCGTTGGCAAGACTTCGGTATACTCATTCTCATTTTTTACTTTATTATACTTTGCCTCACAGGCGGCAAAATCAAAGTTGTCATCGGTATAAACACAGGCAGTATTGAGTACTTGCCCCCCCGCATAGCCAGCGGATTCGTTCTTGGTTTGCACCACACGGACACCAAAATCACCGACTAAACGACCATCAAGGGTATCGACATTTACTTGTGCATAAGCGGCAATAAACTCTTGTTCAACTACATAACTTTGACGTAAGTCTGCCAACCAAGGTAATTGATCTAAATCCGTTAATGATTTGTTGTAAGCACCATTATAGGTTTCAAGTACGGTTTTATTAATTTGATTAAAATCACCAAAGGTCCAATCAGTGATCACCCCTTGATTGGGTTTTCCACTTTGAGTTACACCATCAAGAAAATTATCAACCGGAAAATCTGTGGCTAAAGCACCGTCATCTAAAAACACTTGGCCTTTTAATAGCGTCAGCACTTGGTGAAAAGCCAAACCATTGGCGACAGAGTAACGGTCAGTTTCGCGTTTAGTGTATTGGCCACCAAACTGCACTGAACGAAAGTTATCTGAGTCAAGTAAGTATTCAACATCAAACTGGCCCGTTAAGGTGGTATCTTCAACATCGCGATCGTTATGATAAACAGATGCTAAACTATTGTGCTTAGACGTTGGGCTGTAATACCAAGTACCATCAATAAGTTGATCACCATAAACAATGTTACTTTCAGGATGAGTCGGTGGATGTTGAACTAAAGGTGCTCCTTGAGCATTTTTATCGCCCCAAACGTATTCAGGCAACTGAGGATTATTTTCCAATGAATAACCATGTAAACCTTCTTGAGAAGAAAAAATCAACCTATTGTCACTAGGCAAACTTTGCTTGGTACTTGAATAACCTACTCGACCAGAAATATTCCACACATCCAGTTCGTAATCAAAACCTAAGTTAGCCACTGAAGTTTTAGTTAGTTGTTCATTTTGTTGCAAAATGAGTGAGCGCTGGCCACGCATATCAGTTAAACGGCTAATGGTTTCTGAATTAGGATCTATCTCAGCGCCCGTATAAATAGCTAAACTATCATCAGCAAAAAGACCTTTCGCGCCACGTTTATAACTATGGCGCAACATTGATTTATTGCTAATCAAGTTTAATTGGGTATGTGAAAGATCTAGATAGGTATTAAATTGCTGTGTTGGTTGATATTCAAAGGTAAAACTTGCGCCTTTACGGGTTCTGTCTTGTTCTACATATTCTGACAATAAAAACGTTGGCATATAACCTAACTGACTTTGCTCTGTTAAGGTGCTTGCATCAACATCTTTCACCGCATTACCAGCACTATCGAACAAGTCGCCGGTATTTTTATCAGTACGATAAACCACACCTTCTGCACTTTCCATATAGGCACGACCAATAGTATCATGGGTAAAGTTATTGCCTTCCCAACCATAAGTGGCCACTTTATCAGTGCGACTACGACGACGTTCATAAACGGTATTAAAGGCAATGCCCATAGTATTGTCATTAAATTGGTCGATATAGTTAATTTGAAAAGTCGGATCAACTTGGTCGGCTAAATCATTATAACTTTCTTTGATTTGTGCAGTAAAAACAGTATTTTTACGATCTAAAGGTCGTACGGTTTTTAAATTAATTTGTCCGCCTAAACTACCTTCAGTGGTGCTGGCACTTGGGGTCTTAATGACTTCAATGGCACTGAGCATATCCGCTGACATCACATCAAAACTGACGGCGCCGCCATCACTACCGCCGGTAATTGTTTGACCGTTGATAGACACCTGATTCATTTCAGGGCCTAAGCCACGAATACTTACCGTAGTACCTTCACCGCCTTCACGGTTAATTGATATACCAGTAATACGCTGCATCGCCTCAGCCACATTTGAGTCGGCCATTTTACCAATATCTTCAGCAATAATACCGTCAACAACACCATTAGCATTACGTTTTCTTGATAGGGCTTTTTCAATTGAACTTTGATAACCTGTGACTTCAATAACTTCTAAGTTGTCACTGTCTTTAATAGACTGTTGTTTTTTAGCTATTTGCTCAGCGTTATCTTTTGCTGATGTCGTTAATTTATCTTTTTCAGGCTCTTCTGCTGAAATAGCCTGCTGCGCAAACATCAAAACCATTGCATGTGCACATGCAATGACCAGTCGTTTTTTGCTCGGTAGTTTTTTCATACTTCCCCCAAATGCATCAATTTTATGATTTTATCATTTATTATATCTATGGATTTAATGTGTTTTTAT
>MAAB01032336.1_pt1 | contig 52654 bp, 68 predicted proteins | sample 1115991 | NCBI WGS metagenome assembly MAAB01 (sample SAMN04961124, study PRJNA320927) | seawater metagenome | isolation source: sample BD02T18 sea water enriched with oil for 18 days | place: USA:Gulf of Mexico | collected 2013-07-27 | reverse complement strand
ATGAGGCTCGCTCTTATAGCTAAAAGAGCTCATGGTAATTAGCGAGTGTTACAGTTATTCGTGTGGTTGCTTTCTACAGCCCATATTTGACGGGGTATTCGGATGCGCTCGCCATGCAGGGACTACGACTATGTTATTGTTCCACCTGCGGGGTCGCGTATTGGTCGGGACCTCGCCACGCCTTCGGGGTGTTCCACCACTCGCGAAGGCACCTTTCTGTCATGAGCCTAACATTCACTCATGGCATCAGGTTGCGTTATCGTGTGTTCCTACTCCATGTGAGATAAGGGGGACACACCGTAACCGCCGACCAGTTTGCACCCCCTAATAAATATCGTCAAGTGTAATTCATTTGCTTAACGATGTGACCCAAATCTAACTTACTAGAAAGTCTACGGGGCTAGCGGTGCCTGCACATCGGTTGCCAACTACGTGAGTGTAGATTTCAGTGGTGCGAATATCCGTATGCCCTAATAATTCTTGAACGGTACGAATATCACTGCCATTGATGAGAAGTTGTGTCGCAAAGGAATGACGAAACGTGTGTGCGGTAACACGTTTATGTATACCACTTTTAACAACCGCCAATCTTAATTGTTTGCTAAATGCTGTTGGATGCAAATGGTGTCGGCAAATATACCCGTCATAAGGGTGAGTGCATCGTGTTGTTGATGGAAATACATATTGCCATTAAACACTAAGATAGATCGATTATTCAGATCGATATCTTTAATTCGTAATGAAAGGACCTCACTCACACGAAACCCGCAACCATACAGTAAAGCAATAATCAGCCAATATTTGTCACTGCAATTTTTCAATATGGAATTAACTTCCCCAGGGCTAAGTACTGTGGGTAAACGTTTTGCGCGTTTTGCAAACGAATAGGATAAGTCCGTGATGTCGCGTTTTATTACGTACCGATACAGAAAGATGATGGCGCATAGCGCTTGGTTTTGTGTCGAGGCAGCAACTCCACGGGTTGTTGCGATATAGTTTAAAAAGCGCTCTATTTCATGGTTGCCCATTTTCTCCGGGTGTTGTTTCTCGTTAAATAGAATGAAGGATCTTATCCAATAGAGGTAGGTTTTTTCGGTTTGAAGACTGTAGTGTCGAGTTCTTAGTTCCTTCCTTACGCTTTCTATAAACGGCGATCGTTTCATATTTATCTTCCTGATAAGTTGAACTGGATGAATATACAGTTATATGCGAAAAGTTGGAAAAAGGGAATACTTTGGCCCTATGAGTACACAAATTTCGAAGGCTTTTTTCCACACACAAATTTTAGGTAAGTGATTGATGAATAAGAAATGAGGTGTTTGTTTAATTTACCTTGCAAGGCTGCTTATGTAGAATGGCTTTTTCCCAGCGTATAAATGTTGATCTTTCTGGAAGTTTTGTTGGGTTAACTTGTTGATATAGAAAGGGAATTTTTTGAGATGCGTAAGGTGTTGAAAAGCTCGAAAATGTTGCATACTCGAGATTCTGTAGAATATACTGTTATGTTTATGGAGCAGCATGCCATATAGCAAATGCACAAGGTGTGGTTCGTTAATGCACCTAAATGTCGCGGATGTAGAGTCTTGGTACAACGAGAGACATCCAGATTTGGATATTGGTGATCCAGTTCCTACTTTCTGTTTCGATTGTTTTCCAGAAATTGAAGAAGGCATGGAGGTTGAGGTAAGGCTCAAACTGGGACAGTATCAGGTAGATCGATTAGATATTGGTATAGTTAATAAAGTCTACAAATCAGAGGCAGGAGAGCTATACCTTGTTCGATTCTCAAAAGACGGAAATGAAATTTCTGAATTATTTTGCAGACCAGAAATCAGGAAGGTTAAGGAAAGTTTCGATGAAAAACATAACAAGGCAAATTCAGTCGGAAAAAAGTGAGCTTGGGCTGAAAAACGCCAAAGCTCACTTTCTCCGCTGATTTGCAGCGTTAGCTGTATGAGAAAGATCGCGTTAATATTTATATCACTGTTAGTTTTTGGAGAAGCAGCGATGGCATGGACTGAAAAAACATGGAGTGTAGGCAATGCCCATGTACAAGAGAGACCTGTTGTTTATAAGTTCATGAATGAATTTCCTGATGAAGTCACTCGTCACAGGATACCGTGGCTAGCAGTTGTCTCATGGAAATACGATGGGGATAGCAATAATGGAATGCCACTTAAAGAAATCAACGAATCAATGATAAATCTTGAGGATGGTCTGGAAAATATTAAGGGAAGAGGAAGTTTATTTTTCGATGTGTATTCAGCTACTGGAAATAATCTAAAAGAGTTCGTTTTTTATATTGCTGATCGTGAAGAGTTCATGAATAATTTTAACGGTGCACTTGATAGTCATCCTGCATATCCAATAGAGATAAATTTCTACAAAGACAAAGAGTGGTCTGAACTTGAAAAATTGCAAGCTGATTTCGGCATCACAGCTAACAAGCAGCTGCAATCTGACTCCGCAATCTGACTCCGCAAACTGACACTTTTTGTGCAAAAACCGCACAAAAACCGCCAGTTCGCTACGCAGTTGAGCTGGGCGTTAAATTCCATTATGAATGAAGAATCGTCACATACACTATACAACGAAGGCCGAGCATTCATGGATGCGGGGGACTTCGATAAAGCTATTGAGTGCTTTAAACTAAGTAATAAGACTTTGGCTCATTTCAAAACATTAGAGTTATGGGGTGAGTGTGAAATGAAGCTTGGTAACATTAAAGCTTCAATCATGCCTCTTACTGCTGCTATGGAGCTTAACTCAAGTCTAAAGCCAGCTAGTTTACTTGCTAAGGCTTATAGCGATTTGGGTGACAGTAAAAGAGCAATAGAGTTAGCAGGCATTGTATTAAACAAGGCTCCAAACAATAAACTTGCTAAGCAGGTAATGGCGTGCAATTAAGTATAAATTTAACCAGCACCAGCATTGGACTTGCAAAAGCGTCACTCAAATTGCGGAGCAATTTAAGCGCCACTTCCGCAAGCAAATGTGGTGGGCGTTAAATTGACGAAAATCTATGGTTCTTGAATCTGAAAATAGATCGTTTCTTGTTGTTCTTGAAGAAGAATACGGATACCGACATTGGTTTTGGTATCCTGACATGACTCAAACAGAGCTAGAAGTGTGGTGGAAAAACTTGTCAAGTGTTGAGCCATACTTTATGACTCCGGAACCGCTTCCTGGAGAATTGGATCTTGTCGAGGATCTTGATGAATGGTTGGAAGTCGATAGGTCGAAGAAGCACTACTACGCGCATACTCATTGTGATGATGATAGTGTTTTAATTACACCTGATGGTGAGAAGATCTATCACGAAGGTTATGATGGTAAGAAAATTTAACAAGCGACCACACAAAGAGCGCTGCAAAATAAGCATCGCCATGTGGGTCTAGACGTTAGGCGCCAGTGCAGATAGAGAGATCGAGAATGGATTGGACATCAGAAAAAATATTAGGAATTTTGGATGCCTGTGCAGAAGAATTTACTTTTCCGGCTCTAGATAACGGCTATGTATATTTAGCTTCAACCAGAATGTCCGTTTACCGAAGTGAAAGAGACTGGGCAATCGTTATTGAAGTTTTTGGTTTCTCACCAAGGTCTGGTGATCCTGATATCCAAATATATACTTTCTCAAGCAAGCTACATGGTCGGAATCCTTCCTCAAACTATGTTTCTGAAGATGCATACAAAGGTTACTTAGAAAATAATCCTTATAATGAATCAAGGTTTATCTATCCAATCGACAATAGTGATTGGGTAAACGAAGAAGACCAAGAATACGTAAATGAAAATGGCATCTGCTTATTACGAGGAAATGAGATACCATTTCCCGAATCTTCTGATTTCAAGGAATTCGGTATAGAACTGGAGGAAGAAGCTCCGCTTACATTTGAATTTTGTCGATTCCTGGCTGGGAAGCATAGAGATTTAGTTCTTTGCACAGAAGAAGAGCGGAGAGTTAGTGTTGCACCTGAAATGGGCTTACTATTGCAGCTAGACACATGGAATCATCCAGATATTTCAGGGGGCGAATTACCTAGCTCTTCAGAATCATTTCAGCAAATTTCTAAAATGATAGTGGATAATTCACCAAAGCCATTTAATCAAACAAAAAATGATAATACACACTGGAGCAACTGGCCCGAGGCAGGTACGCTTTGATGGTTGCGCCTAACAAGCAGCTGCAATCTGACTCCGCAAACTGTCACGCTTTTTGTTCCAAAAAGCCCGCCAGCTTGCTACGCAGTTGAGCTGGGCGTAAGGCGTAATTAATGTTTGAGAAGTTGAAGGGGTTCTTCGGTAAGAAAGATCCTGAATGGTATGAGCCAGAAGATCCTACACCTAGAGAACAATGTCCTTGCTGTGACTATATTTCTTTGCCAGAGAGAGGAAATTATTTGATTTGTCCGATCTGTTTTTGGGAAGACGACGGTCAGGACGTTGATGAGCTAGATGTTGATTCTGGACCTAATCACGGAATTACGTTGAGACAAGCTCGCATTACCTTTAAAGAACATGGCGCGTGTGAAGTGGAAATGATAGAGAATGTTATTCCAGAGAATGAACGAGTGAACTATAAGTATGTTCCAAGAAACTTATAACAAGTGACATCAGGCTGACAGCCAGCGCTACACCAATTTTGTGTTGCTCGCTGTCGCTAAAAGATTAACACAAACATGGCTCCGCGCTGCCAGCAGCTGTGTCGAGCGTTAATAATATCGTCAATTTTTTTCGAATAGATAATTGCAGACTATCATTGGAGATTCTATGAAATGGATACTAACAAACTTAAAAATGAGATTGTTAAGTGAGTGATGTTATTAGTGATGAGCCCGTAAAAATTGAATATAAATGGAATTGGGGGGCGTTTATTTTTAGCTGGATTTGGGGGCTTTGTAATGGAGTCCCTTTAGCCTTATTAACTTTGATCCCTGGTGTTAATTTTATAATGCCTTTCGTCCTCGGCTTTAATGGAGATAAGTGGGCTTGGGAAAATAAAGAATGGGCTAGTTATGATCAGTTTAGAGCTGTGCAAAAGAAATGGTCAATTACAGGGGGAGTCCTTATAGGCTTTATGGTTCTGTTTGGAACGGTCATTGTCTCAACACTAGATGTCAGAATTGAAAGTGATAAACTGGTTGATCTTATATTGGATGAAGCATCAAAATCTCAGGATTGTGATAAACTGTTTCAGTTACCAGTAAAGGATTATCGTAATTATGATAGTACATATGAAATAAATGAAGATCGAATAAAAGCTTCTGCGACAATAATACTGATGAGTGACAGGGTAGAAGGTGAGGCTCATGTTGAGGCTGTCCAAACAAATTCTGTTTGGCATTTGGAATCATTAAGGATATTTTTCGATGATGGTAAGGTCTGCGATCCCATTTCTGGGGTTAATGGTAAACGTGGATAATCCCTAGGGGATATCCACGTTTAATTTATTCTCTACAAAGAATATGTGATGTTTCGTTTTTTAACGAGAACATCAAGCGCGAAAGGTAGTGCTGGTGCCGTTTTTCGCTTTCGTTTCACTATGGCAAAAAACGCCCCCAGTACTACCTTCGCCTTATGTAGGCGTTATGCGCGCTTGATGGAATCAGAATATGAATGAAGATCCGATACAGAATTTTGATGCAATAGATGTCATTGGGGAGAATGAGGACGGGAGCGTTGACTTAGTCATAGTTGCATCGTCATACCTTAATGAAAGTGAACATCATCAAGATATCTTGAAACGTAAAGTTCAAGCTTATGTAGATGAGATTTTTAGCGATGAATGGCAAGAAAAGTTCGGTGAAGGTAACAGCAATATTTTGCTAAAGTGTGTCGAAATGCCTCACCAAGAAATTATTAATATACTTGGCCCGCTTAAAACGTACTTGGCGGATTTTCAGGTTGGCCTTAGTCTAGAGCTCGCATAACCAGGTGCTGCATTTAACCTCTGGCCATTGTCACCTTTTGTGCGGTGGATCTGCACAAAAGTCGCCAATAGCCTACGGCAAATGAGCAAGGCGTTATGTGTCGTGAGGGAGCATGGGAATAGAGTATTCAGTAACATCGAGTGAGTTCGATCGAGAGCGTATGGAAAGGCTAATAGAAAAGGCTACTTCCCCGTTTAGTGAATTTATTCACCCTATATCATCAGAAGAGATCGAACTTCGATTTTCTTCCGAAAGCACTACACTATGCTAGATGCTACGATCTACATAGAAAAAACTGGTATTCTGTTTCTATATAATTCAGGTCACGAAAGGTCATGGGCTGTTTTCGGTTTGCTGGTTGCTTACATGTCAGAAAACTTTAATGGCGTTGAGGTTAACGAGCTTTGAAATGGGTAAAGCACATAACAAACGCATTCAGACAAGTTGGTGCAGAAGGCGCGCCACAGTTGGTGCTAGACGTTAAGCGAATAGGAACCCTATGACTCTTCCAAATTTCAAATACCATGATGATCCAGTAAAATCTGGTGTATTTGAAAAACATTCTGGTTCTTGTTCATGTTGTGGCGAAAAAAAGGGATGGCGCTATGTTGGTCCATTTTATACATATATAGAAATTGAGAATATTTGCCCCTGGTGTATAGAAAATGGTTCGGCGGCCTCAAAATTTGATGGTGAATTTGTCGATGATGGTGCGCTAGAAGAGGTAGGCGACGAAACCAAACTGGATGAATTGTTACGCAAGACTCCGGGATACTATTCGGCTCAAGGAGATCCTTGGCCTGTACATTGTAAAGATTTTTGTAAACTGTTAGGTCGTACCAATTGGGCAGAGCTTAAATTTATGGAAAGTGAGTTGGAGTTTGATATTCAACAAACACTAAATGATAATGGGCTAAATTACGAAGAGATGGTAAAGGAGCTTAGTCGGGAGCATAGCCCTTTATGGGCTCACCTATTTGTCTGCAACCATTGTAACACGCACAGGTTTGTAGCAGATTATGAGTAGCCCGCTTAACAAGATTAGATTGAGCGACATTTTACTGGTTGCTCCTTCGTCACAACAATCAAAATGTGTCAACTAAAGGCGTTATGTTTATCTCTGAGTGAGCGCATGAAATCTGAAAGAGTAAAATGCAATACTTGTGAATCTCTCGTGCTACCTAGCACTTTTGAAAAGTGTGATGGCCTTTGTATGCAGTGCTTCATGAAGGAAAATTCTGGATATAGGCCATCTGAACTAAGTTCTCTTAAAGAAAGAGGCCTGTGCTTATATTTCGAACGATGGAACGAATTTAGAAACAAAAGGGTGCCTTCAAAAAAGGACGGAGAAACCATCATTAAACTGAGCCACTACTTACCTGTTATTCAGGCTTCTATTTCTGGTTTTCTACGCTTTGGCGAAGGCAGCTTTGATGGACAAAAGAATATTGAATGGCTGAACCAACTAATGAGTTGCAGTGAAGGCTCGCTCAATCTCTATATTCAAGAGCTTGAGGCGTTCAACCAGGAGTTAGTTGATGCCACTAAAACATAACAAGCACAGCCTAAATGACGCGAAATACAGCGCATCAGCTGTTAGACGTTAGGTGATAGGGGGAATTCATTGAAAGTATTACTGTTACTATTTTTAGGCATCTTCGGATTTGGACATGTGGATGCAACTGAACCAAAATTTATTGCTCTTGATTCAAAGGATACAGAAATGAAAAAGGCATATGCACTTACCGCAAATACTATTTATCAATTCATTGATTTAGTTAAAGCTGGTGGTGAAGGTGAGCATATGGCCAAGTTACGTTTCAGAAACCCAGATCTTTCCGAGGAGCTTGGAAAAGATCAATTTTTATATATCTGGCTCAGTAATGTTGCTTATCATCCAGAAGAAAAAATTCTTTCAGGTGTCTTTTTTGAAGTACCAAAAGAACTCAAAAAATGGCACCAGGTTGGTCAAAGACTAGGGTTTGAATCAGATGATGTTTTTGATTGGATGGTAAATGACAACGGTAAAGTAAAAGGAGGATTTACTATTCGAGTTGCTAGAAACAAATTGAAATCTGAAAAAGAGAAGTTGGAATACGATAAATATATTGGGGTTTCTAGCTATGAATCAATTAATTACTAAGTATGCACCTAACAAGCACCGGCAGAGAGTCGTAAAAACACGCTTCTGCGGTGAACGTTAACTTTCTAAACTATTGCAATTCTCAGAGTGATAGAATAGTATCACTTTATGAAGGTTGAATTAGTTACTACATTAAAGCGCCAGGCCACGAGAATCCTCGCAGATTTACACGAATCTAAGGAGCCAGTGCTCATTACTGAGCATGGTAAGCCTTCAGCATATCTAGTTGATGTAGAAGACTTTGAGTTAATGCAAAACCGCGTGAATCTCCTAGAAGGCTTGGCTCGTGGAGAGGCCGCTTTTTCAGAAGGCCGTATTATTTCACATACCCAAGCGAAGGAACGCATGAGTAAATGGCTCAAATAGTTTGGACGGAACCAGCCCTAAACGAACTAGATGAAATAGCCGATTTTATAGCGTTGGATAAATTTAATGCTGCGCAGAAACTCGTTCAATCCGTCTTCGACCGAGTCGAGCAACTCAAAGATCAACCAAAATCAGGCCGAATACCACCAGAGCTACCAAAAAACTCAATATATCGTGAAGTTATAGTCGGGCCGTGCAGCGTGTTCTATCGAACTGAAAAATCCAAAATAATCATTATCTATGTAATGCGAAGTGAGCGGGTTTTACGTAAATTCCTACTAGAAGAACGTGCAGGGCCCGAAAGTTAACAAGTGCATGGAGTTAGCCGCAATAAGACGCGGCCGGACCTTCGGCCGCTCATGCAAGCGTTATGAGGTTGTTAGTTGAGTTCGTACATCCATTCGCTTGTGAAGAATACGAACTATTTCTATCTCATTGTTGCTAAGTGTTCGGTAAAAGATGATATGACTAGACTGAGGGAATTTTCTATATCCCAATTTTATATAGTCACATTCCTTGCCGCTATTAGGATTATCTGCAAGCATGTGAAATGTATCGTCAAATTGCTTAGCATATATTTTACGCTGTTCTTTGCCCCATTTTTTCTGGGTGTATATAAAAATTGATTTTATATCTGCTCTAGCTTTGTGAGTTAAAGTAAATGATTTCATTAACCAAGTTCATCATCAATTTCATTCATCAGGCTTTCATAGCTGTACTTTGCAGTTCCACTTTGTTCGCCTTCATCAAGCAAGTGTCTCAAGGTTGTCATTTTCTGTTCATTATCCTCAAGTATGCGCAAACCAGCTCTCACTACCTCACTTGCAGAGGCAAATCGGCCATTATTAATTTGGCCTGCAATAAAACCATCAAAGTGCTCACCCAGTGTAATGCTTGTGTTCTTGCTCATATCACCACCTTAAAATACCAATTTATACCTAATTATGGTATAAATCTCATAACAAGGCAAGGTACAAGACCTCCGGTCACTGTCACCTTTTGTGCAAAAAGCGCACAAAAGTCGCCATTAACCTCCGGCATGTGCTTGCGGCGTTCTGCTACCAAATAGTTTCGAGCATGTCGCTTTCTCGAAGGTTTTCATCGGCGGTAACTAGCTGCGCATTTAGTATGACTGATGTGGCGGCAATGATTCGATCTGCAGGATCTTTGTTAATCTCATCACCAAAATTTACCGATAGCTCCGCGATTTCGGGAGAGATAGACTGAACGGAGATGTTTCTAGATTGAAGAAATAGATTTAAAAAATTGGTGGCGGTTGTATCTACTTCTAAGCGACGTCTTTTGATTAGCATTGATATTTCCCAAAGCGAAATGTCTGAGATTATTAATGCATGATGTTTGTCGGCATTTTCAATTACCTTAGTGGCTTTTTGAGTAAGCTTAGAAGGTTCAAGAGCGTCCCAAATGATTGCGCAGGTATCCATTAAAATCACGACAAAGCATCCCAGTCAGAATCTGTAGGGGTGGTTATATCATGAATTTTGGCAGTTGATGCGAGGGAGAGTAATTGCTGCTTAGCTGTTGCTCTTTGATTAATAGGAGGAGCGATTGTTGCCAGCAATTTGCCGTTAGACGTAACAGATATTGGCTCTCCGGAGTTTGCTTTCTCCAAGTAATTCAATAGGTTAGCTCTAAAATCGCTAATATTGATAGTTTGCATGACGGGCACCAAATAAGATTGTACAATGTGTTTGTACAAGTATACAGGCGAAAGCAGAGCAATGCCATTCTAGAGGCACACTTCGTGCGCTCAAGATGAAGGCGTTATGTGTAAAAGGATATAAATATGGATATTGCAGATTTGGAATACTCATTAAGAGGGCTCTATTCGACTATAGGTACGAGATTAATCGAAGCTACCCCTGAACACTGGAATTCAGCATTTCTTCGTATGAGGTTAAGCGATGATAGTGTAGCCCACATCATCGAATCGGATGAAGGGCATGAAGATATCGTAATGTGCACCGATGAAATTCTTGAGGCGTCTTGGCAACTCGAACGGGAGCTTAAATCTCAAGGTCGTATGTTTGAGAAAGCAGCGCCATCAAGTGCGTGAAGCGTTATGTGAAAGATTAAATTAATTACGGGAATCAAGATGGGCAAGCTTACAAATAAAAGGGCGTTAATTACAGGAGCAAGTAGAGGCATTGGTCGAGCTATGGCTCAGCGATTAGCGACAGAAAACGCCTCTCTTATTCTAATTGGTCGCGATACAAAACAATTAGATGAAACCGCTAAATTATGCAATGAAAGCGGCGCTGCGAAGGTCAGTTGCTTTGAACTTGATTTACAAGATAATTATGCCATTGACAAATTATGTCAATCTTTATTAGATGATGGCGGCATTGATTTACTAGTCAATAATGCTGGTAATTTCACAAAAGGTCATGCGTTAGACGGTGATGCTGATGCTTGGACTCAATCCATGCAGCTAAATCTTTTAGTGCCTATGCGTTTAACACGCTGGTTTGCACCTTATATGAAAGATAAAGAATCGGGCATTATTATTAACTTAGGTAGTGTAGCGGCTATTGAGGGCATGAGCAGTGTAGGTGCTTACGCAGCAACAAAGCATGGATTAAGAGGCTGGAGTTTAAGTTGTTATCAACAACTCCGAGAATTCGGCATAAAAGTCGTTTTAATTAACCCTGCCTTTGTTGATACGGATATGACTGCAGAAGTATCCATAAATAAAGAGCTAATGCTAAGACCTGAAGATATTGCTGAAGCTATGATGTTAGCCATAAATTCAAGTGACTCTTGTTGTCCGGAAGAGATCACATTACGTTTAACAAAAAAATAGCATGTATATAAATTCAATACATGGTGTATTGCCATTTTACATAGCTAATACACATAACAAGGAAAAGTACTTCAGTCGCGTAGCTCCTCGGACACAAATTAGCTGCGCTAATTTCCGCCTGTGTTTAAGGCGTTAGAAATATTTAAATTACGTAGATACTTTTTGGAATGAAATATGAAGAAGTTAGTTGTACTACTATCCATGATTGTATTTGTATCAGGTTGTGCGAGCAAGGTGGTTGATTTGAATCAACCGAGTAAAAGAAGTTTATTTGTTATTGCTGATGATATTTATACGACAGAAACCCGTGGTTTGCTGAATTTTAAATATGTATTTGGATTGAGAGCGGGAAAATACGAACTTGTAGGAGAAGATAGTGATGGTTTCTATTATCACGGACAAGGAGATAGCGTTATAGTTCTATCTGAGGAACGTGCGGAGAAGTATCTTTCTACTGGAGTGATAACTGACTACGAAGAAAGGCATAGAGAACAGTTTACATTTTCAGGTGGTGTTGGTGGACTATGGTTGCCAAAGAACAAGGAGATAGATCCAAAATTATACTTTCTTTTAAATTCAAAACCAGAAGATAGCCTTGAAGCCGGAGCGACAGTGGGATTAAATGCATCATTTAATTCACCAGTTTCGATGGCTGGTGGGATGGTGATTGGAGCTGCGACAACAGCAGTTATATTTTCCCTAACGAATGGAACAATCGAAATGTATACTCCTACAGGGGAATTGATTTCGGAAATACAAAAAATTGAGTTTGTTGATTTGTAGATATATTAGGAGGCCAATAGTTTTTAAAGCTCTAAGAATGAAAGCGGGTTGCGTGCAGTAATGAGCAATGGCATTGCCCTTCTAACCAGAGTATCTATAAGCTACCTGAACTTCCCCGCTTTAACTGACATCAGGTTCTCTACTCCGTTTTTCTAACTAACGGATGAACACGAATTTAAAACGGGCGTTAGGAGCTAGATGTGTTTCTGATACATCCGAGTAAAGAAGAAATCAATGATGGGCTTGAAGCTTGGGGTTGGCTCGACTTTAGCGGTAAAGAACCCTTTGCCGTTACTGCTTTTGGAGATGTCTTTTTTGATGCAAATGATGGCGTATATTTTCTCGATAAAGTGTCGGGCGAATTAGAACCTGTTTGTGATACGAAAAAGCAATTGGAAGAAATTCTTAACTCCGCTGATGGCCAAGACCATTTTTTAATGTCTGAATTGGTTCTTCTTGCAAGAGAACACGGCTTGATTTTAGGATATGGAGAATGCTACGAGTTCAAAATTCTCCCGATGTTAAATGGCGAGATGGTATTCGATAATCTACAGAAAATGGATTTTAAAGTGAGTCTTCATATTGCAGGACAAATTATTGGCCAAGTAAAAGATTTTCCAGAAGGGACGCAAATTGAAGAGGTCAAACTTGGGAACTCCTAACAAGAAACAGCTGAAAGAACAGCACAAAAGACGTACTGCCTTCAGTGTTGAGCGTTCTGTGAATTAATATGAATACATTAGATTATCCATCAGATATCCTAGAAGAAAAAATCGCCAGGAATTCTTTAGAGCTTGGATTGACGGCGGTAAGCTTTCAATTTCGCTATCAAATAGCTTTCCCGATGACTGTATCGAGAATCTGACCAATACGTGGGGGATGTTAATTTCTGACGTATTTCATCACGTAGTCGATGCAATCGCTCTAGAAACGAATCAAAACCGAAACACTGTTCAAGAAAAATTGAAAGAGTGCTTTGAGGGTGTGTTTGATTCAAGGAGAGACATTCGGTACGGATCCGTTAAAGTAGTTGATGAACAAGCTATAGAGTTACCTGGCCCAGGCGTCTCTAGCAATGATGGTTGCGTAGAAATTGCACGAATTGTGTTTTTGGAGGATTCCATTCGAGTAATTGTTCTAGTTGGCATGTGGCTGCCTTCAGATGAAGAATCTGTTTGGGCAAATCTTCTATATGACATGACATATATGATAGCTTCTAGTATTGAGTCTGATCTCGATGTTGAAAAAACACAGGAATTTATTGTTTACGAGCTCCTTCGCTATATTAAGGAGCCAAGCACGGCCTATACTGGCCAGTACTGTAACACAGAACAAGATTGTTAAATCGACACTCCTGTGTCGGGCTCATTACAAAGACGTTAGGTGAATGAGGCCAGAGTCAAATTGGAGATACTATGTCAAACGTTACTAATTTGAGTTGCACATGTGGCACTGTAAAAGGAAAGCTCAAAGTTATCGGGCCTGTTAAAATGAAGGCATTTGGTAAGTATGCCAAAGGTAAAATGCCACAAGATGCGCATCCCAAAATTCCGCTTTCCTTTATGCTAAGGGGGTTGTTCGGTAAAAAGAATACTCCATCACCATTCTTTCGCAATAGAGAACCGGTTGTGAAGGCCATTGATGCGGGCGATAAGTTAAAAAATATGCGTAACTTTATTAATCTGACAAATGGCAAGCTCGAAGAAACGAGCTTCTATATTCTTTTAGCATGAAGCTTACACAAAACACTGATGTCGTAAATTTTAAATTCAGAGGGAAGTGGAGGAAGTCTTCCCCACTTTTTAGAGACTTTACATCTGCCGAAGCCAGAGCAAAGTATTTTGATCCGGAAATTTCATATTCAAGCAAATATGTAGAGTGTGCTAAAAAAATATGGTAGTCCTATCGTTGAGAAAATGTCATTTACGATGGCAGCTTTCGTTAACATTTTTCTGACAGGTGAAAATCAACTTGGGGGGGTGTGGAATTTGTAGTCATTGGCCAATTTATGGAACACACCAGAGCCTTAGCCTGAAGGCGTAAATTACAACGCCTCAATTGAGATAAACGTTAAATGAGCATGAAAGAGATAACAAAGAACCAACTAGTTGCAATAATTCGTGAATGTATCGATGGTAAGTTGTCCCCAGTCGAACTGCAGGAATGGATGATACAAAATTACGATACATTGGAGGTTAAGGTTGGCGAGAATGAAGCTCAGCACACAGTAGAAGCTATGAATATAGTCATGAATGAATATGAGCTAGCCGAAACAGATAGGTTTACGAGAATTGGTTGGGAGCTCGCATTGAAGTTTATATCTTGTAGTGAAGACCACTTCGATCAGCGTCGGAATAGGTTTATCCGCGATGGGTTCACAGACTAACACTGCGGACCTGTGGCGGTAGGTCAAAGCGTTAAATCACTCCTCACATGTACAATATAGGGTGCAAGTTTATGCTTGTTCGATATATTCTACATGTAAGGTTGGGGTCATGAAAGTAGTGGGTTTTTCAGACGCGAGAAATCAATTGAAAAGTGTTTTAGATCAGGTAGTTAATGGCGTAGATTACACGATTGTCACGCGGAGAATCGATGGCAGCAATAGATTGGTATATGCAGTAGACGAAAACCAACTAATAGTTATTTCTTGCCGATACCATTATGCTAAATGATTTAACAAGTCACTTTACTCAGTAATTATGGCCACTTTGTTCATTAAATTGCAGGTGCCAACTTAAATGAAACGGTGGAGCTATACTATTTCAAGGATAAAAATGTCTAACAAGAACCTTCAAGCCGGCCTACGCCAAAATCGCTTCGGAGCCTGTTTTGGCGTTATGAGTAGGTAATGGATGATAATACGGGAAATTAAAGAGAGGGATTTAGTAGCTTGTGCTCAATTATACTCCGAGGTATTTTCCAATGAGCCATGGAATGAATGCTGGAGTCTAGAGTCAGCGCTTTTTCGTTCCGTCTGTGGGTAAGCTGAAAATCGTTGCCTGGGCGGGGCGTTGTATACACTGAGGTTTTTTATGAGAACTATAGCGTTTGTGATTTTATGTTTGTTTTCAAGTTCCCTGCTATCTGTAGAATGCAGATTGAAAGTTGGCGTGGATGTTATTGCTAAGGAGCCGTCGCCATTTACGCTTGGAGTGCTAGCAACTAAGTATGGAATGTGGTGCCAAGGCCATGGTCCATTCAGTTGGTACAGGGTGAATGATGAACAAGAGATTTGGTTTTGGTGGAAAAAATCTGTTAACGAAGTAAGTCAAGCTGACGATTTTAATGAATATGAGATTCTGGCTGCAACAATTAATGATTCCGGAAATGACAACGAACAAAGAATTGTTTGGCCTGAGAAATTTGTGGGTAGCAGTATAGAGCGCCTCACAAAAAACGAGTATGAGAAGTGAGCGAAAGATACGCAACAATAACATGTATTCTACTCCCGTTGGCCGGCTGACACTCCTGTCGTCGCTCGGGTCATGTTGGCGGTAAAAATGGAGACTAAATTGGGGTGTTCATCGTTGGCCAGCAAAGCATTAACAATATAATGAAACTTTATTGATCGCTTGAGATATTAAATGATGAAAATGGACTATTGTGTTCTTGGAACAAACAACATGGAAGCATCGATTAAATTCTATGATTCACTCTTCGAAAAAACAGAATTAAACCAAGTTTTATCAACGGAAAGAATGACCTTTTGGTAGTGTGAAGATTTTGCATTTGCAATAGCTAAACCCATTAATGGGGAGCCCGCAAGTAATGGAAATGGAACAATGATTGGTTTTAATGTTGGTTCTACTGAAGAAGTTAAGAGGCTACATAAAAAAGTTATTGAATTGGGCGGCACTTGTGAGGGCGAGCCAGGTCAACGAGGGCCTAAATTTTCTGCATATGCGAGAGATTTAGATAAAAATAAAATAGTTTTTTCTGTGTGAAAAACGTAACAAACGCAGTGAAAACGACGCAAAAACGCGCATTTCTGCGGGCGTTCTGAATTTAAGGGCGTTTAACCCCTACAAACGGAGAAAAATCTATATGGTAGTTTACGCTTTGGTGGTACTTAACATACTCAGCATATTCGTATGTCACTACATTGCGAAGAAGCGAGGTGCAAAGCCAGTCTTTTGGGGGCTCATGGGCGGCATATTTGGGCCACTGGCAATACCTTTTGCATTTACATCGAAAGCTGTAGCCAATGCTTAAAGCTGTCAGCATCTACATTGTACAGAATTAGGTCAAAAAAAGGGACGCACTGAAAACGTACTTCCTTGTTTGCGGCGTTAAACATGCAAGGAGCCCAAGTGGGATCACTTAATCAACTACCTGATGGCTGGGAGCAAATACCTGGAGCAAGAGGTTGCACTCCGCAATCATGCTCTTTTAGAGACCATTACAGTGAGCTGAAAGCGCTAGGCGCAGATGTCTATGGCTTAAGTACTCAAACCACAGACTACCAACAAGAGGTAAAAAATAGGTTACATCTACCTTTTGAACTTGTAAGTGATAACAACCTAGCCTTTATAAAGGCTCTCAATCTGCCAACCCTTCAGGTAGAGGTGATTTGAAAAATTCGTAGACATGCTTGTCAGCGAAGAAAAACCTTAACAAGAATAGTCCATCCGACCTGCATGGAAACGCTTCGGCGCCAGCGGTTAGGGCTACGCAAACAGTCACGCCGTTGTTGTTGGCATTATGTGCTCCGAGGATTCTAAATTTGATCAATATTCTGATATTTGGTAATTCAGGCTCTGGTAAGTCCACCTTTGCAAAGAATTTGTGTGAAGCTCATGGTTTAGCTCACTTAGACCTGGATACGCTTGCTTGGAAGCCTACTGTTCCTCCCAAAAGAAAGTCCGTAGACGAGTCTGGGAAGGAGATTGATATATTCATTAAATCCCATGAGGGGTGGGCTATAGAAGGCTGCTATACCGACTTGCTAGAACTGGTTGAAGAATACTCTAGTGAAATCATATTTATGAATCTACCGGTTGAGGCATGTATTTCGAATGCAAAAAATCGCCCATGGGAACCGCATAAATATGAAAATAAAGAAGCACAAGACAAAAATTTAGAGATGTTAATTGGATGGATCGGGCAATATACCGAAAGAAATGATACATTTTCTGAGGTATCTCATCTGAAATTCTATGATAATTACTGTGGCCAAAAAAGAATGGTTACTCGAAATGAAAAATACACATAACAACGCCAGTCTCGGAAAATTACCCATAAAAAAATAGAGAGAGTACGATGAAATCTGAAGGTCTGAGTGACAAGGAAATACTCGATTTAGTACAGCCGCTAGCAGAACATACCGAGAGCTCATGGAATGATAAGGACTACAGCGGTTTCATTCAATACTTTATTGATGAGGATCCTTCCGAACATTTCCCTGAAGAGGAATTCAATCGTCAGATTGAAGAAAACTATAATACATATGGTAAACACACCATTGCGGATTTATTGGCAATTCACAGAAACCCAGATCATGTGATCGTACTATGGAAAGTAAAATTAGAACATCGTAAAGAACCGGGCTTACTTATGTATGGTTTTAGAGAATGTGAAGGTAAGGTTCTAATCGAAGGTTGTTCATATCACGCATAGAGCTAACCCGCAGTTGACTGGCCTACGGTTACCTTTCTCCCATTTCTCTTAAAGAAATATCCAGAGGCAAGGGTTATCCTAACACTGAGAGATCCAGGTGAGTGGTATGAAAGTGCAAAATGCACGATTTTTGATGCGATGTTATCGGGAGATCTTAATCCGAATATAGACGCGAGACGAAGGGTGGCAATGTCTAGGCGCTTAATATTGGAGCAAACGTTTTCAGAAAAGTATCTTGATAAAGAGCACTGTATAGGCGTATACAAAAAGCATATTGAGAGTGTGATTGACGCTGTACCAAAAGAAAGGCTATTAAAGTATAGCGTTACTGACGGTTGGGATAGCTTGTGTAGATTCTTAGATGCACCAATACCAAAGGCACCTTTTCCAGTAACAAATGATAGAAAAAGTTTTCTGGCTATGAAGCCTAGTTGGGCAAAATTAAGTTAACAAAACGTTCGTCACCTCAAGATGAAAAATTCTCGGCCCTAAAAGCTGGTCTAACGGAATATAATGAATCTTTTACTAGAGTCGTGCATAGAGAGAAAGTTTCGTCTTTCGTGAGAAATTACTCAGGCGTCATTGTTGGATGCATATCCAAGGTCTTTGGATTCATAATCACTAGTGAATTTAAAACCAGGTATAATGGTGTAGATGTTTTTGCCAATAAAATGGTTCGTAGTTGAATCAATCTGAATATTAGACTCGTTAGTAAAACGGAGTTGTCATGAGTTATCATCAAGAGAAAAATAAAGGACGAGTGGCTCTCATAACAGGGTCGACATCAGGTATAGGTAAAGCGATTGCACTACAACTTGCGGAAGATGGGTTTACTGTTGTGCTGCATTCCCGGTCATCAGTGATGGAGGGTGAAGATTTAGCTAGATCTATTCCGAGCGCAACCTATTTTCAGGCCGATTTATCTGATCAGGTTCAAACCAAAAGATTGATATCTGACGTTTTGCTTTGTCATGGGAGGTTAGATGTATTAGTGAACAATGCTGGGATAAATGCGATGATTCCCCATGATTCTCTGAAAGAAGCAACGGCAGAAGTATGGCGAGAGCTCTATCAGGTTAATGTTATTGCTCCAGGGTTTGTAGATACTCCTATGACGGAAAGTTGGGTTGAGGCACACAAACTATGGAAAGAAAAATCCCCGATGAAGCGTGGTGCGAAACCAAGTGAGATCGCTCATACAGCGTCAATGCTTACTTCGAGTAGTTATTTAACCGGCGAGATCATTTTATCTGATGGTGGGCTCAATCTCACCTAACTTAGATAGCATCGGACACTGAAGATAACCTTGCAACGTGAAAGTCGGTGAATATGCCGTTAGAATTATGAGGTTGAAATGACACCAGGAATCAATGTAGCGAAGAAGAATAAAATTTCATACAGGGTACATGAGTATTCTCATGATGAATCTAGTGAGTCTTATGGGCTTGAAGCGGCTGAGAAAATGGGAGTGCCTGCGGAAAGAGTATTCAAGACCTTGGTCGTATCTACAGGCAACCAAGAACTAGTGGTGGGGGTAGTTCCTGTTTCATCCATGCTAAGTATGAAGCTGATCGCAAAGGCAGCTGGAACAAAAAAAGCTGCCATAGCTAACCAACTTGATGTTGAGCGTTCGACGGGGTACGTTTTAGGTGGTGTAAGCCCGCTTGGACAAAAGAAGCGACTTAAAACTATTATTGACTCATCAGCCAAAAATTACCCTACGGTTTATGTTAGCGCTGGTCGCAGAGGGTTAGAAATAGAATTAAGTCCTGATGATTTAGCGAAGCTAACCCGCGGTGTGTTTGCTGAAATATGTCAGGGAGAATAGCTGTTTAAGCGGCAATCACTTCAGTCAATTTTACTGATCGCATGTCCTCTTTTGCATCGTGTTTTTCTTCCCAGACTTTCACTAAATGCCGATCATCTAATTGCCATGGATGATAGTCTGGACGTATAAATTTCCAGAATTCTTTGTTGAAGATCGCTTCAGTGACACTGCCTTTTCCCAAATAAAGCTTGGCTAAACTAATCCATGTTGTTGGCTTTCTCAATTCCCCGTCTACATGCAGCATGTAAAGTTGATTAATGCCAATGCTACCCGCTACTACACCAATGATGAGGGGCATCAAGGCAATGCGTTTACTGTAGTCACCACAGATGTTCTCATAAATATCGTGGGCAACAGACTTATGTTCCACCTCTTCTACTGCATGCCATACCAGCATCGAAGAGAAGACATTGTCATCTTCTAGCCATTTTTCTACATCTCGTAATAGGGCATTCCCCATAGCCGACGTAATATGTTCGGCGCTAGCAATTAACGCTAGATCGATATTGTCATCACCCCGCGATGAAATCCAATTCCGTACGCTGATCAAACGCGCTTCTAATGCAGGGATCTGTTTGTACTGTTTAGCCAAGTAATCGTTATAGACTTTATGCTCGCGGGCATGATGCCCTTCTTGTCCGCAAAACTTTCTGCACATGACTTGCAACTCTGGGTCCGAGATGCGGTGAGTCTGCTGGCGAAATTTTTCTATAAAGAACGCTTCGCCCATTGGGAGCAGGGTTGATACGGCATTGAAAAAATGGGTTTTAACTGGGTCGCCGCCTGCCCAGTATTTAGGTACATCGGCATCGATAATGAAATCCATTTTACGTGGCTGAACTTTCATGTCTGCAGGCGTATTGTTCTTCCCTGTACGAATGGCTTTTAACTTAGGTAAGTTTTTATTTATACTTTCTGCTAATGTCATTAGTTTTCTCCAAGCGCGGTAATGAGCAATACGAATCAGTGCAATACGAATAAGTGCAATACGAATAAGTGCAATACGTCACAAACAGATACAACGCCGTATTAATTAAACGGCAATTCAAGGCGTCCTAAGCGTTCAACCAAACTTGGTGCCCATCGCTTTGCGTAATAACCCAGCCATGCTTCTGGAGATACAGGAACCACGGACTTTTGTTTTAACACTGCATTTAAAACCGCGCGTGCTACTTTCTGTGGTGGATAGTTACGACGCTTGTACATCGCCACGGCTTTGTCGCGCTGCTCTCCTTGCTCGGCTTTACCTTCCATTACTGTGTTTTTCACAATGGGCGTATTAATTACCCCTGGGCATATGGTCGCTACATGAATATTATGCTCGGCCATTTCACTTCGTAAGGACTCCGAGAAGCCGAGTACGGCGAATTTACTCGTCGCGTAAATCGACATATCACGAGGGGCGACAAAGGCAGCCATTGAAGCCAGGTTCACCACGCTGCCACCATTACCCGCTGCTACCATGTCTGGCAGGAAGTAATGACAACCATGCACTACACCTTTGATATTAATATCAATGACTTTGTCCCATGTGTCTAAAGTCGTTTCCAAAAAGGCACCAGCAGAGCCAATGCCTGCATTATTTATGAGTACATCTAATGCGCCGTGCTGTGCTTTCACTTTGGCAGCCAAGGTTTTCATATCTCGACGGCTAGCAACATCAGCGACATGTTGTTCAAAAGTGCCGCCCGCTTGGAGAATACGTCGCCCTGTTTCTTCCATTCCTTCGGCATTTACATCAGTTAATACGATATGCGCGCCCTGAGCGGAAAACTCAATCGCTGTTTCTCGCCCGATTCCGCTACCCCCACCTGTTACCAGGACCACTTTATTATTCAGTTTTTTCATTACGCTGCTCGCTTATCTTTTGCTTGATCAACACTTTTCACAAATTGTGAAACAAGACGGTTAAATTCATTTGCATGGGAATGGTGTGCCCAGTGCTTGGCTTGTAAGTCATGGCGCGTTAGGCATGGTACATAACGTCCATAATCTGAAAACAACTTGTCAGAAATAAAATTATCCTCAGTGGTAACTATTAATTGTACTGGGGTTTTAATGCCATTTACAACTGGAGCCTCAGGCGGGTTCCAAGGATTTTGTCGATACAATCCTAGCGGGTTTAAAGTGAAACTATTTAGCTCTTCTTGGTCAATATCTAGATAGGAATCATTACCTTCAACGCCATTTTCTTGTAATGCTTTTTTCCACATAGACAGACCAAATGTTTTAAACATCAATTCTGGAAGCACGGGGATATTGAACATATACACATACCAAGAAGACGCAAACTGCCCAGAAAATCCTCTGATTTTCTTTATATTGCCCGAGAGCAGAGCGCTGCGTGCCCAACTGAATAACAAACCTAAATGTGGCCCTGACATACTGGTGTAAGACAAAATCCTGCGTGCATAATACTGCTCAGTTATAAATGACCAGCCAATTACCGAGCCCCAATCGTGACCAATCAAATGTACTTTTCCATCAGAACCCGCAACGGTATTGATAACTGCTTCGATATCTGACAGCAGGTTATCTATGCGATAAGCATCTCGATTGGCTGACCACGTTGAACGACCTGCGCCACGCATATCAAAACACACCACACAGTAATCATCCTGTAAGGCATCCACTTGCTTACCCCAGGTTTTTGAACAATCGGGGTAGCCATGTAAAAACAATAATATGGGTTTGTCCGTGTTGCCGTGTACTGTGGTATAGAGCTCAACATCTCTATTTTTTACCATGAGTTCTTGCATGTTGTTTCTCTCTTGAATGCAGGTCGTTAGTTTCTGTTTTGCTATGTGTTAAGCCGCCACCGATGTTAAGCCCTTACCTCGGCTTGCCAACACATGGGGGACGGTATCATCCAACCAATAGACATCGTTTTCGGTGATTACTAAAATCTCTTCGAATTTAGCGCCAATTTGCCCATCCATGCTTGCCAAATGAGGCTCGACAGCCCATGTGCCCGGTATAGGCGCATGCTGGGATTCAGGCAAATCATTCCACAAGGCTGATTGCCCGCGGTCGCGTTTAGTCAGGGCTTTACCTAACTCTGGGAGTAACCATTGGGTCTGGCGCAAACTAAAACCCAAGAAACTAAAGCGATCATAAAAGGTGGTTTTGGTTTTTGTCACACGATGCCCTAGCACTCGTCGCGGGTAAACTTGATGGGCATTACGAAAGCCACTCTCCGCAATAATGTCATCCACGCTGCGGTAGATATCAGCAAAGTCAGTACCTGTTTTCACCTCCTGTAAAATGTGTTTACGAATAACGGCTAAGGTCTCGTTCATTTTATCCATCACAGGACTTTTGCCTTTAAACGTAAAGCTATAACCAATGTCAGCGGTATAACCACCCACAGTAGGTGCGACATCAAGAATAACGGGCATACCTTTAGTCAGTTTTTTGTCTGTGGGAAAGAAATGAAAACCAGACCAGAAATCAGTAAAGGCAGTGCGAGGACCAAACCAAGCAAATGGTTTATGAAAAAAACTATCGACCCCGCGCTCTTCCAAATAATCCGCAATCATCTGAGCAGCCTGTTTTTCAGTTATACCTTCATGTAACTGCTGCTCCACAGTTTGTACGGCTTCGTACGCTAAAGCTTGCACCTGCTTAAAACGTTCTAGTTCAGGCTGGGTGAAATTGGCTATCTGCTGCATACTTCCTCTCCTTAATCATTATCTATGTCACTTAATATCCCTTAATTAAACGCCTCTATCAGGTTATTTGCAGACAATAACCTGTCATTTTTAGACAGTCTCTGTTTAAATAGTCGCCATGAGCATCTATTCAAATGATCGTCCGCAAGGCCGCTTTTTGCCCACTCGCTTTTACTGTGAGCTACTGGAACACGTTCAGCAATGCGGCCTTAGTACAGATAATTTACTCGAGGTCACGGGCTTAAATGAGCAGCAGCTCAACGATGAAGCCTTCTTAGCCACTCAGGCAGAAACCGAGCAACTTATCATTAATGCCTTAAGGATAACGGGTGAACCAAACTTAGGCATGATTGTTGGGGCTAAATTTAATATTAGCTCCCATGGAGTGGTTGGCTTTGCTGCCTTAAGTAGCGCCACCGTTGCAGATGCTTTGGATGTGGCTAATAAATACATACCCATCATTACACCGCTTATTGAAATTAGTACTCCCCATAACAATACAGCGATAGATGGAAATGAATACGGGGTCATTGATATTAAAACTACCGCGCCTATGAGTGCGGATGTAAAACGTTTCACTATTGATGCCACATTGTCTAGCCTACATGTCATGGCAAGCTTCATGCTCAGCAATGAACTGCCAGCTTATAGAGTAGAGCTAGATTACCCATTACAGTCTTATCATGATGTATATGGTGCGCTTGTTGGTTCAAGCTTCGTTGGTAATTGCCAACACAACCGTATCCTATTACCTGTCGAGGTACTAAAACGTCCCATTCCCTTGGCAGATAAAAATACTTATCGAAAAAGCATAGAACAATGCGATGAATTACTGCAACAATTACCCGGCTCTCAGTACTCACTCAGCCAAGCAATAAGGAAACGTTTAAGTAATACCACAGATTGTCACTTACTTAGCCAAGAAGAGATTGCCGAGGAACTCAATATGAGTCCGCGTACTTTGCATCGCTTACTTAGCAAAGAAAATACAAAGTTCCGTGAGCTTGCTACCAGTGTGCGAATTCATCGAGCAAAAAAAATGTTACAACAAACACAATACAGCATCAGCCAAATAGCACATGAGCTTGGTTATACCGATGCTGCTAACTTCACTCGTGCTTTTAGAAAGCTTGAGGGAGTGAGCCCTAGAGAGTTTCGTGGTGAGAGTTAAAATATGCCAACGATAGTGATGAGGTGCGCAGGGATACCAAAAGGATGGCTTCAGCCTGTCTACAATGGTAGCCTTTCGTAAATCATTAAGTAATTAGACAAGGTATAACATGCGTCTGTAATCTGATCATTCGTCAGTGTGGGTGGGCGTTATGTTCTTTGAGGGGAAATGGAATGAGTCGTTTTGAAGGTAAAGGATCAAGTGATTACGATGTGCGTATTAAAAAGCTTATTCCTGGTTATCAACTGTTGCATCAATTAACAGCTTCATACCTTAAAACCACATTAAAGCCCAATGCACGTATTCTTGTTGTTGGTGCAGGAACTGGTAGTGACATTTTGGAACTTTCTAATATTGAGAGTTCATGGTCATTTACCGCGTTAGATATATCATCTGATATGCTCGATATCGCAAAAAATAGATTCAAAGAAGCTAATATCATTGGGCGTGTTGATTTTCATACTGGTGATGTTGGTGGCCTAAATGTTGGGGATTATGATGCAGCTATTTGTTTGTTCGTGACTCATTTTATTGAAGGGTATGATGAAAAAATTAAATTATTATCTGAAATAAATGCCAAACTAAAAAGTGATGCATTTTTATTGCTTGCTGATTTGATGCAATATCAAAGTGAAGATATACGCTTAAGTCAAAGCACAATTAGCCAATATCTTGGGTTAGAAATTGAAGCGGCAGAAGTTATGCTGGGACGTCTTGAAACAGACTTTTATCCTTTAAGTGAGTCTGAGTTGGCCGTGGTCGCTAAATTAAGTGGTTATGATGAACCATTGATATATTTTCAAGCATTACGTTTTAGTGGTTTTATTCTATCAAAATTAGAAGTTAGCACCTAACCATCATGTGGCGATAGTTAGGGTGCTAGGGATATACTTTCTGAAAGTGACTATTGACTCGATACAGATCCTGAATGGTCCAATAGCGTAATGAAATCGGCAATTTCATCCAATGCTTTTTTAGCTGTTTTCGACATAGCATTAAACATCTGAAAGTTATGCCACATGCCATCATAGATTTGATTTTTAATTTCCATTCCCGCTTGCTTAGCTAGCCGCTCGAAGATCAACGCATCATCCACTAAGATCTCGTCCTTACCCATCTGCACGAGAGTAGGTGGTAACCCTTCGAGGTCGGCGAACAGCGGGGATACGCGTGAATCTTCAGCTGGCAAGTTTCCTCGGTATCCATCGGCGCCTCTGCGTAACGCGTAGGCTGTCACCATGGGGTCACGGTTTTTATTTTTATTCACCGATGGATTGCTGAGAGAAAGGTCCAGGAAGGGCGATATCATAAACTGCCCTGAAGGCAACGGTAACTGTTGATCTCTTAAGGCAATGGCTAGAGATAATGCGTGAGCACAGCCGCCCGAATCGCTACCAATAATGATGTCTTCCGGATTAGTCCCTTGATCTATTAACGCCCTATACGCTGCCATCGCATCATCAAGCGCCGCAGGGTAAGGGTGCTCAGGAGCCAGTCGATAATTTAGCACATAGCAAGTAAAATCAGTTCGAGCACTGATCTCACTTGCTAATGCGCGATGGGTTTTTGCCGAGCCTGCAAAAAAAGCACCACCATGGAGATGAATTATGATTTTTTTATGTGCTGCTCCTGTGCTAATGCGTTCAGCTGGAACGCCACCGATGAGACAATTTTCTACCTGAACTTCGGGTCGTGTTTTAAAAAGTTGAGCACTTATTTCCATTGCTTGTCGTAGTATCGGCGTCGGCAATGGAAGTGTGCTGGGTAATTTAAACATCAGGCGTAAACCTGTTCGCAAAATGGGATGGGTAATGTGATCCATGCTCATTCCTTTATTTGTTGTTCGTAAGTGATGCTATACGTTGGGAATAATCGGCGTGGGCGTTATTATCCCATTTTTTCAGTATGCGATCGTCTCCGAACAAACGTCGACCTCTCTCTGTTACCCATCGAGGCAAGAGGCTATAAAGTGAATGGGCGGCTTCCATATATTCTGGTATGGTCACATGCAGTTTTGGCTGCTTAATACTATTAACGACATTAGCAGCAACAATTTCTGGTGTGATGTTTGGTATACCGGCGCCTGCATCAGTTGACCCCGATGACAATTCTGTACTGACAATGGTCGGCATAATGGTTGTGAAATTCACCGCGCTATCACGATATTCTGCAGCGACTGTTTCAGTAAGCCCAACGACGGCGTATTTTGTTGCGCTGTAAACCGCTGCACCGGGAATGGCAAAGAGACCGGCTAATGAGGCGATATTGATAATATGCCCACGTTCGCGCATCAGCATTCCCGGCATGGTTAATTGCATACCGTGAATGACACCGCGTAAATTAATATCAATTTGGGCATCGCTCAGGTCGGGGTCTACGTTTAGAAAAGATCCCATGGGCATAATACCGGCGTTGTTTATCATGATATCCACGGCACCGAGTGCGTTTTCTGTGGACTGGATAAAATCCGCAAAGGATGTTCTCTCACGAACGTCTAAATGGCAACCATATGCTCCGATATCGGCCGCTGCTTTACCGGCAAGATCAACATCAATATCACCAATAGAGACTTTGGCACCTTCGGCAATCAGTGCTTTTGCAATGGCCAAGCCAATGCCTCTAGCGCCACCGGTAATGGCCACGACGCTGCCTTTAATTTTTACAGATTTTGTTGTAAACATGGGGTCACCTTTATGTTGATTATTTCTACTAATTAGATTGGATAATTTAAATACGTGAAGTCAAAATATATTCATGGAGATTAAATCGGCTCATGCGTTCTCGCAAAGCTAAGGTTGTCCATGGCCACACAGTGCTGTTACGCCCGGTTTCATCGATAAAATAACTCGTGCATCCCCCCACATCCCAAACACTATCCTTTAATGCGCCTTGTAATTTATCATTAAATATTGCGTTTTTTTCTGGATTAACTTCTATAGTCGCTAGATTATTCGTGCGTGCTTTTTTTAGCGCATCAACAATGTAGGTCAGTTGGGCTTCTATAATAATAAATGCCGATGAGCTAACCGCTAAATTGGGGCCAAACATTAAAAATGCGTTGGGGCATCCATCCACCATCGTTCCCAAGTAACCTTCAGGGCTACCGGCCCAGTTTTCAGCCATGGTTTTTCCATCCTTACCTTGAATGACCTTGGCAATAGGTGGATTGCTTACTTCAAATCCTGTACCAAAAATAATGGCATCCACTTTGTGTTTGCTTAGCTGGCCATCATCGGAAAGTCCGCTAATGGTATCTCCGTCAATAGACGTAGCCCCACCAAAGACCATCTTCACGTTGTTTTTGGCCAATGCCGGGTACCAATCATTAGATTGCAGGATGCGCTTGCAACCAATCACATAGTCAGGTGTTAATTGTTTGCGCAATGTGGGGTCTTTTACCGCACGATGAATGTTGCGGCGAGCCAAACGTTGAAACTGTTTCATTGCACGAGGAAAGCGAAGACCTCCATTAATGCTTTCAAGTGCACTGTATAATCCGCCACGCATAATCTTCTGTATTTGTGGTAATGATTTGAACATCTCCCGTATCAACCTAGGCATTTTATGATCAAACTTCGGCAGCACCCAATGGGCTGTACGCTGAAAAACGATAAGCTCTTTTACCTTTGGTTGAATCTGCGGCACAAATTGAATGGCAGAAGCCCCTGTACCAATTACCGCTACGCGTTTATTGGTAAGGTCAACATCATGATCCCAGCGAGAGGAATGGAATATAGAACCGGTGAAAGAGTCGATACCGGGAATGTTGGGCATAATGGGTTTATGGAGAGGGCCGCAGGCAAAAATGACGAAGCGGCTAGTAAAATCACCTTGGCTAGTTTTAACGACCCAACATAGTTTGTCGTTATCCCACGCTGCGCTCAACATTTCATGGTTTAGTCTTACGCTACCCCGAACGTTGTGTTGATCTGCAACATCAAAAAGGTAGTTTTTAATTTCTTTTTGTTCTGCAAACACTCGGCTCCATTTGGGATTAGGAGCAAAAGAATAAGAATAGAGAGACGAGGGTATATCACAAGCGCAGCCTGGATAGGTGTTGTCCCGCCATACCCCGCCGATTTCGTTGGCTTTCTCCAATACCTGGAAGTTTTTGATACCTGCTTCTTGCAATTTGATGGCTGCGCCAATGCCAGAAAAACCTGCGCCGACCACGATTACATCATATTGCTGGCTGCACTTATTCATTCGAGACCCTCTTACGTTGTTATCTAGGGATGCATTTGTTGGCTAATTGCCGATGCATTAGTTGCCAGACTATACGTGTCATTATCGGACTGCAATGTCATTATTTGAATGATGTATCAAAATAATAATATTACATAAGGAAATCAATGGGGTAGAATGTCTGTTATGAATGAGAAAAAAAGCCTTTCACGGGCGGAGCGCCAGAAGATTCAGCTTCGTACCGATATTATAGAAACCGCCTCTGCTGAGTTTGCTGAGCGTGGTTACCATCAAACATCCATCTCGGACATTGCCCAGCGGCTTGGTATTGGCCATGGTACTTTCTATCGCCATTTTAAAAATAAACGCGATATTCTTGATCATGTGATTGATGATGTATCCAGTAAGATCGCCAATACGTTGTTGAATGAGAACGCACCGGGGGCGGTAAATTCTCTAGACGATTATCGAGAGCAATGTTTGCGTATTAGCAAACAGCTCGCCAATATCGTAAGGGACAATCCGAATACGGCACGGCTGGTATTGCTAGAGGCAACATCCATTGATCCCGAAATGACGCAACGCATCATGGGCTTTTTTGATTGGGCCGCAAAGCTGGTGTCCGCCTACATGGAGCATGGTGTGAAACTTGGATTTTTCAGAGAGGATCTTGATGCAGAGGCAACGGGGCATGTCATTGTTGGTTTAATCATGACATCGGCACTGAGTTTTCTACGCTCTCCTGACGATAAAGCTATGCAAAAACGCATGGCGGATGCAGTGTTACGAATACTGGTGGATGGTATTGGGGCATAGATGGTGAGTGTAAATACTACACCGCAAACGTTTTACTGATTAGAACAATATATGTAAATGATCTGAGTTAAGCAGCTCACATTAGAATCCTTTTTTATTGAAAAGGATTAACCTCTTGGCAAAGCGAGGATTATTGGAATGTTATTAGTTAGATTATTGTTCGGTTCTTTAATTGTATGCGTCATATTGATTGCGCTCTATTTAGCGGTATTCATCGATGAAGAAAAGCTTAAAGCGCAGGGAGGTTTTAACAACGCTTGGGAAAAACATGGTTATGGGCTACATATATACAAGTTTTATGAAAGTATAATTCAAGAAAATAGAATCGGTGAAATTAGAACTATACAACATGTGCTAAGCGCATCGTTAGTACTCATTGCCGTTCTAATATCTTACTTAATTTTTGCTAATTAACTTGGTCTAAAACATAACAAGGCAATAACGCGCCGTTATATTTTCGTGTAGGGGTTATTTGCTATTCGGCATTTGCCTTTTGGCGTCGATGCTTCTTTTTGTGCTGCTCAAATCTATCCCCTTCATAGTGTTCAACGGTTTGCCTTGCTATAAAGAATAAGCGGTGAAAATGAATAAGTTGGCCAGTTTCTTCCCAGTAAAGGTGGAAGCAAATCCTTAGGGAAGGTGTATTAAGCACATCGACGCTAGTGGTGATTTCTTGTTTTCCTTGTTCTCTCCAGTGCTGCCAGGCGGCGTGCATCACATTGACGCTTATCTGGGTGTTACGGTATTCAGGAGCGACCTCGCCAGCAAATTGAAAGACTTGATGAGGAGCCACGTTAAAGGTGTAGCGATGATAGTGCTGATCGTAGAAGTCTCTGGGTGCATACCAGGCTACTGCGATCATTTTATTGGTGCCGGCTTCGAATGCCGCATGTGCTGTTAAGCCCTCGTTAAATAGATCCTTATAATCGCAGGTGTACCGCTTAAAATGCTGGTGGCAAAATGGTAGGTCATCAATGGTGAACTCTCTGACTTCCCAGCGCTTTGAAGACTTGAACTTTTTTCTCTGCTGGCTGAGATCCTGGCGGAGTATTGTAATTGTTTGTCGGCGATAGATTAATTTTTTGAAAACTATTGCGGCGATGCCTTTGAGGCCGCCTTCTTTCAAAGTAGATGTTAGTTTGTTAAAAACGCTCATAGGGTTCAACTATTTTTGCTATTGGCATAATAAGTATAAACCAGGAATTGATGGCGAGGACTGATATTTCACCGCTATCCCAGGCGGTTCTAATTGACAGGGATTTGCGACCGAAACAGCAGGAGGTTACTATATAGGGCGATTTCTTTTACCCGCCCCCTGACCACCGTTGACTAAGGATATCCTTTTGCCGCCGCTCAATTCCTTTCGAACATTCATGCTCGTGGCTCGTTCTCTGAGCGTTAAAGACGCTGCGGACCAGCTTTTTCTTTCTCCCTCAGCGGTAAGTCGCCAAATACAGGGGTTGGAACAAGCGTTAGGTAAACAGCTTTTTATACGTGGAAATAGATCGATTACCCTAACCGAGGAGGGGGAAGGGCTACTACAAGGTGTGGAGCAAGCATTCTCGATTCTTGAAAGCTCATTAAAGGCGTTAGAGCCAAGCCGAAAGACCATGACGCTGCGCGTGGGTGCTCAGCAATATTTTTCCAATAATTGGTTGTTTTCCAAAATCTCTGGTTTTTTAGCGGATAACCCCGGTATAGAAATAGAATTTGAGTCATCGCAAACCTACCAACCCTTTGATGAGACACTCATGGATATTTGTATTCGCTTTGCTCCCTCGCAAGAGGACGCTCTTGTTTGCGAACCGTTTTTTCCACAGCAAGCGGTCTTGTTGGCAGCGCCTTCTTTGGTTGAACGATTTGATCTGCAGGAGAATGCAAACAGGGCCAGCGAATGCGAATGGCTGACGCTTCGATCTCAGCCCGATTTGATGCAGCGATGGTTTGAAGGGCAGGGTGATTTCTCAAACCATCGCTGTATTCAGTTCGATGATGCTCAAGCGGCATTAATGGCGGCTAAAGAAGGGATGGGTGTTGTTCTGGCGGCGTGGCCATTGGTGAATGAACTCATCGCTTCTAAGCAACTTGTGCAGCTTGGGCCTGCTAACCCCTCCCTCAGTAGCGATTATTACCTGGTACATCCAAAATCTTTGGCGGACTATCCACCTCTAGTCCTGTTTAAAGAATGGTTGAAGGTGCAGGCATTACTCAGTGCTACTAAGCAGTGAATGAATGCTTTGCGATACACTAGCAGGAGCTTCTAGTTCAGGTAAGTGACCAACTCCGTCTAAACCAAGTACACGAATGTTGTGAAAGTATCGGGTGATGGAATTGAAATCCGTTGCTCTATGCGATTTGTCAGATTTCCCGTAAATTGCAATGGAAGGCTGGGAAACTTTATTGAGTATCGGTTGTTCGGATGGCAGGCTGACTTGCAATGCCGACGCCAAGCTATAACTTGCACCATTCTCAAAATTTGTTGAGCAATTATTCTGGATCTGTTGTGTTAATTCCTTGCACTGACAGGAATACTCAATCCATTGATGAGCGATTTGGTTTTTTCGAGCTCTTACAATGGCCTGGCCAACAAAGGGTTTGGAAATTAGATTTTTGGGATCTAAACGTTGTTTCCAGCATTGTTCTTGTTGCCAATCAGGTGTTTGTAACATAACGAGATGGCTGATATCAGAAGGGATTTTATCTGCCATGCGAATGGCAAAATATCCTGCTGCGCAAGGAAGGGCTAGAACGTAGGGAGGACAGTTAAGATGGGATAGGAATTCCTCCAAAACATCCACTGACGCATCAAACCTAAATGACATAGATAACTTGGCCAAGGAGAATCCAAAGCCAGGTAATTCCATCACTACAACACGATACTGCCCTTTTAGGTGGGCGATGAGTGCGTCGTAGTCTTCTAGGTTAACCGGTGCATCCGCGGCAAACACGAGGGTGTGAGAGCCCTTCCCCTCCATGCGGTAACGTACATAACAGTGATCGAGCTCAATGATGTGATAGTGCTGCTTTTGTTTGTTTTTGATTTTTCGAATGATACGCGCGGAATTTAGTCCATTCGGTATGGTATCCATGTATGCACCTAACATAGCAACTCTCCTTTATTGGTAAGGTGGAAGTGAGTATTTAGGATATTTAACCGCCTGACAAACGTAATTTCTGCACTGGCGGTTGATCTGTGCGCAACTGAGGGTGGCTCGCAAGTCATTGCTATATTGTGGGTTTATCTCGAGAATTATGACTTCGTCTAAAAAGTGGGCGCTTTCTTTGACTTTGACTGTGCTTTGCTCAAAATTAAAGGTGACGTTTTAGCAATACGATAAAAAGGGTGTTATCAACAATGCATAAAATTCATGGATTTTGTGAGCCGCGGTTCAAGGCGGTAGAAGCCGTTTTTCAACGTCACTTTAATGAACAAAAAGAAGTGGGAGCATCCTTCTCGGCGTACCTGAAAGGGCAGCGGGTTATTGATATTTGGGCAGGTCACGCTGATGCTAATAGAACACAAACATGGAATGAAGATACCATCGTTAATGTTTTTTCCACCACCAAAATAATGGGTTCATTATGCTTGCTGATGCTAGTTGATCGTGGGTTGATAGATCTAAATGCACCTGTCGCCAAGTATTGGCCTGAGTTTGGGCAAGCTGGAAAAGAGAATGTTCCGGTCAAATATTTATTGAGTCACTCGTCAGGGGTTTCAGGGTTTGATCAAAAGGTATCGGTACAAGATCTCTATGATTCAGACAGAATGGCAGCAATGCTTGCTGCGCAAAAACCTTGGTGGAAACCGGGAACCAAAAGTGGTTATCAAACGGTATCTTTTAGTTTTTTGATTGGGCATTTAGTAAAGCTTGTCAGCGGAAAAACCCTTGGCACATTTTTTAGGGATGAAATCGCCAATCCTCTCGGTATAGATTTCCATATAGGGACCCCCGCCGAACTAGACCCTAGAATTGCTGATGTCATCTCTAAACCGGTACCGGTGTCATGGATAGAGAAAAACTTTCTGAGAGTTGCAACTCCAGTGACGGCGAAAGGAATATTAAATCCGGATCCGAACCAACTTGTGCCTGCATCAAATACACGTGCATGGCGGGCATGTGAGCTGCCTTCATCTAACGGTCATGGTAATGCTCGATCCGTTGCTCAAGTTGGTGCCATTCTAGCAAGTGGTGGTAGCTTTGGTGGGAAAGCGCTTCTCTCTTCCAAGACAGTAGAGGCTGCGATCACAAGACAAATCAGTGGTTGGGATAAGGTTTTATGCATTAATATGGAATGGGGTTTAGGATTTCAACTGAATGCCAAAACCACTCGTATTGGACCACGAAGTTTTGGTTGGTATGGATATGGGGGGTCCTCATGTATGATGGATCGTGATCTAAACGCTAGTGTTGCGTATGTGATGAATAATTGTTCCAATAATCTATTAACGGATCGACGAGCTGCCAAGTTATTCCAGAGCTTTAGGGCGTGCCTTTAGATTATTTACAGGGTGTATCAGTGAAAACAGACAATCAAGAAATCAAGTCACTAATAAATGACATTTCAACCTCAGTACAAGAAACCTTTGGGGATAGATGTACTGCAGTATACATAATGGGAAGTCTTGCAAGAGGCGGATTTAGTGAAATAGCGAGTGATATTGATATAGGGGTTATTATTAGCGGATGCATTCAAGATAGTGATTTGATCGAAATAGAAAATATTCAATCTACCTCAGTAAAAAAGCACGCTTCAGTAAAGAATAATGTTTCCATATTTTGGGGGAATATAGAATCAATTAACGGTGTGGTAGATGCTGGTCGATATCCTCCATTCGACAGGCTTGACCTAATAGATCATGCATTGCTTCTTTCTGGTGTCGATATTAGGGATGAATTAATTAAACCAACGAAAAAAGAGTTGGAAATTGCCAGTGCAGACTTTGCTCTAGGTTATCTTGGTAGTAGTGAAAGAATTAATGAGTTTTATAACTGCGATCTTATAAGTAATAAGGGGACAGTTTATGTGACAAAAACAATTCTATTTCCAGCTAGATTTATTTACCTTGAAAAGACGGGTAAAATCGCTGGTAATGATGTATCCCACCAGTACTATGTTGACAATTTCGCAGGTGATGACACTGAACTAGTAAGGAATGGTTATCAATGGAGGCTTAACTCATTACCTCAAGAGCTTGGCATAGTCACTGACTTACTTAATGATGGCCTGATAGGACTATATCATAAGTTTATTGATATTTACGCGGATCGAATGGGGGCGCATGAGCAATATGAGTTGCAATCCAGGCTTATCGAATGGAAACAAAATATAACAAAGCCATTAATTTGATTGCCTTATGATATGATGCGTACGGAAATTTATGGTGGTTTTAAACGAATTTAAATGAAATGGAATTTATATGAAGTCTTATCTTATATTGGATTTAGCGATCAAAGATTTTCCTGGATTTATGGAATATATTGAGAAAATTCCGATGTATCTAAAAAAGCACGAAGGTAAGTATATAGTCGAAGGTGTTGAACCTGAAATTATTGAGGGGGACTGGAAGCCGGAGAGAGTGGTGGTATTAGAGTTTCCCTCAAAAGACAACGCAAACGCTTTTTTATCTGATCCGGAGGTACAACCTTTATTCGCTATTCGGCATCGAACTACCGATAGTAAATTGATTTTGGTAGAAGGTAGCTCATGGAGAGATAGTATCGATGAGCCAGGACATACCTGAAAATCGCCAGCCGCAGGTGTTGTAAGCTAAAAGGAAGTTAAATATGGTAATACCAATATCTCTTGTAACACAGTTTATAGGTATGTTTGCGGCAGCAAAAGTCCTTAAGTTAAACGTTAATATAATAGGGATAATTCTCTTAACGTTTATTCCAATCGGGCTGTCATCGGTCGTTCCTGGCTTTGCGGGGTTTGGTCTTTCTTTGTTAAGTCTTGTTTTGCTCGTGAAAATTTACGATGGCTCTGCATCTTTTCTTAAAATCGTTGCTATTCTCGTAATAAGTGTGGCAACACAAGCAGCTATTAATGAATATGTTGTGGGACCTGCAGTTACGCATAGCCTTAATAATGCTGAAAAAATTACAATCGAAGAAGGTCAAATAATCATTGAATAAGGGTTTTCAAATCAAAAACCCTTATTCAAACAACACTACTCATAGAAAAACTCAACGAAGCAATTGAAGCTCAATGAGTAGATCGTTTCTCGCGCTATTAGGGCGCGTGGCTTGTATCGTGGTTTTATCTAAACCAAGCAGCGGCGGTAATACATCGGCATAGGTCATTTGTCGAGTCACTTGCGGTAAAATAGCAAGGGCTAGACGCTCCAATATGTGTGTTGCCATATTTTCTGGAATATCTAAACCGAAGGTTTGTACTGATACGAGGTTTGCTTGTGAAATATCAACGGTTGTTTGCCAGTCTCCCTCAACCATACTGTATCGAATATCCAATACTAGATCTGCAGTAAGATCCAGCAATGTCACGACTTGATCTTCAACGTATTCATCCAGTAATGCCTCTGATGTATGTAATGTGAAATTCACATTATCAATATTGATCCGAGCCGTAACGGTATCTGATTCAGGTAGGCTCACATAAGGGGATGAAGGCACATTAACCGATAGCAGTACGTCTACTGCTTCCTGCGATGTGGGTTGGTTATCCAATGCTAATAAATCAGCCAGCACCACTGGTAGACTTGCATTGAGTATTTTCTCTTGTGCAAAGGTCGCTAGTGTTTTATTTAGAGTCGCCTCTTTCAGTAAAACCTGGACATCTGCTTGGCTTTGGATTGTTTCCATCGTAACGGGATTGGTACCACTATCATCTTCACTATCTATATCACTACGAGTCGCACGGTAACCATAATGTACTTGATCATCTGCTGTTAACGAATATACCCCGACATCTAAACCAATGTGATTAAATTCCGGCTGCGTTTGCAAGTTGTTGATAGAGAATTCTACCCCTGCGCCGTCAGTAAGCACTTCTACCAGAGGTAACAACCCATCAGGTAATGGAAATGCTTTGGTCAATTCGTGGAATCGTGCCGCTCGGCCAATGTTGAGGCCATCAGGAATCACTGCCAGCATTGGCTCAACTACATCAGTAATAGCTCCGCTGATACCATCCGCGATTGGTTGCTCAACAAGAGGGAATAAAAATGCTTTTAATGGATCAATAAAAACACCCAATAACCATTCTGGAATAAACCCGATGGCCACTCGCACTCTGTCAAAATCAATAGCAACATCAAGGTTTCCGAGGCCCAGCAATTGATTTTTAGAATCTACGTCTGCCCCTGGAATAATCGATATGCTAAACGGGACGGCTAGCCCATCTAATCCTACGCTAAGGGGGTTCAATTGAATGTTGATAGGGCATATTGTTCTTCCCCACCAATTAAAACACCAGCCGACAGCACTAAAACGTGAATCAAGGTCGATGGTTTGTACTTGTACGCCGCCTTGAATCGTTAAGTCTGATGTTGGCAATAGTCCAGGTGCAATATCAAAGGTAATATCATTAACGGCAACCGACTCAATGGTGTAATTAATATCGATGCCTAACATCGTTTCACTAAACACGGGAAGGCTGTCGAACGCTCCTTCGATGAGTTCGTTAATGGCGGAAGCCTCTTTTGTTAATGTTTGACTGAGGTGCCCGAACAGACCTTCTTTTCCATTTAACCTTATTTCAGCGCCATTTATCACTCGTTGCTTATCAAATCGAATCAGTACTTCTTCTTGATCCCCCTGGGGATGGTTTAGCTGTAATGAAAATTCATTGGCGTTGGTGGTGGATTGGTAGGAGAACTGGTTACTGTTTATTGTTGTGCTTTGATCGTTAATGAGGATAGTGCCTGTATGTAGGCCAGTAACGCGTCCAGAGATTGTGACGGTATTGCCATCTCGAATAGCACTGTTCAGATATATACCTAGAGCATTTACATCGTCCAGTTGGTTATCTTCTGAGTTTATTAATGACAATACGTTCTCAAATAGGTCTTTCATTTGTTGTAGAAAATATCGCGCTTGGTCAATGATCCATTCCAGCACCGTATTTTCATCAGGCAGTGGGGTTTCTATTGCGCCATTGCCTGTTTCATGTTGTTGGCTTTGTCCTAGTACCGTAAACGTTACGGAAATCTGTGATTCGCCCGAGCCGGTTTCTGCTGATAGGGTGTGTTCGCCTTGCGTTAATGTACCGACATTAAATAGATTGGCACTTGTCCCAAATAATGCGAAGGGTGCCTCTTTCTCAATAGATGAAACATCGTTGTGGATAAAGGTAACCTGACGCGTTAATCCATTGGTAACCGCTCGGATGTTGAGGTGAGATGTTCGCAACTGATTTACATCGATGGTCATACCGTCGTGTAAAGGTAGAATATCTTCCCCTGTTTCCGCGCTCACTAGAGTAAGGGCCTTTATTGCTGGAGATTGACCTTGTGTGCTTGGGAGTACCCATTCGTCGATAAAGGCACCTTCATTTGATAGGTGTAGAGATGCACCCGGAGAGCCCGGCAACCAATGTGCTGGTATATTCCCGTACACGGTCGAATCGGGTTGCATCGGTTGCCTGCGGGGGTCTTGCTTAGCCAATATTTGTTCATTTAAGCGGGCGTACTTTCCGGCTGATGACAGGTTAAACAGAATTGGTTAAAACGTGAATCCGGTCGAGGTGCATCATGATACAGTGGGCCTTCTGGAAAGTTTATATAACGGCCAATTGCCACGGTATTTTCTGGTAATTGATGAGTGTTGATTCCAAACTCTTGTTCGTTGTTGCTAAAACAGACATAACGATTATGGGGTTCTGCTCCTTTCATGCTTAGTTCTTGACTGACAATCGCCTGCTGCTCTGCTGAGTAGTTCGCACTGACCTCACTCAGTTCCCCTTGGTAGTCTTCTTCCAATGCCAGCAACGTACCATGGGCATGATTACAGACTGATTCCAGTGTGACGCTATGAGCATATACTTTGAACTCATCCATCCACCCGTTGAAAGGGCTGACGCCTGCTTGCGTACTTTTACCTAACAATAAAGCGCCTTCGGAAAACTGAAATATTGGTTCAGCATTATCATCTGCGCGCCACTCTTGTAGTGGGAATCCATTGTGATAAACGCGAACTCGTTTTCCATCAGGATGGATATTTAATGCAATTTGGTGCCATTGCATATTTTCAACGGGCCGGGATAATATTGACTGGTTTACAATATTGCCTTGGGTATCGCGAAAATTAAGTGTGCTATCGCCTAGTAGTGTCAGCTCACTGCCATCTGGGAAGCTAATCAATGCCTGTTCTGTTAATACCGGCAACTCACTTGGTTCAGCGCGGGTATCAATAAATAATGAGACAAACCACGGATAAGCGTTAATACGTCGAGGTTGGGGTTCTATATCATATTGAACATAACTATCTTGGCCATTTAACCAGATACCTTTACCTCGAATACCACCAACAGCAGCTGGCTCTAATCGACCGTTATGAACTTCGCCATAATTAGGAACAACCCATTGATCGCGCAATGCAGTAGAGCTGTTTTGCACATAAACAGGATCTGAGAATGCCTGAAGCTCTTTATTCCATCCGTCATAGTAGCGGCCAAAAACATAATTCCCTTCGTTGAAATTTACCGCTCCAACCATGTTAGAAATAATAAACGCATTCGGGTCGACGTAATCATCAAAGGCAAACTCATCACTATTGCGACCAGAGCTTGCATGCCAAACTACATCTTTAGGCATGATGGGTATCAGGTTTTGTAAATAATTAAAGCGTGCTTCTACTGAATCAAATATTGTTGTGTTTCTGCTGGTACCGATGGGAGCAAATTCATTACCAACTTGCCGGCTACTTCCCATTCGAACTTCGCCAGTCTCTGTACCATGAGTCCCTGTACCCGGTTGGTAGAGTTTGACATAACTATGGCGCTCATCATGTTGTGGCAATTCAAAATCAATATCGTTGAGTACGCCATCCAATAAGACTGCCTTGCCTTGAGTCCATGAGCCCATAATGACAAACCCTTGATGTTGATTGGGCACATCCTGCAACTGACTCTCATCACATCCATCAATAACACAGCGGGTAGGGTAGCGGGCCCCTGTTACCCCTGTGTTGGGTGCGCCATATAAGTTGGGTCCTGGCAAAACGGTCATCGTCAGGTTTTTAGCTTTACTATCCATCCAAGGGTAGGTGCCTTTGAATTCATCGCCGTCGCGAATAATATGCCCCATCGGGTCGCGAAATGGGTTGGCGGCAAAATCATAACGGGATTTAACAAGGGAGTGATAGGGTGCATGAGAAATCGGGTATAGATGTGTCCATTGCTCAATGTCACAAGGTTCTGCATTATCGTCTCCTACGCTATAGACAATATCGTATGCATCACTGACATACTGCTGTGTGTTTTCGTTAAACCAGGTTAGCGCTTGGTTTCCTGAACGCATTATTAAGAGACGTCCATCACCGGGAGTGATGTGTTCGAAGGTAGATGCTTGGTACGGCTTTTCTGCACGTTTAATTGCACGTTGATCAACTGAAATATCTGAAATAAAAGCACCGGGGGTTTTAGGGTTCGAAACAGTCACGGTCATAGGGACACTGTACAAAATATCGTGGTTTGAGTCCGGCACGCTTCCTTCATTCACCGCTCCGATTAATACGGATAAATCACGGCTAACACTTTCTCCACCGACATAAATGACGTCGTAACAGTCTTGATCCCCGTTCTCTCCACAGGTATACGGGTTTTGTCGTTCACTTGGATTACTTGTGTTGGCTTCACATAAGGTGCCATGCTGAAAACCAAGAGGAGCTTCTAACAACTCATTACTTACCAAGTAGGGTTCTGATTGGCTGATGATCGACGCCCCTCGTTCCGAGAGTAAACTGGGCTGATCCAACTTTTCGGGGTTGAGTAATACAAATGCGACACCGTCATTATAAATCTGGCTGACCACTCCGACGCGGCCATCTTTGGTTGGGCGTATCGGAGGAATATGCGGGCGGGTAAATTCATCGTTAATAATGCCAGTGACATTGCGAAAAATAAGAGGCACTTCTGGTAAATCGTCACTTGAGTCTGTGGTCTGTCCACCTACAATGGGACCTGCGTGTGTTATGTCAGTATTGGTATTAGCAAAGGATATTGTGCTCATTGAACCAAGTAGCATTACGCTCCATATCGTCCAAATGCAGGCGATGGACCGATTGTTGTTAATCTTTGACATAACCTTTCTCTTTGTTATTTTGATGTTATGGTACCTTGGTACCATATAAGGCTTTGGTTGTGCCAGCATTAGTCTTAAAAATTTATCATATGTGGCTGAAATGCCAGCTCTAGTGCGAGAGTTGACTGGTGATATGGCTTGTCACAGGGATGTTTGATTTTATACAATCGCCTATTAAGAAACACGATTCAAACGTGTCATAGCAACCTAATATGTTAGAGCCCAAGTATGAAATCAAAAAATTACAAACGAAACGTGACGGTACTAGAGGCTCTTCAGGAAGCAGGGAGTAATGCAGATAAAGAGCATCAAATTGAACATCACTTTTATTGTTTTTCTGAAGAGAATTACCAGAAATTATTAGAGCTTGGTCGATCTGCAGGATATAAAATAATGTTTGAAGGTAACGCAGATTATGGTGATGGGAAAATGTGGCAATTAGACCTCGTGAAATCGGTAAAGCCTAGCTTAGATGTGCTTGAAGCCCAAACGCTAGAGCTCGAAGCTTTCGCAGAAAAAACTGAGTCAGACTATGATGGATGGGGTACCGAAGTTGAAGTCTAGTTTTGGCGTGCCGATAGGGCTAACAAGTAGGATTCCAAGTAATTGCGAAAGTTAAATATCAGGCGGCGGGTGCCCTCAATACCGATATGGGTGTTATGACGTCTGTACTACTAACCCCCCCCCCGACTGTGGAGAGCTCCAACCTAGCTGTAGTTTAACCGCAGGCGTCAGTGATGGTAAATTGAATTGACATTAAAGGGGGTTATTTTGTAATTTTGATTGTCGATTTTTTTTACATGGCTATTTTGTTTTTGTGAAAAAAATGTAAAATATCGTTTAAATACAATGACTTATGGTTTTGGCATAGATAGTGCTTGTAAAGGATTTTAAACTTAATGGAGAAGGTAATGAAAAAGGTTTTTTGTTTGTTCGTTTGTTTATTTGCAAGTTCTGCCAATGCAACGGTATTAACTTTTGATGATTTAGAAACAGCTGGCGGCGGCGCTACAACAGGTTTGTCTTCTTATACTGATCTTGGGTATCAGCTTACAACTTCTAATACTTTTGCATATTGGAACCAAGGGCATAGCAACTATAATACATCTGCGGGGCTCTTTAATAACGCTCCTAATGGTATGACTAGATTGTCTGCAGTAGACAATTCACTATTTGACCTTAACTCAATAGATTTAGATACTGTTTATAGCGACAATGGCCCGTCACCTATCGCGTTTCTAGGTTATGACAGTAACGATCAACTAATAGCAACCGAGAATATTTCTTTGAACAGTGATGGATGGGTAACATTATTGTTTTCATCTCTTTTCAGCGATCTTGCTTACGTAGAGTGGGCTCAAACATCTTCTTATCATCACTTTGATAATGTTACTATTAATGAAAGTGTCTCTGTTCCAGAGCCAAGTTCATTAGCGCTATTTGGCTTAGGTTTGGCCGGACTTGGGTTCGCTAGGAAGCAGAAAAAAGCATAACTGCTTGTCTTTGCTTTTAAAAAGCCTCAGTTTTTACTGAGGCTTTTTTATGCCTAATAAAAAATGTACTCTGATAAATTGAAGCTTCGCTCTTTGCACAGCAAAGCGTAAATCTTCCGGTGGTTTAGGTGTGCTTTACTGGTTGCTAGAGATAACCCATCGTGCACTTTCTCATTTAAAGTACCTTTGGAAACTCCTCCAGAATAAACTGTTTAAATGTATCGAGGCGTTTGACGGGGTAATTTTGTCTGGGGTAGACCAAATGTAATATTCTTTTTAATAGAGCTTGCTTGGGAAATAGATTTACCAACTGCCCTTCATCTAAATGTTTTTTAACCGCGATATCCAGCACGACAATAATCCCCATTCCCTCAAGTGCAGCTTGTATTAAAGCCGTCACATTATTGCTGGAGTGAAGTTTGTTGCGATCAATGTGAGCGTACATTAATTCTTTAATGGCTTTTGGTTCATTATAACGATCGAAATTTGGAATAATGACTTGGTGTTTGATGAGGGATTGCAGCGACTTCGGTTTGCCGTGTTGCTCTAGGTAGTTTGGTGATGCGCAGAATACAAGGTTAGCTTCTGCTAGGGGGCGGGCGACTAGGCGAGAGTTTTCTTGGTGGCTAAGACGGAAGGCGAAGTCAATTTGCGTGGCCATTAAGTCCTCAAAGCTGTCTTCTACTCGCATGTCACAAACGATGTTTGGATAACGTTGATGAAATTTTGCCAGCGTACTCACCAAGGGGGATTGTAATAATACCTGTGAAAAAGAGATTCGTAGTTTTCCTTCAGGTGTATCAAGGATGTCCTTAAGGTTTTTTTCATGGGTCTGTATCGATTGCAATACTTCCTTGCACTGAGGGTAAAACTGCAGCCCGGGGGGTGTAACGACTACGTTATGTGTGGTGCGGTCTATCAGACCAACGCCAAGTCGAGCTTCCAATTTTGAAAGTTGTTTACTGATAGCTGATTTGGTGAGATTGAGTCGCTTAGCCGCACTAGAAAGATTGGCTTCCTCAACAACGGCGACAAAGGCTTCATATTCCGTAAGATTGGGCTTCATTTTTGCGATCCCTCGTTCTTTCAATCGTTGTTTCTTTTAATGCCATTCCTGAATTGGGATGGTTTCCACAATGGAAACACTAAGTGCTCAGTAATTCCATGGCTTTAATGATAGCGTAGCGCTAAGGTTTATCCCAGACAAGAATATTAGGGGTTCAAGATGAATATGATGCAAGTTATTGTTTTAGAAGCACAATCGGATAACCCGCACTTAAGCCTTCAAGAAAAGCCTATCCCCGTTCCTCGCAAAGGGCAGGTGTTGGTGAAGGTTGAAGTTGTTCCTTTAAACCCCGCTGATGTTATGTTTGTTCGTGGTCGTTATATTCAAGAAAAATCCCTACCGGTTGTACCGGGTATGGTGGCCAGTGGGACTGTGATTGCTTCTGGCGGAGGTTTAATCGCCAATTTCATGCGTGGCCAACGTGTCTGTTGCGCCGGTTTAATCGATGGGGATGGGCCTTGGTCTCAATATCTTTTGACTGATGCAATGCTTTGTTTACCCTTATCAAAACAGATGAGCTTTGAATCAGGCTGTAATCTACTGGCTAATCCGACGACAGCCTGGGGATTGATGGAGCGTGTTAAGAAAGGGGGGCATAGAGCGTTGGTGCAAAATGCCTCAGCAGGTGAGTTGGGCTTGCTAATTCGCACCTTGGCGAAAAGCAGGAAAATTCCCCTTATCAACATTGTGCGTTCAAAACGGCAGGCAGAATCCTTGCACAAAGCGGGGGAAAAATATGTGTTAGATAGTACTAGTCCGCATTTTGAAGGTGAACTTGCAGAACTGTGCGTGCGCGTGAACGCGACGATGTCATTCGATGCCGTAGCTGGAGAGCAAAGTCGTCAATTGCTTACGGCAATGCCAGAGGGGAGTGAGCTTGTGCTGTACGGCCGCTTGTCGGATCAGGACATGAAATTTGATGGATTGGATTTGATAGCAGGCCGTGGGCAGAAAATAACGGGTTTTTCAGTGATGCGATGGTTTGAAAGCTTATCGTTCATTCGAAAAATGCTTGTCATGAATAGTATTCAAACATTTTTTACAAAGCATTCAACGGTTAATATTCAGCGACGTATTAATCTTACTTCCTTAATAGATAATTTTTCTGAATACAGTGCTAATACCTCAGAAGGAAAAACACTTATTTATCCTTAAACTCTCCAATAGGACCATAGATATGATAAAAAAGGTTTTGCGAACGCCCGAACAATGGCCATCTCCAATGACCACATAACAAATAGTTATTGTCATCCAATTGCCGGATTTCATCGAGTGCATGCAACATCCCCAAAGGGTTTACATAAGGCCGATAGTCCATCAGCAAAACAGGTTTATTATCAACCACTGACAGGCCCGGTCCGGTAACAAATCGCATTGATCGATGCTCTACACCAAACAATGAAAATCGGTTGTAACCCAACCCTTGCTTATCATTAATTTGTGAAAATCCCTTGCCTTTCCATATACCGGGATAGGGGGAGTGTGTCGATACCCACGTTAATAAATTTCCCCATCCGTTACGTGCGGCTAACGTGCAGCCATCGACTTCCCCCTTTAGAACATTGACGTTCGCAGCAGGTAACGTTTTGAATATTTCGATCAGCTCATCATAATTATACGCTAACATTTCTGCTCTACGGTTATCGACTAAGAGCCCATCAACGTTAATTATCTCAGTAATTTTCATAATGTTTATTTATCCGCTTTGTATTAAAAAATAATACTAACAGAAACAAGAAAGACCTTAAGTATGTAGGGTAGACAAAAAGATACGGGGTTTGGCGCGTAAGAATAAACTCCTAGTGTTCTAAATTTTCTATGTTAAGCCGATGCTACAAGACCACCATCTAAGACAATGGTATGCCCGGTAACCCAGGACGAGGCTTTGGCGGAAAGGTATATCGCTGTTCCTGCTACATCCGATGCGTTGCCCACACGGCCGCGAGGGATGCTGGAATCCAGTTGATGGGGGTCGTCTTTTAGTATGAAATTGGTCATTGCGCTAGGGAAAAATCCAGGCGCTATTCCATTCACGTTTATATGTTGCGTTACCAAATCTGCTGACAAGTGTTCTGTCATACGAACCATTGCTGCTTTACTTGCTGTATAAGAATAATTGGTCATTTTTGAATTCGTGTAACTAACAACGGAGGCGATATTAATAATACGGGCGGGGTCTTCTTTGTCACCTGCTTCCCTGAGAACTGGCAATAGTTTCTGGATCAAGAAAAAGGGAGATTTAACATTGAGATCCATCACTTTGTCCCAACCAGCTTCTGGAAATTTTTCAATCTCCTCACCCCACGTGGCGCCGGCATTGTTCACTAAAATATGAACGCTATTCTCTCTGTCTTTAATGTTGTCTGCAAAAGCTTGAATGCCCTCTAATGTGGAAAGGTCAGATTCAATGGCAATGCATTCACCAAACTCTGAAAGAGCTTTTGCAGTTTCCTGTAACTCTTCTACCTTTCTTGCGGTGATATAAGTACGTACGCCATTCTCAACAAAGCCCCTTGCTATCATTGCTCCGATGCCCCGCGAGCCTCCGGTAATTACTGCCACTTTACCCGTAACCGAAAATAGATCTTTCATTATGCCACTCCATTGTGGTTCAACATTATTGATTAAGGCCTTACTGTATCGGATAGCGGTTAACGGCAACAGCCCTTAGTGGACGGTGTTTTCGACAGAAAATGAAAATGTCGCAACAATTAGGAGAATAATCAAGGACGGAAAAGGGGCTAGCCACGTCATATGCTTCTTACTGTAGATTTTTTGACTAATGACGTGGCTGTCATATTGCTAATTTACACTCCTTTATTTCATAGTCCTTTATTTTATAGTCCCTTATTCTTTAGTCTGTTGGCCTGCTGTACGTATAGGTCGAGAGGGCTGAAGCGTCGATGGGTTAACCCAAAGAGGTGGTTGGCCGTGTCCATATGATTCATAAGGTAATCATCTCGTATTACTTTGCCCCAATGGCTGCTGCAGGAGCCTATAACGCCATCACTGGTTTCTCCCTTTTTAAAGAAAAGTTTGTGAAGCGCGTAAAGAATATAGTCAGTGGGATCAAAGATATTGGTAAAGGGTTTGGCACCAGCCATTGAATAATAGTACACGCCATTACTGGCTTGTTCAGGGCCATCACCACAATCACTGGTTGGGGCACCTTCAGGGTACAACGCATTGAATTCTTGTGACCCTTTAGTGGTTTCCGAGTATGCCATCGCTTTTGTATCCGTTGGCAAGGATTCGCCCGCAAGCCATGAAATTAAACCGATGCCAAAATTACCAACTTTATAGAGTAGGTTGTTAATCAACGGCATCGTTTCTTCTCCCGATACGATCCAGTCTGCAAGAGGTATTCCTTGGTGGCCACCGACAGTAGAGGATACCGAGGCGACCATCTCTGGATAAACGGAAGCCACATAACGTGATGTAGGGCCGCCCATGCTAATCGCCATCAAGTTTACTTTTTCTGTGTCGGTTATAACCAATATGTCCTCAACCAGTCGAGCGAGTTGTTCACCTCTGGCTTCATTGCTCTCAGCGCCGGATATTGAGGTAACAAAAACGTTCTCTGCGCCATTTTTTTCTAATGTCTGAGGGATATTGTAGTGATAGTCGATGGGGCCCAATGCTTCGAAATTTATAATGGCCCCTCCTACGATAACAAGGGGGTACTTTGTTTTTGCAAGATCGCTCTCGTTATTTTTAGTAAAAAGATCAAATAGGCCGGCAAAGGCAGAGGGGCTGCCTAAGATAAGTACAAAGATCGTACTTAATAACAGTGTTGTTTTTCTCGTTTTCATTGCTCTGTATCTCCGAGGTTTAATGGGTATTGATTGAGGATTTTCAGGGTATAGCGGTGTTGTTTTTCTACAGTTATTGAACCTCGCCATAAGTTTATTAAGAGAAGACAAGTCGTTTAGGGTAGGGCGCTAGGGCTATAAAAGGATGCTATTATCGTGGTTGTAAACTCAGTGTGTTTTGCATTTTTCAGTTTCATAAAATTCGTGGTGGGTAAATGGGAATAAAAAAAATAGGTTACGTTGTTGGTTTTAGCGCTGGGTTATATTTTGCGAGTATGGCTTTCAATAAAATTAGCAATGACGTGAATCAGATTGCAGAGTTTGACGGTGTCGATCCATCGTTTTTTGTTGTAGGTCAGAAGTCTAACGAAGTGATTAAACAGGGTGATGAAAAGCCAATCGTAGAAGAAGTTTCATCGCCAACAATACCCGTGAATAATAGTGAGTTGTCGTTACAAGGAACCGATATTCCCGCAGGCCTAATCACTGGCTCTGATGGTAATCTCATTGTGACAACTCAACTAAAGCGGTTGTTTGATTATTATTTCACGTTACTAGGGCGCAAGAACGACGCTGAAATAATTCAAATGTTGGAATCCTATATTTCAGCGGAATTAGAGGAGCCAGCAAGAAGTCAAGCGTTAGACGTGCTTAGCAGGCACCTGTCGTTGAGTGTAGCGTTGGAATCACTGCCAACGATGGGGTTAGGTGATATTGAGGACATCAATGGGTTACAGGCGTTTTTGACGGCAAGAGCGTTGCTACGTCGAGAGCATTTAGGAGAAGAGGTTGCCGGCATATTTTATCAATCGGAACAATTGTATGATGAATACACCGTTAGTCGTTTGGCTGTTATGCAGAGCGATTTGTTAACAGAGACGGAAAAAACAGACGCCTTCAGTGCTCTTTTAGATGCGCTACCCAATGAGTTCAGTGTCCCCTCTAGACGCAGGCAAGCCGTACTGACTCTCAGAGCGCTAGCTGACAGTGCTGAATCCCAAGAGATGACACCAGGGCAGTTGTTTGCCGCGCGCGAGTCGTTGATTGGTGGTGATGCCGCATCGCGCATGCAACGGCTGGATAATCAACGGGAACGTTGGGGGCTGCGGTATCAAGTGTACTTGGATGAGGCGGATCAAATTAAAGCGTCTGATTTGTCTCAGCTTGATCAACGCCAATCAATTGAAGCGTTAAGGCGGCGTCATTTTGAAAATGATGAGCTCAGACGGGTTGGTAGTCTTGATAGCATTCGTGAAACCAATAAGACCTAAAGGGTAGGGAGATTGATTTATTGTTTATGAATAGGCGCCAAAGGCTTGTGGTGACTCGCCAAGGCGTATGAGACTCATTGGTATGCTTAGAGCGGAGTTGAAAAGGGTTTTTATGGCGATATACTCCAAGGTTCAGAGTTCAATATACTGGTGGGAAAATAGGTCGTATGTCGAAACCAATGCGTTCGCTTGTTAGTGCTCGGGTTCCTGGTCAGGGCTCAATAAAGGAGTGTATTTCATCAGATTATATTGATCAGATTGTGAATTACATGAATAATTTCGCGATGGATGTGTCTGAGATCTTTGCCGAGACAGCATTAGCGGATACTTACCCCGATACTCTGCCGGATATGATCTCAAAGCGTGATTGCGTTCAGATTCTATCTAACATAAAGAGAAAAAATCACCAGTCACCTCTTATGATTGGCCTAATTATAGGGGTTAGTATGAGACCAACTGGGTTCGGTCAATTGGGTTATGTAGGGATGTGCAGTAGTACCCTAGATGAAGCGCTCATTCATTCCGGTCGATACTTATCGTTAGTCACTCCATTGATGGCCTTTAAGTATTTCCATGAAGGGGACCGGATGTGCTTGGAACTGATCGAAGTTGAGCCTCTAGAGGAGCCAATCTATGTGTTTCTCATTGGATTGCTTTTAGGAAGTATACACGCGATGTCGCTATTTTTGTTAGGTGATACCTTATTCAAAATGATAGATGACTCTAAAGTGACGTTAACATTGAGCGCGGAGACTTATCCTGAATTAGAAATTTTTCAACATGGTCCTATCGAATGGCATTTTAGCGCTGATAAAAACTGTATATCGTTTTCAAAAGAAAAAGCATTTTATCCATTGGCCAATGGAAATAAGAATTCGTTAAAATTAGCCGTTGTTTCTTGCGATAGGTTATTAGAAGAGCAGGAAGCGAAACAGTTGCAGCAAGCGGATAGGCTTGTCCGCAGGGTAGAAAAAGTACTTGAGTCCTATGATGCTTCTGTTCCTGATTTGGATGCGGTGGCACAAAATTTGTGTTTGTCTCCTCGAACCTTAAGCCGGCGATTAAACGCCGCTGATACGAGCTTTTCTAAAGTGGTAATGGATGTGCGAATGTTAAAAGCTCAGCAACTCATTCAGGATGGGCTGCTGACTATTAAAGAAATCGCTTACCGACTGGGGTACACGGAAGTCTCTAATTTCTCGGCCGCTTTTAAAAAATATTATGATAAATCTCCTGGTGAAGCTAGGCGAAAATTATTGAACCAACAGGTGAGCATAGCTGATGTGTCTAAAATGTGGTCGCGTGAGAAACACTCATAATATGTTGGCTTCATACTAGGTGTTTTTCTTGTGCTGGGTTAATATTTAAGCATCAGCTAGATGATTAGCATCAGGTCGAGGCATATTGCGAACCGGAGGTAGAGTCGATGAGAACAAAAATTGAATTTCCAAGTCAAGGACAGAATCTGGCGGGTTTACTTGAAACACCTGATCAGACAGTTCGAGCCTATGTGTTGTTTGCCCATTGTTTTACCTGCGGCAAAGATATAGCGGCGGCCTCGCGTATTAGTCGATTTCTTGTGCAACATGGCTTTGCCGTTTTTCGATTTGATTTTACCGGTTTGGGAAATAGTGACGGTGACTTTGCCAATACCAACTTTTCATCGAATACCGAAGATTTATTGTCAGCGGCAAGCTTTCTTGAGGAGCATTACGAGGCTCCTCAATTATTAATCGGCCATAGTCTCGGAGGGGCCGCTGTTTTAGCAATGGCAGCAAGGCTTCCGGAAATTAAAGCGGTGGTAACGATTGGCGCTCCGTTTGAAGCAAGTCATGTCGTGCATAACTTTAATGCCCACCTAGACACAATTGAAACAGACGGACAGGCAAAAGTTACCTTAGGTGTACGTGAATTCACTATTAAAAAGCAATTTTTGGATGATCTGCGTAGTCAGACGACAGAACATATTCAGCGCCTGAACAAGGCTTTACTGGTCATGCATTCTCCTATTGACTCAACAGTAGATATTTCCGATGCTGAAAAAATCTACAAGGCAGCTAAACACCCCAAAAGCTTCGTTAGCTTGGACACAGCCGACCACCTTTTATCAAAGTCAGTAGATAGCGAGTATGTCGCGCAAACGATTTCCGGGTGGGCAAGTCGATATATCCCTGTGCCCAAAACAACGCGCCGCACTCTCGAGGCAGGGCATGTCTTGGTCGCTGAGCTTGATCATAAATTTCAGCAGGAAGTTTTCACCGATCATCATCATTGGTTTGCCGATGAGCCAACTAAAGTAGGCGGACAAAACACAGGGCCAGATCCCTATGAGCATTTATTGGCTGCGTTAGGAACCTGTACAGCGATGACGATTCGGTTATACGCTAATCACAAGAAAATTCCGCTTGAGCATGTAGAGGTTTCCTTATCCCACGAGCGCAATTATTTGGAGGATGCGGACAACGCTGCAGAACAAGGTTCGCAGATTGAGGCGTTGATTCGCAAGGTTCAGCTGATCGGGCCGTTGAGCGATTCAGAAAAGGCCCGCTTGATGGAAATCGCCGAGCGCTGCCCGGTGCATCGAACGTTGCACAATAACCCTCAGGTCGTGACGACGCTGGTTGAAGGGTAGACCGTCGCGCGAAGCACTTAATTATCTAGAGCTATAAATCGATATTATGACGAAAAAAATATTAAGTTTGAAAGTGAAAAGAAATAAAGACCTCGAACAAGTCGATGAGGAGGTCAAGGATGAATTTCATGATGATCCGCAAAAGCGATTTTTAAATGGCGTAGCCATTCATCCTTCTCCGTGTATTCGCTTAGAATTAGGTTCTCAGCAACTCACCATACGAGCGATGGATCTGATAACGCCAATCGGAATGGGGCAGCGAGGTTTGATTGTTGCTCCACCAGGCTCCGGGAAAACGACCATTTTAAAACATATTTGCCAGGCGGTGGGAGAAGCTTATCCCGAGATAAAGCTTTATGCGTTACTCATTGATGAACGTCCGGAAGAAGTGACGGACTTTAAGCGCAGTGTGCCAGCGCATGTGCATGCCTCATCTACGGACGAAAGTTATGAGCAACATGTACGGGTGGCCGATGAGCTTCTTAACACTGCCCGCCAGGAGGCTGGCGAAGGTCATAATGTAATGATTGTCATTGATTCTCTCACAAGGCTCACCCGAGTACATAATGCGTCGGGAAGGAGTAGTGGTCGTACCATGTCGGGCGGGATGGACGTTAGAGCGATGGAGATACCACGAAAACTGTTTGGTGCTGCTAGAAATATAGAGAATGGTGGATCACTTACCATTCTAGCGACCGTGCTCGTTGATACTGGAAGCCGGATGGACGAGGTGATATTTGAGGAGTTCAAGGGCACGGGTAATATGGAAATAGTTTTATCACGGGAGGCTGCGAATCAACGGGTTTTTCCTGCGCTAGATATTGCTAAAAGTAGCACGCGTCGAGAAGAGCTTCTTATTAATGCGAAAGATATCAAAGGTGTAAGGATTTTGCGAAGAGCACTTACCAACCTCAAGCCAGCAGAGGGTGCTAGGAAACTTGTTGAGCTACTTGAGAAATACCCAACGAATGCAGATTTGTTGGATATTATGAGCGAAGGTAAGTTATCCAAAGCTGACTGATTCGTTGTTAGGATTAGCGTAATCGAGTCAGTATCTTATTGCATAGAATCGTTATTTCTTTTTGTTCTTCCTTTGTGAGCTTAAGTCGACATTCCATATCATTGAAGATATGTGATGTTTTATCTTTTAATAGTTTACCTTCTTCGGTGAGTACTATGACTTTTGCTCTCTCGTCTTTTTTCGACTTTGTTCGCTGTATAAATCCTTTGTTTTCTAGTCTTTTCAGGATTTGAGTCAATGTACCTGCATCTAGGTAGGTTTGTTCACTTAGTTCTTTGATATAAACAACATCCTGGTTCCATAGGCTCATCATTACTAGAAACTGTGGATAAGTAAGGTCAAATTTTTCAAGCTCTGGGCGATACTCTCGAATCATCGAGTTGGCTGTTGAGTACAATGAAAAGCAAACCATTTCAGAGAAGTTAAATTCGTTAGTTGTCATATAGGGGGGCTCATGTAAATGTCCATATTATTATGCGCGCAAAGTAGTTGACAGTAAACGGGGTTTTGTTGATAATTAATTTGCGCGCAAACTAAATTAATCTCTATATACATAATAGGACGGCTTAGCGATGAATAATGTGAGTTTTACAGGTATAACGTCAACAAACTGGAAGGATGTTAAAGGAAAGGAAGTCGCTGCGTATTTCGGCCCATCGTGACCGACCATTTCGCTCTACCGTGACCGCTAATTACGGACGATCGTGAACGGTCATTTCGGTTGATCGTGACCAATTTTACGCCCTTCAGCGTAATC
>MAAB01032326.1_pt1 | contig 53018 bp, 47 predicted proteins | sample 1115991 | NCBI WGS metagenome assembly MAAB01 (sample SAMN04961124, study PRJNA320927) | seawater metagenome | isolation source: sample BD02T18 sea water enriched with oil for 18 days | place: USA:Gulf of Mexico | collected 2013-07-27 | reverse complement strand
ATTGAACAGAATGAAAGGCAACAGTGATTCGGTTACAATCTAGTTCTCAATTAACCAACACTCCACTATGGTGTCGACTTATATCCATTTCAGACTCATTCCTGTATTAGAAAATACTCCTGCCTGATACGTGAATCTATACAGTATAGGTGCCTTTACTTGTGGCCCTTGTGGCTATATGCTCTGCCATGCTCTGGCTTTTCTCTTGTTGAATTTATGGGCTTATTAATTTTAGCGCATTACATGAAAGTAGGTTGATATGTTAGGAAGTGCTTTTCGTAAGATTTTTGGAAGTAAAAATACTCGTGAACTGAAGCGCATGAGTAAGCTTGTGCTCGCCATTGGTGAGCACGAGGAGGCTATACAGGTTCTGTCTGATGATGAACTTAGAGCAAAAACCGCAGAATTCCGAAAGCGCTTAGATGAGGGTGAAACCCTAGATAATTTACTAGCAGAGTCTTTTGCAGTCGCTCGAGAAGCGGGTATTAGGGTTATGCAGATGCGTCACTTTGATGCGCAAATGGTTGGTGGTATTACACTTCATGAAGGTCGCATTGCTGAAATGCGTACCGGTGAAGGTAAAACCTTAACGGCTACCTTGCCTGCCTATCTAAATGCATTGCCAGGAAAGGGTGTGCATATTGTTACCGTCAACGATTACTTGGCGAGCCGAGATGCTGAGTGGATGCGTCCACTTTACGAATTCTTAGGTCTCTCTGTTGGCGTGATTCTGTCGGGGCAAAGTCCTGAAGATAAGCGTGCAGCTTATGAGTCCGATATTATTTATGGGACAAACAACGAATTTGGTTTTGACTATCTACGCGACAATATGGCATTTGACCTTGATGAGCGAGCGCAAGGGCCTTTGCATTTTGCAATCATAGATGAAGTTGATTCGATTTTAATTGATGAGGCGAGAACACCCCTCATTATTTCTGGCCCCGCTGAAGATAGCTCCGAGATGTATAAAGCTATTAATAAGCTGATACCTCGATTGGAAAAAGGCCCGGAAGAAGGGGAGATAGAAGAAGGTGTAGAGGTTGAAAACCTTGGGCACTATTCTGTTGACCTCAAAAATCGTCAGGTTGAATTGACGGAAGTGGGTCATGAAGTTATTGAAGGAATGTTGTTAGATATTGGTTTACTGAAAGAGGGCGAAAGTCTCTATGCCGCTAACAATTTGAGTTTGCTGCATCATGTGCATGCAGGGTTAAAAGCTCATGTGTTGTTCCAACGAGATGTTGATTATATTGTTCAAAGCGGACAGATCGTTATTGTTGATGAGCATACTGGTCGTACCATGCCGGGGCGGCGCTGGTCTGAAGGTTTGCATCAAGCAGTTGAAGCAAAAGAAGGGGTTAACGTTCAGTCAGAGAATCAAACCCTTGCCTCTACAACATTCCAGAACTATTTCAGGATTTATGAAAAGCTGTCAGGTATGACAGGAACAGCGGATACTGAAGCATTCGAATTTAACCAGATCTACGGGTTGGACGTAGTGGTTATTCCGACGAATAAACCAATGGTTCGTCAGGATCTAAATGATCTCATTTACATGACGGCTGAAGAAAAATACGAAGCCGTCATTGAGGACATTAAAGAAAGTTCCGCAGCAGGACGTCCAGTGTTAGTGGGTACAGTTTCTATTGAAACATCTGAAATGTTATCTAAAATCCTTAAGAAAAGCGGTATAAAGCACAAAGTACTCAATGCAAAATTCCATGAGCATGAGGCTGAAATCATTGCTCAAGCGGGTAGCCTTGGTGCGGTGACTATTGCAACGAATATGGCTGGTCGTGGTACGGATATTGTGTTGGGCGGTAATTGGCAAGCAGAAATAAACAGTATACATGACCCCAGTGATGAGAAAGTTGCACGAATTAAAGCGCAATGGGAAGAGAATCATAAGAAGGTGCTAGAGGCCGGCGGGTTACATATTATAGGTACTGAGCGCCACGAATCACGTCGTATTGATAACCAGCTTCGCGGACGTTCTGGCCGTCAGGGTGATCCTGGTATCACTCGTTTTTATCTGTCACTGGAAGATAGTTTGATGCGTATTTTTGCATCAGATCGTGTTAAAGGTTTAATGCAAACCCTCGGTATGCAGCGTGGTGAGGCCATTGAGCATAAGTGGGTAACACGTTCGATTGAGAATGCGCAGAAGAAAGTTGAAGGTCGTAACTTTGATATTCGTAAATCTTTGCTTGAATACGATGATGTAGCAAATGATCAGCGCCGTGTTGTCTATGAGCAGAGAAATGACATTTTAGCTGCGGAAGAAATTGCTGATAGTGTTGTAGCTATACGTGAGGATGTTATTGACGAATTTGTCAGTGATTTTATTCCCCCGCAAAGTATGGCAGAGCAGTGGGATGTACCAGGTTTGGAAAAGGCGCTTGAAACTGACTTTAGGGCTCAGATGCCTGTTGCAAAATGGTTGGATGAGGACAAGTCGTTACACGAGGAGTCGTTGCGTAAGAGGATCCTCGAAGAATTGGTTGTGTCTTACGACCAGAAAGCTAAGAAAGTTGAAGATCCAACAGTTATGCGTCAGTTAGAAAAACAGGTAATGCTGGCAACGTTGGATCGTTTATGGAAAGAGCATTTGGCTCATATGGATTACTTGCGACAAGGCATTCATTTACGTGGCTATGCTCAGAAGAACCCTAAGCAAGAATACAAGCGTGAAGCGTTTGAAATGTTCCAAAATTTCTTGCAAGAAACTAAGTTTGAAGTGATTCGTATATTATCGGGAGTTGAATTACGTAGTCAGGATGAAGTGGAAGAGCTGGAGCGGCAGCGCAGAGAGGCCGCGGAGCGGGAAATGAAGCTACAGCAAGAAAGCGGCGGCGGTTTGCCCGAGCAAGAGAGGAATGAAAGTTCTGAAGCTGAGCCCTTTCAGCGGACACAACCCAAAGTTGGACGTAATGAGCCATGCCCCTGTGGTTCAGGTAAGAAGTACAAGCAATGCCACGGTAAAATAGGCTAGTAATAAACTAATACTAGACTGAAAATAAATCGTGAAAAGGGCCTTCTAAAAAAGGCCCTTTTTTTTACAAATATAAAAAGTTGTTAACCCGGAGAATTTATCATGGCGGTAGGCCCAAATACATTTCCGATGATGATGCCCATCAGCGGTTTTAAGCTCGGTACAACTTCAGCGGAAATAAAATATAAAGATCGTCGAGATCTCGTGGTTATGGAAGTTGTTGAGGGTGCGACAGTTGCAGGTGTTTTCACCTTGAATCGTTTTTGTGCCGCGCCCGTGCAAATATGTCAAAAGCACCTTTCGATGGTGTCGGGTCAACGTGCCGCAGGAGCGGTAAGTACTAGGCGCTATCTTGTTACGAATACCGGTTATGCTAATGCCGGTACCGGCCCTGATGGTTATAAGAATAGCCTTGCTGTCTGCGAGCATATGGCTGCTATTGCGAATGTTGATGTAGAAAATGTTCTTCCTTATTCAACAGGTGTTATTGGTGAGCGCCTACCCATTGAAACGATTAATGGTGCAGTAGATCGTTGTATGGAAAGTCTTTCGGAGCAAGGCTGGGAAGATGCTGCACACGGAATTATGACAACGGACACTAGACCGAAAGGCTCATCTTGCAAGCTGTCAGTGGACGGAAAAGATGTTTGTATCACTGGGATATCAAAAGGCTCAGGTATGATCATGCCAAATATGGCAACGATGCTGGCATATGTGGCTACGGATGTTGGTTTATCCCAAGCTCTTGCGGAAGTATTGTTAAAAGAGGCGGCTGACCAATCCTTTAATCAGGCAACGGTGGATGGTGATACTTCAACAAATGACTCTTGTATGTTAATTGCGACCGAAGCATCGGGTGTGCGTTTTGACGCTGAAAGTGATGAGGGCTACCAGCAATTTAAAGAAGCGTTTATAGCCGTTTGTGTTGAGCTTGCTCAAGCGATAATTCGTGATGGAGAGGGCGCAACCAAATTTGTTACTGTGCGTGTTGAAGAGGCTAACAGTCGGGATGAAGCGAGGGCGGTGGCTTATACCGTGGCGCATTCACCTTTGGTTAAGACGGCGTTGTTTGCGGCTGATCCTAATTGGGGGCGCATATTGGCAGCGATTGGCCGTGCTCCCATGGAAGGTTTGGATGTGGATGCGGTTTCAGTTTATTTGGATGATGTTTTGCTTGCAGAGAAAGGCAGTGTTGCTCGATCTTATCTGGAAGAAGATGGCTCGCGCGTAATGGCCCAAGAAGAGTTTTCTATTGTCATTAAACTTGGACGAGGCGCGGTTGTTGCGGATGTGTGGACCTGTGATTTTTCTTACGATTACGTGAAGATTAATGCGGATTATCGATCTTAAGGGTATGTGCTGTAGAGAGATTGTGATGTGACAAAAAAAACGATTCATGTAGTTGCAGCGGTAATATGTGATGATAGTGGCAATGTTCTCATTGCTAAGCGACCCACAGATGTACATCAAGGTGGTTTGTGGGAGTTTCCTGGGGGTAAGGTTGAGCTGGGTGAGCAAGCGGCTCAGGCTCTTGTTCGCGAGCTTCAAGAAGAGCTGGGTATTACTGCTATTGAATATCGTCCTTTGATACAGGTTTACCATGACTATGCGGATAAGTCTGTATTTCTGGACGTATGGAAAGTCACTCGGTTTGTTGGTGAGCCTATAGGTAGTGGTGGCCTTGGAGCAGAGGGGCAGCCAGTTCAATGGGTGTCATCCTCAGAGCTTCATCACAGAGTGTTTCCTGCGGCCAATTTTGCAATTGTTAAGGCAGCTCAGCTGCCTTCAGATTATGTGATTACGCCTGATCTGAAAGGTACTAGTGGCGAAGGTGAAATAGCTTCATTCTTGCGGTATGTGGAAAATGTGTTGCATCAAGGGTATGAATTACTACAGCTAAGAACAAAGTCGTTAGATAAAAGCCAACAAAATACAGTTATTTCACAGGTTCTAACTTTGTGCCGGCAGTTTGGCGTGGTTTTGATGATAAATAGTGATCTGCGTTATTTGTTGTCTGGTGGGAGGGGGCAAGAGGTTGGTTTGCACCTGACAGGGCGTGCTTTGGGTGAGCTTAATGAAAAACCTTTAGGGTATCGTTTCGTAGCTGCATCCTGTCATAGTATTGATGAGATACGGAAGGCCGAAAAGCTTGGGCTTGATTTTGTTACCTTATCGCCAGTATTAAAAACATCGTCACACCCAAGTGCAAAAGTGCTTGGGTGGTCGGTATTTTCTGACGTGGTGAAGGGAGCTAGTATTCCCGTTTATGCCTTGGGTGGTATGTCGAGGAGGTGTAAAGAGCAGGCTATTGATTTGGGGGCACAAGGAATAGCGTCAATCAGTGCTTATAGCCTTGATAAGTAGTGCTTAATGTAGGCGATCTTCCGGAGGTATGCCTTCATCAAGTTCAGGGTTTAATTCATCAATAGATTCAAATGCTTCGATAGAAGGTGTGCCGGGTATCGTTCGGCTTTCATTTGCCCACTCCCCCAAATCAATTAATTTACAACGTTCGCAGCAAAAAGGGCGGAATTGATTTTTTTCGCTCCATTCGTTGTTCTTTTTACAGGTAGGACAAGCTACTTTCATGATGTGATCCTATTTTACTGCGCGCTTGCAAGAGCAAGGTAGGTACTGTGTAGTGTATCGACTGCGTTATACAGGTCATTTAAACTTTTGTCATTAATGATAACGTCATCTGCTTTTTTTAGCCGTGTCTCTCGGTCCATTTGTACGTTAATAATTGCTTTCACGCCTTCTTCAGTTGCATCGTCTCGGCTGACAGTTCTTGTTACTTGTGATTCTACTGGAGCATCGATGACAAGAATGCGTTGAGCCATTTGATGTTGAGCACTTTCTAATAACAAAGGAGATACTAAAACGGTATAAGCTGATTGGCTAGCCTGTAGCTGCGAAATGATTTCTTGGCCAATCAGTGGGTGAGTTAGTTGTTCAAGCCACTTGCGTTCATCGGGGTTGGTAAAAACAATGTCTCTTAATGCTCTGCGATCCAGGGCCCCATCTTCAGTTATTACGCTGGGGCCGAAGTGGGCTTCAATTTCAGCTAATGCCGGGCGCCCAGGTTCAACGATAACACGAGATGCAAGGTCTGCATCCACGACAGTAATCCCAAAAGATTGGAATCTATCGGTTACCGCCGTTTTGCCGCTACCGATACCACCAGTGACACCTATAACAAGGCTCATAATATTTGATACTTATAATAGTGAATGATGGCATCACCCCAGAAAAATGAAATCCAGCCAGCAATTGCTAAATAAGGGCCAAATGCGAAGGGGATGTTTTTGTCGCGTCCTTTGATAAGGATAAATGAAATTCCTATTATAGATCCGACGAGTGAGGATAGTAGTATGATGAGGGGTAATACTTCCCAGCCCATCCAGGCGCCTAAAGCTGCTAATAATTTAAAGTCACCAAACCCCATGCCTTCTTTACCGGTAAAGAGTTTGAATAGCTGATAAATTGACCATAGTGATAAATAACCTGCTGCCGCGCCAATGACGGCGCTTTCTAGTGGCACGAATGTGGCGTTGATATTTAACAGTAATCCCAGCCATAGTAGGGGTAGGGTGATTTGGTCAGGCAGTATGTGGTGGTCAAAATCAATCATCGTCAGGCAGATAAATGACCAGGTAAGAACGAGGATTGCCAGCATTTCAAGGCTGGCACCCAGTTTGTAGGCGACGAAAGCGGATAGAATGCCGGTGACCAATTCAACTGCTGGGTAGCGGATTGAAATACCTGTTTTGCAGTTGCTGCACTTCCCACGTAAAAATAGATAGCTGATGACGGGAATGTTTTCGTACCACCTGATTTCGTGGTCGCATTTTGGACAGGTCGAGTTTGGGGTGGCTAGGTTGAACGTGCCAGATTTAAAATCTTTGGGATCCTCTTCTAGCTCTTTGGGGAGGGATCCGTAAATTTCTTCGATAAATTCGCGAGTGTTTTTTAGCCATTCTTTGAAAAGCATTAACGGTGTTCGGTATATCACAACGTTAAAGAAGCTACCAAAGATAAGGCCGAATAAAAAAACAACCCCGATTAAAGAACCGGGGTTGTTTTGGAAATAGAATATAAAGTTGTTTGTTATTTGCATGTACGCTTTATACCACAGCTCCGAGTTGGAATATAGGTAGGTACATCGCGACTATCAATCCACCGATAACTACGCCTAGAAATGCCATGATTAAGGGTTCCATCATGCTGGTTAGTCCGTCGACAGCATTGTCGACTTCGTCTTCGTAATAATTAGCCACTTTATCTAGCATCGAATCCAGCGCTCCAGATTCCTCACCGATAGAAACCATTTGTATTGCCATGGGGGGGAAGACTCCAGTGGCTTTCATGGATACGTTAAGTTGAGTGCCGGAAGATACTTCCTCTTTTACAATGTTGACTGCATTGCGGTAGATCACGTTACCTGTGGCGCCAGCAACTGAATCCAGGGCCTCAACGAGAGGTACTCCAGCAGAAAAGGTGGTGGATAGCGTTCTAGCAAAGCGGGCGATTGTCGCTTTATATATGATATCTCCGACAATAGGTAGTTTTAATATAGTTTTGTCATACGCGTCGTTAAAAGCCTGTGATCTGATTTTTGCTTGCTTAAATGCAAAAGCTCCGCCAATGATAGATCCCAGTAATATATACCAGTATTCTTGCATCCATTCAGACATCCCGAGAACCATCTGCGTAAATGCGGGTAGTTCTGCTCCAAAGCTTGAGAATAGCTCTTCAAATACAGGTACTACTTTGAGAAGAAGGATTGCCGTTACCACACCAGCCACTATGAGTACTGTGATCGGGTATTTTGATGCTTTTTTAATTTTAAGTTTTAGCGCCTCTGACTTTTCTTTGTATATGGCAATTCTATCTAGCATTGTTTCGAGAGCACCAGACTGTTCGCCTGCATCGACCAAACTGCAGAAAAGGTCATCGAAGTACATGGGGTGCTTGCCTATAGCTGCAGCAAGGCTATTTCCAGCTTCAACTTCTGTTTTGATTTTTAGTACTAAGTCCCTCATGGATGGGTTATCAACACCATCCGCTACAATTTCAAAGGACTGAACAAGTGGTACACCTGCCTTCATCATTGTAGCTAGCTGTCGAGTGAAAAGTGCAATGTCTAACGGGGAAATCTTTTTCGCGGATGCAGAAAATAATTCTTTTGGTTTTTTTCTGACTTTTTTCGTGTTTATACCTTGTTTTCTTAGTGTTGCACGTACGATTGTCATGCTGGCGGCAGTTGTTTCCCCTTTTACCTTGTTGCCTTTTTTGTCGGTCCCTTCCCATTTGAATACAGTAGAACTTGGCGCCTGTTTTGACTTCGCCTTTTGTTGAGTTGCCGTTGCCATATTAATGTCCTGTTGTGACTCTGTTAACTTCTTCCAGGCTAGTTACACCTTGGCGGGCTTTTTCTAGCCCGCTTGCACGTAGGTCGTTAAAGCCTTCTTCCCTAGCTGCATCAGCTATCTGTATAGCATTGCCATCTTCCATAATGATTCGCCCTATTTTGTCAGTGATTTTCACTACCTCGTAGATGCCAACGCGACCCTTATAGCCTGCAGCGCACTTTTCGCAACCAACGGCCTTATATAGGGAGATTGACTCCACTTCGTTTTCAGCAAACCCCTGAGCCATCAATGCTTCGTGGGGAACGTTAGCAGGTTCTTTACAATGTTTGCAAAGTCTGCGAGCGAGGCGCTGGGCTATTATCAGGGAGACTGATGTCGCTATATTAAACGAAGGAACGCCCATATTCCTTAGACGAGTTAACGTTTCTGGTGCGCTATTAGTATGAAGTGTAGATAGCACTAAGTGGCCAGTTTGAGCTGCCTTAATGGCAATTTCTCCAGTTTCTAAATCTCGTATTTCTCCAACCATTACAATATCTGGATCTTGACGTAAAAATGCCCTGAGGGCCGTGCCAAAATTCAATCCGACTTTTGCATGTACATTGACTTGATTTATACCTTCCAGGTTGATTTCCACAGGGTCTTCCGCTGTGGAAATGTTTCTTTCCGGGGTGTTGAGGATGTTGAGACCTGTATAGAGAGAAACTGTCTTTCCACTGCCTGTTGGGCCTGTTACTAATATCATGCCCTGGGGTTGGTCCAGCGCATCTAGGAAAAGCTTTTTTTGACTCTCTTCGTAACCAAGAGCATCAATGCCTAATTTTGCACTGTCAGGGTCAAGTATTCGTAATACGACTTTTTCCCCAAATAGCGTGGGCAACGTGCTAACCCGAAAGTCAATAGCCCTAGTTTTGGACAGTTTTAATTTTATTCTCCCATCTTGAGGGATTCTTCGTTCAGATATGTCCATGCGAGACATGACTTTTAGTCGAGCGGCAAGTTTTCCGGAAAGGTTGACTGGAGGGCGGGCGACTTCCTTTAAAATGCCGTCGGTTCTTAGCCTGATTCTATAGGCTTTTTCGTAGGGCTCAAAATGGATGTCTGATGCACCCGTTTTGATAGCGTCGAGGAGTATTTTGTTTACAAATCGAACGATGGGTGCGTCATCACCAGTATCGGTATCTTCTTCTTTTTCGACGCCACTCTCTATGTCAAGGTCGTCTAAGTCGGTATCACCCATATCATCAAGGCTGGTGTCTTGTTGATCGAGGAAAGACTCTATAGCCTGGTTTAAATGATCTTCTGCTGTTACGACTGTCTCTATGTTTAGACCTGTGTTGAATTTTATTTCATCGACGGCATGAAGGTTTGTTGGGTCTGATACAGCAATAAATAACCGAGTTCCACGCTTGTACAGAGGTAATGCTCTGTGCTTTCGAATTAATGCTTCGCTTATGAGTTCTTTGGGGAATGTTTCTGGGTCGAGGGCTTCCAGTTGTACGATAGGGGTGCCGAATTCGTCAGCGGCAACTTGAGCTAATTGGTTGGCATTGATAAGGTCATTTTGAACGAGGTAAGTAACGAGTGGTATTTTTTGTGAGTGTGCGGCATCGGAGGCACTTTGGATTGCGGTCTCTTCGATAAGGCTGTCATTAATTAGTCGTTTAGCGAGCCCGCTAAGTAGTGTTTGTTTGTTGTTACCCATTGATAGTCCTGTTTGGCAAGTTGCAATGTGCTTCCGCCCACCCAAGCATAACTTGTTTTGATCCTATAATTAATAGTTTAGCGGCTAATTTTTGAGATGCTATTAGTTATGGGATTTATTAAGGGGGGAGGGTATGTTTTCCCGCGTGTTGGAGAAAAGGCATGGTAATTGGGAGAGGATATAAAAAGTTGATTATAAAGAATGTGATAGTTACTTGCACTCTGCAGGTAGGTATCTATTGGGAACGCTGCCTAGTTGACGGTTGGCGTATATTGTGGCAGCTTTAGTTCCAGAGGCTCCAGCACAAACCCATTGTATTGCACCAGATATATTTGCATTTGAAAGAGTGTTGCCGCTGATGCTAGGTGAGTATACGATGGTGTCGGTACCCGTTATTTGGGCGATGCCTCCAGTTGCGGAGTTGGTGTTATAAGTGATTACAATATTGCCCATGTCGCCAGCGGCGGTTCCTATAACGACGCCGTTGATTTTTCTGGTGGTAAAGTTATCTACAGTGACTACTGCGGCATATCTCGTGATGCCAGCTACTCCGTCGTCAGAAAATGATTCGCTTACGCCTGCCTTAAAGCCGCTGGAAAATACAAAGCCTTCTGAAATTTTTGAGCGAACAGTGTAATCTTGATACGCAGGTATCGCCGTTGATGAAAGGATGCCGATAATAGCGATAACAATCATTAATTCGATCAGTGTGAAGCCTTGGGTATTTCTGTCCATGCGTTATTCCTCTATGAGCAGGTAGCCCTACGCTAACACTGATGTAGGCATGACAGGCTGAGTGGTTCAGTCACACTACATATTAAGCAGCCTTTGTGCCATGTCAGTCTGTTTTTTGTAAGCGCTTGATTGCACGTAGAAAAGTTTGGGCGCCTGGGCTCGATTTTGCTATTTGTTGGTTGTGTAGTGTCAGCTAGTGACATTTTTTGTAGGGTAGAGCTCTGTAGGGGGCGTTAAGGAGCTGTTTGTACTTTGATTTCAGCTTTATTCAGTAGCGGTATGGATTGGCCTTCCTTAAAGTCTGTGAATATGAGGTTGTTAGGGTTGAAGCAAACGGTTCCGGAGGTGTATCTCGAAGTAATATTTTGGGTGATGCATTCTCGTGACGCGGCTTTGCTGCTTTGCAATATGCGGTTTATTTCTTCAGCGTTTTGGGGTATGGCCCTATAAGCGCTTAGTCGCCATTGAAGTGGTATTTTTTTGTTTAATTTATCTAGGGTGCTTTTTGTTAAAAAGGCAATAGGGTTCGTTTCTGTAGCTGTGTATAGTATTTTTGGGTAGCTTCCTGTGAATTCTGTTAATGGGCTTGGATCAATGCCCCGCGAGTTAAAGTCTGGTTTGCTAATGACGTGAAAGGTGTCGTAAACGTGAACGACAGCAATGGGTTTCGCTTGGTTGACGATAAGTGTGCCTGCTACTAGGCATGATAATTGGAGGGCGGTAATTACCCCAATATCGCGAACTAAATGCCATTTGGTTTTAGTTATGTCGTATACGACTAGTGTGAGCAGTGGCCCTAAAACGATGTCGACAGCTGCAATAATTGTTATTCCCTCCAGGCCGCCGCTCGCTTCAAATAAAGCATGAGGAAACCACGCGAAGTAAATTATTGCCAATAAGATGGCGAACAATGAAAGGCTAAGGGTTAGGTGAGTTAAGAAAGCTATCAATCGAGCTTTGTGGGCTCTGCTGCTTATTTGTTTCGAAAAGAACATGTTACCCTCTTTTATAAAAACAACAATAAAAAGGCTCCGTTAGGAGCCTTTTTATTGTTGTGCCGGAGCGCTGTAATTCTAGGGGTTATCTGCACTCATTGGGGAGGTAATTGTCAAGAATTGTGCCTGTTGTGTGGGCTGCATAATTTGCAGTTGCTTTTGCGCCAGTGGCTCCAGCACAAACCCATTGAATCGATCCAGTAGCATTTGCTGCAGTAAGGGTGCCGCCTCTAATGTGTGGAGAGAAAGCAATAACATCGGCACCGCCTAATTGTGCAATACCACCTAGCGTCATAGTGATGTGCCCTGTTGCTGCATCAACTACAACTGCTGTCATCTTTTCAGTGACAAGGTTAAGTTGACCATCGATAATTACTTGTGCATAGCGGGCTATACCGTCCACTCCATCATCAACAAAAGATTCAGTTACGCCAGCCTTAAGGCCGCTTGCCAAAATTGGACCTTCTGCAACTTTCGCACGAATGGTGTAATCTTGGTATGCAGGTAGGGCAACCGACGCCAAAATACCGATTATCGCGATTACGATCATTAATTCAATCAGAGTAAAACCTTGTTGTACTATTTTCATGTTTAATTCCTCAAAATTTAAAATTGATTATAGACTTCTTCTTCAACATCCTGGTTTCTTCGTAGATATTGAAGAAGGGGCCAAGAAGTAAGTCTTGCTGTACATGTTTGCATGCATTGTGCCAGGTTTTATTTTATTAGTAATGATTTGTTTTTAAAGGGTTTTTTTGATTTTCCTAGATGTTTTGGGGATTTTGATATGGCTCATAAATCATTCTGCGTCATCAAGTGACGTGCTGTGTCACTTTGAATGTAAGCCTAGAATGGATGTGAAGGTTTTAGAAAAACAGTACAAAATATAGTGTGAAATTAGGTGGGTATTATCGTTACCCTATAAACCGCATCGACAAATCCACCGCCCGACAATCTTTCGTCAAAACCCCAATAGAAATAAAGTCCACGCCTGTCTCAGCAATCCCTTTCAGAGTCTCATCAGTAACACCACCAGAAGCCTCAAGCTTAGCCTTGCCACTTGCAAGTTTAACTCCCTCACGCATCATGTCCAAAGAGAAGTTATCTAACATAATCGTATCCGCACCCGCTTCCAGCGCTTGTCCCAACTCATCCATACTTTCCACTTCAACCTCAACAGGTTTACCCGGTTGTTGTTGTTTTGCTGTAGCAATAGCATTCCCAATAGAGCCACAGGCAGCTATATGATTCTCTTTAATCAAATATGCATCATATAACCCCATGCGATGATTAAAGCACCCTCCACATGTCACAGCATATTTTTGAGCAGAGCGTAAACCAGGAATAGTCTTACGGGTATCCAGCAGCTTAACTCCGGTACCTTTCACGATATCTGCATACTTTTTACAAATAGTCGCTGTCCCTGAAAGTGATTGTAAAAAGTTCAACGCACATCGTTCACCCGTAAGTAAGCTACGAGCTTTACCTTCGAGTGAAAAAAGCGCTTGATTAGGCTCTACCTTATCCCCATCTGCCACATGCCATGTGACAACTACATCCGAGTCCACTTGTTTAAACACCTCATCAACCCATGCAACACCACATAATACCGCTTGCTCACGAGTGATAATGGTCGCTTTTGCGACTTCATCTTCGGGGATTAATGCGGCTGTAATATCACCGTCGCGAACGTCCTCTTCAAGTGCCCAAGCGACAGTTTTTACTATATCAGCTTGAAGAAATGGATTGTTTGATGGGTTTGATGAAGAATCGTGTGACATGTATGTTCTCAAATTGATATTTCGTAATCGTGTTTCTACGATGATTGTTGTTTTGAAAAGTAAGTTTTACTGAGGCTAAATACCACCGGACTGAGCACTATTAGCGCAATCAAGTTAGGTATTGCCATCATGGCATTCAGCGCATCGGCCAATGACCAAACAAACTCCATAGACACCGTAGTGCCTAATGGAACCGCAATAACCCACAACACCCGAAATGGCATTACAGCCTTCGGACCAAATAAAAAGGCTGTGCAGCGTTCGCTGTAGTAGCTCCACCCTAATATGGTGGTAAAGGCAAATACCGCGAGTCCGAGGCTAACCACATAGTTGCCGCCAGGCAGTGCAGTATTAAATGCAAGGGCTGATAAGCTTGCGCCGCTTTCGCCACTTGTCCATGCGCCAGTGACAATAATCACCAGGCCGGTGATTGTACAGATGATTAGGGTATCAATAAAGGTGCCGAGCATAGCAACGGTACCTTGGCGAACAGGGCTGTTGGTTTGGGCCGCTGCATGGGCGATAGGGGCGCTACCTAAACCGGCTTCATTGGAGAATACGCCCCGTGCTACACCAAATCTAATTGCTGCCCAGACAGTTGCCCCAGCAAAGCCACCTGCTGCACTTGTGGGGCTGAAGGCGTGGGTGAAAATCAAGTTAAAAGCTGCAGGGATTTCTTCTGCATTGATGGCCAAGGTAATCAGTCCTGCCACTATATATAGTATCGCCATTATCGGGACGAGCTTACCGGCGACTTTTGCTAAACGTTGAATGCCGCCGAGCAATACCATCGCCACTAATACAGCGAGTGTGACCCCGGTAACTAGAGGGGCTATGCCAAATGTGGTTTCGAGTGCATCAGCAACGGAGTTGGATTGAACGGTATTACCAATACCAAAGCCTGCCAGCATACCAAATACCGCAAAGGCGATACCTAGCCATTTCCAGCGTTCTCCCATGCCGTTTTTGATGTAATACATGGGACCACCAACAAAATTGCCCTCATTATCTTTCTCTCGAAAGTGAACGGCGCAAACAGCTTCGGCATACTTGGTTGCCATGCCGACAAGGGCAATACACCACATCCAAAACAATGCACCAGGGCCGCCGGAGAATATAGCGGTAGCAACGCCTGCGATGTTACCGGTGCCAATGGTGGCAGAAAGTGATGTCATTAACGCATTAAAGGGGCTTATTTGCCCGTCGCCTTGCCCTTTTCTACCCGCCCATAATTGTTTAAATGCGTAGCCAACTTTACGTAATGGGATGGCTTTTAGGCCAATGGTTAAATAAATACCGGTAAAAGCCAGGGCAAACAGCATGGGTGGCCCCCAAAGAATTTGTCCGCTGATAAAAGATAGTGACGATTCTATGGTTTCCATGCAGAAGGCCTTATATTGTGATTAGACGTGTGTTTTATAAGCAAAAGTGCCGAGATGAAAGCTCTCAGGCGTTATTGCAATTAGAAAAATTCAAAACAAGATAAGGTTTGAAGTGTACGTTAAAAATATCAAACCTGTATAGGTTCAATGACTTAAAGTGATGCGGAAGAATTTATAGTTTTGTCAGTCAAAATACAGTCATTTTCCGATCAAAAAAGAGTCAATTTTTGTGTGATTCGGTTCACGCAATCGATTTTACGCTCTATTTTGTACAAAAAATAAGCCTATACTCAATTTATGAGGTTCAGGAAGGTTAATAAGCGACCTTTTTTGTCAGCTGGCTGAACAGTCTTTGAACCCCATAAAAGGTTTTTTAGCTAAGTTTGTAACGGTAATAAGTCGAGGCATTGTTATGGCACATAAGCCCAATCTCAAATGTGTATCCACTATGGCAACAGCCAAGGGAGAGCAGGTGGATAAAAAAAATACCGTACAAAATATTCGGTTACCGTCTCTTTATAAAGAGCTGAGAAATTTAGTACTGGAAGATTTACATCAATTGATGGGTGGCATGTTTGGTCAGGCTGATGATGTATTTTTTGAATCAGCAGAAAAGGCTGGAAATAACCAAGAACAAGAAGCACATTTGGCAGCAATGCGTGAAGTACGCCTGCTTCGTAAAAGTATTGAACGCAAATTATATAAAAATGTTGCCAATTTATTTAGAGAATTCCCCGATCCATCATCCCCTTTAAATCAGCCGGTTATAGAGGCTATATCCAGTGCGGATGAACTCTCCATTATGCAGGTTGATGAGGTTGAAGAGAACGTCGCGATTGAGTCTATGGTGTCTCGAACATCAAATGAAAACAACCAAGGACTTGTGCATTTTACACAACGGCTAGATGTACTGGCGATGAACGTAGAGGTGTCCTCTTCGAATATCCCCTTATCGCCGCGACTTGTTTGTGATGCATTTCGAGGGGCGGTTGATGAGTTAACCTTTGAGATTAAATATAAACTTATTGTATATAAATTATTCGAACGTCATGTGTTAAATAATTTCCATAAGGTTTTGGAGCATGGAAATCAATTGATGGCTAGTGCAGGGGTGCTGGCAGACCAGGATGCATTGCAACAACATAATCAACCGGTAGCTCAACCTTCTGTTTCACCGACTATGACTCAGGATGTGCCGTCTCAGCAATCTACTCCTCAGCAGTTGGGTTCACAGCAACCTGTCAATCAACAGCAGGTCGCATACGCTCAGGTTGACCCGCAGTCGGATGCGCTCATTGGGCAATTACATGATTTGATGTCGTCAATTCGAGGTTCGTCATTCTCCGTTGGCGCAACACAGTTCGCGAATCCTGTGATTGGTTCGATGTTGCCCACAGCAAATGCGATTGGTATGCCGGATCTCGTGAATGTGTTGTCGGGGATTCAACAGGCTCAGCCATCCCTTGCCTCAGCGATAACTACAGGGTCGGTATCTAACCTGGCATTGACGGATTTGTTATCAAGTGAAATTAATAACCGTGTGGAGCAAAAAGGACCAGAAAAGGTTTCGGATGTTGATTCCGACGTGATTAATTTGGTTTCAATGTTATTTGATTTTATTTTAGATGATAAAAGTTTGCCAGCCCCCGTGAAAGTGCTAATTGGTCGACTTCAAATTCCGATGATTAAAGTCGCGATGTTGGATCAGGCATTCTTTGCTCGAGGAAGTCATCCTGCGCGTAGATTGTTGAATAACTTGGCGAGAGCAGGAATAGGCCTTTCAGGTATTAAGGTACGTTTAGCGAAAGACCCTGTTTATGAAAAAATCCGATCTGTTGTACAAGCAATATTGGATGATTTTAGTGACAATATCGTGTTGTTCGAAACACTGGATCGTGATTTTACTGATTTCGTTGATATTGAGGAGAGGCGCTCAGTATTAATTGAGCAGCGCACCAGAACGGCAGAAGAGGGGCGAGCAAAATCTGATATTGCGAAATGTGATACTGAAAAAGCGATTAAAGATTGTATCGGGGGAACGGTTGTGCCCGAAGCGGTTACAAAAATACTGAGTGACCCATGGAGTAAGGTGCTGTACTTGTCTCACTTAAAAGAGGGCGGGGATTCCAGAGATTTTCAAAAGAAAGTCATGGTTGCAAGGCATTTGATCAAAAGTGTGACCCCCCCAGAAAATAAGAATGAGCGAAAATTTTTATATGACATGATTCCAACGCTGTTAAAGCGCTTACGAGAAGGCTTCGATAGCATTTCTTACAATCCGTTCGATGCTAATGAAATGTTAATGGCATTAGAATTAGCGCAGATGAAGGTGCTTCGAGAAAAGGCCCCTGAATCGCTAGAACGAGAGGAGCAAGGCTCTAGCGAAGCAGTAGATAGTTTATTAGAAGCGATATCTAATGATATTAATCAATTAGGAACTGTGTCGAAACGCGTATTAAACCCATCACAGAATGATAGTGCTCCTAAGAATAAGGGTAGTGGTACAAGTGTCCAGCATATCAAAAAGCCTTCTCGTGTAACGTCATTGGACATTACTAAAACGTCGTCAAATTCCGCAGTATCCGTTAAGTTGGATGAGCTTGCAGTAGACGATAGTGATTATCTTCAAGCCAAAGCGATGGCGGTGGGGAGCTGGGTGAATATTAACGAAACCCCAGAGAAAGGACCAGAAAGTACGGTGCGTTGCAAATTGGCGGCATATATTAAGTCTGCGGACAGAATGATTTTTGTTAATCGTAGTGGTATTAAAGTAGCTGAGCACAGCATGTTAGGTTTGGCGCATGCATTTAAGCAAAAAAGTATTACTGTGATAGATGATGCTCTTTTATTCGACAAAGCATTAGAAAATGTGATTGGAAGCTTACGCAAGGTACGTCATTCCTCTTTATAGTGTTTATCTCCTCCTGCTTTGGGCCCCAGTCTTAGACCTACTGGCGAGGCCCTTTCTTTTTTGTGGTAGAGTCTAGTTCTTATAACTTAATGCGGAAGCGCGTAACGTGCAGATTACTGATCACTTTTTAGAGGCAGCTCGCCAAGTCCCTTCTCCAAATTATGGTGACCGGCCAAAACAAGACGATATTGATCTTATTGTTATTCACTCAATTAGTTTACCTCCAGGGCAATATGGGGGGGAGCAGATAGAGCAATTTTTTTGTAATGAGCTGGATTGTGCTGAACATCCGTATTTTCAACAAATAGAAGGGTTGGAGGTATCTGCTCACCTTCTCATTCGTCGTAGTGGTGAGCTTATTCAGTTTGTCCCATTTAATCGTCGGGCGTGGCATGCAGGGGAATCCAGTTATATGGGGAGGAGTAATTGTAATGACTTCTCTATTGGTATCGAATTGGAAGGAACCGACGTAGAGGTATATGAGCTGGAGCAGTATCAACAGTTAGCAAAAGTGTGTTTTGCATTAGAGGCTGCTTATCAAGGGATTTCGCTGGAAGGTATTACACGACACTCAGATATATCCCCCGGTCGAAAGACAGATCCTGGAAAAGGGTTTGATTGGCAGTACTTTTCATCACTATTAAAAACGTGACATGTTGAATAGTAGGTAGGCTGTTAATTGTGGGCTAGAAAGGTTAGGCTTGGTTATCATTCAGAATTTATATTCTATAGTTAATCTATGACCTTATTAGCCATTCTTTTATCATTACTTGCGACTCGACAAGCGGTTGTTCCTGAATATTTTAATGAGCGCCAGTGGGGGGAGCAATACCTTTCACTATTTGAACGCTGGGGACTGGGCAAGCGGTTTCATCCTGCTGTGTGTTACGCCGTTTTTGTGGCACCCTTAATGGTCCTATGTTGGATGATAGGAACGTTACAAACGGCGTGGATGTATGATGTGGTTGATCTTGCACTTAGCATTGTTTTGTTAGTTTCTATTCTTGGTGATCGCCAATTAGAAAGTTCAATGCAGCCGTTCTTAAAGCGTTGGCGAGCCCAAGAGTGGCAAGCGGCCTATGTCCACGGTGAAAAGCTGTTTCATTATAGTAAAATTGTTAGTCCCGCAGAGATGCTAACGCAAACTGTGACGTTATTTCTATTACGTATTAATCAAGTATTGTTTGCTCCCATATTCTGGTTTGCTATTTTTGGTAGCGCGGGCCTGATCATGTACATACTTACCTATGTGGCAGCCCAACCTAGGCAAGATAAAATGTCCCATAAGGAAAACGTGCAGTGGAGAAAGATTGCGCAAGAGTTCCTACAGGCACTGGATGGTGTTCCTGCACGAGGTGTAGCATTAAGTATTGCGTTGTTGTGTTTTAATCGAAAAGCATTGGTTGTTGCTTTTAGGCGATATCGAGTGACAGATAGGGAGGCGGAAATTGTACTAAAACTGGCAACAAAATCAGGGTTGGATTTTGGGGAGTTGTCAGACGATCAGGAAGTGCTGGCATCAGAAGGATCGAGTCGCATTCATTCTGTACAGGATCTAAAAAGTAATATATTGATATTTTGGGTGATTTTTCTTGCGGTATTTTCATTGCTGGGGTTAGCGTGGTAATGCGCGATATTTGTAACCGAGCACTGCACCAATAGAAGACAAAATGATTCTAAATGCGCGCTACCTGTGCACATCATGGGCATAAATGACGCAAATTGTTTGTTTCCCCCTATACTTTAATCAGCTGTTAATAGTTTGTTGCAATAATAGGGTGTTGTCGCTCAAATTGTTATGTGACTGTGTGGTCTATTTCGCTACAATGCCCGTAATTACAAGACCTTATCCAGATTGCACTGTATACATGGTGTGTCGTTAATTTTAATTGTACAAACAACATGCTATCAATTGCATGTTGTTTTTATCGTTTTATGGGGAGTAAAAAAGCATGGCAACGGGACGTTTCTATGATGATGTTGATGCCGAAGAAACAGCTGAATGGTTAGATGCCTTTGAGTCGGTGTTGCAAGAGGAAGGTACAGAACGAGCGCGTTATTTATTGGAGCGATTATCAGAGCAAGCGCGTGTAAGTGGTGTGCAACTATCCAACCTTAATACTCCCTATACCAATACTATTTTACCCAATGACGAGGCTACATATGGGGGGAACCCTTATATGGAGCGTCGTGTCAGGTCATTAATTCGTTGGAACGCATTGGCAATGGTAATGCGCGCCAACTTGAGTGACGACGAATTAGGCGGTCATATTTCAAGTTTTGCATCATCTGCGACGTTGTTGGATGTGGCGTTTAATCACTTTTTTCATGCACCAAATAAATATCACGGTGGGGATTTGGTTTTCTTTCAGGGGCATTCTTCTCCCGGTATTTATGCTCGTGCTTTTGTTGAAGGCCGCTTAACTGAGGAGCAGTTAGTCAACTATCGTCGAGAGGTTGATGGCAAAGGTTTATCATCTTATCCACATCCATGGTTAATGCCTGATTTCTGGCAATTTCCAACGGTGTCGATGGGCTTGGGGCCAATACAAGCAATTTATCAAGCGCACTTTATGAAGTACCTTCAAAATCGAGAGTTGATTAAAGATACTGATCGTAAAGTATGGGCTTATCTAGGTGATGGTGAAACGGATGAGCCAGAATCATTAGGTGTTATTTCTCTCGCGGGCCGAGAGAAGCTGGACAATTTGGTGTTTGTTGTTAACTGTAACTTGCAACGATTGGATGGACCTGTTCGAGGTAATGGGAAGATCATTCAAGAGCTGGAAGGGATATTTAGAGGCGCCGGTTGGAACGTTATTAAAGTTATTTGGGGGCGTCGCTGGGATCCATTATTAGCTAAAGATACAACAGGTGTCTTGCGAAAGCGCATGGAAGAAGTGGTTGACGGTGAATATCAGGCCTATAAAACACATGGCGGTGCTTATACCCGAGAGCATTTCTTTAATAAGTACCCCGAGCTGAAAGAAATGGTTGCGGACATGACAGATGATGAGATCTATGATCTTAACCGTGGTGGACATGATCCTTATAAAATGTATGCGGCATACAACGAAGCGGTAAATCACAAAGGCCAGCCCACCGTTATTTTGGCAAAAACGGTTAAAGGCTATGGTACTGGCACCGGTGAAGCGCAAAATAATACACACGGTATTAAGAAGTTGGATATGGATAGCTTAAAAGCCTTCCGAGACCGTTTTGACATGCCTTTTAGTGATGATGAATTAAAGGACGTGCCGTTTTATCGTCCCGCTGAAGATAGCAATGAGATGCGTTATATGCGAGAGCGTCGAAATGCTCTGGGTGGTCATATGCCGCAGCGCCGGGCCGAATGTGAAACCTTGGATGTTCCAGAGCTGGGGGTATTTGGCAACCTTATCGAAGGCTCTAGTGGACGTGAAATATCCACGACTATGGCGTTTGTACGTATGATGTCATCGTTGATTAAGCAAAAAAGCATTGGTGAGCGTGTTGTACCGATTGTGCCGGATGAAGCCCGTACATTTGGTATGGAAGGTATGTTTAGACAGCTTGGTATTTATTCCTCGGTAGGGCAGTTGTATCAGCCAGAGGATTCTGCCCAGATTATGTATTATCGAGAAGATAAAAAGGGTCGGATTTTAGAAGAAGGTATTAACGAAGCGGGTGCGATGTCTGCATGGATTGCAGCAGCAACGTCTTATTCGGTGAATGACTACCCGATGATCCCATTTTATATTTTTTACTCTATGTTTGGATTTCAGCGTATCATGGATCTTGCATGGGCGGCGGGTGATTCACAAGCGCGAGGTTTTTTGATTGGCGCAACAGCCGGTAGAACCACATTAAACGGCGAAGGTCTACAGCACCAGGATGGCCATGGTCACGTGTTGGCGTCAACAATTCCTAATTGTGTTGCCTATGACCCCGTGTACGCTTATGAGCTTGCGGTTATTATGCATGACGGTTTACGCCGCATGTATCAAGAAAAGGAAAACGTATTTTATTACCTGTCAGTGATGAACGAGAATTATGTTCATCCCGCAATGCCAGAGGGAGCCGAAGAAGGTATTCTGAAAGGCATGTATTTATTCAAAGAAAATACAAGCAGCAATAAACTGAAAGTGCAGTTGTTGGGTAGTGGAACGATTTTTCGAGAAGTAGAAGCCGCAGCGGATATTCTGCAAGAAGTTTATGGTGTTTCTTCAAATATTTGGAGTGTTACCAGCTTTACCGAATTACGCAAAGAGGGCTTGGCAGTACAGCGTTGGAATATGTTACACCCTGATGAGGAAGCAAAAGTACCCTATGTGACAGGTTTGTTACGTGGACATAAATCGCCGGTTATTGCGGCTACCGATTATATTAAAACCCATGCGGATCAGATTAGGCCTTTTGTTCGTAACCATTACACGTCCCTTGGAACTGATGGTTATGGACGTAGTGACTCTCGTGAAAAGTTACGACACTTTTTTGAGGTTGACCGGTATTTTATTACGGTAGCGGCACTTAATGCACTTGCAGACAAAGGCATGATTGGGCGAAGCAAAGTTGCTGAGGCGATAGCCCGGTTTAATATTGACCCTGAAAAAGTCAATCCGGCTATTTCATAAATCATCGAGTAAGGAGAGTAACTGTGACGGATAAAGAAGTACGTATTCCAGATCTCGGTGGTGCTGAAAGCGTGGATGTGATTGAAATCTGCGTCAAAGTAGGTGATCGGGTTCAAAAGGAAGATTCACTTATTGTTGTGGAATCTGACAAAGCAACTATTGAGATTCCAGCACCATTTGATGGTGAAGTGTCAAAGTTAACGGTTAAAGATGGAGATAGCGTTGCGGAAGGCGATCTAATGTTGATGCTTACCGTGGTAAGCGCGGATCCTGGTGTTACAGGTACAGTTGTCTCAGAGGTTGCACCTGCACTGGAACAAGAGGCGAATGTTGAATCTAACGTAGCGGCACCGGAAGTAACGAAAACCCAATCTATCGAAACATGTATCAAAACCATTCTTGTCCCTGATATCGGTGGCAGTGAGAATGTAGAAATTATTGAAATTAATATCGCTGTGGGTGATATCGTTGCGGTAGAAGATACAACCGTAGTGTTAGAAACGGATAAAGCAACCATGGAAGTGCCATGCTCCGATGCAGGCACCGTAAAGGAGCTGTTAGTTTCTGTAGGAGATAAAGTATCGGAAGGTAGCGAGTTACTTCGTTTGGAAGCAGTAGTCAATGTTGATGCTGGTAATGATGCTGCGAGCAATGTTACGAGCGACGTCACTAATAATGTTGCAAATGAATCGGAGGCAAAGGCCGAACCTGAAGTGAAGAAACAGTCTTCAGCTCCAGCGACGAATCCGGCTTCGACAAAACCAACAAAAACCGTTCATGCAGGGCCTGCTGTGCGACGCTTATCTCGCGAGCTTGGGGTGGATTTAGCTCAAGTGGTTGCAACAGGGCCAAGGGGGCGCATTTTAAAAGATGATGTGTTTGGTTATGTGAAGCAAGCAATGACGGATAAGTCTCAAGCAGTTGTGGCCGAAGGTTCAGGATTGCCCGTGTTGCCAAAAATCGATTTTTCCAAATTTGGAGAAATAGAAGAGCAGGCATTATCACGCATCAATAAAGTATCAGCATCTAATTTACACCGTAGCTGGGTTAATATTCCCCATGTGACACAGTTTGATGAAGCTGATGTTACTGAGTTAGAAGTGTTTCGTAAATCAGAAGCAGGCGCTTATAAAGAGGAAGGTATTAAATTAACCTTGTTGGCATTTATGGTGAAAGCTTGTGCGAAAGCATTAAAGGCGTTCCCGCGGTTTAACAGTTCACTGTCACAGGATGGAGAAACGTTAATACTAAAACAGTACTGTCATATAGGTATTGCAGTGGACACACCGAATGGATTGGTCGTTCCTGTTATTCGGGATGCGGATAAAAAGAGTATTTTGGATATTGCAGAAGATATGCAAATATTAAGCGCTAAAGCGAGGGATAAGAAACTATCGCTGAATGACATGCAAGGAGGGTGTTTTTCTATATCATCACTGGGAGGCATTGGCGGAACGGCATTTACACCGATTGTAAATTGGCCTGAAGTGGCTATTTTGGGTTTATCCCGATCTCAAATGAAACCTGTTTACTTGCAGAATGAGTTTGTCCCTCGGTTGATGTTACCGATGTCATTATCTTATGATCATAGAGTGATTGATGGAGCACAAGCCGCTCGGTTTACGCGTTATTTGGCCGATCAAATAAGCGATATTCGCCGCTTACTGTTATAGAGCGTGGAAATAATGATAGGTACCAGCGAGACATTCTCGCTGGTACCTATCATGCCTAATAACCAATATTGCAGACAAAAGATATTTGCAAAAAATGCAGGCTAATGCGTTTTGTCTGCGGTAGCAATAGATTCCCACATATTCTGTGTTCGAATATAATACCCTAGCTCTCGCTCTGCATCTCTATGGCTTTGGAATGGGCCTTCTTGAGTTGCCTCGCGCGTCGTAAAGAACCAGCCTTCGGGGGAGTGGATAAAACGGTCGCATCGAAACCACGTTTTACCATGTTCACCATTTCTTACGTGCATATCGTTCACCTATTGAACAATTTTTGACAGTGTTATCACCATACCATTTGAATTTTTTACGCCAAATATTGATTCGAAATAACCATATAGCGTAAAGCAGTAACTGTTCTGAATGGACTGCTATAGTAAGGGGGGAGAGCGAAGAACTAGCTTTGAGGCGATAACCTTGAAATATTCAATCGGTAGACCAGATAGAGTGTATGCATTTGTGTCTGTAGCGATATTGATAGGGTTCGTATTTTTTGTTTTTCGTCCCTCCTATGCTTTTGAAAAACAACAAGTAACTTCTTTTTTAGAAAATGACGAGTCCGTTTCAATCCTGAAGGGGGCGTCGTATTTTTGGGATGAAACCAACAATGTTACCGCTGATAAAATAGTGGCGCAACGTGCGTCTTTTCAATGGCGGAATTCGCCAAAGAAATCACTGAATTTGTTCTACTCTGATGACACCTTGTGGTTATCTTTTTTTGTTATTAGTACCTCGCGTAATATGCGGATGATCGTGTTAGAAATAGACTGGCCCTTTATTGATAACATTGAGTTATATCGAGTAGATAATGATAGGTTGGCTGTACGGCAAGGCATGCAGGGAGATCATGTATTAACCCACGATCGACCGCTAAAGAATCGAGCATATATATTTCCTCAAAATTTAGAGTCACAAAAACAGGTTGAATTTTTAATGAAAATTACAACCTCGAGTCTCATTTTATTGCCGATAGAGCTATGGGATGCTGATGCGTATTGGGAGAATGAAACTGCGACGCAAACGTTATTAAGCTTATTCTTTGGTTTGGTTATCGTAATGGGGATCTATAACTTTGGCGTATGGTTTTACACGCGTGATGTGAGTTACCTTTATTACTCAATATTTGTTGCTTTTGTATCGTTATATGAGGCATCGATTACGGGATACGGTTTCCAGTATTTGTGGCTAGATTCCGCTTGGTTGAATGATCATGCGCTGGTGTTGTTTGCTGGATTAAGTTTTTTGGTTGGTGCGTTGTTTGTTGATGCTTTTTTGGGCTTGGAAGAAGCCAATCCGATAATGCACAAAGCGATTGGTTTCCTTGTGATCTTGTATGCAGCGTTTATCCTGTTTAGTTTTTTTGTCGGGGAAGTTTATGTGGCCCCTTTAGGGCAGTATATGGGGCTGCTATTGAGTGCCGGTACTATCGTCTTATCTGCTCATGAATGGCATAAAGGTAATGTAGCGGCTAGGTATTTTACAGTGGCTTGGTTTGTATTGTTACTGGGGACATCCGTCTATACCTTAATGTTGGCGGGTCATATACCTCATACTATATTCACAGAAAGCGTCCAACGTGTAGGGATCTCCTTGGAGGTGTTGCTGTTGTCGTTTGCTTTGGGCGATAGGTTTAATCGGCAGCGTCAAATGGCCAAACAGGCCACTGACATATCCTTGCATTTGGCAACAGAGTTGAATCGCTCTCATGAGGAGAAAATTCGTATTCAAGCGCAGGCACAACAAGGGCTTGAAGATAAGGTAGAGCAGCGAACAGAGGAGTTGCGTGAGGCGAAAAAAAGGCTGGAATTATTAAGTATAACTGATCAATTAACTGAACTAAAAAATAGACGGTGTTTTGATGACTGCTACACTTCAGAATATAAGCGGGCATTTCGAAGTCGGTCCTCAATAGCGGTAATGATGATAGACATTGATCATTTTAAAAGGGTGAACGATACCTATGGCCACCTTGTAGGTGATGAGTGTATTCGACGCGTGGCACAAGCGATTCATATACATAGTCAACGACCAGGAGATATGGCCTTTCGTTATGGCGGTGAAGAGTTTGTTGTACTGTTAACGGATACAGATTGCGGTGGCAGTGGCAACGTAGCGCAGCTTATTCGGCAGGAAGTGGAACGAATTCAATATCAATATAATGGTGCGGTAGTGGGTTTATCGGTGAGTATAGGTATTGCTACAACGATACCGAGTGACGAGGTTAGTGAAAAAAATGTGCTTCAACAAGCCGATGATGCGTTATATCAAGCTAAGAAAAATGGTCGTAATAGAGTAGAAGTCGCCTAGTTATATGGTTGAATCGTAGTTTTTGAAGGGGTAAGTAATGGCATTGAGTTGCGCGGTGGTTTTTGTATTGGAAAACACCGATAGTGAGTACATCAATCAAGAAGAGTTACTTAGCACCATTGGGGTTGATGCCGTTGTGATGCCCCTGTCAAATCTAATCGAATATAGTGGCCCTCCGTTCTCATTTGCCGTTTTTGATGTGACACTGGAATCTTACGAGGCGTTATGTGTAAGTATTCAGCAGCTGGAAAATCAAGAAAATTCTTCTTTTAATCGGTTTATGTTGCTCTCAAATGATCCGTTGCAAATATCGTTGAATGCTTGTTGGCAACAGGGGATGATCGCTCACGTGGTTTTGAATGACAATGTGGAAAACCTCTATTTCGCATTGGATAGCGTAGCGCGAACTGATATTCAGAATCAATTGTTAGAGCAACAACTAAAGGAGGCTAGTGATATTGCTCTGCTTTCAATGTCCGCAAGTAGCCAGCTTGGAGAGATTATTCGTTTCTTGGAAAAGAGTTATAGTTGCTCAGAGTTCGAGGAGTTGGGGGATTTACTGAATGAATGTCTTGAGATGATGGGTGTCTCTGGTTGCGGTGTAATTACTATTGATAAGGAATCTGTTTATTTTGGGGATAAAGATAAGGAAAGGGAGTGGAGTCGACTGTTAAAGCAGCTGCAAAGCGTTGGGCGATTTATTGATTTGGAGGATAGGACCATTACCAATTTTGATTCGATTTCAGTGATGGCGAGAAATATGCCAGAGCCAGGGTCTGAGGCCCATGGGAGAATGAAGGATCAGTTATTTACGTTGGTGGAAGGTGCAGAGGCAAGGGTAAAAGCCATTTCTAATGAACGTGTTGCACAAATGGCTGACCAGGCAAAAGCGTCATTTCTTTCAACAATGTCCCATGAGTTACGTACACCAATGAATTCAATTTTGGGTTTTAGTGGTCGATTGCAGCGTAAGGTTGAAGGTGACGCGTTGAGTGCGCGGGATGTCGATGGACTAAAACTGCTTAATGATAATGCTAATCAGTTAATGGATTTGATTTCGGATTTGTTAGAATTAAGTGATATTGGTAACGATGTGATACCAAATGCAAAGCGAACGCTCGTGAAGGATTTGTTGCATGAGCTATTAGTTGAAAGTGAGCAACAAGCGAAAGATAAAGGTATACCCTTTAGTGTGTCGTGGCAGGATGCGAATATGACTGCTGATGTTGATCATAAGCGATTGCGATTGATGGTAAAACGTTTACTTTTGTATGTTATGAAATTGTCGGCCGATGGAAGCGTGAATGTAGATGTTGCATCGGTTTTTGATCGTCAACTTGGTGATACATTAAAGCTAACTATCACTCGGGAGAAGGTGGTGATTAGTCAGGAATTATTGGATAAAATGATGTGTTCATTTTCAAAATCGGGTACGGGATACTTGCATCGAGGTGAGGGGAACTCGGACATAGGTGTTGCGATTGCTATGGAGCTGGCAAGTGAAATGGGCGGTACGCTGAATGGCAGTAATCTCAATGGTAAAGGTGTTCAATTTGATTTTTCTGTACATCGATATGATCATGAAAATCAAGATGTTGAGTTGTTTTAGGCTATGATCTTGATTTTTTGGTATTTAGTTTGTTTTTGACGTTTTTTTTGTAGGTGTTATTTGGGTTAATGCTTGGGTTAATTCTTTCCATTCCAACTCGTTTTTTGGTAATCCGACTCGAAGCCTAAAGTTATTGTCAAACCGCCGAACTAGTATAGCGTGTGTTAATAAATGGTTGTAGATGGTTTGCTGTTCCTTAAGATTAGAAAATAGAATAGAACAAAAATAATCGCTGCGGGTTAAGGATGTAATGTTGTGTGATGACAGGTGGAGCTGTAACAATTGTTCCAATCGATTGCTAGCTTTTTTAAGCTCTAATATTGCTTGTTTTTGCCACACGGTATCTTTGAAAGCTTGGGTGGCGACCCATCGGGAAGTAGTTGCAACTTGCCAGGGACCAAGATGTTGTTTCGCAGTTTTTAGTAATGTCGGATGAGAAAATAATGCTCCACAACGGATGCCCGCAAGGCCGAAAAATTTCCCAAGTGACCGGAGAATGATCAAGTGTTTGTTGTTGCTGTGGCTGAGTAGACTCTGTTCTGGTTGTGTATCGAGAAATGCTTCATCGATAATTACATGTTTGCCTTCAGCTTCAATAACATTGAGTAGTTTTTCTAAAAAAGTTTTTTTGTAAGTCTGGGTGGTTGGATTGTTTGGATTAATAATTAGTAAAGCATTAAAAGGTAAAGGAGTACTTTTTTTGTGGCTTAGCAGAGTTTCTAAATCGTCAGGTTGATAAAGGAATACCTTGTGCTGATAAAAATCCCACCAATAAGGGTGCTCCGAATAACCTTCTTCTGGTATCCATATAGTCCCTTTTGGAAAGAGTTGGGGCAGAAGTTGGATGGCAGCTTGACTGCCTGCAGTGATAACAAAATTGGAGAGGCTGTTTTTCACATTGAAGGAATAATACTGTTGCATCGCTTGTTCCAAACCGTCATTTGATTCAGGTAAGCGCTGCCATGTTGAGGCAGGAGGTGTGGGTACAGGCCAACCATTGGGGTTGATGCCCGTAGATAGGTCTATCCACTTCTCTGCTGGTATCCCTGTAGTCTTGGCGATCTCAATGATACCTCCGCCATGTATCAATTCACGAGGCGCTACGTAGCGAGTTAGGTTGAAAGTCACAAATAAATCCCCCTGATTACTGAGTAGGTAAGTTCATACGCAAGTCCAGAGCAAATAATAACGAGAAACCATAAATATACGGTACGATTGACCAAATTTATCGTGCGATGAATATCATACCCAGAAGGATTCGTACCCTCACCAAAAAAAGGTTTGTTGACGAGTTTTCCGTGATAATACGTTGGGCCGCCTAAAATTATCTGTAAGCTGCCGGCCCCGCTGGACATTACTGGGCCGCCGTTTGGACTTGAAAGCAAATGGGCTTGAGATTGCCAGCAGTGTAATGCGCGTCGGGTATTGCCTAGCAAGGCATATGACAATGCACAGAGTCGAGCGGGTACTATATTAAGAAAGTCATCCAGTTTTGCTGCCCCCCAACCAAATTGCTCATAACGTTGAGTTCGATAACCCCACATCGCGTCTAATGTATTGGCAAGTCGATACATGACTGCGCCTGGAGCCCCTGCTACTAGGAACCAAAACAGGCATCCAAAAATAGCGTCATTGCCATTCTCTAACATAGATTCAATGGCGGTTTGGCTTATCTGTTGCTCATTTAGGGTATTCGTATCTCTGCTAACAATATATTGAGTGCGTTCACGAGCAAGGGTTATGTTGTTTTGTTGTAAAGCTAGTTGAATGGCATTGACGTGTTGCACGAGACTTTTCCAGCCGATACATAAATAGAGCAATACCATGTCGATAACTATGTTGATAGTGGTAGCTACAGGTAAGCCAAAAAGGGACGTTTCAGTAAATGCTGATACCAGAAAAGATGAGGAAAAAAATACACCAGCCGTGATGGGTAAAATTAGCAGCATCCATGCGAATAAACCGCTAATATAGCGGCCTATTCGAAGACGTGGTTGATTCAGTTTACGTTCAACCCATATTGCGATATTGCCAAACCCAATCAATGGATGGTAGCGCTTAGGTTCTCCGAAACAGAAATCTAATACCAAGGCTGCACCAATGATGAGTGAGCTTGTGGTAAGCATGCTTATGATGGATAACGACATAAGTAATAAACGTAAATTAGTAATGATGGCGTGGTTGTGATTCGCCCTGTAGATAAAGACCGGCATGGTACCATGAAAATACTTGATGAAGCGTTATCTGATCGTAAGCAACATACACTAATGGTGCAGGGCACTACGTCTGATGCGGGTAAATCCACTGTTGTCGCTGGACTGTGCCGTATTGCTAAGCGTCGAGGGATTTCAGTAGCCCCTTTCAAGCCACAAAATATGGCGCTAAACAGCGCTGTAACTGCCGATGGTGGAGAAATAGGGAGAGCTCAGGCTGTACAAGCTATGGCTTGCGGATTACAGCCGGTGGTTGATATGAACCCTGTATTGTTAAAGCCCAATACGGACGTTGGAGCGCAGGTTATTGTTCATGGTAAAGCTATTGGAAATATGGATGCCGTTCATTATCATGAGTATAAACGTGTGGTTCGAGGTGCAGTATTAGAAAGTTACCAGCGTTTATCCGCACAATATGATTTGATTTTGGTAGAAGGCGCAGGCTCTCCGGCAGAAATTAATCTACGAGAAAACGATATAGCGAACATGGGCTTTGCAGAAGCGGTCGATTGTCCGGTTTTGTTGGTAGCAGATATAGATCGAGGAGGGGTATTTGCACATTTGGTAGGGACATTGGAGTTGTTATCTGAGTCGGAACAGGCACGGACCATTGGTACCTTGATTAATCGTTTTCGTGGAGATGTTTCAATTTTACAGCCGGGTATTGATTGGTTGGAAAAGCGTCTCAGTAAACCCAATGTAGGGGTTATCCCTTATTTGATGGACTTACATTTGGAGTCAGAAGACTCTTTGTCTATAGGTAGCAATAGTATTGGTGGGGCTGATCAATTAGACGTAACGGTATTGGTATTGGCTAGAACCAGTAACCACACGGACTTTGATCCATTACGCCAGCACCCGCAGGTTAAGGTGACGTTTGTAAAGCCAGGACAGGTGATTCCACCAAGTGACCTTATTATCTTACCCGGTAGTAAAAGTGTTCGTTCAGATTTACAGTTATTAAAACGTAATGGTTGGGTCGAGGCTATAGCGCGACACTTGCGCTGGGGCGGGAAAGTGATGGGCATTTGTGGTGGTTATCAAATGCTTGGTTTGGCGGTTCATGATCCAGAGGGAATAGAAGGTGAGGTGGGCAGCAGTGACGGGCTCGGTTTTTTGAATGTTGAAACAATACTCGCATCAGAGAAGCGGCTTACTCAAGTACAGGGTTCGTTAGTGTCTGATACGGCAGGTGTAGAAGGTTACGAAATACATTGTGGTGTGACGAGTGGTTCTGATTTGCAGCACCCTTTTGTACGGTTAAATAGCGGGAAAAATGAAGGCGTATTATCCCCCTCAGGGCAATTGATCGGAACCTATTTGCACGGTGTATTTGATCACTCAGAAAGCTGCCAATCGTTACTGCGTTGGGCGGGATTAAAAAAGCCTGAAACATTTGATTATCAGGCTTTTCGTGAAATAGAATTAGATCGTTTAGCAGACCTTCTTGAAGAGCATGTTGATATTGATTTTCTCTTTAATCGCTAAGTATGAATGTAAACTATTACCCTTTGTCAGAGATCTGCAGGAGGTTTTTTTAATACTTTTTTTCCAGTAAACATAGCAGAAATCAATCCGCCACCTTCACGGACTTCGGTGCGGATAACAATAAAAATATGTAGGGCGATCATAAACATCAAGATGAATGCTGTATATCGGTGTGTTCTTCCAAAAATGACTTTAATTTGAAAAATGTTATCGGTTTTGGTTTTTATCGTACCTTCGTTATCATGAGGTTTTATGTTTTCGGGGTTAACGCCGGGAGCTGCAATATACTCGGCGATTGTTGATCCAAAAGGGGGGTAATATATATCCGTGCCTGCACGAATTAAGCCCGAAACTAATAACGTCAACATAAGTAGTAAGATAAACACAATAGCTAAGCGGCCTAATGGATTGTGCCCTAAGAATTGTTGGGTATTCCCTTGTTTTATTGATGTGATGTACAGGCGCAATGTTGATGGGAAATTTTTGCCGGGAATAATGCTACTCCAACGAGAGTAGGTATTCCCTATAAAACCCCATAAAATACGAAATAACAGGTTGCACCCAAAAATATAACCGATAACAACGTGAACCTCTTTTAACGCAATTTTTGTTTCTATGGCACTGATACCAAGTTCCTTTTTGTATAGCATAATAAAGCCTAAAAAAAGTAGCCCTATAATGGCAGTGACATTTATCCAATGAAATAGTCGGGTGGGGAGGTCCCAAACTTTATATTCTGTTAGTGATGCTGTGTTCATAATATGGAAAGACCTACTTCGTGATGTATGTGTTTTCTCAGAGCTATAAAGCTAGATTCTTGTCCGCTCAATGCTGAACTGTTAAGTAAAGATGCAGGGATTTTTCCACCAGGGTCAGCAAAACCTGCGTGTGAAATACGGCTGTTCTTTTCATCAATAGCTTCGATAATCCAAATCCCCTCTGTATGTTTCATAGATTGACATTTTTTTAGGTGTTGTTTTTCGGATGAATGTTGAGGGGTAACGGTTTGATAGTGCAGATGAGCCTGTTTACCCTTATTACTCCACGATAAAGTGTTTAATTCGGTAGATATAACGTTTTTTAACGGCCAAGGTACCGCATAAATTAACTGTGCGATAAATTGATTATCAGTGTTTTTTTCTTTGGTGGAGTCGTTGAGTAGTAGTGTCGATAGGATGCATCCATCGATCCATTCTTGGAGAGTGTCCCCGTTTTTGAGGCTGTTGACACATTGATCAATCGGCGCGGCCACGGTCATTTCACCTCGTACGGCTTTGAAGGGGGAGTTTTTTACTTTAGCCCAATGAACGGCTATGTCGGATTTATTTTTGTGTAGTTGCCAATCAAGACCGTGGGGGTATGGTGTTATGAAGTTCATCATAAAAGACTTTTCTTAAGGGTGGGGAAGGGCTTGGTTTTTATTTTAATGTTGTTCTAGATGAAAGATTAAGACAGCATTAAAATAAAAACCAAGCCAAAAGCTTCTGCAATTTCGATTGTTGCTCCGGCGGTGTCACCAGTGACACCGTCAATTCGTTGCATCATCAAATGACGTAAACCCGCAGTTAGTATGAATAAACACAAGCAAAGTCCAATCCCCTGAAGGCCATAGAACCAAGCTGTTGATGCAGCAATAATAAGTGTCAAGCTAGCAATGATGCCGATATCCAAACCTTGAGAGAACGGAGTGCCTAGCCCTTCTGAGCGAGCATAAGTGGTGGTGCTAAACAGCAATAAGCTACAAGTTCGAGCTAATAATGGCGTTGCCAATAACCAGAAAGGGTTGATCTGTAATACGGCGGCGAGTGCGCAGACTTTTAGTAGTAAGGTGCAGCTAATGGCTATTACGGCTGCAGCACCGCTGTGAGAGTCTTTCATAATGGCTAGCGTGCGTTCTTTATCTCCGTAGCCGCCCAGCCAGCCATCAGCAGAGTCACCAAGGCCATCTAAGTGTAGGCCTCCGGTAATGAGAATCCATGCTAAAGCAACTAAAGCAGCGGTAGGCAGTGGATGGTTAGCAAGCCCTGTTGATTGTAAAGAATGGTGAAAGGCAAATAACAGCGTGCCAATCAGCAAGCCGACAACGGGGTGCCAATAAATAGATTGGCGTTGTGTTTGTGTATCAAAATGCTGCCATGCTTTTGGTACTGGAAGGCGCGTGAGAAATAATATGGCAAAGCAAAGGGGTTTTGTCATGAGTCTGGGGTGCTTGTTGATTTTTCTATAACAGAATTGGTGGGTAATATTCCATTAAGGTTTTTTAATGAAACAGTGAATGTGCCATTCTTATTGATATTAAAAGGAGCATCTGCATAGGCTACAATTCGAGTGATAGCTGCAAAAGGTACGTCAAATTGAAATGTTGCGCTGGCGGGTATATTTAATAAACGGTGTAATATTGCTCGAATAACACCTCCATGAACGACTAATAAAAGATGGGGAGATATGGGAGGCTCAGACAGCTGTTGCTGAATAATGTCTGTTATGCTTTTTTCTACACGGTCACAGAATTCTTTAAAGGGCTCTCCATTTGGAGGTGTATGTGCGTTGGGGTTCTCCCACATGCCCGCTAGCAGTGAGGGGTACTGTGCCCACGCCCGCTCGGGGGTTAAACCTTCGAGGTCACCAAAACATAATTCTCGTAAGTTGGGTGCCGTTGATAGCGGTAAGTTGTGATGTTGGCTTAATTTTTCCGCAAATTCGCAGCAACGTAACATGGGGGAGGTAATGATTTTCTGCCACTGAGAGCCTTGTCGGATAGCTTGATCTGTCGAGGATTGAAGCTGTTGCCAGCCCATTGTCGACAATGGATCATCCTGACTGCCACGGTACATCGTACCGCCTTCGGGTTCCCCGTGGCGTATAAAATCAAGAATAACGGTCTTGGGTGTTTGCTGTTTTTTATGCATCTTAATTTGAGGTTGTTGTGTCAGCTTCTGTGTCAGAAGCTGTTGCATCGGAAACACTTGCTTCAGCAAACGTTGCCATATTGTTGTGAAGCGCAACGGCGAGTTTGAACAATGGAACAGCAAGTGCTGCACCGCTGCCTTCACCTAAGCGTAACTGCAAATCTAACAACGGTTTGGCATTTAACGCCGTTAATGCTGCTTGGTGCCCTGGTTCCGCTGATTGATGGCAGTAAAATAAATAAGGGGCTACTTCTGGATTCAAACGTGTCGCTGCTAGGGCTGCTGCTGTACAAATAAAACCATCCACCAATATGGCGATACCTAGTTGAGCTGCTCGAATATAGGCACCAACTAATGCGACAATTTCAAAGCCGCCTAAACATATTAATGCATCTTCAGGGCAGTGGATGGATGCTTTGTGTGTGGTAATGGCCTGGTCTACTACCTGTTGTTTATGCTGAATACCTGCGACATCTAATCCTGTACCAGGCCCAACAATATTCTCTGCCTTATTCTCTGTAAAGTGGCAAATTAGCGCAGAGGCTACAGAGGTATTGCCAATGCCCATTTCCCCACCGACGAATAAGTGTTGATGATGAAAGCGAGCATTTTCTGCCATTTCAGAGCCGACAGTCATGGCTTGCTCAAATTGCTGCTGATTCATCGCGGGTTCTTTTGCAATGTTACCGCTGCTCTTATTTATCACTCGATGAACAACGGCAGGAAGTTCGTTTTCGTCTGCTAATGATCCGACATTAACCACAATAAGGTCAGCGTTTAGGTTTTTTGACAGAACACTAATCGCAGCGCCACCAGAGACAAAGTTTTTTAACATCTCTGCGGTAACAGCCTGGGGGAATGCAGAAACACCTTCTTCCATAATGCCGTGATCGGCCGCGAAAACATATATTCCTACGTTATCAATAGATGGCATGGTTTTTTGTTGAATACCTGCTAACCGTATAGCAATGTCTTCTATGGCTCCGAGGGAACCCTGAGGTTTGGTTAGGCTGTTTTGATGTGCTTGGGCTTGTTCAATAATTGTGGGGTCAATCGCTAGAGGGGCTTGTTGCCACCAAGGATTGCGAAAAACAGTGTCATTGTTGAGAATGTTGTCCAATATTTTTTTTTGCATAAGTTCAGGTGATGAATTGGCAGGTGTTGAAGATGACATAAAAGGTTCTCAAAACGTTAAGCAGTGTCTGATTTTAATACATGGGGAAGGCCGGCGACAGAGAGTGTTACTCGCTCGACAATAGCGGCAATTTCTTGGTGTAGCCACCCAGACTCATCAACAAAGCGACGTGTGATTTCCCCCATAGGAATAACACCCATCCCCGTTTCATTACTCACCAAAATTAGGTGGCACTGACTATTGCGGATAGCTTCTAGTAGTGCAGATTTTTGTTCCGCAAAAAAGGCATCGTCTTCTTTCATCAGAAGATTAGTTACCCAAAGCGTTAAACAATCAACAAGAATACATTGAGGGGAGGTTATGGCAGTTATTGTATCGGCTAGGTGAATAGGTTCTTCAATTAATATCCAGTGCTTAGGGCGGTCATCTTTGTGACGATTAACGCGTTGTTGCATCTCGTCATCGTAAATAGTTGCCGTGGCAATATACGTTACATCGAGCCCACTAGCATTTGCTTTTACTTCTGCCATTCGGCTTTTACCTGAACGGGCACCTCCGAGTATTAGCTCTCGCATTATCGCTGGCGGTTCCATAAGGTTTCTGTGCCGTTATCTAAACGAGCAATGATACGAGCAGTGACAAACAGCCAATCAGAAAGTCGGTTTAAATAGTGTAAGCCGAAGGGGTTAATGGTTTCGGTGCGTGATAATGTGCGAACGTTTCGTTCTGCTCGCCGACAAATGGTTCTTGCGAGATGGCAGGTCGCAGCGGGCTGGTTCCCCCCTGGTAAAATGAATTCCTTTAACATAGGTAGATCGGTGTTCATGGTATCAATTTGGTTTTCTAGAGTATCAATGGGGGTACTGGTTAAGGCGATATGACCCGGAATGCAAAGCTCGCCTCCAAGGTCAAACAAATCATGCTGTATTTCAGAAAGCCACTCATTTAGTGGGTGATTACAGTTTTGCATTAATTTGGGTGATAATTGCGATATGACCATACCAATGCAACTATTTAACTCGTCAACGGTGCCATAAGCTTCTACTCTTATACTGTCTTTTTCAATTCGGGAGCCATCTCCCAATCCGGTAGTACCGTCATCTCCAGTACGTGTGTATATTTTTGAAAGGCGATGGCCCATAGCGGCTCCTGTTGCTGGCTAAAATAGCAGGTTGCGTGTTGATGGCTGGCACTGTACGGGTTAACGGAGTCAGGGTCAAATGCTCCGGATGCTAATTGAAATAGGTGGATGTACACCCTGTTTAGTGTGAGTGAGACTAACAGAGATGTTGTGAAGTATAGGAACCAAGGATTTATAAAGGATGATGTTATGGACAAAATAGAGATATATGAAGAGCAACTTCAAGCGTTACTCGATGCGGCGGTAAGAACAGCTATGACGCATAGGGGAAAGCGCCATGAAGAGTATGTGCTAGGACAGCTAGAAGCGACAGCCAACTTTGTTTATATAATCTGTGTTGGTCAGGACAATAGTGCGGAGCTGGAGGTGGCGTGTCAAAGGCATGCGCAGACGGCAATAGAGCGCTTGACAGAAATACACCCCCCTAATTCACAATACAACTTCGGTGAAGAAAACGGCCTGGCAGGCCATTGACGCTAGCCTACCTTAAAACCATAGTTGATTAGGCCCCTAAGTTATTTCGGTATGTCATTGCGAGTTATTTCTAGCGCTAATGCCTGATTTACAGGGGTTGGGATGCCGAGAGCCTTACCTTCATTAACTATGTAGCCGTTAATGAAATGAATTTCTGTGGGCCTGTGGTTTCTATTATCCTGGAGCATTGAGGATATGTTGCTGTGGGTGTTCTTTGCGACCTGTTTTACTATGGTAAATAGGTTTGAGGATGTGTGTATGCCCCTTGCTGTCATTATCTGTTGCAGTTCTTGACAGACCTTCTCCATAAGTTGCAGGGCTTCAGGGTTCTTTAACAGCGCGCCGTTGTTACATTGATATTTAACGGTTAGTGGGTTTATTGCGCAATTGATCGCGAGCTTTGTCCATAACCGTTGAATTATATTGTGATCGTAGTGAATGGATAGTGTCGTTCTTTGCCATTGTTCAGCGATGCTTTGAGCAGTAATAGATTCTGTGCAGTAATCTTTTTGACTATTTGAGGGAAGGTAACCTATCCATGTTTCACCGGCCCCTGCATGTATTAGCGAGCTTGCTGTTGGTCTGTGGGCTCCTTCCGTGGTGGTTGCAACAAAAATTGAGCATTGAGGCAATTGAGCTTGTAGTTGTTGTGCCACCCCCATCCCGTTTTGCATAACAACAATGATGGCCTTTTCGGCTAATAGTGACCGTATATTATCAATTGCAGCCTGACTCTGGTGTGCTTTAGTGGTAAGAATCAGTTGTTGAATGGGGAGGGTGGTAAGTGATCTTTTTGATCGTGTGATTGATGATTGAGTCGATGGTAGTGTTTGGATGGAGAAGTTATGTTCACTTCCATCGAGAAAAGTTACATCAATGGATCTGGATGTTTTTTCGACATGCGAGAGGTTTACTTGGGTGGACTGGTCTAATCGAACTAATAATGTGGAATGGATATTGGCTCGTTCAAACTGACAGGCAAAAAGAGAGCCGATGGCGCCTGCACCTAAAATGTACCAATGATCTTCTAGCATGCTGAGGTGTTTAGTCTTCCGTTTTTTTCGTGGGGCGCCATTTTATCACCATTAAGCGTCCAGTGTTACGAGCTTGATTAATTTGATGTTTTGTTACGGATATCATTTTTTCAGGTTTAGGGAATGATGTAGAGCTATCGGCTGCAGACATACACATTGCAGCTTTGATAGAGATAAACCCCTTTGACGTCTTTATTGCTTTAACATTTAATGCATCGTAAATGCGACGATAAGTAGCTGCGTTGCAGTGTTGGATATCATCTTGATGGGTTATAACGGCAAATTCATCAGTGCTGATTCGAGAAACAATATCAAGGGGTCTTACCAGTTGGCGTAAGCGCCTACCTACGGCAACAATGATTTGCCTTAGGATTTTTTTATCGTGCATGCGCTTTAATTCATTGTAGTTATCAATGGTTATTAGCAAAAAACAGGCTGCTCCTCCACGAGATTCTGCATGCTGCATGGCGTCTTCTAAGCGGCGTACCGCATATTGAAGGTTGCCAAGCCCTGTAAGTGGGTCTAATAGGTTATTTTTCTTTAATCGTTGATTGGATTCAATGAGAAGTTGATTTTCTTTTAACAAACGATTTTGAATACCTGCGAGGCGGTCAGCAGCGTATACCCTTGGCAATAACTGCTGATTCATCACTGACTTGTTGATAAAGTCATCCACACCATTGTCAAAAGCATGAGCAAGCACCTTGGTGCCTTCTTTAGCTGTAAGTAAGATAATGTAGGTAAAGTGATTTGTTGCTTCGTCTAATTGACGAACGCGCCCAGCGAGCTCTAAACCATCCATTTCAGGCATCAGCCAATCAGCAATAAGTACACTAACAGCTCGATTTTCTAATGCTTCTAAGCCTGCAATAGCACTGTTGGCGGTTCTAACATCTTTGTAGCCAGCAGATTTTAATGTTCGAGTGATAACCGCACCACTAAAGCGGGCATCATCAACAACCAGAATGGGGAGGTCGGCATTTGGCATAGGTCTAGGTCAGCTTTTCATTTTTATTCTTATTAGTGTGGTAGACAGAAGCCTATCTGTCTAATTCTCATCATTTTTTTGACGATTTACTGAGATATAGCAGAAGTGTTTGAACTCACCTTAACAGGGCATTTACAGGGAAACTGGGCTGTGCGTCACTGATTGGCAGAAGAGTTTATTCTTTTGATGAAAGCGTTTCTGAGGAGGGTGTTTCTGACCACGGAGCAACAAACCAAAGTAGAGCCATTCCTGGAAGGGCTAGCACCGTGCATAGTAGGAAAAAGTGGGTCCAACCTGTGCTGTCAACGATGAAACCGACCGAGGAATTGACAAAGGTTCGTGGTAATGCAGCAAGTGCTGTGAATAAGGCGAATTGTGTGGCGGTATATTTGGGGTTGGTTGATTTTGCAATGAAAGCGACAAACGCCGCTGTTCCTAAGCCGACGCCAAGATACTCCATGCTAATAACAATAGCTAATGCGACAATGTTATTGCCGATCTCCGCTAAGGCTGCGAACCCTAAGATAGTAATTAGTTGGACGGCGCCAAATAGCCACAAGGCTTTGTTAATCCCTATTTTGATCATTAGAATGCCACCTAGCATCCCCCCAATGATTGCTGGCCATAAGGCTGCATTTTTTGCAATGACACCAATCTCGGTTAATGAAAAGCCAATGTCTTGATAAAATGGAGTGGACAGAGCTGTTGCCATACTGTCTCCCAATTTATATAAAAACATAAAACTCAAAATTAGAAGTGCACCTTGCCACCCTTTGCGGTGTATGAATTCATTAAATGGGTCGACGATTGCTTCTCTGATAGTTTTGGGTCGATCGAAAATACTGGGTTCTTTAATGACCAATGTAAAACCTATTCCAATTAACATGAACAGGCCTGTGATTTGGAATACCTGTTGCCATGCAAAATGGTCTGCCAAGATTAATGCTAATGAGCCAGGGATTAACCCCGCGACTCGGTATGCATTCACATGGATGGAGCTACCAAGGCCGAGCTCATTATCGTTGAGTAATTCTCGGCGGTAGGCATCTATCACTATGTCTTGAGTTGCGCTAAATAAGGCAACAGCAAATGCTAAATAAGCGATGCCCCATATAGCATCTTGAGGCTCCAACACACCCATACTAGCAATGCTAATTAGCAGGGCTATTTGAGTGATTAGAAGCCAGCTCCGACGTAACCCTAAAAAAGGTAACGAAAAACGATCCATGGCGGGTGCCCAAAAGAATTTCCATGTATAAGGGATTTGAATTAATGCAAAGAGGCCAATTTCTTTTAGTCCAACACCTTCGGAGCGCAACCAAGCTGGAATTAATGTGATTAACACATACAGAGGTAGGCCAGAGGTGAAACCGGTAAAAACACAGGCTAGCATGCGACGGTTACAGATGGCTTCAATAAGAGATGGCGTTGGAGGTGTATCAGTGGAGTTCATTTGACTCATCGGGCGGGCAGCATATTAGAATGAATGAAAGCTGTAGCATGTTAAGAGGTTATGGTTCCCAAAGATAGCGCTTTAGATTGATTTTTCCATTTAGAAAATCAATTTTTTCTAATTCAAGCAGCTGCTTTTGATGCTGCCAAGGTTCACTACCTTCAGGAAAGGAAAGCTTGCCTTGGACATTGATTACTCTATGCCAAGGAATTTTTGATCTGCTGGGTAGTTTTTTTAATGTATTACCGACTAGTCTTGCATGACGTGGCAAACCCGCAAGCTCCGCTATTTTGCCATAGGTACAAACATAGCCTATTGGAATAGCTGCAACAGCTTGCAGGATTTTTTGTTGATTGATTTCAGCCGTGGAAGTCAATCTGTTGTCAGCACTGATGTAGTGAACAAAGACTAAACTCGCAACTGTTAACGCAAACCACCATCAGTTTCAATAACTCGACCTGTAAAGTAGTCATTCTCAAAAATAAAGACGGCGGACTTTGCGATATGTTCTGGTTCGCCAATGCGCTTTAATGGAACAGCGGCAACAAGTCTGTCTCTTGCTTCAGGTTTCATCGCTGCGATCATTTCAGTATTAATGGTGCCTGGTGCAATAGCACCTGTACGGATATTATAGCGAGCTAATTCCTTAGCCCAAGTCTCAACCATAACGGCAACACCGGCTTTAGCGGCAGCGTAGTTAGTTTGTCCAAAGCTGCCAGAGCGCGCCAAACTGGAGATGTTAATGATGACGCCTTCGTCAACGTTCAATTCAATCATTTTGATGGCGGCTTCTCGACCACAAAGGAAAACACCGGTTAGGTTGACATCAATGACAGCTTGCCACTGTTGTAATGTCATTTTCTTTTCAATTTTACCGTTTTTGGCTTTTACTAATAACCCATCGCGAGTGATGCCTGCATTATTAATAAGGCCATCTAAGGTTCCAAAATCAGCAACAACATCGTTGAATAGCTTTTCAACATCATCTTCTTTGGCGACGTTTACGGAATAGCCTTTAGCATCAGAGCCTGCATCCTTACAAAGCTGTACGGTAGTGGCGATGTCGTCTTCATTTAAATCAACAACTGCAATTTTTGCGCCTTTTGCTGCAAATGCGACAGCCATTCCTTGCCCAAGGCCACGGCCCGACCCGGTAATAACGATAACTTTATTCTGTAAATCCATAGTGCTAACCCTAAAAGAAAGTGACTGGTAAGTTCAGGGCACATTATTGCGTGGGAATAGCAATATTACTAGCCTCGTCATTTTGGTTTAAAATGTATAGCTTTAATCGGTAGAAAGGGAGTCAAAAGAGCGGATAATGTCTTTAAATTGATCGTCTATTTCACCTGATCGAGAATATACCTCCATAAGCTTGTCTGTTCCTTGCTGAATTATTTCGTATAATTGGTTTTCTTGTGTCTCTGTCAGGGATAATGATGTTAATGAATGATCCATTTTAGTGAGGATGCTGTCCATTGCATCCAGAGCGGTAGATTCTTGAGTACGAACAATGTGACGAATTTTTAACAAAGAACTCACCGTTGTTTTGAGTGTTTGGTGCACGTCTGTTTGATAGGCAGCTTCTAATTCCATTGATGTTTGGATGGCGGCAATCCGGGCATTTGTTGATGTTGTTAGTCGAGCTAACGAGTCTTTTAGTTGCCCATAACGGTGAGAGTCATTCTCCGGCATGTTTTTCGCGAGCAGTGATATGTACTCAGCATTAAAAATACAGCGAGATCCAAAGTCAACTACCCCCCCATGATCTTGTGCGTGTTCAAGTAACGCCGCTTCAAGGGGGCGCTGTAATCCGCTGTGGTCGATACTTATTGTTCCGGTAGAGGCAACGATGTTAATACTTGCCGCAATACCGAGCTCTTCGCAGGTTTTGAATAATCGTTGAGCGAGAAAATCGTAATCTAAGATCGCAGCACTATCGTTCATAAATGATAAGATTATGCCCGACTCGGCATGTTCTCGCATTGCATTCATTGCAGTTTGTCTTGCCTGGTCAGCGCTTTGAGTAAGTTTTTCTTCTCGCTCCTTCACTTGTAAATGCGAGTTGATTTTAGAGGTGAGTACACCTCCTACGATAGGTTTGGTAACAAAGTCGGACCCTCCACTATGATACGCCTCAAGCTTTTCTTCCAAGCTATTATTGGCGGAGATGAAGATAATAGGTGTGTATTGGTGCAAAGGGATAGCACGAATCTCTTTGCAGGTTTCGTAACCAGACTTTTCGGGCATGTCAATGTCTAACAAAATCAAATCAGGCGTTTGCTCGTTTAGCAATTGAATGCCTTCATTGCCGGATTTTGCTACTAGAATGCTGAAATGTGGCTCTAGTATGGATGTTAATAATTCACAAAAGAAATCATCATCGTCAATAACCAATACTTGCTTGTTAGGGGCTTGTTCGCTCATTGTGAATCCTAATGTGTAAAGTTCGTCTTTTTTAGTGTAGCAGCCCTTGAGGAGGCGTATGAGGTCTGCTGGTAAGGCCACTTGAAATTTGTTGAAAAGGCCCATATAAAGAACTATAGAGACGGAATTGGCCGTCGTTATTGGTGAGATAAATAGGCGCTAAGATGTTTTTGTTTCGACATATATTTCTAACGATTTTTGTTTTTGCGTTAACAGAGGTGGTGGTGTTATCCCAAGTCAGTGATTTGATCGGCTGGGGTTGGACTATTTTAGGGGTGATGGCAACAGCCATGCTGGGTTCTGCTTTGTTAAAGCATCAGGGCTTTGATACTTGGATGCGTATCAATGAGCGCTTGCAGAAGGGTGAAATGCCGGGTTCAGAGCTTATTGAAGGGGTATTGCTGTTAATCGGAGGTGCATTGTTAATTACCCCGGGGTTTATTACAGATGGTATTGGTTTTATGTTTTTACTGCCCGTGACCCGTAAAGGCCTTGCGCGATGGGCGATGGCGCGGGGAGTGATGGAGGCGATGGCGCAACGGGGAGCGAGCGGAGGGAATGCTTGGGTTTACCAACAATCTCGATCGGCTAGCGGAAATGTTGACCCAAATGTGTTTGCTGGTGGCAATGTTAGTGATGGCTCACCTTTTACTGCTCGTACTAGCTATGCTCCTAAAGGAGATATTATTGAGGGCGAGGTCGTCCGCAAGGATGAGTAAGCCGAGCTAAAGCACTGGAGCTGATTGGTCGGGGGAATAAATGCAAAAATACTTCCCCCCCAGCCTTGAAAACAATACACAACCCCCCATAACTGAAACCAGCTTCGACCTTCCTAAGTAAATCCCCGATTTTACGAGTATTTGACTGAGGAGGAAGGCTCATAATGATTAGCACTCTGCGGGTTAGAGTGCTAAATAATGATTTACATATCAGTCAACAGGGTGATACCTGTTAAGTTCACATCCAATGGGAGATGAGAAAACAATGAATATTCGTCCATTACATGACCGTGTAGTAGTTCGTCGTAAAGAAGAAGAAACTAAATCTGCAGGCGGTATCGTATTACCGGGTTCTGCTACTGAGAAGCCTTCTCAAGGTGAAGTGCTTGCTGTAGGCGCTGGAAAAGTGACAGAAAGCGGTGAAGTTCGTCCTTTAGACGTAAAAGCTGGCGATAAGGTTCTTTTTGGTCAGTACTCTGGCAGCACCGTAAAAATTGACGGTGAAGAGTTATTGATCATGAGCGAAAACGAAATTTTTGGCATTCTTGAAGGCTAATTGAGCGTTTTAGCTCTCTTCAAGACCCCAAACACATTTGATTCAGAATTTTACAGAAAGGAAAGAGAATATGTCCGCTAAAGAGGTTAAGTTTGGTGATGACGCACGTGTCAAAATGGTTGCTGGTGTAAATATCCTAGCCGACGCAGTTAAAGTTACTTTGGGCCCTAAAGGTCGTAACGTTGTTTTAGATAAGTCTTTTGGCGCGCCTACTATCACAAAAGATGGTGTTTCTGTTGCTAAAGAGATCGAACTTGCAGATAAGTTTGAAAATATGGGCGCTCAAATGGTGAAAGAAGTTGCTTCTCAAGCCAACGATGCTGCTGGTGACGGAACAACTACTGCTACAGTACTTGCTCAATCAATCCTTAATGAAGGTCTTCGTTCAGTTGCCGCTGGCATGAACCCAATGGATCTTAAGCGTGGTATTGATAAAGCTACATTGGCTGTTGTTAATCAACTAAAAGATCTTTCTGAGCCTTGTACTGATTCAAACTCAATCGCTCAGGTAGGTACTATCTCTGCGAATGGCGACACTCAAGTCGGTGCGATCATTGCTGAGTCAATGGAAAAAGTGGGTAAAGAAGGTGTTATCACTGTTGAAGAAGGTAGCGGTCTAGAAAACGAACTAGACGTTGTTGAAGGTATGCAGTTTGATCGTGGTTACCTTTCTCCTTATTTTGTTAACAACCAAGACAGCATGACTGCTGATCAAGAAGCTCCACTGATTCTTTTGGTTGACAAGAAAATCTCTAACATCCGTGAATTGCTTCCCGTTCTAGAAGCTGTTGCAAAAGCAAGCAAGCCACTATTGATTATCGCTGAAGATATCGAAGGCGAAGCGTTAGCGACATTGGTTGTTAACAACATGCGCGGAATCGTTAAAGTTGCTGCTGTTAAAGCTCCTGGTTTTGGGGATCGTCGTAAGGCAATGTTGCAAGACATCGCTATCTTGACTGGTGCGACTGTTATTTCTGAAGAAGTTGGTATGTCTCTAGAGACGGCTACTTTAGATGATCTTGGTACTGCTAAGCGTGTAAACATCAGCAAAGAAAACACAGTAATCATTGATGGTGCTGGTGAAGTATCTGAAATCGAAGCTCGTGTTAACCAGGTTCGTGCTCAAATCGAAGAATCTAGCTCTGATTACGATAAAGAGAAGCTTCAAGAGCGTGTTGCTAAGCTTGCTGGCGGTGTTGCCGTGATCAAGGTTGGTGCTGGTTCTGAAATCGAAATGAAAGAAAAGAAAGCCCGCGTTGAAGACGCACTTCATGCAACGCGTGCTGCAGTTGAAGAAGGTGTTGTTGCCGGTGGTGGTGTTGCCTTGGTTCGTGCTCTTGCAAGTGTTGATGCGCTTAAAGGTGAAAACGATGATCAGGACGCTGGTATTGCTTTAGCACTACGTGCAATGGAAGGTCCTATTCGTCAAATCGCTGCTAACGCAGGTGCTGAAGCGTCTGTTGTTGTTGATAAGGTTCGTGCTGGCGAAGGAAGCTTCGGTTTCAATGCTGCAACAGGCGAATATGGCGACATGATTGAGCTTGGTATTCTTGATCCAACAAAAGTAACACGAGCTGCACTTCAAGCTGCGGCTTCTATTGCTGGTCTTATGATCACGACTGAAGCCATGGTTGCTGATGCTCCTGAAGAAGGTGGCGCTGGTGGCGGCATGCCTGATATGGGCGGCATGGGTGGTATGGGCGGAATGGGCGGAATGGGCGGAATGATGTAAATCATTTTTCCTTGATGTGAGGGCAGCAGCCCTCATGCCAATATAAAAAACCTCGCTTTTAGCGGGGTTTTTTTATGTCTGTTTGTTTGTGCTTTCAACATCAACTAAGCTACAGGCTGAGTGGGGCAATAACAGAAGAATAGTGACTAACGTGAATACACATTTAGTGAAAGGGAATAAAAATAAAGGCGATGCGTTACGGGTCGATCCTATTTTATCCGATGCTAAAAGTGGCTTATATGGTATATGGGTATTTACGTTATGTTGGAACGCAATGGTTTGGCCAATATTGGTCGCCGCTGGCGGAGTTTTGATCGGTCAGTTTCAACAGGGTGACTGGATGCCGTTACTGGCATTGTTGTTTCCTTTGGTTGGTATTGTTTGTTTGGCTGTAGGTATTAAACGCCTTTTAGCATGGCGGCGATTTGGCGAGACTCCACTTTTTCTTAACCCGTTCCCAGGATCTATAGGGGGACATGTTGCTGGTACTATTTGTTTACCTGGGTCAATTCCAAAAGATATCCGTTATGATGTATCTCTTGTTTGTGTCTATACCTATGAAACGCGGGACTCAGACAACAAACATCGCAGCGCTGAGCGTATGATTTGGCAACATTCCCAGGCGGCTCATTTACGTAGAGGTATGAGCAGAGGTAGGGATAGTATGAACTTGCTTTTCCGGTTTGATGTACCTGAAGGGTTGCCTCGCTCTGAAAGCAAATCTGGAAATTATCACCATTGGCGTATCCATGTACATGCTGAAATGGAAGGTGTTGATTTGGATCGATTCTTTGATATTCCGGTGCATCCTACCAATGAACAAACAACGTTGGGTCTTAAGCATAATATTCGACAAAAAAGCAATCAGTACCTGGAGCAATTAACATCGATCATGCGTGTTGAAGTCGGGCCAGATATGTTGCACATGGTTTTCCCCCAGGGGAGGCGAAAGCTATTAGGTGCGGTGACAATGGGAGCGGGTATTTTATTGCTTGTGTTTAGCTTTATAATGTTGAGGTTGGGCGGTCAAGAGCAAGGTGAGTTTATGCTAACGTTTGCAGGGCTTATCTGTTTATTAGTAAGTGCTCCGGTTATGTTGTTTGGCCTTTATGTACCCTGTAATGCACTGGATGTTAAGATTGTTAAGGGCTCAATTACAGTAAGACGAGCCGTTTTGGGTATTGGCTTGTATCGTAAAAAAGTAGCGATGTCCCAATTTAAGCAGGTAGCGTTGGAAGAGAGTATGCGTAGTCAGGTTAATGGCTGGAACGCTGTGACTTATCGAGTGATTGCGATGGGTCACAATGGAGAAAAACTGATACTAGCAGAGGGTCTGAAAGGCAAGCCGTTGGCAGAGGAAGCCCTTCATTTTATTCGAGCAAATGGGAATTTGGTTGTGTGACACAGTCTTTACGCTAAGCGCTTGGCAAAGGCTGCATAGCTCGTTATAGTTGGCCGTTTATGGGGCATGACTAATGGCATGTCTGGCATGTTTATATAGTAATATAAATAATACGAATCCTGACTAGATTTTAGAAGTTTGGGTCTGGTTGGGTTTTACATTGGGTTTATAAGGGTACAGGCGAAACATGAGTGCGAACGAAAAATTAGTTGTTTTTGATACCACATTGCGGGATGGCGAACAAAGTCCCGGAGCTTCGATGACTCAGGATGAGAAGCTACGTATCGCAAAGGCGTTAGAACGTATGCGAGTGGATGTCATTGAGGCTGGTTTTGCGATTGCCAGTCAAGGTGACTTTGAATCAGTGCAAGCCATTGCCAATACCATCAAAGACAGCACAATATGTAGTTTGTCCAGAGCAATGGATAACGATATAGATCGAGCGGCAGAAGCGCTAAAAAATGCTAACTCTGGACGTATCCATACGTTTATCGCTACATCACCCATTCATATGGAACACAAATTACGTATGAGCCCTGAGCAGGTGGTAGAGCAGGCGGTTCATGCGGTTAAGCGCGCACGTAACCTTGTCGCAGATGTCGAGTTTTCCTGTGAAGATGCCGGCCGCTCCGAGTTGGATTTTATGTGCCGTATCATTGAGGCGGTTATTGATGCAGGTGCTACAACGATTAATGTGCCTGACACCGTTGGTTACGCAATGCCATCGCAGTATGGCCATACCATGAAGCAGCTTATTGAGCGTATTCCTAACTCTGACAAAGCCATCTTTTCAGTACATTGCCATAACGACCTAGGGTTAGCTGTTGCCAACTCATTGGATGCAGTAATGAATGGTGCACGCCAAGTGGAATGTACTATTAATGGTCTGGGAGAGCGGGCAGGCAATGCGTCATTAGAAGAAATTGTGATGGCAATAAAAACTCGCCCAGATTTTTTCAATGTTGAAACGAATATACGTACCGAAGAAATTGTCTCAACCTCTCGTTTGGTTTCTAGTGTTACCGGGTTTCCTGTTCAGCCAAACAAAGCGATTGTGGGCGCCAATGCGTTTGCTCATGAGTCTGGTATTCATCAAGATGGCGTAATTAAACATCGAGAAACCTATGAGATAATGAAGGCAGAAGATGTTGGTTGGAATGCGAATAAAATGGTGATGGGAAAACTGTCTGGGCGCGCTGCTTTCAGGGCCCGTTTAGAAGAGTTAGGCACGGTGTTTGAAACGGACAAAGAATTAAATGAAGCGTTTATACGCTTTAAAGCATTAGCGGATAAGAAGAATGAAATCTTCGATGAGGATTTGCAGGCTCTGGTGAGTGATACACAAAAATTTGTTGCTAGTGAGCGGTATGGATTTGTCTCGTTATCTGTATCGTCAAAAACTGGAGATGTTCCGGATAGTCACATTGTGATCACGGTGGACGGCGAGACTAAAGAAGCCAATGCAGAAGGCGCAGGCCCTGTTGATGCAACGTTTAAAGCCATTGAAGTAGTCGCTCAGAGCAATACGAATTTGGCGCTATTTTCTGTGAATGCAATTACTAGCGGCACTGATTCACAAGGTGAAGTGGTTGTGCGGTTGGAAACCGGCGGGCGTATTATTAATGGTCGTGGTGCCGATGTTGATATCGTTGTTGCCTCCGCAAAAGCCTATGTTGATGCCCTGAACCATTTGGAAAACGCAGTGGACGAAAAAAATCATCCGCAAAAAAATGCTGTTTAGCTAGTTGTTTCAGAAATTGTTACATGAAGTTTTTACGAGAGGTTAGTCGGTGTTAGAAGTTCGTAGACGTGCATATATGAAAGCGATGGGGGTGGTGCAATTCACCCCTGTTGATGCTATTGATGGGGCGGCCGTGTCTACGGTATTGCTCCCCGAGCAGGTCTATCCGGAATTAGTTGATGTATCAAGTGCGGAAGATACGCTACCGCAAGAGACGGTTCAGCCTGTACCAACAGAAAATCACGAGCCTGAAAATAGGGCTGTAAAGACAGAGTCTGAGGTCATCCAGCCTCGATTGAATCAATCTGGCCCTAAAACACTGACGCCAACAGTAGCTCCCAAGGCATCTTTTTCAGAGGCAGCGTTGCAACATGATGGACCGCCGCCAACACCTGATATTAAGATTACCCCATTGGATGAAATTGCTCCAACTGTCGCTGTGCAAAAAGTGCAGGATGAAGCGTTACGTTTTGCACTAACGATGGTGGAAATTCCTGGTAAGTTATTGGTGCTTGCGGATCTAACTGACGCTGATGCAATGGGTTGCTCAGCAATGGAATACCATTTGTTGCAAGCAGTGTTAAAAAGTATATCGCTTGAGGCAGAACCTAGTCAGCATTTATTTCGTTGGCCTTTGGTTAATAATAAACGTATGGCACAGGGAAAGGTTGAGGCCGCAGAAGGTTTGCAAGGTTTCTTAATGTCGAAGTTAGAGTTGTTACAGGTACCGAATCTATTATTAATAGGTAAGTTTTCCAGCGGTTTTATGCCGGAGCAGGATGCTCAGGCAGTGATGGATTTTGCCGGATATAAAGCGCATTGTTTCCGAATACCATCGTTGCAAAACATGCTAAATGATTGGCAATATAAACCTCAAGCGTGGGCAGCATTGGCGAGTGTAAAGCATCGTTTAGGCTCACACTAACGCTTATGGAAAGTTTTTTTTCTTGTTGTGAGGTTAAAAATTTATCGGTTGATGATGTATCAGAAATGATGCGCATAGAGCAGCGGGCTTATGCATTTCCGTGGACAGAAAATGTTCTGAAAGATTGTTTGCAAGGGGCCTATTTATGTCGAGGGCTTATGCTAAAAGGTGTTTTGTGCGCCTACGCTATTTTGTCTGTTGCTGTTGGCGAGTGCCATGTTCTTAATATTTGTGTTTCCCCTGATGTTCAAGGTCAAGGTGTGGCCAGTGATTTTTTGCGAAAATTATTAGACGAAGCCGTAGAGTGGAATGCTGAAATTGCTTTTTTAGAAGTGAGGGAAAGTAATGTCGCTGCGTTAGCATTATACAGTAAATTGGGTTTTTCAGAAATTGGCCGCCGCAAAGCTTATTACCGGAACGGTGATAGCCGTGAAGATGCGTTGGTACTGTCGTTGCCGTTAGTATGATGCTGTAACGCGCGCTTAGAATTTTCATAACAACTTTACTATTTATCACAATTCCATTCTTTATTATAACTCCATATTGTTTACACAATTCGTAATTACTCTAACCCTGGGCTAGTCTAAATGTTGCTGTATTTGAGTATGCAACGTGTTTTGCTTAGCGGTTTAAAATCATTCAATTGTGAGTACGGAAATGGACAAAAAAGAAATTGATCGACGAGAATTTTTAAAAGCTTCCAAGTACCTTGTCCTTGTACCGTGTTACCCACTATTAAAAGGTTGTGGTGGCTCCTCTAGTTCATCCTCCGGTGATGACTCAACAACAACGGATACTGGAGACTCAGCAACGGATACTGAGGAATCAACAACAACTCTGGTTATACCTCCGCTCGTTGAGCCTAACGTAGACAACCAAATTAGCTTGCAGGCAAATAATGGTACAACGAATTTTTATGATGGAGTGAGTAGCATTACAAAAGGGTTTGTCGACGTAAATAATGATGCCGGAACAAGTTATTTAGGGCCGACAATTCGCGTAAGAAGCTATAACACCAATTCATCAAGTACGGGTACCGCAATGGTGGACCAGGGTACTCAAACGAACGGTATAGACGGTACTGATTTTAATCGTGTTAACTTTAGTGTTTTTAACAACACCTCAGAGGTCATTTCATCACATTGGCATGGACTTCATGTGGATGGTTTTTCCGATGGCGGTCCGTTCAATTCTATTGCTGCGGGGGCAACCTGGGAACCTGCGCTTGAGATTTATCAACAGGCGGGTACCAATTGGTACCACACTCATATTCATGGAACCACTGCTGAGGATGTGTATAAAGGCTTAGCGGGTATGTTTATTATTGACGACGCCAATTCCATTGCGTTGGATGCGGCAGGCTTACCTAGCACTTATGGTGTTGACGATATTCCACTTATTATTCAAGATAAAGTGTTTAACAGTAATATCTTAGATTCCACCAATGTCGGTGGTCGATTCAAAGGTGACGTGTTTTTAGTCAATGGTGTGGTCACACCTAATCTCGAAGTAGAAGCGGGTTTGGTACGTTTTAGGATATTGAATGCGTCCAATGCACGATTCTATGATTTTTCAATCACTAGCGGTGGTGAGACCGGTAATTTTGATCAAATAGCCACAGAAGGAGGTTTTCTATCTTCAGCCGTTAACCTTTCTTCATTACGAATGACGCCGGGTGAACGCAATGAAATTGTCATTGATTTCTCCTCTTATAGCGAAGGTGATGTTGTAAGTTTAGTCAGTCCAGATAACGAAGATACTACGGGTTTGGATGACCCCTTCACGCTAATGACCTTTACTGTTGTTGCTCAAACATCACAAACCGCAAACAACCTGATACCTGCCACATTAAATGCGGATATTGCAGCAGATCGCGCAGCATTAGTGGCAAAAACACCTGATGCCTATGTTTATATACACCTAAAAGGTGGAGCTGCACCTTTTGCTTCTTTGCGATCAACTACTGAGGTAGTCAATGGCCTTGATAACGTTGTTGATGTTACCTTTGACCCGACGACCGCTAATTTCGTTTCAACCTCAACCCAGACCACCCCAGGTTATACTGAACTGTGGCATATTCGGGGTGCAACCCACCCGTTTCACTTGCACGGTTGCCACGGGATGATAAATGCGATCGCAGGTGTAATGCCATCTGATGACAAGCAGGGGTGGAAAGATGTATTTGAGGTTACCGGTGGCAATGATGTTACCTTTCTTGTTCAATTTAATGAACGAGCATATGCGGCAGGCAGTGCCGCGGGTCCCGGAGCAGGGAGCGACTTTATGTACATGATGCATTGCCATATATTAGGTCACGAAGATGACGGCATGATGGGGGTATTTGAGGTTATATAAATGTGGACAGCGTAGCCCTTCAAAGTAAGGTATAATTCTCGGCATTTTTCATCTAAGCGATTCCTCTCTCATTAAATACGTTAAGAGGGGCGATGTTTGGTATGTATACATTGTTGAGGTTTAAGCAGTATGTCATTAAGTGAGCAGCTAGATCAGGTAAGGGCTAGAAGAACGTTTGCCATTATCTCCCACCC
>MAAB01029391.1_pt1 | contig 53127 bp, 46 predicted proteins | sample 1115991 | NCBI WGS metagenome assembly MAAB01 (sample SAMN04961124, study PRJNA320927) | seawater metagenome | isolation source: sample BD02T18 sea water enriched with oil for 18 days | place: USA:Gulf of Mexico | collected 2013-07-27 | reverse complement strand
ACGAACGCGCCGTAGTCAGTAAGGTTCTTAACGATACCTTTAACTTCTTGACCTTCAGCTAATGATTCAAGTAATTCATCACGTTCTGCACTGCCTTCAGCTTCGATTACAGCACGACGTGAAACAACTACGTTATTACGCTTTTGATCAAGCTTAATAACTTTAAATTCTAGAGGCTTGCCTTCAAGGTGAGCAGTGTCACGTACTGGACGTACATCTACTAATGAACCTGGTAAGAAAGCGCGAATATCGCTAACTTCAACAGTGAAACCACCTTTAACTTTACCGTTGATAACACCGATAACAGTTTCTTTTTCTTCGTATGCTTTTTCAAGCACTTGCCATGCTTCGTGACGTTTAGCTTTTTCACGAGATAGAATAGTTTCACCGAAACCATCATCTGTTGCATCTAAGGCTACGTCGATTTGATCACCAACAACTACTTCAACTTCACCAGCAGCGTTTTTAAATTGATCAATTGAGATAACACTCTCAGATTTTAAGCCCGCATCAACAATTACATTATCTTTGTTTACGGCTACGATTGTACCCTTGATAATTGAACCAGGGCGTGTTTCGATTTCTTTTAAACTTTCTTCAAAAAGTTCTGCAAAATTTTCCATCATAACTTGTTATAACTCAGCTATTAATCCAGTCAACGTCATTGTTTCATGGGGTGGTTAAGTATGCCCAGTGTGTCCATACAGTAGGCTTTCTATTAAAAGTTCTTTAATGCTAGCAGTTAATAACGATTTTGCTAGCTTAAAGGTGTATATATCACGTTTGTTTACGTTAACTTGCCATTAGCAAATATAAGGATTTTATTGACCACTTCCGTAATGGAAATATCAGTAGAATCAATAATTAACGCACCCTCTGCTGGGATAAGTGGAGCAACCTTACGGTTTTGATCTCGCTCATCTCGTTGACGTATGTCATCCAAAAGGCGCCCGATTTTAACATCAATCCCCTTTTCTTTCAACTGATTAAATCTTCTTTGTGCGCGTTCTTCTGCGCTAGCAGTTAAAAATACTTTTACGGGAGCATGTGAAAACACGACGGTACCCATGTCACGACCATCAGCAACTAAGCCGGGATTAACGCTGAAAGCACGTTGTCTTCTCAGCAGCGCTTCTCTAATACGTGGAAATGCGGCCACTTTTGATGCTAACTCACCCACTGCTTCAGTGCGGATAATATCGGTAACATTCTCGCCTTCTAAAATTACTTTGGCTTCACCGTCGCTGCTAATTTCAAACTGCACATCTAAATGAGCAGCGATTGGGATCAGCGCTTCTTCGTCATCTAAAGCGAGTTGGTGATGCTGAATTGCTACGGCTAAAACACGATAAATTGCACCACTATCGAGAAGCTGCCAGCCCAATTGGTCTGCAACTATCCTAGCAACTGTGCCTTTGCCTGCGCCACTAGGCCCGTCAATAGTGATAACTGGAGTGCTTTCCTGCATAAATTTTTCTCCTAACATCGAAAATCGGCGAAATTATACGGGATTTATTAGGTAAAATCGCGTAAAAATATGTTTTGTAACCATTTAATGGTAATAATTAACAAGAAACTTGTGCTAACTTGTCAAAATAGTCAGGAAATGTTTTAGCCGTACATCTAGGATCATTAATAGTAACGGGTGTATCGCCTAAGGCAACAAGCGAGAAACACATGGCAACCCTATGATCGTCATAGGTATCAATTTCTGCGTGTTTAAGTGATTTTGGTGGGGTAATTGAAATATAATCTTCACCTTCAACAACCTCAGCGCCTACCTTTCTTAATTCGGTAGCCATAGCATTTAATCGATCTGTTTCTTTTACTCGCCAATTGTAAATATTACGAATAGTTGTTGTACCTGTGGCAAAAAGTGCTGTTGTTGCTATCGTCATTGCAGCGTCAGGAATATGATTCATATCCATATCAACAGCAGTTAATGGTTTGCCAATGACAGTAATTGACTCATCATGCCAATGGATCTCAGCGCCCATTTTTTCAAGCACATCCGCAAAGTGTTTATCACCCTGAACGCTGAGTTTACCAACGCCATGTACTGTCACTTCACCACCTTTGATCGCACCAGCGGCTAAAAAATATGAAGCAGATGAAGCATCACCTTCAACCATATATTTATCTAGTGCTTTATATGATTGGTTGCCACTAATATTGAAAGACTTGTAGTCATTATTTTTTACGTCAACGCCAAACCTCTGCATAATATCAAGCGTGATATCAATATAAGGTTTAGAAACCAAATCACCGTCAATTTCAATATTGGTATCTGTCGTTAATAGGGGAGCAATCATCAAAATGGCGGTTAAAAATTGACTCGATATTGAACCATCAATAGTTACTGTATTACCCGTTAACGACTTGCCGTTTATTTTGACCGGTGGGTAACCAGGATTTTCTAAGTATTCAATGTCTGCGCCAAGCTGTAGCAAAGCATCACCTAAATGACCTATTGGACGCTCTTTCATTCTAGGCTCGCCAGTTAAGACATATTGTCCTTCACTTGCAGCCAATGCAGCACACAATGGTCGCATCGCGGTACCAGCATTGCCTAGAAATAATTCCAATGGCTCTTGGGTATTAAAAAAACCATTATTACCAACAACTATGCACTCTGTACCACAATCACTTAACGTATAGTTAATGCCGAGGCTTTTCAACGCGTTTAACATATGGTTAATATCATCACTCACTAACAAGTTAGTGATTTTAGTTGTGCCATTAGCCAATGCTGCAATTAACAATGCACGGTTGGATAAACTTTTTGAGCCAGGTAAAAATATCTCGCCATTAATTTTACCTATTGGGTTTAATGTTAACTGCTCCACTTTATCCATTCCTCTTTTCAAATTGTTGCATAAAATCTACAAGGGCTTGCACACCTTCAAGTGGCATAGCGTTATATATACTTGCTCTCATACCGCCAACAATTCGATGGCCTTTAAGTGCAGTTAAACCCGCAGCTTCAGATTCACTTAAAAATTGTTCATTTAAGCTTTCATCTTTTAGCCAAAAAGGAATATTCATTTTGCTTCGGTATTGAGTCTCAATGTGATTTAAGTAGAGACTACTGTTATCAATTGCCTTATAAAGTAATTCAGCTTTAGCTTTATTAACTTCAGCAATAGCTTTAACGCCGCCCAAGTCTTTAAGCCACTGAAAAACTAAACCAGCTAAATACCAAGCGTAAGTTGGTGGGGTATTGTACATAGAATCATTATCAGCAGCCGTCTTATAGTTCATAATGCACGGTGTTGCTGTTTGAGCATGACCAAGTAAATCTTCACGTACAATAACAATAGTTAACCCTGATGGACCTATATTTTTTTGCGCTCCAGCATAAATTAAGCCAAATTTACTGACATCAATTTCATGTGATAAAATAGTTGAAGACATATCAGCAACTAGTGGCACACCATTGGTTTGTGGAATGGTATTTATTTCAAGTCCATTAACGGTTTCATTTGGGCAATAGTGTACATAAGCAGCATCATCGCTCAATGGCCACTCTTTCGAGTCTAGAAGGCTTGAGTTATCATCACTGTCTTCATTAATATTGATAACATTAATATCACCAAAATTTTTAGCTTCAGCCGCAGCAGCTTTTGACCATGAGCCTGACACAATATAGTCTGCTGATTTACCTTTTGGTAATAAGTTAAGAGGTACTGCAGAAAATTGGCCGCGTCCGCCGCCATGACAAAACAACACTTTATAATTATCTGGAATAGACATGAGCTCACGTAAGTCGGCTTCGGCTTTCGCTGCCATTGCCATGTAAATACCGCTACGATGACTTAATTCCATCACAGAGCTACCTGTGTCTTGCCAATTGATAAACTCTTGTTGTGCTTTTGCCATCACAGGTGTTGGCAACATTGCTGGGCCAGCACAAAAATTAAAAATTTCTGACATTATGATTCCTACTCTCTTAACTGCTATTTGAATTACTTTATTATATTTACTTAAAAAATATCATTAAAAAAGGCGGTTATTAGCCGCCTTTTTTATGTTATTACGACAATTACTCTTGATTGTCGTCTTGTGAATTTTCTGCTTCATCCTGTTGAGCGCTTTGCTCAGGATTATGTTCAGAATTGGGCTCTGTACTACCCTCAATAACATTATCACCTTCAACAGCGTCTTCAAGCTGCTCCGGCTCTTCTATCTCGTCGATACGTTGTAATGCAACAACATGCTCATCATCAGCAGTACGTATTAAACGTACACCTTGAGTATTACGACCGATAACACTGACTTCATTAACACGAGTACGTACTAATGTACCATTATCAGTAATCAACATGATCTCATCAAGGTCTTCAACTTGAACGGCACCAACAACTTTACCATTACGCTCACTCACTTTAATAGAGACAACACCTTTCGTTGCTCTACTTTTAGCTGGGTATTCAGCTAAGTCTGTACGTTTACCAAAACCATTTTCAGTGATGGTTAAGATAGGTCCGTCATTTTTAGGTACGATAAGTGAAACAACTTTTTGATCGCCTTCAAGTTTCATACCACGAACACCAGTACCAGTACGACCGATTGGTTTTAATGCCCAACGTTGTTCACCTGTTTCTGGATCAAGCTTTATTTCGCCTGTTTCGCTATCACGTACTTTCTCATTGAAACGCACAACTTTACCTGCATCAGAGAACAACATAATGTCGTTATTACCATCGGTAATATCAACACCAATTAAGGTGTCATCATCACGTAGGTTTAAGGCAATAATACCGTTAGCACGTTGATTTGAGTAAGCATCTAAACGTGTTTTCTTAACCGTTCCTGACGCTGTTGCCATAACAATGTATTTATCATCAGCATATTCACGCACCGGTAAAATAGCCGTAATACGTTCATCACTTTCTAATGGCAAGATGTTTACAATAGGTCTACCTCTTGCTGTACGACTAGCGAGTGGTAGTTGGTAAACTTTCAACCAATATAATTTACCGCGATCTGAGAAACATAAAATAGTGTCATGGGTATTAGCCACTAATAAACGCTCGATGAAGTCTTCTTCTTTCATCTTAGTCGCTGCTTTACCTTTACCGCCACGACGCTGCGCTTCGTAATCACTCAAGACTTGATATTTAACATAGCCTTCATGTGATAATGTCACTACAACATCTTCTTCAGTGATTAAGTCTTCTAAAGACAAATCATGTGAAGCATTAGTAATTTCAGTTCTACGTTCGTCACCAAACTCATCACGTATAGCAATAAGCTCTTCACAAATAACTTCCATCAAACGTGCAGGGGTAGCCAAAATATGCATTAATTCTGCAATAAGGTCTAATAACGCTTTGTACTCACTTAGAATTTTATCGTGTTCCATACCAGACAATTTGTATAGCTGTAGATCTACGATTGCTTTTGCTTGCTCTGCCGTTAAGTAATATAAACCATCTCTAATACCGTATTCTGGCTCTAACCACTCAGGACGCGCCGCATCATTACCAGCTTCGCTGAGCATGTTAGCAACATTGCCAAGTTCCCAGCCTTGCGAAATAAGCTTCTCTTCAGACTCTTTTCGGTTACTAGAATTCTTAATCATTTCAATGATAGGGTCTATATTTGCTAATGCAATTGATAAACCTTCTAAGATATGAGCACGGTCACGTGCCTTTCTTAGTTCGAAAATAGTACGACGAGTTACCACTTCACGGCGATGTAAAACAAACGCTTCTAACATCTCTTTTATATTAAATATTTTCGGTTGGCCATTGGTTAATGCCACCATATTTAAACCAAAAGAAACCTGCATTTGCGTCAGTTTGTACAAGTTATTTAAAACAACCTCACCGACTTCACCGCGCTTGATTTCAATAACCATACGCATGCCATCTTTATCAGACTCATCACGTAACGCAGAAATACCTTCAAGACGTTTTTCTTTAACAAGCTCAGCCATTTTTTCAATTAAGCGTGCTTTGTTAACTTGGTAAGGTAATTCGTGAACAATTATTGTTTCTTTACCCGTGGTTTCATGCACTTCAATTTCAGCACGAGCACGGATTTTAATTTTGCCGCGACCTGTTCGGTACGCTTCTTCTATACCAGCACGACCACTGATGATACCTGCCGTTGGAAAGTCAGGACCTGGAATGTGTTCTAATATCTCTTCGAAAGATAAGTCACTATTGTCAATCAGTGCTAAACAAGCATTGATAACTTCAGTTAAGTTATGCGGCGGAATATTGGTTGCCATACCAACAGCAATACCTGACGTACCATTAACAAGTAGGTTAGGTACACGGGTTGGCATAACCGCTGGTATATGTTCTGTGCCATCATAGTTAGGCACAAAATCAACGGTTTCTTTATCTAAATCGGCAAGAATAGAATGGGCAATTTTAGACATTCTAATTTCGGTATAACGCATTGCAGCTGCGCTGTCACCATCAACAGAACCGAAATTACCTTGTCCATCGACAAGCATATAACGTAAGGAGAATGGCTGTGCCATACGAACTATTGTATCGTAAACTGCAGTATCACCATGAGGGTGATACTTACCTATAACGTCACCAACCACACGGGCTGATTTTTTGTAGGCTTTGTTCCAATCGTTACCTAATACGTCCATGGCGAATAACACCCGGCGATGTACAGGTTTTAAGCCATCACGAACATCAGGCAATGCTCGCCCAACTATTACGCTCATAGCATAATCTAAATAGGAGGTTTTTAGTTCATCTTCAATATTAACTGGAACTATTTGTTTGGCCAGATCGGACATAAATCGATGGTATCCCTTAACTAATTCTTTTGCTTACACTAGTACGTTATATAGCAAGGCTACTTACGCGTATTAGATAAACAGTATTTTAAAGATTTTATTGTTATGTAAGTGTTATTTAACAGACACTAATAATAGTAATCAACGCAGCATACTAGCATAAAAATGTTTGATGCCATACAGCTTTATTTAAAGGTTTTCATAGGGGTAATCTAGCGCTTAAAAAAACACCTAAAAACCGTATAATTGATCTATCTGCTTTGCTTGAAAATCACTTTCGTTTAGAATCAAAATATTGAATGTTAATTTAAAGTAGTGAATGTATGTCAACCAAACCTCTTAACGTAAATGAAGATGAAATTGCAAAATTCGAGCAAGTTGCTAGTCAATGGTGGGATTTAACCGGTGACTTTAAACCTTTACATCAAATTAACCCTTTAAGAGTACAGTTTATCAGTCAGCACCTCGCTCTTGAGTTTAACGAAAAAGACTCACAGAACGGCTTTTATAACAAACAAGTTATTGATGTCGGTTGTGGTGGCGGTATCTTGTCAGAATCTCTAGCAAAATTAGGCGCAAACGTAACGGGTATTGATATGGGCACTGAACCGCTCAATGTTGCTAAATTACATGCATTAGAAACAGGGTTGTCGATCGATTATCAAAAGATTACCGCAGAAGAAAAAGCAGTAGAAAGTGAAGGTGATTTTGATATTGTCACGTGTATGGAAATGCTCGAGCATGTTCCTGACCCTGAGTCTGTGGTTAAAGCATGTTCTACCCTGGTTAAATCGGGTGGCTTAATATTCTTCTCGACGCTTAATAAAAGTGTTAAATCTTACCTGTTAGCAATACTTGCCGCAGAAAAAGTTCTTAAAATTGTCCCTGACGGTACCCATGACCATGATAAATTCATTCGCCCGTCGCAACTTATCAGTTGGGCTGAAGCGCATGACTTAAAGTGTATTGATGCCTGTGGTATTCATTACAATCCTATTACCGGAAATCACAAGCTAAATGATTCGCTTGATGTAAATTATATCTTGTGTTGTCGCAAGCTATAAAATTAGTATTCATTATATCAACCTCATTAGAATGATATTTTTGATAAACCTGATGGTTAAAGTAGGTGTAGAATAATTGTTGTAATAGCGACTAAGACTGTTTAATGTTAAAAACCATTCATTTAATTGAATGGTTTTTTATATCTGCGGATCTAATGAAGTCCCCCTGGACCTTGCAACAGAAGAACACGGATTAAAGTGTATCGATGCCAGTGGCATCCATTACAACCCAGTCCAATCCAACTAGCGGAAATCACAAGTTAAATGATTCTCTTGATGTAAATTATATATGGTGTTGTCGCAAGCTATAAAATTAGTATTCATTATATCAAGCGCATTAAAATGCAATTTTTGATAATGTAATATCGACTAAGACTGTTTAATATTAAAACCATTCATTTAATTGAATGGTTTTTTTATATCTGCGGCTCTAATGAAGTCCCCTCTGGAGCTTACAGCAGAAGAACACTGATTAAAGTGTATTGATGCCAGTGGCATCCATTACAACCCAGTCCAATCCGACTACCGGAAATCACAAGTTAAATGATTCTCTTGATGCAAATTATATATGGTGTTGTCGCAAGCTATAAAATTAGCATTCATTATATCAAGCGCATTAAAATGCAATTTTTGATAAATCTAATGGTTATGATGGATGCAGAATAACTGTTGTATAAACAGCCAAGTTGTTTAAACATTAATCTTCACTCATAATAAAACCATAACCCCTTGTAAATTAAGGGGTTTGATTTATCTATATTAATTTACTATAGCGAGCGTGAATATTTCACAAAAATAATTTATCAAAATTATAAGGCTTAAATAAAATAAAATAATCGTTGCTTTTAGTAAATTACAAAATCGATTTGTCTTACTAGGTTAGTCATCACTAACACTGAAATTACGGCAAAAACTATCGCAAAGATCAACACATTTTATCACTTGCAAAAGAGGTCAAACCTCACTATCTTGTGTCTGGAATTATAAAAAACCCTAGATATTGTGCATTTGATGCTCAGTTGTTATTTTTAATACTACGTATTCAGTTATTTATTTCTAATACGTATGTGGGATTTTTTATTAGGGACGTTTTAGATCCTTTCATTAGGAATAATAAACAATAACAATAATCGCTTTACAGGTATTTCATGAATAACAACCTCTTTGTAACTAAACGAAATGGTGAAAAAGAAACCATTGATTTAGAAAAAATTCACCGTGTCATTGCTTGGGCTGCTGATGGCTTAGAACAAGTATCGGTATCTCAAGTTGAATTAAAATCTCACATTCAGTTTTATGACGGTATTAAGACTGAAGATATTCATGAAACTATTATTAAGTCAGCTGCTGATTTGATATCTGAGGAAACGCCAGATTATCAATTTTTGGCCGCTCGTTTAGCTGTTTTTCATTTACGTAAAAAAGCCTATGGACAATTTGAGCCACCACCGCTTTATGACCATGTAGTAAAATTAGTGGAAGCGGGTAAGTATGATCAGCACTTGTTAGCAGATTATACTAAAGCTGACTTTGAACACATGGCCAGTTTTATGGACCATAGTCGTGATCTTAACTTTAGTTACGCAGCCATGAAGCAGCTCGAGGGTAAATACCTGGTACAAAACCGAGTTAGCGGCGAAATTTACGAGAGTGCCCAATTTCTCTATGTTTTAGTTGCTGCCTGTTTATTTGCTAAATATCCTGTTGAAACTCGCCTGACTTACGTTGAAGACTTTTATCACGCCATTTCGCTTTTTAAAATATCTTTACCAACGCCAATTATGGCTGGTGTTCGCACACCAACACGTCAATTTTCATCTTGTGTATTAATTGAATGTGGAGATAGTTTAGATTCTATCAATGCCACATCAAGCGCTATTGTTAAATATGTGTCTCAACGTGCGGGTATTGGCGTAAATGCTGGTCGTATTCGTGCTTTAGGTAGTACGATACGAAATGGTGAAGCCTTTCATACCGGATGTATTCCATTTTTCAAACATTTTCAAACCGCTGTAAAAAGCTGTTCACAAGGTGGTGTTCGCGGCGGCGCAGCAACATTATTTTATCCTTTGTGGCATTTGGAAGTTGAAAGTTTATTAGTACTTAAAAATAACCGCGGCGTAGAAGAAAACCGTGTTCGTCACTTAGATTATGGTGTGCAATTTAATAAGCTGATGTACCAACGCTTAATTAAAGGCGGCTCTATTACCTTATTTAGTCCAAGTGACGTGCCTGGACTATATGACGCCTTCTTTGAAGACCAAGAAGAATTTGAACGTTTATACGAACAATACGAAAACGACGATTCTATTCGTAAAAAACGTATTAAGGCGATTGAATTATTTACTTTGTTCGCTCAAGAGCGTGCAAGTACCGGTCGTATCTATCTACAAAATGTCGACCATTGTAATACCCATACTCCGTTTGAACCGAGTAAAGCGGCCATTCGTCAAAGTAATTTGTGTTTAGAAATAGCCCTGCCCACTAAACCGATGAATGATATTAATGATGAGAATGGCGAAATTGCCCTTTGTACACTTTCTGCATTTAACCTAGGTGCAATTGATTCATTAGATGAGTTAGAAGGTTTAGCTAATTTAGCAGTTCGCGCTTTAGATAGTTTATTAGATTATCAAGATTATCCTATCGCTGCAGCGCAAAGTGCCAGTATGGCGCGTAGAACATTAGGCATAGGGGTTATTAACTATGCCTATTACCTTGCTAAAAATGGCCTTTATTACTCAAACGGTAGCGCCAATAACTTAACGCATCGTACTTTTGAAGCTATTCAATTTTATTTACTTAAAGCAACCAATGAATTAGCAAAAGAGCAAGGTGCCTGTCCTAAGTTTGATGAGACACGTTTATCTCAAGGTATTTTACCGATTGATACTTACAAAAAATCGATTGATGATATTACCGGTGAACCGCTACATCTTGACTGGGAAAGCTTACGTCAAAGTATTAAAAAGCACGGGGTAAGAAACTCAACAGTCTCAGCTTTAATGCCATCAGAAACATCGTCACAAATATCTAACGCAACGAATGGTATTGAGCCACCTCGAGGTTTAATAAGTATTAAAGCCAGTAAAGATGGTGTATTGAAACAAGTTGTGCCTGAGTATGAAAAACTTAAAGGCAACTATGAATTACTCTGGAATATTCCGGATAACCAGGGCTATTTAGAGTTAGTTGGTATCATGCAAAAGTTTGTCGATCAAGCTATCTCGGCCAACACCAACTATGATCCGAGCAAATTTTCAGGTGGGAAAGTGCCCGTTAAGCAAATCTTAAAAGATTTACTTAACGCTTATAAATTGGGCATTAAAACACTTTATTATCATAACACCCGTGATGGTGCTAGCGATGATATTGAACTTGAAGACGATGGATGTGCCGGTGGTGCTTGTAAAATTTAACCGTTTTACTTAATTCTCTACTACCTCAATGTTACTAAATAAATACAAAGCCTAGCCAAGTACTAGGCTTTTTCTACATACAATTGTGTAGTCCTAAAGGAATAAAAAAATGACGTATACCACGTTTAATCAAACACCTAACAATGCACTTTTAGAGCCAATGTTTTTAGGTAATAGCGTTAACGTTTCTCGCTATGATCAACAACGTTATATTGCTTTTGAAAAATTAATAGAAAAACAATTGTCGTTCTTCTGGCGTCCAGAAGAAGTTGATGTATCTAAAGATCGCGCTGACTGGCAGGGCTTAACCGATTCTGAAAAGCATATATTTATATCCAACTTAAAGTATCAAACTCTTTTAGACTCAATGGCTGCACGTTCTGTCAATGCTGTTTTACTGCCTTTAGTCTCTTTGCCGGAAGTAGAAACATGGGTAGAAACATGGGCTTTTAGTGAAACTATTCATTCTCGCTCTTACACCCATATTTTACGTAATTTATTTACCGACCCTGGTGAAATATTCGATGACATCATAGTTAATCCTGCCATTTTAAAGCGCGCCACTAGTATTGCTAAATACTTTGATGATGTCATTCTGACCACACAGTTACTGCAATCACAAGGTGAAGGCACGTATGAAGTTGAAGGTAAGAGTATTGAAGTATCAACCAGAAAACTTAAAGAACGTTTATATCTTGCTGTTTGCTCTGTTAATGCGCTAGAAGCTATTCGATTTTACGTAAGTTTTGCTTGCTCATTTGCTTTTGCAGAACGTGAATTACTTGAAGGCAATGCCAAAATTATAAAATTGATTGCCCGTGATGAAGCACTTCACTTAACAGGTACTCAACATATTCTTAATAATTGGAAATCAGGTAAAGACGATCCTGAAATGAAAATTATTAGTGAAGAGCTTCGTCAAGAAGGATTACAAATATTCTTAGATGTTGTCGAGCAAGAAAAAGAATGGGCTCAGTATTTATTTAAAGATGGCTCAATGATTGGACTTAATGCAGACATTTTAAATCAATACATTGAATATATTTCTAATCAGCGCTTAACCGCTATCGGTTTTGACGCACCTTATGACATAAAAAGTAATCCGTTGCCATGGATGAATGCTTATCTCGTTAGTGACAATGTACAGGTTGCCCCACAAGAAACTGAAATATCGAGTTATTTAGTTGGCCAAGTAGATTCATCCGTTGATGCGGATGATTTTGACGGTTTTGACTTGTAGACACAACTAAGGTGGCAATCGCCTTAGTTTATACCAATTGCATTGAGTTCGTGATCTTGTTGTGCATAGGAAAAATAAATCAAAGCAAAACGCTTGATTGAGCAATAGCTAGCTATTGGCATTGAAAGCAACGTAGCTGTGTAGTATTTTAACCAGCACAAGTGGGCAATAATTCAATAAAATTGGTATTAGATTCTTTAATCTGTATGAAAGTAAAAAAATCGACTCTTATTGTGGACGACATCATCAAGTTAGCACCAAAAATCACTGTTCAAGGTAAGGTTGTTCATTATGATAATAATGAACAAACCTTACTGGATTGTTTAGAGTCTGCCGACGTTGAGGTGCACTACCATTGTCGAGATGGCTTTTGTGGTGCCTGTCGAGTTACTTTAGTTGAAGGTGAGATTAACTATCCACAGGGCGAGCCTTTAGCCTTTGTCGGTGATAATGAAATTTTACCTTGCTGCTGTAAACCCGTTACTAATATTACTTTGTTAATAGACGAATAAGCTCGTTTAACTAACATCTAAGTGCAATGCTATTCCTTCCATCACTCGGCTTAATTCAGGTGATAATTGAGAAAACAACCCGTCTATATCATCGTGATTATTATCATTTATCGCGATGTCCAGTGCTTTAGTCGCTTCAAATAAGTCCATGGCCCCCACAGAGCAGGAAACACCTTTTAGCGTATGAGCAAGATGTTTCGCAGAATCTATATCCTTACTCTCTATAGCCGTTTGTAATTTTTCCCCATCTAAATGATGATCTTGATAAAACATCACTAATATTTCTTTAAATAGTGCTTTATCCCCTAAGACATTGTTAACGCCAACATCAAACTCAATACCATCATAGTTATCCATGTTTTGGTTTTCCTCTAATAAGTTGTCTTTGTCTGCCTTAATTAGGTCCACCACTATACTATCACCTTCTTCAACGGTTGGACTAGCAATGATACTGGCATCAACAACTTGGTTACGCCCGTGTTCTTTAGCATAATATAGAGCGCGATCTGCTTGTTTTAATAGTTCATCAATGGTTAAAAGTTCGTTTTGAGCTAAAACGAGACCAATACTCACGGTAATATTAATATCTAACTCAACATCGTTATCACTAATAATTTGAACACTTGTTTGTTCTATATAAGAGCGCATTCTTTCGCAAGCGATATTAGCATCAGTTCTATTAGTATTAGGTAAGCAAACAGCAAACTCTTCTCCACCAACTCGTCCAATAATATCATAGCCCCGAAAAACCCCAATCATGCCCTGACTAAAAGCACGCAATACTTGATCGCCGGCATCATGACCATAATTATCATTTACTTGTTTAAAAAAGTCGATATCAAGCATTGCGACAATCAATGGCTGCCCTGCTCTATTTGCCAGACTTATCGCATTACTGCTTAGTTCAAAAAAGCTACCTCGATTATTAATGCCGGTGAGAAAATCGGTTTTCGCTAAATATTCAAGTTGTGCTGTTTTTTCTTTTAACCGGATTGCTGTTCTCATTCGAGCAAGTAATACTTTAGCCACATAGGGTTTTATAACATAATCACCTGCTCCTAGCTCTAATGCAGCCACAACCTCATCTTCGTCAGTAGAAGCAGACAACATAATAACAGGGATATCAGTCGTCAAAACTTCAGCTTTAATTTTTACCAGCGTCTCTAGTCCTGATAAGCCGGGCATATACATATCAAGTAAAATAAGCGCAATATTTTTTGTTTTCAATAATGCGAGTGCCTCTTCACCACTATCACAGCATGTGACTTGATAACCCGCTGCGCTCAGATCAAAATCCAATAACATTTGGGTATCTTTAGCATCATCAACAACTAATATTCTATAGTCTTTTTCTAAAGTCATTATTATTACTTTTATGTTAGATAGCTAAAAATTCAGCTAACTCCTTTGAATTAAATGGCTTCCTAAGTACTGGATATTCCCAGCTCCGATCTTCAATGGCAATGTAACCACTTATTGAAAATACTTTAATTTCAGGAAACTTCTCTTTCACCATATTCACAGCTTCTTTACCTGATAAGTCAGGTAAAATCATGTCTGTAATGAATATATCAAAGCTAATACCATCATTAATTCTTTCTATTAATTGCTCTTTATTATTTGCTACAACAACATTAGCCCCTTTACTATCAAGAAACAAAGCAACAAATTCAGCAATACTGATTTCATCATCAAGTACTAATATATTAGTATTTTGATAACTCAGTGCTGATATGTTTGATTCTCTAGCTAAATATTTTTCTTCTAATACTTTACACTTAAATACCAGGGTAAAGTGTGCACCACCAATATCACTCGTGCCTTCGACTTGGATCAAACCATTATGTTTATACATAGTACTATAAACATTGGCTAAGCCAATACCATTACCTTTATTTACTGATTTAGAGCTATAAAATGGGTCAAATATTTTCGTTAAGTTCTCTTTCTCTATACCAATACCACTATCTTTAACATGAATTTCTAAACGATTACTCCCAAGTAAGTTGGCTGATATTTCTATATGCCCACTGAGTCCTTTTTCTTGAATAGCATCTTGAGCATTGAGCACTAAATTTAATAAAATATTAATGAATTCCCCTTGAGGGAAGTTTATCAGGCAGTTTATCGGCTCAAAATTAAAGGTGACTTTGATGGTACTTAACAATAACTGCTTAAACAAATATTGATTATCATAAATATCTTGAATTGGATCAAAGCTGACTACTTTTACCGTTGGCTTTCGGGTGAAAGCCAATAAACGTTCAGTGACATCTTTACCTTTATCTATGGCATTTTTCACTCTATCTATGTATGCAGATATATCTTGTTCGCCCCGAGAAAATTTTATTTCCAACATTTCAATAGCACCAAGAGCAACACCTAATACATTATTAATATCATGAGAGACATTGCCAAAAGTATTTCCCAACAAAGCTAAGCGATTAGAAATAACTTGTTGTTGTTCTTTGCGAAATTTATCGGTGACATTCTCCACAATCCAAATATAGATACCTTCGTCTGCTTCGTAAGTCACTGATAAATCAAATACTGAATTGTACTTATCAAAGCTAACATTACTTTCTTTAATCTGACCTTTTTCCTTCGCTTGTTTTTTAAAGTCCATATACTCGGTAATACTAAAATTAATAAAGTTAAAGAGTACCGCACTCGCCCCATCATGATGAGGGGAGATGTCTTGATAAACGACATTATCATTATCATCAATAAAAAATATAGGCACTTTTATGGTGAAATTAACCATAGCCAGTAACTTTAATTTCTCAAATAAATCTTCACTCCGGGTAATATCTTTGTATACACCAAATACCGCCAACGCTATGCCGTTGCTATCACGTTCAACCTCAGCGATGATCTCAACTTTAACTTTCTTACCTGCTGGCTGCGTTATTTGTGTTTTAAGGTGAAAGGGTTGTTGTTGATGAATAGCATTATGAAAACTTGTACGAAATTTAGCTCTATCCTTTGCCTGCAACGCATCTACCGAAGTTTCTATACTTGGTATTATTGACTTGTTATTTAAGCCATGGATACGAAAAATTTCTGCTGACCAGTCAAGTGTCGATGATTTAATATCAAAGCGCCAATGGCCAGAGTTACTAATACGCTCGGCTAACATCAGCCAATCGTTTTGTTTCTTTAATTGTACGATCATGTTTTTCGTATCGGTAACATCTTTGACCGTACCAAACATTAAGCGAGCCCTACCATCAACCCGTTCAACGACCTTGCCAACCGCATGTAACCACAATGCATTGCCTTGATTGTTAATAATGGGAATGGTGACATCAATGCGCTCAATAATTCCTTTAACATGTTGTTGTATTTGTTTCTTTACCTCATCAAGTGTTTGTCTATCTAAATGTTTCTCCAATATACTCGTTGAGCCAATTTGCTGCTCACTTTCATAGCCAAGTATTTTCATTAATTGCGTTGAATAAAAAATATGTTCATTAACGAGATCCCATTGCCAGTAAGCCTCATCAATACCTGTTAGTACTTTGTGTGTTAAGTCGAGTGATTGTGAGTTCAAAATAGTTCATCCTCATCATCAATATCATAAGTATTATCAATTTGGTCATTTTCGGTATTTAACTGTTGCAGCTGATCGACACTATTTAATGCTTGGTCGAGTAACTGAGTGACTTCAAGAAAATTTATATCATCTTGACTATGTTTTTTAAGTGCCCCATGCACCAAGTCAGTAAGATAATCTTCTTGGTCTTGTGACATATCCAAGATATGAAAACTAGTACCCATTTTTTGCACTATTTCATTCATAACTTCCTGTTGATGATGCTTAGAGATCTCAACCATTTTTTTAGTGGTACTCACCGCTTGTTTTATTTGTTCTTGAACACTGACCAAGGAATTTTTATAGGTTATGAACGCCATTCTCGCGCCAATACATTCAATAACAGACGCCAAAGCATCAATGTAGATGTCGGTATCAATAGAGCCTTCTTCGAGGTTTAGAATAAATAAAGAGACCAGTGTATGGTTAAAAATGGTTCTTGGGCCAAAACGATAAAGGCGAGGTTTTACTTTTAATAACTCCATCACTTCAATTTCTACCGGCGAGCAAACACCTGTTTGAGCACTATAGAAACTTGGCTTGTCATCAATGGGATAAAAGGCAATACAACCACGTAAATCCATGCTGTGAAAGTATGAAAACACTTCATCACGGATTTGTTCGTAAGTAAAACAATGATTAAGTTTAGAGGTCAATTGCATACAGCTTCCATATTTTGAAGCCTGTGCCATTGAAACATTTATAACGTTATTTTTAGATTTTATTTCATCTTCAAAATTATGTATTTTCTTCTGATAAACAATGAGCTTATCAAGCTTAGAATGCAGTGTTAATAAAGAAAAAGGTTTGGCTAAAAAGTCATCTGCGCCACATTCCAAACCTTTAAGCAAGGCTTCTTCCGTTGCCATACCAGAATACAAAACAAATGAAGTGGGGGAATTGTCATTGCTCTGCTGCTCCTTGATCCAATTTGAGCCTTTTTCATCACCGATATGCTCATCAACTAAGGCAATATCAAAAAGTACATGTTCCCTGAGTAAATCCTGTGCAATTGCCAAGTTACTCGCACACTTCACCTCAAAGGAATCCTCTAGGCTTTCTTCCAATATCTTTAAGTAGTCGATATCATCATCAATAATTAATAAATTGTGTTTTATCATTTTCAATTCCTTTTTTTCGACCGTACGCTATTTAAAGATGCCAAATATAATTTGCCGTCACTGAAGTACCTTTTTCTTGGTATTCCAAGGTATCACACAGCTGATTAACTAACTCGACCCCTCTGCCACTTAATTTAACACCGTCATTCATCGCAGAGCTGTTACTTTTCACAACATCAAATATGTCAAATCCCTGTCCGCTATCTTTAATATTGATGATCATTTTTCCACCGTGTAACAGTGGAAAATATTGTAGCGAAATCCGGACATAATTATCCGCGGTATTAATGACATTATCGGCAAGTTTATCAAGGCGTTTTGCCCGCTCATTAAAATATTGACTAAAACCTTCCGCAGAGTCTTTTAATGATGAATTTAACTCCAAAACACCATGGTCCAGTGCGTTGATAAAAAGCTCAGTTAAAATTGTATATAAACTCTGCCAGTGCTCCCCGGCACCTTCTAAATCATTAATTTGATTCATCACCAGAGGAATAGGATTAACTGTTTTGAGTAACTTGCCGGTGAGGTGTAAATGGTAAGACCAAGTGGGTAACGAATCTTGAGGTATGCCAAAGTAACTATCTTCTCCGTTAAAACTTTCGGGTATAGTCACTTTATTGGTAACCTGTAGCTTTTTCCAGCCACTGCAGGGGATATCAACTAAAGAGATATCATCTTCTTGCTCACATTGTTGACAAAAGTCATCAAGGTATTTCAATACATTATTGGTTAAATCTTTTTGCATTATGCCTTCTTTCGCTGCTTGTTCAAACAGCGGAAAACCAAATAGCTCCCCCTCAGGGTTCCTCGCTTCGACTATGCCATCAGTGATGAACACTATTCTGTCGTCAGCTTTAACCTGAACCACTTCAAGGTGGGCATCGGGCAATAATTCAGGCAAAATTCCTAGCGGAGGGTGCGTTGATAAAAACTGCTGTTTAATTTTTGCACCATCATCAAAAAGGTAACCATCTGGTAAACCCGCATTAAAAATATACGCTGATTTTTCATGCTCTGAAATACTGGCAAAACTTGCTGCAAAAAATAAATCGCCGGGTAATAAGGTATACATTTGTCGGTTTAATTGCGCGATAATTTCTAAAATAGAAAAACCTTTTTTAGTCATCGCTCTAAAGGTTTCAGTGACAGGAATAGCACCAATTGAAGAGCGTAAGCCATGGCCGGTAAAATCGCCGAGTAATACATGAAGATCGCCATTAGGACATAAGGCACTTAATTGAATGTCGCCACTAAAGATAGTGGCGGGTTTTTTTATCACTCCAATTTTATCTAAAGCAAAGTTTCTTGCTTCAATCACATCTGACATCATTTTTTCCGCAAGCTCAGCATCGTTTTGCTGTTCTCGCTGTAAGTCTTTTACCTGTTCGACTAAATCACTTATTCGTTGCATCGATTTAATCTTGGCTTTAAAAACGTTGGGGGTAAAAGGCCGGACTAATATACTATCTCCGCCTGCATCAACACTTTTAATAAAGGCTTGTTCGCTATCCATGCTAGTGATAAAAATAATAGGGGCTAAATTACCTACCCCCGACAGTTTTTTAATTCTTTTTGTTGCTTCAAAGCCGTCCATAATGGGCATATTAATATCCATTAAGACTAAATCAGGTTGGTGTTCAATGTACATCTGTACGCCACTTGCGCCGTCATTTGCTACTACTACACGATAGTCTTCTTCTTCAAGCAGTACAGACAACAATTTGCACTGCATTTTTGAATCATCTACAACAAGTGCAAGTTTTTGGCTATGTGACATATCTCGTCCTTACAATCTACAGGATATAATTAGATGCTAACCCGACAATAAAATGTTACTCAATCGTCATTAACCGTTGAAATTGAGCGATCTCTAATATTTTTCTTACGGTATCACTCGGTTTGGAAATTATGAGATTTCCAGCATGTAGCTGTACATGGTCTTTTAATAATAAAATCATACCCAATGCCGAGCTATCCATATATTCAGTTTTGCTTAAATCCAAAATATAGGTTAATCCTTGAGTTGTTTCATTGTTATACAAATCTCGAAATTTCTGATGTAATGAAAAATCAAAACGTTCATTAATTGAAATAACAAGTTGCTTACTATCCCCAGACAATTTGCTGCTAACAGTCATAAATATCTTCCTTATATGTTTGAAAAATTAAACAAATTAAAATAAGTCTATTTCGCCTTCATCCATGTTCAACTGCTTAACACTACGAGAATCTTCAGCTTGCTGAGTCTCCTGGTAGACTTGTTGACACCTTGATTTGAGTTGCATCAACTGTTGATGAACTGCAACCCCTTGATTTTTATCAAAGGTAGCTAGCGCATCACTTATTTCATGAAGGCTACTCACATTCATTTGTAATGACTCTAGAGATTGTCGTGTTAAGTCTTCAAACTGTAACGAACGCACACCAATATTTACTGCTTCGGTGATCTTAGGGGCAATAATAGCCAGCTCTTCAACACTTCGAGTTGTTTGGTTGTTTACATCTTCAACATGGCTCATCATTACTGTCATTTTATCTTTTGCTTCTAAGGTCGAGGTCATATCAGCTGAAGCCATTGTTTTTACTGACTCTCGTAATTTAGCAATAATTTCTTTGGCATTATTAATTTCAGCTCGTATATCTTCATTAAGTGTTGTTGAGCCCACAGATAAACTACGCACTTCGTTAGCAACAACAGCAAAACCACGGCCTGCCTCTCCTGCCCTCGCGGCTTCTATTGCCGCATTAAGCGCTAACAAATTAGTTTGACTCGCTAAACCTTCAACTTGCGACAAGAGTTTAAATATACTATCAAACTGCGCTACCATGTCATCAGTATAGGTCATGGTTTCAAGGCTTTGCTTACTGGTATTAATAATGACACCAACAAAGTCATCAAGGGTTTTATTGGAATCAGTGACAAAATTTTCTAATGAACCTCCCTGGCCATCTTCCATGTTGCCTGAATGAGAAATAAGTAACTGGATCATTTGTTGCTGGTCATCACTTAAATTGTCTAAGTCTTTAAAGCTTTGTGATATACCCGTGACTGCGTCGCTAACCAACATTTTTGTCCGTTGTAATTCTTTTTCTATGATGTTTATTTCTTGGTGGATAAACTGCTGTAACTCAAAAATTACACTATGGATTAATTCATCATCCACTACAGGCATAGCGGCACCATATTTAGCGCTATTGTTAAGCTGTTTATCCTTGTCTAATTGACTTGCTAACACTAACAATAAGATAAATAAGAACGAAAATAACAAAACAAATAACATTTCTTCTTTAAGAAAAAAATAATTTACCCATATCAACAAGGTGAGTAAGCACGATAAATAGAGTCCCTTTTTACTATGACTCATGATCTCTCTCCTACACGATTTTTCGCTAAAACATCCTGCATTTCAGTTCTACTTAAAGCAGCATAATCGAGTATATGTTTCGCGATTTTTGTTAAAGGCGACTCCAGAGTATGTGCAGCGATAGCATGAGCACTACCGGGCATTCCCCAGATAAGGCTTGAATTTTTGTCTTGTATAAGTGTTCTAGCGCCAAGCGTTTTTAATCGAAGCATTCCTTGAGCGCCATCTTGTCCCATGCCTGTTAATAGGATGGCCTGCACGTTATCAGCCAAAGTACTGACCGAGTCAAACAAGACATCGACAGCGGGTTTATGACGATTAACTTCATCACCATCGCTTAAAGTACAAAACAGTGCACCATTTTTATGAACCACTTCTAAGTGTTTATCGCCTGGGGCAATATAAACATTGCCGCTTTTTATTTTTTGACCGTGACTCGCCTCATGAACCTCCATTTGACAATTATCATTCAAACGTTGGGCAAAGCGTAAGCTAAATGTTTTAGGAATATGCTGAGTAATAACAATGGCTGGTGAATTACTCGGCAGTGTTACCAATAGTTTTTTTATCGCTTCTGTTCCACCTGTTGAAGCGCCAAGAGCCACTAGATGATTAGCGCGTTTAACTCCAGCAAAAGAGAGCACATGACTTTTGTCAGCAGCAACTCTATTGCTGGTTAAGGTATCTGATAATTTAAAATTCTTTTGATCAATCGTCACTACTTGAGTGATTTTTTCTATCAATACTTCCCTAAAGCTGTCTTTAGTTGCCATTAATTCTTGTACTGATGGCTTGGCAATAAAATCTAACGCACCTATCTCTAAAGCCTGTAGCGTTATATCCGCCCCTTTAGTGGTGAGTGTCGACAGCATAATAACTGGCATAGGTCGTAAACGCATAAGGTTAACGAGAAAAGTAATCCCATCCATTTTAGGCATCTCTACATCCAGCGTTAATACATCGGGATTTAACTTTTTAATCAGATCACGTGCCACTAACGGGTCTTCAGCCTCGCCAACAACTTCAATATCATTACTATGGCTTAATGCTTCTTTGATTATGTTTCGGATAACAGATGAGTCATCAACAACCAGTACTTTAATTTTATCCATGTTATTTGACTCCGTTACTGAGGGGAGTAAAACGGAGGTTACTAAAAAAGCTCAACATCGCCACTCACCTCTTTTTGATAAATTTGACTGCTATAATCATTTTCACGTCGGATAATGGTGTCATTATGCAGATTGTCGAGTCGCTTAATAAATACTCGACCATTATGGGGTTCAAAAATAACTTTTCTAGGATAACAATCGCCAATATCGCTACTTTCAATAACAATTTCTTCTTCTTCTAAGTAAGATAAAGCAAAATCAATGTTTTTTTGCCCAACATCAGACATTTGATTCAGTACCTTAGCACCACCAAATAACTTGGCTCGTAAGTTTGCTCTTCTGCCGCCTGTCCTTAAAATAATATTGATCAGGTGTTCCATGGCAAAATTACCATAACGGGTTGCATCCGCTGTTTTCTCTCTTTGGCCCCAATTAACTTCATGAGCCTCTTTATTGGTGATCGGTAACATAAAGTGGTTCATACCGCCGATTTTAGTACGTTCATCCCAGATACAGGCAGAAATACATGAGCCTAACGTAGTTGCAATAGCGATATTCTTAGTGGTCATATAAAATTCACCGGGTAAAATTTTAGCAACCACCATATCCTTTTGTTTATCCCAATAATGATTCACTTGCCTAAATTCTGGTAAGCAGTGCGACATATATTCAGCTAACTGCGGGTGATCATGTCTTAGCACACTATCTCCTTTTTTTAACACTCTTGAGAAACCTAATAGGGTTTCCTAAAAATGGTTCTACCGACATTACTGAAATATTGCTGATAATTACCTAAATTTTCACTATGACCTAGAAAAAGTAAACCACCTGGTGCAAGCATTTCAAAATAGCGAGAAAACAATTCTAATTGGGTTTTTTTATCAAAATATATAATGACATTTCGACAGAATATGGCATCAAAAGGTCCTCTCATTGGCCAATCATGTAATAGGTTTAGTTGTTTAAAGGTGATAATATTTTTTATTTTGTCATGCACTTTGACACTTTGACTGCTTTTGCCACACCCTTGAAAAAAATACTTTTCTTTAATTTTTTTTGGAATATCTTCAATACGGTTAACATCATAAATACCCGCCTTTCCTTTCGCTAACACATCACTATCAATATCTGTAGCCAGAATTTTTATATCCCAGTTAGCTAAGTCATTTTTCATCGCTTCAAGTAAAGTAATAGCAATACTGTAAGGCTCTTCACCTGTTGAACTTGCTGAAGACCAGACCCTTAAACGCTTTTTACCATTAGCCCCAACGGTCTTGCTCTTTAGCAATGCTGGGATTTCTTCGTTTTGTAAATATTCAAAGTGATGATTTTCTCGAAAAAAACTGGTCAAATTAGTGGTTATCGCATTGATGAAAAAATCTTTTTCTTGCTCTGGTTGCTCTCTTAATAACTGACAATAATCAGAAAATGAGTTTAGTTTTCGATCCCTAACAATGCGTGTTAATCGTCGGTATAACATTTCTCTTTTACTGTCATTGAGCACAATACCCGTGGTGTCATAGACAAACTGACAGATGAATTTAAAATCAACGCCTGAAAGCTGCATAGCCTTACCTCGGTTTAACCCCTGCTCATTAGGATGACCTTGCCTTTTATCACTATTACTCCTTAGCTCAGTCATCCTAATTTTTCTCCCTTATATCAAATGTATTATACGAACTTATAAAACTAACTTTAGAACTCCTCCCACTCTTGATCAACAGCGGTATTAGGACGTTTAGCTGCTCGTGTTGGTCTAGTCGCTGGTGCGGCTTGTCTTGGACGTTGCGCTGGTGGGGCTTGTCTTGGGCGCTGAGCTGGTGCCGATTGTCTAGGGTTATCTCTACTTTGGCGTTGCACAGCAACGGGTTGTTGAGCTTCCTCACCATTGTTGAAAAACGCAACTTGATCTAATAGTGATTGCGATTGTTCTTCCATTGATTTACTGGACGCTGATGCCTCTTCAACCAATGCTGCATTTTGTTGAGTCATTTCATCCATTTGACTTACCGCTGCGCTCACTTCACCAATACCCGCTGATTGCTCTTTACCGGCGCTATCAATGTCAGCAATCATTTTGCTGACATCCTCAATCGAACTTACAAGCTCGCTAAAGGTTTGCCCTGTTTCATCCACCAACTTAGTGCCCTGACCTACCGCTTCAACACTATCATTTATTAAACCTTTGATTTCTTTCGCTGCACCAGCAGAGCGTTGTGCTAAGTTTCGTACTTCTGCGGCAACCACTGCAAATCCTCGACCTTGCTCGCCTGCTCTTGCCGCTTCTACTGCAGCATTAAGGGCAAGTAAGTTGGTTTGAAAAGCAATTTCGTCAATGACGCTAATAATGTCAGCAATTTTTTTACTGGATTTATTAATATCACTCATAGCCGTTATTGCGTTTCTCACCACAGCGCCACCATTGCTGGCTTTCTCCATAACTGAATTTGATAACTTGCTGGCCTCGGTTGAATTTTCTGCATTTTGTTGAACAGTGCTGGTTAATTCTTCCATGGCCGAAGCTGTTTCCTCTAAACTTGACGCTTGTGACTCAGTTCGGTGACTTAATTCATTATTACCTGCGGCAATTTCACGTGCTGAATCAAAGACATTGGTGGAAGCATTGCGAATTTCATCAACCATATTACCTAGATTTTCAATGGAGCCGTTCATCGCATTAGCAAGTGCTAGGAATTCGCCCCCATAATCGTTACGCATCGTCTTGGTTAAATCACCATCAGCAAGGGCTTGAGCAATATCAATGGCATCGTTAATGGGTTCAACAATAGAGTCCATCAAACTATTAATGTTATTACCTAACTCCTTCATAAAACCTTGGTACTCATCGGTAGTGATACGGCTATCTAATTTACCGGCGATAGCATCAGTAATTAACTTATCTATCTGACCTTGTGCATCTTTTTCTTCGGTTAAATCTACCCATTGCACCCCGGTGCCAACATGACCCCCTTCTAAATCTCGTAAAGCGATGGCAATAAGTTGAAAGGTTAAACCCGCAACCGCTATTTCAGTGGTATAAGGTAAATTATCAGGATTACCTAGCAAGTTTTGTTGATGTGCTGGGTTTTTATGGAAGGTATCAAAGTTAGTACCGACCATGGTATCAACGCTAAAAGAAGGTAAAACAGAACGTAGTGTTGTTTCACGGCGACGTAACATGGTTTTCACTGCTGGGTTGGCATAAACAATATTACCGGTAGTATCTGCCATCATCACATTGGTGGTCATGCCTTCCATTGCCGAGGTTAAACGCCCTACTTCAACAGAACTAGCACGGACTGAAGTGACATCTTGCCATTCCAGCGCATTACCTATGTACTCACCACTGGCATCCAAAATGGCGGTAACATTAAGCTCGAAAGATAAATGTTTAATTTGAATATCGGTTTTATAAGGTAAATTATTAGGATCACTCAGTAATTTACGTTGATGGCTCGGATTTTTATGGAAGCTATCAATATTGGTGCCAATGATCACTTCGGGATCGGCTTTGAAACCCGGCCAATTATCAGCAAAGGTGGCTTCATGTTCTTTCAATAAGGCTAAAGTCGCCGCATTGGCGTAGGTAATAACAAAATCCCTATCGATCATAATATTGGCGGTGCCCGATTGGTCAATGGCGCCTTGCAATTGCACTGCTTTATTTTCTTGCGCTCGTAGTGAGGTAACATCCACCCACTCTAGGGCATTGCCTATATACTCACCACTGGCATCCATAATAGCGGTAACATTAAGCTCGAAAGATAAATGTTTTATTTGAATATCAGTTTTATAAGGTAAGTTACTCGGATCATCAAGCAGTTTACGTTGATGGGCCGGATTCTTATGGAAGCTATCAATACAGGTGCCAATGATAATTTCCGGATCGGCTTTGAAACCCGGCCAATTATCAGCAAAAGTCGCTTCATGCTCTTTCAATAAGTCTAAAGTGGCTTTATTGGCATAGGTGATAATGAAGTCTCATGTTGGCGGTACCTGATTGGTCAATCGCCCCTTGCAGTTGCGCTGATTTGTTTTCTTGCTCGCGTAATTTGGTGACATCTTGCCATTCAAGCGAGTTACCAATGTAGCTGCCCGAGGCGTCCATAATGGCGGTAACATTTAACGAAAAGGTTAAATGTTTTATTTGAATGTCCACTTGATACGGTAAGTTTACGCTGATGCGCGGGGTCTTTATGGAAGCTATCAATACAGGTGCCAATGATAATTTCCGGATCGGCTTTGAAACCCGGCCAATTATCAGCAAAAGTTTTTTCATGTTCTGTCAATAATTCTAAAGTGGCTTTATTGGCATAGGTGATAATGAAGTCTCTATCAACCATGATGTTGGCGGTACCTGATTGATCAATAGCGCCTTGTAATTGTGCGGTTTTGTTTTCTTGCGCGCGGGCCGCCGTCACCTCTTGCCATTCCAGCGCATTACCAATATATTCGCCCGCATCATTGATGATGGCGCTAACATTTAGTTCAAAGCTTAGGTGTTTAATACTGATATCAGTTTTATACGGCAAGTTTTTTGGATCAGATAATAACTGCCTTTGATGGCTTGGAACTTTATGAAAGCTATCTATGTTGGCCGAAAGAATGGCTGCTTTATCGGCAGAAAAACCAGGGAAATTTTCAGCAAAAGTTTTTTCATGTTTTCGTAATAATGCTAATGTCGCCTCATTGGCATAGGTGACATTAAAATCTTTATCTATCATCATAAATGCCGTAGCAGATTGATCAAGAGCACCCTGAAATTGTGCCGTTATATTGTTACTCTGCTTATTGTCGACAGTATTCTTTTTCATATTAGATCCTTTTGCTGACTCAGTTGTTGCAGCTTCATTTGCTGCTGCAATCATAGTAGTTGCTAAGGTTTGGTATACAACTGTCCAAGCCTTCTTTGTAGGGGCGGTAAAGTCTTCACCTAGACCTAACGCCAACGTTTTCAGTAATGCGGCGCCAACCGTATCGTAATGCTCAGGCTCTGCACCATATTTAAGGTGCTTAGCCCCTAAGTTTTGTACTGCTGGAATTAACTTATCTGGGTTATCAAGTAATTTAACCGCGGTGTCTAACATCGCCATTAATTTTTTGCCTTGCTCGGTAATATCACTTGGAAATAGTGCTTTTAATGAAGGGTCCATTTCAAACAAAGTGGTATAAAATATCTCTGCGGCTTGTGGCGCTATCGGTAATACTTTTTGCCAACTTTTTTGCACTAAACTTATTTGATTTGGGGTCATAAGTTATTTTCCTGTGTGGTTATTTATATTCAATGGGTTCTTATTATTTAGCTCTCTGTTCGATTGTGCTTAACGTTTAACTGGCTATATTTAAGCGCTTGATAAGGAGGGTGCGTCTCGGCTTAATTGGGAATGACTGCCGATATTAGCTTTGCCCTGGTCAGACTTTTCTTCATTGGTTGGCACAGTGCGATATAAGTCGTCTTCGTTTAATAGCGAGTCACTATCAAGTAAAATAATCAGTTTTTCTTCTACCGACACAAGCCCTTTAAGAAAACAGCCATCAATACTGTTGCCAAAAGCCGGTGCTTTACGTATAGATTGACTGGTAAACTTGTAAACTTCTGACACGGCATCAACGACAATACCAACAACCATGCTGGTGGATTTAGATTGTTGATTTAAAATAATAGTCACTGTTTGATCATTATAATCAAGGGCTGGTTGACCAAAGCGAAGACGTAAATCAATGATGGGAATAATGACACCTCGAAGGTTAATTACCCCTTTGATATAATCCGGTTTATTCGGCAGTTCAGTGACCGAGCTCCAAACTCTAATTTCTTGTACACAGAGTATGTCAACGCCATACTCTTCTCCTTGAAGAATGAAAGTGAGATACTCTTGTTCTATATCTGCCATGATCTTTCCTTTATACAAAATAGTGTAGTTATTTGACTAGTAATCTAGAATAAACATTAACTTTGCAATCGATGCTTTTCTACTTGTTGTAAATGAGCAACATTAAGCACGGTTACCACCTTATTCTCACTATTAATTAAACCATCAATATATTGCGGCCCGACACAGCCGCCAAATGCCGGTGCTGGTTTTATATCAGCACTTTCAACATTGAGTACATCTGAAACAGCATCAACAACAAAACCAATAGTGCGAGACGACTGTTCACTCTGATAAGTCAATACTATTACTACGGTTGTTTCGAGATAATTAGCAGTGCCAATATTAAATTTAAGACGTAAGTCAACAATAGGAACAATAATGCCCCGCATATTAATCACACCTTTTATGTAACTTGGCGCATTAGGGATTTTTGTCGGTTGTTCCCAACTTCTGATTTCTTCAACACACAAAATATCAACCGCATATTGCTCTTCTGCTAAGAGGAAAGTGAGGTATTGATCACCACTGGTAATAAAATCAATACCTTCGACTGTATGCTCTCCTTCAGCAGGAATATCTTGTGCCATTGCTTGAATATTCATAAACATACCTCCGCAGTTACACTATTATTTCCGTCAGCTCTTACTCGTTGATTTCTTTGAGCTTGCTCTAATGCCATATAAATTATGCCAGGTATATCTAATATCATTGCCACAGAGCCATCACCGAGAATGGTAGCGCCTGAAATTCCTGAGACCTGCTGATAATTATCATTCAAACTTTTTATGACGACTTGTTGCTGAGCCAATAAGTCATCAACCATCAAGCCAACTTTTTGCCCATCCGCTTCTACCACAACCAATAAGGCTTTATCTATTTCTGTACACTCTGTCTCTAAATTAAACATCTTATAGACAGGTAAAACAGGGACATTGTCATCGCGTAATCGATAAAGCACCATATCGCCTGACACACGATTAATGAGGGTATTATCAATTTGTAATGATTCAACAATTGAAATGAGTGGAATTATGTAGGTTTCACTGCCCACTTTGACTAATTGACCGTCTAATATTGCTAAAGTTAATGGTAGGTTTACTTTGAAGGTACTGCCTTTACCTAAGGCTGATTCAACTTGAATCCTGCCTCCTAGCGATTGTATGTTACGTTTCACTACATCCATACCAACGCCGCGACCTGATATATCAGTAACTTCTGCCGCAGTAGAAAAACCAGGCTCAAATAACAAGTCGTACACTTGACTATCTGTTAATGTAGCATTGGCATCAATTAAGCCTTTATCAATGGCTTTATCTAACACCGCTGTTCGATTAATTCCTGCACCATCATCTTTAATTTCAATGACGATATTGCCACCTTGATGATATGCATCTAATGAAATGGTGCCTTTCTCGGATTTACCATTAGCAAGCCTAATTTCTTTTGATTCAATACCATGATCAGCAGCATTTCTCACCAAATGAACTAACGGATCACCAATTTGTTCCATTACCGTTTTATCTAGTTCTGTTTGTTCACCATTAATCACTAATTCTATTTCTTTGCCCGTCTTGATAGCCAAATCGTGTACAAGGCGAGGGAAACGATTAAAAGCAAAACTGATTGGCAACATGCGAATACGCATGACACTTTCTTGTAATTCTTTGGTGTTTTGTAAAAGTTGTTCAAGACCACTGGTTAGCCGCTCAACTTTTGTCATATCAAAATCATTGCCTAATTCGGACAACATAGATTGGGTGATAACTAACTCGCCGACTAAATTAATTAAACTATCAACTTTATCAACACCAACACGAATTGAACCTAAGTCGGCTTTTGCCTTAGTGTTCGTCGCTTTACCTTTATCTTCAGTCGGGCGTTCAGCTGCTACTTTAGGGGTCTCAACAGCTTCTTGAATTGCTGTATTGTTTGATTGAGGCTCAATTGATAATTCATTAACTATAGGGGCATCATTTTCGGATGAATTTTCCTCAGTCACTTCAATCGTTGTATTCGTTATAGGCTCAATTTCCAATAAACACTCGTCTTCAACCCACTCAAATATCTCTATTATTTCTGATTTTTCTACTTGAGTGATAAGTGTTAATTGCCAGCTCAAATAAAGCTCTTGTGCATCAATATCCATTAATGCCGGTAAATCTTCGGTGTTAGCGCAAAGGGTTAACTCACCCAATTCAGCTAAAGCACTGAAAAGGAAAATTGGATCGTTACCTGTTTTCGCTAGGCTATGCTCAGGGATAAATTTGATATGGTAGCCACTGCCGCCATTGCTACTGATATCACTTTCACTTTCATTCTCGGTATCAGCTTCTGGTTCTTCACCTAAAGTTTCAGATAATCGAGCCGAGGTATTGGAAACCTTATCTTGATCATACTCTTGCTCATCTCGCGCAGCTTCAATTAACAAGCGCATACAATCGACAGAATCAAGTAAAATTTCGCTATCTTTACTGGTTATTTCTCGTCGCCCGTCTCGCATTTCATCGAGTAGCGTTTCAACGAGATGAGTAAACTCGGTTACATTGTCAAAACCAAAGGTACCTGCCCCGCCTTTAATTGAGTGAGCGGCTCTAAATATTGAGTGAATGGTTTCATTGTCACCCGGCTCTAAATTTAATAAGCCAGACTCCATTAACTCGAGTCCTTCAAAGCTTTCTTCTAAAAAACTTGGAATAAATTGCGATAAATCAACAGTCATAACTGATTACCTACTCTTTCCTTGTCAAATTCAGGGGCATTATCACGACAAAGTACTAGTGCTAAAAGTACCTATGATAAATTCGATAGATGTTCTCGTTACTTAACCACACGCTTAATCGTAGCTAACAACTTTTCGGGGTTAAATGGCTTAACCAGCCAACCGGTTGCGCCAGCTGATTTCCCCCGCATTTTCATATCAGTAGAGCTTTCTGTCGTTAACATTAAAATAGGGGTAAATTTAAAGTTAGCCAATTTTCGTAACTCAGCACATAAACTAATACCATCCATATTTGGCATATTTACATCTGAAATAACCAAGTCAAAGCTACCAGCTTTCGCTTTATTAAGACCATCTTGACCATCTTTAGCTTCAACAGTTTGATAACCGGCACTTTTAAGGGTAAAGCTGACCATGTCTCTTATTGAGTTTGAGTCATCAACAACTAACACTTTAGTCATACGGTTTTCCTCATTTCTTCAAAATTGTGGATAATTACATTGCTTATGAAAGACAACAATTCAGTCCATGATGTATTGCAATAAAATGGCATCACTGATACCAAGCTGTTGAATACTTTCTTTCAAAATGGTGGATTTTGATTGCCACTTTATTTCTTTACCTTGGGCAATAATGTAGGTCACAACGGCAAGGATAAATTGCACACCAATAGTATCAATCCGTGTTAAATCACTATCATCAATAGTGATCACATCTAGGTCATCTATAAGCGGAATTATTTGAGCTTGGTACTCATCTACTTGAGCAATTGTTAAGTCACTGGGAAATTTTATCATTTTCAAAAAAAATCCATATTTATTATTATATTATCTTGTGCTTTAAAGCTTATGACAGATTTACTGGAATGCAAGAAACAATAATAAATATTTCAAAAACAATGTAAACCCTTGAAAAACAGCTTGTTTTATATTAGTTAAAACGATGATTATTAGAGGAACTGTTGCTTTTTTCGCTAGCACAAAAAAAGTAAAGTGCAAGAAAATTAATTTTTTCTTACACTTTTTAAGGGGTTACACTGTGGGTAGGTTTGAATAGTCGGTAAAAATAGCGTGAATTTAACGTGGTAAATAAAAAACCATCACTAAGCAAAATAATGCGATAAGCCAGAACGCTTTGACAAAGAATTTTACTTTAATGTTTCTATCATTAGGGTGTTTATCGGGTAAACCCATGCCGCAGTGTCGACATTGATTATTTTCTACTTCACCGCTATCTTCAGTTTGACAAAATAAACACGTTTTAGTTGTTTGGCTCATACTCGCTTCCTTTTAATACTCTCAACAGCTACTGTGAAGTCAATTGATGATACAATTGCGGTAAACGTAATGGCAATTGCGCGGGTCTTAATATTTGGGTAAAACCGTCATTACCGAATAAATAAGGCAGATAATCTTGTGCATCAACATCGATTGTGATGCAAAAAGGCTTAATACCTAGTCGTTTTGCTTCATTTATTGCTTGATGAGTATCTTCAATGCCAAAGCGTCCTTCATAGTGATCAATATCATTAGGTTTGCCATCGGTTAAGATGAGTAACAGTTTATCGGCCGTTTTTTGTTCACTAATAACCTTGGTAGCTTGCCGTATCGCCGCGCCCATTCTGGTATAAAAGCCAGGTGTGATCGCTTGTATCCGTCCCCTGACATGATCATTATATTTTTCATTAAAGTTTTTCAATAGGGTAAAGCGAATATTGCTGCGTTTTACCGAAGAAAAGCCATACATGGCAAAATTATCACCGACTGACTCTAATGCTTCACCAAATAACAATAAACTGTCTTGTACTACGTCAATAACACGATTGTCATTGTCTAAATGAGAATCCGTCGACATTGATAAATCGGCTAACAATAAGCAGGATAAATCACGATTATTTCCTCGGTATGACTGAAATAATCCTTTTTCTGCGGTTGCCGCCGTTTTACTCTCTACATGAAAATCAAGCCAAGCGTTTAAATCAAGCTCTTCGCCTTGAGGTTGAGCTTTCAGCCAATATTTAACACTGCGCAGCTGTTCAAATTGTGCTTGGATCATGCGTGCAGTTTTTTGTAATTTCACCGGTAACTTTGCCGGCGAGGCATCTTTTGGCAACATAGGTTGCAATAAGCAACGGTCTTCTTGTAATGTTTGGGTTTTATAATTCCATTCGGGTAATTTAATACCCTCACCTAACGGAATATCATCTTCTGAAGCTGAAGGTAAATCGAGATCAATTTTTATTTGACCACTTTTTTGATGTTCTTGTTTTTTAGTTAAGGTGATTTTATCTAGATCATCAATAGTGCTCTGATAATCTTCTTCATCTTCATCACTATCATCTGTTCCGCGATCCATTTTCGAAAACTCACTCCATGAAAATAAGCTTTCTAAACGAAAAATCATCATACCACCACGGCTATCTGGAGAATCAACACGCTCTGCCTTTTTTCGTGAGCTCTTTGCTTTTTTAGTCTCTTTTTTTTCTGAATTTTGCTCCTCACTATCATTTAACAGCTCGTCTTCATCAAACTCGGCCATAAGCACATCATCACTATTGGCGGAAGGATAAAGCCATAAATAGACGGCTTTGGGGGCAAAATTAACAACGGGGAATTGGCTAACTGAGCCAGGAATTAAAATAGCATCTCTTATCGCCTGCTCCATTGTTCTTTCTATCAGCGGCAATTTATCTAACGGCGGACGCAAAGCAACAAACGCTTTGGCTAAGCGACGATATCGGTTATGTAGTGCCGGGAATTTTTCTAAGACTTCGACGACTAAGGCTTGATTATCCTTAGCCCAGTGACGAAAATTACCATTATGATGGGCAGCAAGCACGGCTAACCAAACATAGAGATCGTAATTAAGCGCTTTGTCATTAAATACCGCTATGGATTCGGGTAAACGTAAACTTTCTTCATCTTGCCAGGCAAGACTCACTAGTTGATTATCTCCGGATACCTTTTGTAAAAAGCTTTTACGGGTTAAGTATTCTCGCCCTGTTGCCGCTTCGACCCGCTTGACAACATCACCACCTAGGGCTCTGAAAACCATAGATACCGACTTACTTACTTGATCAAATTCTACTCGTGCTTCATCAAACTCGGGGTTTGCTTTACGAGTAATATATTTATGCCAAAGACCACCAACCCACTCTTCCATAACCGTAATTCATTCGTTTAAATAAATAGTAGTAAGATTGTATCAATAAAATTCTTTATTAGTGTGATGTGGGTCAACAGAAGGTTATTTGGGTTTATCAAAGTTTAAAATAGGATCAGTGGTAAATCGGCCTTTGCACTCTGCGGGAGATTTTTTCACCAATACCCGGCGAAAAGATTCATCAAGGTTTAACCATTTAGCAATTAACTCAGGGTGAGTGTTTGTTTCGCTAAAAGCATCTAACAATAGCTGTTTTCGTACATCAAATAGTTCATCAGGAATAAACATATGACTATGTGCTATAGGTGGAGCTTTACCAACATATTGGTTACTACCACCGAGCACTTTTTGCATAAAATCAACTTGCTGATCTTCTATATGCTGCTGTGATATTTCAATAAAATAAAGCTTTAACCACGGATGCTGATAAACCTTATCATAAAAAACCTTGTTAATTACAATTAAGCTAGCGCGTCCGCCGATACGGTTGAAATCTTCTATTTTTGTCATTAATCACTTCGACCACTAAATAAATATGTTTGATACATACCCGTTCCACTTGAAGATGCAGGATTCAGCTGGAATTATAAATACCTTTAGGCAAGGCATTGATTGATGATAATAGTTATTCAGGAGAATATGCTTATATGGACTCCTGCATTCTCTATTAACACCATCCGTGTAGCGTTATTGTCGAAATCAATAACGCAGCATAAAGCGTTTATAAACCAGCCCTTTGGGGAAAACTGAGTAAACCATACTCGTCGTTACATTTGTTTTTAAGGACGCTACATGGATGTAGCTTGTTAGAGAATGCAGGAGAATATGCTCCTGAGTGACCCTTAACAAAAAAATGCGCCTTGATTATGATTCGCTCAGGTTTCCTGAAACGAGCATCTTCAAGTGGAGCGGGTATAAATTAAACTATAGGAGAAAAACAAGTAAAATGGTTTAAAAAATAGGAAGTTTATTTGCCATTGCTCGAGATAAATTAAACATGCCAAGAAGAACAAAACCAGCATGCAAGGTAACAAAATAAATTAAGCCCACCATAATTGAGGTTTGCAGTTGCTCAGTAAAAAAAATCACCGCTAACGGTATTACTGCGAGCAGAATTCCGGCTAAAATTGAAAGTTGTATAGATCTAATAAGGTGAATTTTCGCTATACCTAAATTTCGACGTCTTATTTTTGCATTGACATTTTTCTGGGCGACACTTCCATTCGCAAGGTTATGGCGTTGGTATTGACGAAAATAGTAAAGTAGTACAAAAAAGAATATACCTGGCAACAAAAGTAAATTAGCTAAATATAAGGATTGATAAATTACCGCAAATTTTCCACTTGCCCTGGAACTTCGATTAATCATACTGCCTTCCTTGATCCCTTTATGAATATAATTACATCAAATAGATAACACTAATAATTAATGGTAACAACACAATATAACTTAAAAAGAGTATACGCCAAAATTTGGGTGCATTTTTGAGTTCCATAAAGACATCAACAATTTGTTGCCCCTTGATCATGACAATAATAAGCGCGCAGATCGTGTACATACTTGGGTTATCAATAAATATCGGTAAATAAATAGCGATAACACTTAATACAATAAGTACCATCCAACTATTTACTGCTGCACTCATAGTTTTATGTTTCTGCATTTCTTTATCCCTGTGCATGGTTTTTATAACGAGATTTGGTCAAATAACATATATCAACGGAAATAAAATAATCCACAGTAAATCCACCATATGCCAATAACTGGACCCTGCTTCAAAACCCGAAAGTTCTTTATTTTGATAGTTATCACGCCAAGCACTGTGCGCAATAACAGCAAGAATAATCATGCCTAATAAAACATGCATTAAATGAAATGCTGTAATTAAAAAATATAAGGTGAAAAAGCTGTTCGTTTCAATGGTTATACCTTGTTCAAATAACGACAAGTACTCCCATATTTTGACGGTAATATAAATTATAGCGAAAGCTTTGGCTGTTAATAATAACCACACGGCTTGTTTAGCTTTTGCTTGGTACATAAGGTTAAGTGCTAAGGCAACAAAAAAACTACTCGTTATTAGTGCAATGGTATTAATTAAACCCGCCGTTTGATGTAACTGCGCTTTACCTTGGCTAAACATTTCTTTATTTAGCTGTTCACTGACCGAAAAGCCGATAAAGAAAATAGCAAAAACAGTGAGCTCTGCCAAAATAAAAAACCACATGGCTAAATCACCTGGTAGCTTTTTATTTAAGTATTTTTCATCCGGCCTTACTTCATCTGGAGAGGCTGTAGTAATTGCTGGGCTAATCATAACGTTGGCATAACTTAATCAAAGTAAATTCTGGCAACATCCATCAAAGCACGTACTGTTTGTGGATCATCTGTTAATGGCTCAGCTAAACAACAGCGACAAACCTCTAACGGGTCCATTCCTGAGCTTATCATTCTGGCTGCATAAATTAATAAACGTGTTGAGGCAACTTCATCCAAATCATTTTGTTCTAAGCGACGTAATGCGCCAGCAAGTTCAACAAGTTTAAAGGCTAAATGCGGATCAGCTTTCGCTTCTTTAACAAGTATTTGCTGCTCTAACTCGGCACTTGGATATTCAAAGCGCAAGGCAACAAAACGCTGTCTGGTACTGGCTTTCATACCTTTTAATAAATTTTGATAGCCGGGATTATATGAAACTACCAACATAAAACCCGGAGCAGCTTCAAGTAGTTCACCGGTGCGTTCTAAAGGCAGAATACGGCGATCATCGGCAAGTGGATGTAAAACGACGGTAGTATCTTTACGCGCTTCGACCACCTCATCTAAATAACAGATGCCACCCTCTCTTACTGCGCGAGTAAGCGGACCATCTTGCCAATAGGTACCATTGGGGCCAATTAAATGTCGACCGACTAAATCTGCTGCGGTTAAATCGTCATGACAAGCAACCGTATATAAAGGCTTATTAAGCTTTTCGGCCATATGGGCAACAAAGCGTGTTTTACCACAGCCTGTAGGGCCTTTTATCAATACCGGAAGTTGATGTTCAAAAGCATAGTTAAATAAAGAGACTTCATTATTTTGTTCTTGATAAAATATCGTGTCAGTTGCCATAAGAGCGTATTATCTGTGGTAATTAAACTTGACGCTAAAGTACCCTGCCCTTGATTAAAGTACAATTACGCAAAGCCAGTTCGTTGATAAGGATCAATGACAATGGCGAAATAAATTTTATATGTGAGCTGATAAGCAAAGATAAGCTTGGCTATTAAAGGCGTATTCGTTAAAATCGCTTCACTAAACGTAACGTGATTGTAAAAACAGCTTTTAACTTCGCTGTTAATATCACTTTTAACAATGGTTTTATATGCAGCTGTTTCTAGAATACTTCCCACTTATCATTTTTTTTATCATTAACTCAATCGCTGGAATTTATTGGGCAACGGGCAGTCTTATTATCGCCGCGTTTGTGCAAATATTTTATTATAAGATTACCAAGCAAAAAATCCCCGCTAAACAATGGATAATCTTCGGTTTAATTGTTGTCTTTGGTAGTCTCACTATATATTTACAAAATGATGCTTTTCTAAAATGGAAAGTAACTATTATTAATGCCTTTTTTGCTGTTGCCTTATTAGTTAGTGCTATTATCTTCAAAAAAAATATCATTAAAGAGTTTCTGGGTGAGTCATTAACGCTACCTGAAAACATTTGGTCAAGGTTGAACTTTGCTTGGTCACTATTTTTCCTATTTTGTGCAGGGCTCAATTATTACGTTGCCTTTAATTACGATATTGATACTTGGGTAAACTTTAAAGTTTTTGGATTAACTGGCTTAATGTTTCTTTTTTCTATCAGCTCTATTTTACTGCTCTACAAATATTTACCACTAGAAGATGATGAAAGTGATACCAATGAAGTGACAAATGAAGTAAACAATAAACCTAATTAATACTTCAGGTTATTGTGAGCTATAACGACTGATACCAATTCCGATAAGTTCCTGATCTTGTTGTACGGAGTAAAAATATTTCAAGGCAAGGCGCTAGATTGACCAATAGCTGGCGTGTGTGATTGAAAGCAACGCAGTCATGAAGAATTTTAGCCAGTACAAGTGGTCAATAATTTAACGGTATTGGTATTCTAATTTAAGGAACAATTTATGTTTTATATGATTTACAGTGAAGATGTAGAAAACTCGCTTAGTTTACGCCTATCCGTGCGCGATAAGCATATTGAACGTTTAAAAGCACTACAAGCACAAGGCAAGTTATTATTAGCTGGCCCATGTCCCGCTATTGATAGTGAAGACCCAGGAGAAGCTGGTTTTACCGGTTCATTAATTGTTGCAGAATTTGATAACTTAACCGCAGCACAAGCATGGGCAGACCAAGACCCTTATATCAATGCCGGTGTTTATAAAAAAGTGACGGTAAAGCCATATAAAAAAGTATTACCTGCTTAAAGAAAAATTATCAGCTAAACTTAACGCTAAAGTATGCTACTTTTATTGTCAACACTGAGCACTTTAGCGTCAATTATTTTCATCACGACGAGAGTTTATAACCGTAAAATGACCCGACATAAAATACTTTTTGTATCTGCTTTTTTATATCCTTTATTGATGCTTAACGCTGCGCATGCAGCCAAAGACATTGAAACTTGTCAAAAACTAAACGCTGACCAAATATCTACAGAGCCTATGTCTCGGTGTTTAGATGGCGTTATTTCTTATGTTGATCGGGAATTACAAACTTGGGTTAATTTGCATACGTTTAATTTAGAAGAAAAAGCGTTAGTCAATGGCCGATATTCCGCATTAAAAATGTTTAAGCGCTCACAAAGTAACTTTATCACTTACAGGGAAAATGACTGTCGCTGGCAATACCTAGCGGTATCTCCTGAAGTAGGCGCTGATTTAGCGTATAAATCTTGTTATGTCATGCTCAGCCAAAGTCGCATCACTGCACTGAGTGTAATCACAACAACTAACCCAACACTTTAGTAATTTAATCAGCGCTAACAAGGTTACAAACATAAAACACGTTAAATAACACTCTTCAACGTGTTTTGAGCTTATACCAATTCCATTACTTAGTGGAAATGGTATTACTGCTATAGTTATAATCTGCCCGATAAATTAATCTGATTGGTGAAGTTGGTGAAATAACTTAGTCAAGCAGCGCTTGCTCTGTTTTATCATGCAATTCATCTTCATCGCTTAACAATACTGCCAACCAACGCCCTTCTGGAGAGCTCTCTAAGCCTATTTTTAGTATCATGGTCAATGGCACGCTAAGTAACATGCCAACAGTACCAAGCAACCAGCCCCAAAATATTAATGACAAGAACACCACCAACGTTGATAGACCTAATCCTTTACCTAGATACCTAGGTTCAATAATATTACCCATCACCATATTAATCGAAATGAAACCTAAACCTATCAGACCGGCCTCTCCTATACCCAACTGTAAAATAGCCAGCGTCATCGGTGGTACCGCAGCAATAATAGAGCCGATATTAGGAATATAATTAAGTAAAAAAGCCAAGACCCCCCACAATAAATAGAAATCTAAACCAAAGGCCCATAACATAAGCGATACAATACAACCCGTAGCAATACTAACTAATGTTTTAATGGCGATATAATCGTTAACTGAAGAAAGAAACCGTTCAATTTGGTTTAAGCGCATTTGAGGGTCATCAAGTGCTAAGTGTAACTTTTTAGGAAAAGAAGATGATTCAAATAAAATAAAGACTACCGTTAAGATAATCAAAAACAGGTTGGTCATCACAGAGCCAAAACTTGATAACATCTCAGCCGCTAAGCCCATCGCTGCAGCAGGGTCAAAATATTCAGTCACTATCGATGAAGATAGCTGTATATCATGGCTGCTTAGAAAATCGGTTAACCAAACAAATTGCTCTTTAAGTTGCACTCGATATAGAGGAATATGTTGTGAAAGTTCATTCAACGAACTGCCTACTAAGCCTGTTAGAAACACTGCCATAGTAACAAAAGCGACAATAACAGAGATGATAGACACAGCTTTCGGTATTTTAAAGTCACTGGCTTTATTGATTAAAGGGTTACAGATAATAGCGATAAAGACAGACAGTAAAAACGGAACTAATATATTAGCCGCAGTTTTAATGCCCGCAAAAATAATGAAAATAGCCGCGACTGTCACAAACGCTTTAGCTATAGAGCTATGATTTGAACTTGAAACCATGAAAAATATTCCTTAAATTTCTTTGGTCTCAATATACCTCAAATCTATTAATTACACTAGCTTACTTATGCTTACCCCCGAGTAATCAATTAGTTATAGACGCTCTTGTAAAATTGGTACCTACTAGCTCAATGTGTATTAACTCCCAGTTGTTAATTGGGAGTTTCGAAATATTTTAAGCCAGCTTTCTTAATAGGCCCTGAGTATTTTGTCTCATTGTTCTTGCCACCATAAAGTAACCAATGGAAGCCACAAAAACAGCACCACTTAATGGCCCCAACAGCCAGATATAAGGATGAAGTTTTCCTTCAATATTAAACAGTTGCTGTTGAATTACTAGCAAAGCAACATCACTGACAATAGCAGCTACTAGACCCGAAATTGCTCCCAGTAGCATAAACTCGTAGAGTGTAGCGAGTTTAATTAAACGCCCTTTAGCGCCTAATGTTCGCAATATCACCACTTCTTGCATACGTTCTGCCAAACTCGCTTGAACCTGTGAAATAAGTACTAAAGCACCACTGACTAAAACAATGGATAAAACAAAACCAATCGCTAATGATACTTGCGCAATAATTGATTGAGCTTGCTCGATTTGAGACTTTATATCAATCATGCTTACCGTTGGATAACGTTGTAACAGCTGACTTATATCTTTAGTGTGCTTGTCTTGTAACTTAGCGGCACTAAAATAAGTGACTGGCACCATGCCAGCCATATTAGGGCTTAAAATCATAACAAAGTTAGGCTTTAGCGTGCCCCAATCTACTTTTCTAAAACTTGTGACCTTCGCGTCTATTGGCTGTTCATTCACTAAAAGGGTAATGGTATCGCCCAACTTTAGATCCAGCGCTTCTTGCCAACCATCGAAAACAGAGACTTCGATTTCATCACCAGCCATACCTTCATTAGAAAACCATTGTCCTTCGGTTATTTCATTCCCTTCTGGTAAGGACTCTAACCAAGTCAGATTAGGCTCTCTGCTGACCCCTTCTTTGGCCTCTTCATCTTTTTCCTCACCTTCTTGTTTAGACACCTTTCGCGCAAATTCTTCACCATTTACTGCATCGACTCTGCCGCTAAAAACTGGGTAAAACGCTTCATGACTTATTTCATTATCAGTAAAGAATTGCTTAATAGGCTCAACTTCCTCTTCAGCAATATTGATGATAAACATATTCGGCGCACCTTGAGGTACTTGCATTTGCCAGTCTGAAATGATGTCGTTTTTCAATACCACCAGAAATAACATCAGCTTAATAGCCAAAGCAAAACTGATCAGTTGAATGGCGTTAGCATTCGCTCTTTTTTGTAATGTCGCTATCGCTAACGACCAACTAGAGCCAGGTCTGAGCCCTAAACTTCGACCAGCGGCAAACAACAAACGTGAAACCCCAAATAAAACCGCAATCACTAATAAAGTAGAAGCAAATAAAATGAGGGTAGTCACGATTTCACCACTAAATAACCACATTAAAACAAAAATAGTCAAAAATGATAAAGCAAGGTGCAGCCGACTCAAGGCTAAGGTATCGCCTAAATTTCGACGTAATACACGCAGAGGCGGAATATCAAATAAATCGAGCAAAGGTTTCAATGAAAACATCATTGCGCAAATAAGACCGATAAAGCTAGATAATAACCAAGGTCGCACACCTGCTTGCGGTAATTCTGTGCCCATAAATTGAGCTAAGTAGTCAGCACCTATGGTTTGTAGAATAAAACCTACCGTTAAGCCGGCAATAATAGAAAAACCGGTAACTAGACTAAGATGTAAAAGAAAAATATTACGAATAACTTTACGGCTACCACCTAAGGTCTTCATCATGGCAACGGGATCATATTGGCGTTCACAATAACGTTTTGCCGATACTGCCATGGCTACCGCAGCGAGCATAATGCCAAACAGACCCGCGAGTAATAAAAATCGTTCTGCACGGTCTAAGTTGTTGCCTAAGGGAGATTGTCTATCTTTAATACCCTCCCAATTTTGGTTACTTTTAAGTTCAGGTTTAAGCCAAGCATAATAGTCACTTAACTGTTGTTCACTACCTGCAAAAAGCAAACGATGAAAGACTCGACTGCCTGGCTGAACCGCTTGTGTTGTAGGAATATCAGCATAATTTAATAGTACGCGTTTATTACCTGATAGAGAGAAAAAAGGCGCATCAGGCTCTTTAACTAAGACTTTACTAACGTTAAAAATACCTGCACCAAGCTCAACATTATCACCTACTTTGACATTAAGCGTATAAAACAAACCTTCGCTGAGCCAGACAAAGCCTGCTTTAGGCCCCGAATCTACCTCATAGTCTTGGCTAGTTAAGCTGTCCTTAATGGTTATTTTTCCTCGAAGAGGATAAGTATTATTCGTTGCTTTTACTGAGCCTAAAACCAACTCATCATTGGCAAACAACATCGAATCAAAATAGAGCATTTTGGCCGTTTCAAGCCCAAAGTCATTCGCTTGTATTAAGACCTTGGCATCAAAAGCATGATTGCTTGATAAACGTCGGTCCGCAGCAATAAAGTCACTGCTTTTTTGGGTGATATTTAAGCCAATTCTTTCGGTAATTGACGACAAACTAAAGACAGTAAGTACTGCTAAAGCTATTGCTGAAAAAATAATGGTTAATTCACCACGACGAAACTCTCGTGAAAAAAGTTTAAAAGCTAATTTAACCCACATTAGCGGCTACCCCTTCACTGATTTTTTCAAGTTGACCGCCTTCAATATGTATAATTCGCTCACATTGTTTCGCTAGTTGTTCGTCGTGAGTTACTAATACTAAGGTTGTGCCGTTTTGTTTATTTAAGTCAAATAATAATGTTTCAATCAAATGACCATTTTTACTATCAAGGTTTGCTGATGGCTCATCGGCAAAAAGTATTTTAGGAGAGCCAATAAATGCTCGGGCAATTGCTACTCTTTGTTGCTCTCCTCCTGACAATTGCGAAGGGTAATGTTCAAGCCGATGTGAAAGTCCCACTTTTTCCAATAACTCAATCGCTTGTGCTTTCGCATCATGATCACCAGCAAGCTCAGCAGGTAACATGACATTTTCAAGTGCGGTTAAACTTTGTACCAGCATAAACGATTGAAAAACAAAACCAATTTTTTGTGCTCGCACCCGAGCTCGTGCTTCTTCATCAAGTGTACTTAAGGCTTCACCATCAAGATGGACATCGCCTTGGCTTGCGACATCTAATCCGGCCAATAAACTTAACAACGTAGACTTACCTGAGCCTGAAGCGCCGACAATAGCAACGGATTCCCCGGACTTGACAGAGAAGTTAATATCGCTAAGGATAGTGAGGCTTCCTTCAAGTGTACTAACACGCTTAGTAAGCCCTGACACTTGAATAACATTTAACTGAGAAAGTACTGACATGACACGTTGTTTCCTAAAATTTATTTTTATTTTAATTTTGACAAATCTATCATTTAAAAGCGTAGCAAATGATAAAATTTTACTGATAGGTGATAGCTTAAGCGCTGGCTATGGCCTTGAGCAAGCACAAGCATGGGTTCATTTGTTACAAAATAAATATAGTGATGATAACAAAGCCATTACTATTATAAATACCGCCATCAGTGGTCAAACCACTGATAATGCCTTATTAAAAATTGATGCTTGGTTAAAAGCACACCAACCTAGCCATGTGCTCATTGAACTTGGCGGTAATGACGGTATTCGAGGTTTTCCGGTAAAGTTGCTTCAAAAGCATTTGACGCAACTGGTCACCAAAAGCCAGCAACATGGGGCAAAAGTTGCTTTAATGGAGATTCATATCCCCCCTAACTTAGGCCCTAGATATCGTCAAATGTTTACCGACAGTTATAGTAAAGTGACAAAACAAACTGGCGCATACCTAATGCCCTACTTTATGTCAGACATTGCGGTTGACTCTTCTTTAATGCTCAATGATAACCTACATCCCAATGTAAAAGCACAACCCATCATACGTGATTTTATGTCTATTGAAATTGATAAATGGTTACAAGACTAAAATCGATAATAAACATAGATATTCATTAAAACGAGCTGGTCTAAGGCATTGTTTTTAAGGTAAACTTAGCTTTAGTTTAGGAAGTATTTCCAACTGAGATAAGCCTAATAAATGTTACTCGGCTTATCATTGTCAAAAAATGTAAGCCGTTATAACTTCATCACACCCGTTGCCTCATTGTAGTGCTTAAAGACGACATGAATAACAAGGTTGAAATCCATATATTTTTACTGGTAACGGATATACCCCCTAAACTTTTTCTGTTTAATAATTAACATAAATTAGAGTAATACTATGGACTTTATCTGGATACTTTTCGCTTTTATCTGCGGCCTAGGGGCAAAAACTATTTCGTTGCCTCCCTCAATTGGTTTCCTTGCCGCAGGGTTTGCCTTAAACATCGCAGGTTATCAAGCAGATGAAAGTTTAAGTTTATTAAGTGACCTTGGTATTACCATCATGTTGTTTACCATAGGTTTAAAACTCAACGTTAAAAACCTCTTTAAAACTGAGGTTTGGTTAGGCTGTTCTTTACATACCCTACTTTGGATTGTAGTCACCATAACCTTTGTCAAGATACTTGCGCTCATGTCGGTGAGCTACTTTAGTGATTTAGACCTAATGACAGCTGCATTGATCGCTTTTGCCTTGAGCTTTAGTAGCACGGTTTGTGTTATAAAATTATTAGAAGAAAATGGTGAAATGCGTACTCGCCATGGCAAGTTAGCCGTAAGTATTCTCGTCATTCAAGATATTATCGCCGTTGCCTTTTTAGTTGCTGCAACAGGAAAAATGCCCTCAGTTTGGGCCTTATCACTGCTCGGATTATTTTTACTAAAACCTCTGATTAATAGAATGATTAATCATGTTGGCCATGGTGAGTTAATTCCTTTAATGGGATTTTTCTTAGCGTTAGGTAGCTATGAATTATTCGAATTAGTTAATATTAAAGGGGACTTAGGCGCTTTACTTGTCGGCATGTTTTTAGCTTCACATGTGAAAGCGACAGAAATTAATAAAGCGTTAATGAGTTTTAAAGATATATTTTTAATAGGCTTCTTTTTATCTATCGGATTTACCGCGCTACCAACCCTAGAAATGTTAGGTTTAGCAACGTTGTTAATACTATTGATCCCTATTAAATTTGTGATGTTCTATGGTATTTTCAGCTTATTGAAAATGCGTTGTCGAAGTGCTTTCTTAAGTGCTCTTTCGTTAAGCAACTTTAGTGAGTTCGGCTTAATTGTAGGAGCCTTAAGTGTAAGCTCTGGCTGGCTTAGTAATGATTGGCTAGTGATCCTTGCATTAAGCATGGCCATCTCATTTATTTTGACAAATATAGTTTATCGTTTTGCCCACACGCTCTTTGCTAAATACAGAGGATTTTTATCGCTTTTTGAGCGACAAGATAAACTCGAAGAAGATATCTTTTGCCAACCATCTCAACGCCCTATTGTTATCATTGGCATGGGTCGTGTTGGTATGGGTGCTTATCAAGCCATCAATAGTCATAGCACTAATCCGGCATGGGGCTTAGATGCTGATAAAGATAAAATTACCTGGCTGACAGAGCAAGGTGTTGAAGCCTACTATGGTGATGCGGAAGATATTCATTTTTGGGAAAGTATGGATCTTTCAAAATTAGAGCTTGTCTTACTTGCGCTACCTTCAGTCCAAGATGCAATTAGTATTACTACACAGTTAAATGCGGCAAATTATCAAGGAAAAATTGCTGCTGTCGCACGTTATGATGATGAGCGTTTACAACTAGAAGAATTTGGCATTGATAAAGTATTTAACTTTTATACTGAAGCTGGAGTTGGTTTTGCTGAGGAAAGCTTAGATTTATTACCTAAACATAGTTAATCACCAGAATGATTGATTGTTGTTAATTTATTTTATTAGAGTGTAAATCGTCTCAAATAACACAATGAATCAGCTAGCGTAGACGTAGTGTAAAGTCTGTGGAAAACTTGTGATAAAGCAGTGTAATAGTTGTTCATAGTATAAGCACATATAACAGTGGCTTACACGAAAAGGTATCATAAACAACTGTATTACCTAAATAAAATAAATAAACAAATAAACATTAGCTATTTAAAAAACATACACTACACTTAATTACACAAGCTTAGCAGCAAGTACTAATGTTGTTGTTAAGGTGTTAGTGAATTGGATTACAACCCTGTTTATTTTTGTTTTTGTTTTTATTTTAATTACCAGATAATGGTTAATTAGCGCACGGCTCAAACCCCTTGAGCCAATCTTTGAGCCCAAACGAATGTTTGGGTTTTTTTTTACCTAAAATTCTCCAGCATCCTCAATCAAGCCTCCTCCATTTAGCGTCTAACTTGGTCGATTAATTAATCCGTTTGGTATAATTACAGCTTAAAAAGACGGTTGAAATTATCTGTTGAGAGTTTAGCTATCTCTTCCACCGATTGCCCACGGATACTTGCTAAATGCTTGGCTACTTCAACCACATAAGACGGTTGATTTTCTTTACCTCTATGAGGCACAGGTGCAAGATAAGGCGCATCAGTTTCAATCAAAAACTTATCATCGGGTACTAATGCTGCCACTTCTCGAAGCGCTGTTGCATTTTTAAAAGTGACAATACCTGAAAATGAAATATAAAACCCTAATGCTATGGCTTGCTCGGCCATTTCCCAGCTTTCAGTAAAACAATGTAGAATACCTCCGACCTGCTCTGCCCCTTCACTACGTAATAACGATAAGGTATCTTCTTGAGCCTCTCGGGTATGAATAATAAGTGGTTTATTCAACTCTTTAGCTACATGGATATGTTTTTTAAATGAATCGAGTTGCAGATCTTTCGTTTCTGGTGCGTAGTGATAATCCAATCCTGTTTCACCAATAGCAATAACACGGTCATTCTGGCTTAATGCTAATAATTGCTCAGGTTTAATTTCGTCTTCTTGATTTAAAGGATGAGCACCACAAGTAAGAAAAACATTGTCATAGTGAGCCGTTTTAGCTGCCATTTCAGGGAAGTCAGCTAAGGTTACGCTGACACAAAGTAATTTATCTACTTTAGCTGCTTTTGCAGCATCAATAACATTATCTAAATTATTATCATAAAGTGATAAATTAAGGCGATCTAAATGGCAATGAGAATCTATAAACAACGAGGAGCTCCTGTGCTTTAAAAAGGGTTAATAAAAGTATTTTGCGACCACTTATTTAAATGGCCGCAAGTAAGCCAGCTACATAGTAAGCGTTGGCTCTGAAGAGTTTAAATGTCGAGCAATTATTTGCTCTATTTGGTGGCGTATTTTTTCAGGATCTTTAACAAAAGTAATACCAACACCTGGGGGCGTGCCATTTTGCGCGCCAATAGGCGTCAACCAGCAAACTTCTCCCTGAATAGAAGACTCTTCTAACGCATCAGGCAGTAATATGTGTAATTCAACTTCATCACCTAAATCATATTGGCGTGGGGTACGTACAAAAACCCCTCCTTCTTTAAGAAAAGGCATAAAAGCGAGGTATAAATCACGCTCTGAATGAAACTCTACGTTTAATGGAACCAAGTTACTCTCCTATGTCTATGGCCTGACGATATTATTTATCGTCATAAGCAGTTGTTCTGAGACGAGTTGTCGGTTTGCTTGTATATAAGATTTTATCAGCTTATTACTATTGATGATAGCTAGATAGACCTGATTAAGCACGTCTACAGGAATGTGCTTATCACTTATCATATTTTCGTTTACTGTCCCCCCTTGACTTAGAGTCAATGATGAACCGAAATCAGATCCCTTATTAAGGTAATGCTTTCTTACCAGGTTACAGGTGATTTTTTCCAACCAACGTAAACCGTGCGTATTTTCAATCAGTTGGCTAAGCAACATACTTTCACTTTGTCCCTGATATAGATAATCTAAAAAATTCTTATTAAACGTTTGAAACTCTTGGTAAATAGCCTCATCGGTTAACTCAGCTAGCTGAGATAAGTTAACAAAATCATTGTCACTTAATACTTTATTGCAGCTAGAATCACTTGATATCACAGAATCATCAAGCTTTGATACCTTAAGTTGTGCCAACAACGCTGCACCGACCATAGGTCTAATACTATAGACTGCACAACGACTTATTATAGTCGGTAATAAACTATCAATATCGTCTGTGACTAATACAATATAGCTATTGGCGGTTGGCTCTTCTAATGTTTTTAATAATGCATTTGCTGCAGCCACTGTCATTATCTGAGCTTGTGGGATTAATATTGTTTTCGTTTTACCTAAGTGAGCTGTTTTCTCTAAAAAGGCATTACCTCGACGAATATCGTCAACCCCCAAGGTTTTGTTGTCACTGCGTAATAATAAATAGTCCGGATAGGTTGCACTTTTTCGTAACAAACAGCTTTTACATTGTCCACAAGCTTGGCTGATAATATCAAGGTCAACTGTGCTTGTTGTTAATGAAGGCTGTTGGCATATTAGCAGTTCAATTAGCCATGTTGCGAGCGCATCCTTGCCAGAGCCCTCTATGCCTTGAATGAGAATGGCATGTGCTAAGGTGCCTTGTTGGTATTGGCGACTTAATTGCACTTGCTTTTCACGACAAATTGGTAGCATAGTGATCCTTTAACTCATGCCAGCATTAGCGATAAAACTAACAACAGCTTTTTCTATATCCTGATGCACTTGAGCCATTTGTTGTGATGCATCAACCGTGATAATAGATTCATCTTGCTCTGCAATCTCTCTATATTTATTATGAACACGAATAAAAAAATCCATTTGCTCTAATTCTATCCGATCTAAATCCCCCCGAGCTTTGGCGCGAGATAAACCAATATGCGGGTCTATATCTAAATAGAGTGTAATATCAGGTCGAAAGCCCTTTAAGGTTATATCACGAATAGTATTAATAGTCGTTTCGTCAAACCCTCGTCCGCCACCTTGATATGCACGAGAGCTCAAATCATGACGATCACCAATCACCCACTTTCCTGCAGCTAAAGCGGGGAGTATTTTGTTAGCAAGTAATTGACTGCGACTGGCGTACATAAGTAATAGCTCTGTTTCAACAGTAAGCTTTTCTTGATGATCTACTGATTTAACCATGTCGCGCAATGATTCAGCCAAAGGTGTGCCACCTGGCTCTCTGGTATTAATATAGTCAATACCCTGCTGATTTAGGATGCTTTCAATGACAGCGATAGCCGAAGACTTACCTGCGCCTTCCATGCCTTCAATTACAATAAATTTTCCAGTCGACATATGTGATATTTTACCTATATTCATTGATTTATTTAGTTGATAATAATTTGTAGATTAATGACTTTTTGGTGCATTTTGCTCTTTGTATATTTTAAGATACTCTCTAACAGCTTTATTGTGCTCAGAGAGTGTTTTACTAAATACATGTTTACCGTTACCGCCACTGACAAAATAAAAATAATCACTTGTGGCCGGATTAAGTGTTGCTTTAAGTGCTGATAAACCGGACATCGCAATAGGTGTTGGCGGTAAACCATTTATTCGATAAGTATTATAAGCTGTTTTCTCTCGTTTGTGCGCGTAAGTAATATCACCTTGATATCGCTCACCTAGACCATAAATGATGGTAGGGTCTGTTTGTAATCGCATTTTCTTGCGTAAGCGATTGACAAAAACAGAGGAGATAAGTGGCTGCTCTGCTACATAACTTGTTTCTTTTTCAATGATTGATGCCATGATCAACGCTTGATAAGGTGTCTTATAGGGTAAGTTTTCAGCCCTTTTTTGCCACAACACATTCAGTTGCTGCTTCATATTGGTGTGAGCACGTTTTAATAACGCTATATCTTTTGTTCCTGCAGTAAAGGCATAAGTATCTGGAAATAACCAACCTTCGGGGTTAACGGCCTCAATACCAACCTTAGCGGCAATTTCAGCTACTTTTTTCCCACTGAGACTGTGTTCTATATGTGCATGTTGGGAGAGGATAGCTAATGCATCGGTAAAGCGAGTGCCTTCAATAAAGGTGATAGAAAATTGGTGCTCTTTTCCTTGAACAAGTTGAATTAATAACTCAGCTAGATTAGTACCTTTTGATATTAAATAAGTGCCCGCTTTAATATTGGCTTTTTGTGGGAATAAGCGACCGTAGTTTCTTAACCAAAAGCGATCATCAATCCATTTTTTATTTTCTAATTGCTTGGCAAAAAAACTAATAGAGCTGCCTGGATTGACCGTTAAAAAGCTATCTTGCTCTATTGCAATAGGTGCATGTAACGCTTTATCTAATTGATAAGCGAGAGTTGCACCACCACTAATTACGACTAATAGTGTCAAAATAATAAATTTTTTCAGCACAGCATTTCCTTTTTGTGGTTATTGATGATGTTTAAAAGAACAGTTTCGTTTAAATTGTACCTTTCATTTGGGCTTGAAATTTTAATACGCCATCAATAACAAGTATGCGATTATTGTACGTTTTTACCGGCATGATGCCCATCAAAGAATTGCAAATAAACATGCTATTAGCTGTATTCAGATCCGCTAAACTAGTACGACATATTTTAGTTTCAGGATATTTACTTAAAATTTCCTGTCTTATAATACCATCCACCCCAGACTTCGAGAGATCAGGGGTACATAACTGCTCACCTAAGAAGTAAAATAAGTTAGAACTAGTTACCTCAACGACTTCGCCAAGGTAGTTTGTAACCACGAGATCATCTTCAAGGCGCTCATCAAGCTCGGCCCTTAATAATACTTGCTCAAGCCTGTTTAGGTGTTTTAGTCCTGATAACATCGGACTAACCGAAATCTGTTGCTTACTATCGCCAAGATTAATACCCTGCAACGAGAGGGTTTGGTAATGGTTAGGAAAGTCAGAAACCATAACGATAATATTAGTGCTTTTGTCATTTAACCCTTTCCGAGAATAGCCCCTACCTCCACTGCCTGCAGTTATCATCACTTTTAATACCGCTAACGGAAAATCATTAGCAACTGATTTCAAATGCTCTATTAAATTTTCATTCAAAGATGCCATGATTTTTAGCTGCTGGCAGCCATGAGTCAATCGCTCTATATGTTTATCTAATAAGACAATTTCGCCCTTGACGATTTTAGCCGTGGTAAATATGCCATCACCATAAGCTAAACCGCGGTCGTTAACTGCAATACTCGTTTGTTCTATGCCATTTACTGAGCAATATTTCATATGTTTCTTTAGTTGTTACAAGGGCATTAAAAAAGCCCGAAGACCTCCTCTGTATTAGAGGTAGTATTCAGGCTTAATAATTATTTTTCAAGTGCTTTAAATAAATTTCGGATACGAAGTTAAAGCCAAAAATTTAAAGGTAGCAGAACATATTTAAGAAAATTAAATTTTCTTAAATATTAATGAGCCGTTTGTGCCGCCAAAACCAAATGAATTACAAAGTACATATTCAAGTTCAACATCACGAGCTGCGCCGGCAATATAATCTAGATCACAGCCTTCATCAGGGTTATCTAAATTGATTGTCGGTGGAACTTGATTATTCATTAGTGCTTGAATACTAAAAATAGCTTCAACTGCGCCAGCAGCACCTAATAAATGTCCTGTCATTGATTTAGTCGATCCCATCATTACATCGTATGCACCTGCACCAAATACAGTTTTCACTGCATTAGTTTCTGCCATATCACCCGCCTGGGTGGAAGTACCATGGGCATTGATGTAACCAATTTTACTAATATCTACTTTGGCATCGTTGATAGCATTTTGCATAGCGCGCGCTGCACCATCACCATTTTCAGGTGGTGAAGTCATGTGATAAGCATCACCGCTCATACCAAAACCAACAAGCTCAGCATAAATTTTTGCGCCACGTGCTTTCGCGTGTTCATACTCTTCAACAACAATAACACCAGCACCATCACCCAAAACAAAACCGTCACGGTCTTTGTCCCATGGGCGAGATGCAGCTTGTGGATCATCATTTCGACGAGATAAAGCACGTGCAGCCCCAAAGCCGCCCATACCTAATGTGGTGGAAGCTTTTTCAGCGCCACCAGCAACAACTGCATCAGCATCGCCGTATGCAATCATACGTGCAGCATGGCCAATGTTATGAACACCACTAGTACAGGCTGTCGTAATCGCAATATTTGGTCCTTGCAGACCAAACATAATTGATAAATGACCAGCAATCATATTAATAATGGTAGACGGTACAAAAAATGGCGATAACTTCCGTGGATTACCTTCAGCTTTCATGAGTTTTAGGTGATTTTGTTCAATTAAACCTAAACCACCAATACCTGAGCCAATAGCAACACCAATACGAGGAGCATTTTTTTCAGTCACTTCGAGGCCAGAGTCTTTAAAAGCTTGCACACCTGCAGCAACACCATATTGAATAAAAAGATCCATTTTTTTGGCTTCTTTTCGTTCCATATAATTTTGGGCATCAAAGTCTTTTACTAAGCCAGCAAATTTAGTGGGATAATCTGTGGTATCAAAATGGTCCATATTAGCTATACCACTTTTACCAAGTAGTAAGTTTTGCCATGTTTCTTCTGCGGTGTTGGCTAAAGGGCTTAGCATGCCCATACCAGTAACTACTACACGTCTCATAACAGAGCGGCCTCCGAAAAATTAAATGTATTATCCAATGCTATACGTATCAGTATAAGAAAGTTATCACTTTTTTATGCGGAATGTATTAACAATATAGTCATATTAAAGATAAAAAAAAAGCGGTACTTTAAATTAAGTATCCCGCTTTTTATTATTTGACTAAGCCCGATAATATCGAACTTATTAACAATTACTGGTTAGCAGTAACGTAATCAATTGCTGCTTGAACTGTTGTAATTTTTTCAGCTTCTTCGTCAGGAATTTCAGTATCAAATTCTTCTTCTAACGCCATAACTAATTCAACAGTGTCTAATGAGTCAGCACCTAAGTCATC